>Ga0137403_10009425_pt1 | contig 10855 bp, 5 predicted proteins | sample CZOMad2_1_16fung_FD_122057 | JGI IMG/M metagenome (GOLD analysis project Ga0137403, IMG submission 122057) | Vadose zone soil fungal communities from Angelo Coast Range Reserve, California, USA - CZOMad2_1_16fungal (Hybrid Assembly) | ecosystem: Environmental > Terrestrial > Soil > Vadose zone... | reverse complement strand
CAACCCGCCAATGCTGGTGGCGAATTCCTTGTTTCCCCGGGTTTTGTCGATCAGGCTGATAATCGACCCGCGCGCATCCAGCGTCAGCTTATATATGCCGTTGTCCATCACCCGGTTGGAACTACTCAAGGTAGCGGCCGCCTTGAACTTCGCGCCTGCACCCTTGTCGATCTCGTATACCTTGTACCCCACCGCGGGAATCCCCGAAGCCAAAACCCGAAGCGTCTGCACGCCACCCACCTTAAGGATTTGCGAAGGCGTCTCCAACCCCGTGCTGACGTCAATCACGTGCACCGGCAGCGTCCCACTGTAGGCAATGTCCGCGTAGTCCGTCCTCGTCCAGCTCAAGGGATTGAACGCATAAAACCGCGTCTTGCCCGAAGCCGCCGGAATCATCCCGGCCAACGCACCGCTGGCCTTAGAGTAAAGACTGTCCACATAAGAAGAGATGCCGTTCGCCACTTTCCGCTGGAACGTCACCCGCTGCGCGTTGGTCACGACTGGGATGCTGTTGACCATATCGTGTTCCCAGTACTGCCCAAAATAAATCCACGCCTGATCCCGCGCCGCCGTCAAGCTGTTCATGAAGGTTGGCGTCTGCAAACTCACCAGCGTCGCCAAAGCTTCGGCGCTCCGCAACTTCTCCGTCTCCCGGCGCACGCTCGAAGTCACTTCGGCCAGCGAAGCGATGGACAGATCCCATTCATTCCCAAATGTCTCTGCCACCGTCGGCAACGACGACGCATAGCTCGCCTCGAAATCCTTGAAGAAGTCCACTTCGTTCGAAACAATCACGCGCCGATTCGAGTTCGAGAGCGCCGCAGCCACCGCCGGGAAGCTGAAGGTGGGATCGCTGAGCGGAGTCAACGTTTCCAGATCGTCCCCGCCCCTGCCAAAAGCGCTGATGACATGGAAGGGATACTTGCTCTGAAATTTGCTGTTCGTGTCCACGAACGGTACGACCTCTGAGGGGTATCGCGCCTCCGCATATCCGCCGATGCCATAGTTCGGCCTGGCTCCCGAGTGCAGCGGCGCGAACTGGGATTGCCACTTCATGAGTACCTTGCTGCCGTCCGGCCCGCCGTAGTAATAAATCTCGTGCGGGCGGTTCCCGGCGTTCGGCACCTTAGTCACGCAGTTGCAAATTCCACGCCAGCTATATTTAGCCCCGGACCCGGCCCACAGGGAACCCAACCCATACGGCAACGTCTGGTTTTCCATCGCCAAGGCCAGAGGGAAGCGCACGTTATACGCCCGCTCAATATGGCCCGCATAATACATCCCGCGAAGAACCGCCTCCGTGGGCTGGCCACCGTACACAGAAACCATGGTGTTGAGCGGTACAGTAACGTGGCCATCCGCCACCCGGCTCATAAGACGGCTAAACTGTGCTGCCGTCCGGTTCTGCTGGTAGTTCCACATCCAAAAACTACCGTCGGCATTCCACTTCATCTGGTAATCGGAGGGGAGCAGGGAGGTCACGTCCATCTCGTTGAGATAGAGGTCACTCATGTCGCCCAATACCTTGGCGTACGCAGCCTCGTTGCCGGACCACATATAGTCTGTGTGATCATCGGGCGCGATATAGATTCTTTTTTGGGGAAAAACCGGAGTTGAAACGAAAGCCAACAGGCAAGCAGCCAGAATCCAACGGGGCATACGGGGGTGCTCCCAAGTCTTTTCGATTTAACTTCTTAAGCCTCTAAGGTCCTCAAGAACCGGGCTCTGTAAGGCACACAACGCTCAACGATGCCCGACGCGCCAAGTTGGGGTCAAAATCAGTAGTACACACGCCTGCTTAGGCAATTGTAGGGTTGAAAATCGGCAGGAAGTGGGAAGTCAACCGGACTGAACCGGGAGATCCGCTGCTGGATTAGCGCCTACCCCATTGATTCTAGAGCAAACTAACGGCTCGGCGTGGAGAAAGCGCCAGCTAGTTATCGCCAGCTATTTAAGGATGGAAATTCGCGCGCCGTGAGTGCCGATTAGCGAGTGGCACCGGTGATCTTGGCCTGGGCGTTCTGTTGCTCCTGCAACTGCCGCCGCAGCTCGAACAGATTGAGCAGTTGCGGGACACCTTGCTGCGGATCGGCCATTGGAGCCGGATGGGCCTGAGCTTCGGTGATTGTGGCAGGCAGCCTTGCCGAAAGCGGCGAACTGGGGGCATCTGGGGTCGGCGTCGCAGTTGGCGTGGTCGGCGTACTAGCGGCTGCCGCTTCGGGTTCAGGAGTTGCCACGGCCGGGTTATCAGTGACAGCAGCGCTGTCGGTATCGCTGGAGTCCTGCGCACCCGTCGCGCGATTTCTGAATCGATTGGAAAGCCGCGAAGCAAAGCTTTGCGACCCGCCGGTCGGATCCGCGGCGGTCGGTGCACCCTTCATGCGCGGGGTCAGCAAGACGCTCTGAATTCGCGCTGGGTCGGCATCTGCGGACTGAATGACGAAATCGAGATCCGTTCCGCCCAATAGAGCGGCCAGTACGGCGCGCGCAGGTCCGGGGCCTACCCGCACCCAGACTCGCTCCGCTCCAGGTCCCGACGGTACCTCGATCGATGCTCCCGTTATGGCCGCGACCGCATTCAGAATGTCGGCCATGGTGGAGTTCTCAGCCACAATCGTCAACTGGCCGTCTTCGTAGGACACGCCCGGTGGATTGGGCGCCATTTGTCCGGGCGTCAGGGGAACCGGTGTTGGAGCCGGCGCGGCCTCGACGTCAACCTGAATGGGAGCGATCTCAACCGGTGCAGCCGGCGGTACAGCCTTGCGGACCTTGCGCTGTTGTCCCGTGTCGGGGTTTGGATGAGCCTGAGCAGTTCCGGCCAAACAGGTCAATATCCCAAGTCCGAACAAGGCGACCACGCCGCGCGATGCCGCGCTCAATCCCTGAATCTTCAGTTCCTTGTCCTTTTTCATGATTTGGACCTTTCTGGCCGTACCCCCGGTCATCCCACGGACGTTCCGTCTCTACCCCTGTTCCTATTGTCTCGGCTGCAGGGTCTGATTTGGCACCATCGGAAACGCTCTCTGCCCTGGCTCCATTCCCGGTCGCCGGCGCGGCATTCCGCCCGACCCTTGCGCCGTTCCGGGAGCCACCGCTGAGGCCCCGTTGGGTGACCGCAAGGAAGGAGGCAGGAACAGCTCCGGAGCTGAGGGCAAACTTAGATAAGCCAGATTGAAGTTTGCACTCACATCCTTGGTTGCGTCCTTCATAAGCAGTTGCAGGTGCCCATTCGTCAAAGCCGTTTTGAGCTCCGCCCGCACCGAGTCCAACGGTATAGGTTTCATCGAGACCAGCTTCAATACTTCAAACGCCCCAGGCGTATCCACTACAGGCGTCACTTCTCCCGGTTTCACATCGAAAACTCCCGCTTCCACCGGCGGCAGGCCGCCGCGGTGCACCGTCGCTGTCTTAGCCCACGCAGGATTTGAGTTGGAATTCAAAGCGGCGGCTTCCTTTTGCAGCGTCTCGAAGTCCTCGCCCTTCGCGGCACGCGCCTGCAACTCCTCTGCTTTGGACTTCAGTGTCAGGAGATCAACAGGAGGTCCCGATGCATTTGCCTTCAGCAACACAATGCGCTGGATTTCTGCCTGAGTGAAGGCCGCGGAGTGATCCGCATAATAACTCGTGAGTTCCCGGTCCTGTACATCCTCCGCCAGCTTCTCCACGCGGCGGTAGAGGCTGCTTGCCATAACTTGCATTCGTGTGAACCGCAACCGTGCATCCATTTCCTTGGCGATCGCCGGGTCGTGGTCCAAATGCTTTTCCAGAGCAACACTCGAGGCTGCCATCACGCGGATGTAGTTCAGGGCAAACTGATGTCGTTGCTCCGGGCTCGCATCCGGTACTAGAAGATCGGTTATCGCATCCATCTGAGCCCGCGTAATCACCGTCTTGCAAGTCTTGGCGTTGGTCTTAGCAGCTGCGGTCTTTGCCGCTATGGTTTTCGGAGCAGACGTCTTCCCGGTTTCCTCGCAAATCCCCTGTAACGTAACAACGGGCGCCTCAGGCGCTATCTGCGCTGGGGCAGCCTTCTGCGGAACCAGGGTGCTGCCCGTTGTGGGCGGCGGCACCTTCACTTCTTTTGTCGTCGAAACGGAAACCGGGTTCTGCCCCAGCAGGGAACCCCCTAACAGTAATAAGGCGACCGAAAAGCTGAGACCGCGGAACGCGATGCGCATAAACCTTCCTGACTTCAAGATTGTGATCCTAGCCTCAACTCGGGCCTCTTACGCCGGCGCGGTCAAGCCTGGGGGTTTTACTCCGCTCGGCAAACTTCCATGAGCGCGCTGACGTTGGTGACCAGCACATTTTCCCGGCGGGCGCTTACGATCCCGCGGGCTTCCCATTGGCTTAGCAAGCGGCTCACGGTGAAGATCGTCGTACCGGTGAGTTGGGCCAATTCGGCGCGGGAGATCCGAACCTCGGTGTGCCCCTCCACTGGTTTCCCTACCTGTCCCAGCAGCCGAGCCAGCTGGCTGCCCAGGCGTGACGAGACTTTTTCCGTCGAGATTTCGCGATAACGCTGCTCAATATCTTGGAGGCTCTGTTCCGCGATCCCGGCGGTATTGCGCCACAATGCAGGGAAGCGCTCGGCGAGAGCTTCAAACTTCGCTGCCTCCCAGGCCAACACCGTCGACGTCTGCAGAGTCTGCGCGCGTCCCGTGCGGTCGCTACGGGCATGTAGTCCTAGGGCGCCAACGATTTCGCCCGGTCCATGCAGGCGGAGGATCACCTCGCCGCCGTTTTGCCCAAACTGGGTCACTTTCACGCAGCCCGTCACAAGCAACAGGACGTGCTTAATAGGATCGCCTTCGAAGAACATCGCTTGCCGACGCTGGAATTGCCGCTCGTAGGCAAGTGAAACGATGGTCGCGCAATCGGCATCGGATATGCCGGAGAAAAGTGGGAACTTCCGAACCAAACTCACTTTATGGCTTTGTACTCCGTTGGTCAGCGGGACGGCTGCTCCCACTCTGGCCAGAGGAACACGCACGGATGAGCTACGGTCAATAGGTCCTAGATTCGCGCTATACATGGCACCTCGCCACCAAGTTCAGATTGAGTGAGTGCAGCCGATACGAACCAGCTGTATCCGCTAAAAAAAGCACTCATCTGCGTCCCGAGGAAAACTTGCTTTCGCAAGTGAACCTCAATCACGCAGCGCTGACCCGGGGGAGGGACGCTGCAGAACAAAACCGCGATCGTTGTTGGAGGAGTACTAAGGCCCTAAACAGGTACGGCTGGTCTTCGTTTAGGTTCCGTATGAACTTGTTGATGCACGTCGGCTGCCACTTGCGCTTGCTCATCTTCCACCGTCAGCCACCCGGCAGAACATTGCTCTAGGTCAAACAACTGCAACAAAGTGCGCATCATTGGCAATCTTATCTCTTGCGATGACCGCTTAGCACGAAAGTGGGCCATCGACCGTCGGGTACCCTCTAAACCAACGGTCCGGTCGTCGCGGTGGCCTTCGGATCCTGCGGACTCGAAGTGCCCGTGACGCCCTTGTTCACAGATCCCTGTCCTGAACTCGCTCCCGTGGTTCCGGAGGCTGGGGGCGCCTGATAGCCTCGACCATCCCCGGCGTCCACCTTCCAGCCGCCGTTTAGATAGCAGCCGATCGGGTGTTCCGGAGTTGCCCCTTTAGGACAGGAATCTCCCGGGCCGCCGCCCTTGAAAGCTTCCGACGTGGGCCCACCCGGACTGGGGTTGGCAGAGATGGGGCTGGCTGAGTTCGGACTCGCTACGCCGGGGTTGGCAGACAGCTGTTGTGACGGCGGAGTCGCAACCGGAGCTGCTGCAGTTGGCGCCGGAGTCGGAACGACCGGAGTCGATCCAACCGCGCGCGCGGCCTTGGGTAGAGCCGCAGATCCAGCGGGAACCTTCGGCGTCACCTTCGCTGTCGTCGGCGCGGATGGATCCGCCGGATGCCGCATCTCGACTACGCTGCCGGTGCCGATGTCGATGGGGCGCAGATTCTGTTCATCCAGATCCTGCGAGCGAACAATATGAGGAGTGATCGCGAACACGATTTCGTTCTCGCGTACTTCTTTATTCTCCTGTCCAAACAGGTACTTCAGGACTGGCACCTTGAGCAATCCAGGGTATCCGCTGAGCGACTGCGTTTCCGAATCTTCCAGAATGCCGCCCACCAGATTGACATCCCCATCTTTCAGCCGCATTTCGTGCTCGATCCGGCGCTGGCCAATAATCGGCTGCGTGACGCCGCCCAGGTTCTGCGAACCCGTGACCGAGGAAATTTCCAACGTCATCTGGAGTGTGACTTCGCGGTTGGCGTGAATGTGCGGTGTAACGTCGATATTGACGCCAACGTCCAGGTACTGGAACTGCGTGTTGACCAGCGGACTTACTGAAGCTCCGCCGCCGCCCGAGAATGAGCCAGTCGCGATCGGTACACGATCGCCGATCTTCAAAGTAGCCTTCTGGTTGTCGAGCGCTCGGATTTCCGGATTCTGAATAATCTTCGTGTTGCTGTCATCCATTAAAGCCGTAAGCGTTGCGCCCGGAATGCTGACCTGGAAATTCGTGGCGTTGATGTTGCGCAGCGAGTTGATGGTGAAGCTGCCGCCGCCGGTCGCTCCAATGCCGCCGCCAGGTACCAGCGCAATGCTGGCCGAGGTTGGCAGGTTTGTGCCAAGAGTTCGCACCTTGTCGCGCCGGATCTGCATCACCACAATGTCAATCACGCACTCAGGTTGCGGCTTATCGATGTCGGTCAGCAACTTCTGCGCCAGCACCAGCTGGTCCGCCGTACCGCGCATGATAATAGCGTTTTGCCGCGGAATGAGTTGCACGCGGCTCAGGTCCAGAATGCTTTTGACCGTATTGGCCGCATCCTGCAAATCCGTTGAAGTTGACACGTTCCTAAGATAGAACGTGGTCATGATGTTGTCCTGCCGGTCCTTGCGTTTTCCCGGTGTGTCGGCGGCGACCATAATGGTATTCGCCGAGACCGGCTGCCAAAATGTTTTCGACTGCAGCGCGACCATATTTAAAGCCTCGCGCGGCGTTACGTCGTTCAATTCCACGCTCAAGCGCTGCGCTTTGAATTCAGGATCGAACAGCACATTGATGCCAGCGAGCTTGCCCACAATCTTATAGGCCACATCAGCATTTTCCGACAAGCGCAGTGTAATCGGAGAATTCGACGCAAACTGCAATTCCACAGGGCCAGCTGCTTGTTCCGCCATCTTAACAAGAGGGGATTCCAGCCGCGTCGCAGGCGCCGCTTCCTTGTTGGCCTCCTGCTTCTTGAGCAATTCCGTCACTTGCCGGATTTCCTGCTGCGCCATCACATTGGTGGCGTCAATCGCGGCCGCTTTCTGATATTCCACCAGCGCTTCTTGCAGTTTTCCGCTATCGCGGAGCCCCTGTCCGGCGCGCACATGCTCCGCCGCAGCATAAAAATGCATGCGGGAGTACGCTGCCAGGTATTCGGCATCCCTTGGCTTGATCTGGTACGCCTCCTTATATGCTTCGAAGGCCTCATCAAACTTGTTGTATTTCTCAGCCTGAACACCGCGCTTATAGGCCGCACGAGCCGCGTCGGCATAGGCTGGCACGGTGAACGCTGCTAACAACGCTGCGAGCATCAGAAATCTCAGAATTTTCATCGTTATAGTCCTGGAAAAGCCAATACTGCTAGAGCACATTTGCAACCAGACTGCCAGTGGCGCTTGGAGAGGCGCTCCACACTATATGGAGAGTGCGGAAGGGTACAAACTCCCTAAGTGATACTCCAATCCCCAGCCTCGTTCTTTGCGTAAGAGCAAATAAATAGCCTTTTCTACTTAGAAGCCACCGCCGTGTATGGCCCAAACGGGCCATACTTCTTTGCTCTGCGACAATGACCAAAGTCCAAAAGTACTAGCACCGATGTTATCTAGTGATCGGCTTGATTCCCACTACCCGTTCGTGCCATGCGAGTAGGACGCCAGTCATCGGAAGTACCCAACGAAGCCCTACCAAAGTCCCGCCTACTGCAGTAACTCATTGAAAAAAATAGTGGTTACCCCTTTGCCGTTGGACTGGCAAAGTTGCCGAGTTTCAGGCACGCCAGCCTCCATTCGCACTCGCGACGCGCTGAGTGCCGGAGAGTTGTCCGATTTTGAGAATTATTTTTGGTAACTTGCTTCGGAACAAACAAGCACTCAGAATCACGGTTAATTTGGCAACGTGACACTTTTGGGATTACCCCGCGAGTAGGCACACGGGACCCAAGTTGTTAGGAGGCCGCTCAATCATGCGCACGCTTTTTCAAGTTTGGATGCCAATTTTCCTGGTCTGCCTGGTGGCAGCCACCGCGAACGGACAGTCGTTCATGGTGCAATGCCCCGACCACACGCTCACTCACCCGGTGGCGGCAAATAACAATTCGGAACCCGCCTACACCTCGGCGGCGGCCGTGAATGGCGCGATTAAGTGCCAGCAGATTTCGGGCGGCGATGGTTTCGCCACCATGGGCGACGGCTCGCAGACCTACATGTTCTCGTTCGGTCCGCTGTCGGGTCTGGCCAAGATGGCTGCCGGCCAGCCCGGCACGGACTTCCCGAACGAATTCAACGTCGTGGCTCCCGTCACTCTGAAGCCCGGCGATCCCGCCACTGCGGACGGCCCAATTCCGCCCCCCGAGTCCACTCCCGCGCAAATCACTGCCTACTTGGCGGCGTTCAACTACAACGGCGCTGTGGGACTGGCGCCCGACACGGATCGCGGCGGCATTCTCGATGGACACGTCGATACGCGGCCCATCATGGACATCGGCGTGATGAACGGCAACATCCCCGCGCCCCTCATGGCGATTGACGAGGACGACGAATTCTTCCTGACCCTCACCAACGTGGGCCAGATCATGCGCCCGGACTTGTTCGAACAGCACACCGTCCACTTCCACGGCTATCCCAACGCCTCGTCGTTCTACGACGGTGTGCCGGACGCCTCGGTTGCGATCAACATCGGCGGCAGCTTCACCTACTACTATCTCGCGCCCGACGCCGGAACTTACTTCTGGCATTGCCACATCTCTCCCCCAGAACACCTTCAAATGGGCATGGTCGGACAAATCTATGTCCGTCCGCGTCAGAATCGAGTTCCCGCCGGCACGGCTCTGCGAGCTGCGCTTGTCACGCAGCAGGGCAACCTCCGCACGGCTTGTAATTCCGCTACCGACATCTTGTGCACCAATCCGCTACCAGCGGTTGATACGGGTGCTACAGGCGGCGGTAAGTATGCCTATAACGATGGCGACGGCACCACTGCTTACGACGTCGAGTATCCCCTGCAGATTCACGGTTTCGACCCCAACTTCCACTTCGTCGGCATGACCTTCAATCCAGAAAGCTTCGCGGACATGAAGGACAAGTACTTCCTGCTAAACGGACGCAGCTACCCCGACACGATCAACCCCGGCCCCCTGGCGACGCAAACCACCGATGGCAGCAACCACTTCTCGCAACCGCTACCGTCGATCATCACGCTGACCGCTGGACAGAAAGCTCTGCTGCGCATTTCCGACCTGGACGTTACCGAATACCAGACGCTCGCTTCGCTGGGCATTCCCATGAAGGTCATCGGCTACAACGCCAAGCTGCTGCGCGACCAAGCTGGGAACAACATGTACTACAACACGAACTCGATTACTTTGGCTGGTGGCGAATCGCTCGACGTAATTCTCGACAGCACGGGCGTACCTCCAGGCACTTACTACCTCTACACCCCCAATCTTGATCACCTTTCGAATGATGCCGAGAACTTCGGCGGCTTGATGACCGAAGTCGTCGTTAACTAACTAGGAGCGCGCAATGAGGGCGATGAACATGAAAACACTGATCTCAAAAACACAACTGCTTCCGGTCTTGATGGTCGCGGTGGCCTTGTTGCTCACGGCTCCGGCCTACGCTGCGGCTCCTGGGATAACCGGCACTAGCTTCAACCTGACTGCCGGTGCCGCATTTTCCAGCCAGCCCGATGGAGCTCTCATTTACTCCTGGGGCTATGGCTGCACCACCGGGTTCACCCCGACCTTCGATCCCCCGGTCTCTGCTATGCCGGGTGCGGCGTGTCCGACCATGCAGATTCCTGGTCCCACGCTTATCGTCAACGCCGGAAGTACCCTCACCGTGACGCTGACGAATAACCTTCCCCCCGCGGCCGGCAACACCTCGATCCTGTTCCCGGGATTTGCCGTGGCTACTTCTGGCGGCGTGGGAGGTTTGTTAACGCAAGAAGCGGCCCATGGCAGCACCGTGACTTACACCGTGACCGTTCCCGCCACAGCCGGTGGAACGCACTCCTACTACAGCGGAACGCAAGGTGACTTGCAGGTCGAGATGGGCCTCTATGGGGCCATCATCGTGCTGCCCGCGACTACCAACACGGGTGCGTGCGACAACGGCGTTCACAGTAGCAACTCCCTCGCCCAAGCTCACTGGCAAGAAACCGATTTCCGTCTTGCGCATGCGGCCTATAACCACGCTGAAGCCTGCTACGACCGCGAATACCTGTTCCAGTTTTCCGAGATGGATCCCATTATTCACCGCGCTGTAGAGGAGCAGGTAACAGCTCTGAGCGCATGCACCGCTGGCGCTGCAGGATGCAGCCTCAACGTTCCGACCGAGCCTTACCATGCCGTGTATTTCCTGATCAACGGGCGCTCCATGCCTGACGATATGGATAGCAACTATGGGTTCGCGTATCCCCATCAGCCTTACAATGGCAATCCGCACCTGCATCCAGGTGAGTTGGTCCTGCTGCGCATTATCGGCCAGGGCCGCATGCAGCACCCCTTCCACGAGCACGGCAACCACGTTCGCATTCTGGGTCGCGACGGCAACTT
>Ga0137403_10009424_pt1 | contig 10855 bp, 9 predicted proteins | sample CZOMad2_1_16fung_FD_122057 | JGI IMG/M metagenome (GOLD analysis project Ga0137403, IMG submission 122057) | Vadose zone soil fungal communities from Angelo Coast Range Reserve, California, USA - CZOMad2_1_16fungal (Hybrid Assembly) | ecosystem: Environmental > Terrestrial > Soil > Vadose zone... | reverse complement strand
GTTCCTCGCCCGTCTCGACCAGCAGGACGAACCGCTGACCGCGGCCCAGGCCGACGTCGCCGGCCCGTGGATCGTCGTGCCGGTCCCCAGCCCCGGTTGGGCGATCCTCCGCCGGGGCGAGAGCCTGGCCGCCGGCGATGTGCCACGGGCGGTCTTCGTCCATCGCGAGCGGGCACTCCTGGCTGCCGCGGTCCTCCCCGGCACCGGCTTCGATCGTCTCTTCCGGCTCCAGCACGAACGGAGCCCCGAGGGGTACGCCATCGAGTCCGGCGGCCAGGTCGTCGGCTATCTGCGCAACTACGACCCCGAGCTCGTAACCGCCCTCCATACGGCGGAAGCCGTCATCCGCCTCCCGGAGTGCCTCACCCGGGTCCTGGAGGCGAGCGGCGCCGTGGCCCTGGAGACGGCGGGGCGGATGCTGGTCGAAGCAACGCGGACGGCCTGACCTCCCAGCCCGGAGGGGCGGCGGAAACAAGGAGGACCGTCGCCCCTTCGGGGCTTTATTTTCTTGTGCTTACGCGAACCTGGGGCTCTCGCCCCAGGCTATATGCCTTCGCCCCTTCGGGGCTGGGACCTCCCAGCCCGCGCGCCGAAGTCCTCCATCTGTATAGGATGGTAGCCACCGGCCGGCAGGGACTTCCGGCGCGCCAAAACGATTTCCGGAGCTCCGGAAAGACTTCCGGCGCGCCAAAACAGTTTCCGGAGCCTCCGGAACCCTTTCGGAAGCAGCGGAACCGTTTCCGGAGCCTCCGGAACGTCTTCGGAAGCGAAGAAACGGTTTCCGGAGCATCCGGAACGATTTTCGGAGCGTCCGGAACGGTTTTCGGAGCATCCGGAACCGTTTTCGGAGCATCCGGAACGACTTCCGGAGCATCCGGAACCGTTTTCGGAGCATCCGGAACGACTTCCGGAGCACCCGGAACCGTTTTCGGAGCATCCGGAAGGACTTTGGAAGCACCCGGAACCGTTTTCGAAGCATCCAGAACGATTTTGGAAGCGCCGGAACCGTTTCCGGACCGTCCGGAGCAGTTTTGGAGGCGCCCAGGAACGGATCCCGGGGCTCGGGAGACGATCCGAGTGGGACCGCCGCCCCTCCCTTCGGGGCTGGAGACGTCCCCGCCTCACGCCTCGCCGGTGGGGTGGAGAGCGTAGCCGATCCCCGAGGCGGTCACCAGGTACCGGGGCGCTCCGGCGTCGGCCTCGATCTTCTGGCGCAGGCGATGGACGAGCTGCTTCAGGAGCTGGCGGTCGCCCGCGGCGCGGTTCCCCCAGACGTGGGAGAGGAGCCGCTCGGCCGGCAGGGTGTGGCCGGCGTTGGCGACCAGCAGGTGGAGGAGGCGGAACTCCAGATGCGTCAGGCGGACCGGCGCGCCGCCCTGCACGGCGACCGCCTGGATCTCCAGGTCGAGCGCCAGGTCCCCCGCCACCAGCGGCGCCGGCTTCTCCACCCCGCCGCGGCGCAGGAGGGCGCGCACCCTGGCGAGCAGCGTGCGCGGCGAGAACGGCTTGGTCAGGTAGTCGTCGGCCCCGAGGTCCAGGCCCTGGACCACGTCCTCCTCGCTCGCCCGCACGGTGAGCATCATGACCGGGGTCGTCGATCCCCGCGATCCCGGCACCCCCGTCGAGCCGCCGCGGATCGCCTGGCACACCTCGAAGCCCGAGAGGCGCGGCAGGTTGACGTCGAGGATCACCAGGGCCGGCTGCTCGCTCGTGAAGGCGGTGAGCCCGGCCGGGCCGTCGGCCGCCTCGATCACCAGGTAGCCCGCCTGGCGCAGGGCGAAGGCGATCAGGCCGCGCAGGTCGGCGTCGTCGTCGACGACCAGGATCTTCATGCCACCTCCCTCGCCGCCCTCGCCTCGATATCGCCCGGCGCCCGCGGCAGGACGACCCGCATCCGGGTGCCCGGCCGATCCCGCCGCGACTCGGCCTCGACCCTCCCGCCGTGGCGCTCGACGATCGATTTGACGATCCACAGGCCGAGGCCCATGCCGCTCTCCGCCGGTTCCTCGCCGGCCGAGCGGACGAAGCGCTCGAAGAGCGCTCCCCCGGCGGTCGGCAGGCCCGGTCCCTCGTCCTCCACCTCCAGGGCGACCCCCTCCGGCCGGGCGGCGCCGCGGAGGGCGATGGTCGAGCCCTCCGGCGCGAACTTGTTGGCGTTGGCGAGCAGGTTGACGAAAACCTGGGTGAGGCGGGGGGCGTCGCCCAGGATCGCCGGCAGGGGGTAGGGCAGGTCGACCGTAAGGCGCTGGCCGCGCTGGCCCAGGAGCGGGCTCATCAGCTCGACCGCCTGCTCGACCACCTCGTCGAGCGCCACCGGCCGGCGACGGATGCCGGTCTCCCCCGCCTCGATACGGACGCTCTCCAGGAGGTTGTCGATGAGCTGGGTGAGGCGCAGGGTGCCGCGCTCCAGCGAGCCGACCAGCTCCGCGGCTCCCCCCGCCTCCCCGGCGGCTCCCGACTCCAGCTCGGGCAGCCGGTCGCGCAGCAGCTCGATCGAGGCGAGCTGGGCGGCGAGCGGGGTCTTGAACTCGTGGGAGATGTTGGCGAGGACGGTGTCGCGCAGGCGCCGGGTGGCCTCGGTCTCGGTCTCGTCGCGCAAGACCTGAAACTGGCGGTCCTCCGTCGGCTGGGAGCTGGTGATGACCACCGTCCGCCGGGTCTCTCCGGCCGCCGTCGTCACGGTCAGGTGCTCGGTGGCGCGGGCGATACCGCGGAAACGGGCGTGGACGATCGGACAGCGCTCGTCGCAGGGACGTTCCCCCTCGGGCCCCACCCCCTCCGGGCGCAGGACGTCGCCACAGAAGCGGCCGAGCGCCGACTCCACCGGAATCCCGAGGAGAGCCGCCGCCTGGGGGTTGAGATACCGCACCCGGCGGTCGCGGTCGACCGCGAAGACCCCGAAGGCGATGCCGGAGAGGATGGTTTCCGCCTCGGCCTGCCGCCGGCGCAGCTCGCCGGTGAGGCCGAACAGGCGGCGGCGCATCTCCTCCATGGTGGCGGCCAGGGTCGCCACCTCGGCCCCCGCCCCCTCGGGCACCCGCGGCATTGGGGTCTCCAGGTCGCCGCGGCCGATCCGCGCCGCCGCCGTGGTCAGCGCCCGGACCGGTCCGGCCAGCTGCCGGGCGAGGAGCACGCCGAAGAGCAGGGCGAAGGCCGCGACCCCCAGGGCGAGGACGAGGTGGTGGGCCTCGGCGGCGCCGAGGGCGGCGACGGCCAGGAGCACGAGGGCGGCGTTGATCATCAGGAGCAGGGTACGGAGGCGGAGGCGGCGCATGCGGGGAGCCGGCCGCTAGCGGGCGGACCGCCACTCGATGAAGCTCTTCAAGAGGAGCGTCACCAGGGCGAGCAGGGTGAGGAGCGAGGCGACGGCGAAGGCGGCGTTGAACTGGTACTCGTTGTAGAGGATCTCGACGTGGAGGGGGAGGGTGTTGGTCAACCCCCGGATGTGGCCGGAGACGACCGACACCGCGCCGAACTCCCCCATCGCCCGGGCGTTGCAGAGGACGATGCCGTAGAGCAGGCCCCAGCGGATCTTCGGCAGGCTGATGCGGCGGAAGGTCTGCCAGCCCGAGGCCCCCAGGGTCACCGCCGCCTCCTCTTCCTCGTTGCCCTGCGCCTGCATCAAAGGGATGAGCTCGCGGGCGACGAGCGGCGAGGTGATGAAGATCGTCGCCAGGACGATCCCCGGCAGAGCGAAGATGACTTTCAGGTCGTGACTCTGCAGCCAGGGTCCGAACAGGCCATGGGCGCCGAAGAGGAGGACGAAGATCATCCCGGCGATGACCGGCGACACCGCGAAGGGCAGGTCGATCAGGGTGAGGAGGAGGTTCTTGCCGGCGAAGCGGAACTTGGCGATGGCCCAGGCCGCGGCGAGGCCGAAGAGGAGGTTGACCGGCACCGCGCAGGCGGCGGCGAGGAGGGTGAGGCGGACGGCGGAGAGCGCCGCCGGCTCGCGCACCGCGTCCAGGTAGACCTTAAAACCGTCGGCGAAGGCCTTGACGAAGACGAGGGCCAGCGGGATGACGAGGAAGAAGCCGAGGAACGCCAGGGCGAGGCCGATGAGCAGGAAGCGGACCAGGCGCGGCTCGGTGAGCGGCCCCGAGCGCTCGGCGCCCGCAACCGTGCTCGTGCCCAACCGGCCGCCGCCCCCGTGCACTAGTCGTTCTCCTGCGGCCGCAGAAAGCGGCTGCGCCGCCAGGCGAGGAGGTTGACGAGGAGGAGGAGCCCGAAGGAGAGGGTCAGGAAGACGAGGGCGATCGCCGTCGCTCCCGGGTAGTCGTACTGCTCCAGCTTGATCATGAGGAGGAGCGGGGTGATCTCCGAGCGCATCGGCATGTTGCCGGCAATGAAGATGACCGACCCGTACTCGCCCAGGCCACGGGCGAAGGCAAGGACGAAACCGGTGGCGGCGGCGGGGACGAGCTCGGGGAAGATGATGCGCCGGAAGGTCGTGGCGCGGGTCGCTCCCAGGCTCGCCGCCGCCTCCTCGACCTCGGTGTCCAGGTCGGCGAGCACCGGCTGCACGGTGCGGACGACGAAGGGCAGGCCGATGAAGGTGAGGGCCACCACCACCCCGAGCGGGGTGTAGGCGACGTGGATCCCCAGCGGCTCCAGCCACTGCCCCAGCCAGCCGTTCGGCGAGTAGATCGAGGCGAGGGCGATGCCGGCGACCGCCGTGGGCAGGGCGAAGGGGAGGTCGACCAGGGCGTCGACGAGGCGCCGGCCCGGGAAGCGGTAGCGTTCGAGCACCCAGGCGACGACGATGCCGAAGACGACGTTGAGCACCGCCGCCCCGAGGGCGGCGAGGAGGCTCAGGCGGTAGGCGGCGAGGGTGCGCGGCGCCGTGACGGTGGCCCAGAAGGCGCTCCAGGTGAGGGTGAGGCTCTTGAGCAGCACCGTCGAGAGCGGGAGGAGGACGATGAGCGAGAGGTAGAGGAGGGTGAAGCCCATGGCGAGGCCGAACCCGGGCAGCACGTGGTTGCCCCGGCGCCTCCCCCGCCCGCGCGCCAGGGGCAGGGGGAGCCGGAGCTCGGGCTGGATCGGTTGAACCGGCGGGATCGGCGGCATTGCCTCCACGCTCTCCATACTACTTGGCCTGGTAGATCTGGTCGAAAATCCCGCCGTCGGCGAAGTGGGTCTTCTGCGCCTTCGTCCAGCCGCCCAAGACGTCGATGGTGAACAGCTTCACCTGCGGGAACTGCGCCGCGTGCTTCGCCGCCACCGCCGGGTTGCGCGGGCGGTAGAAGCTCCGGGCGGCGATCTCCTGCCCTTCGGGGGTGTAGAGGAAGTCGAGGTAGGCTTTCGCCAGCGCCTGGGTGCCGTGTTTCTTGGCGACCTTGTCGACCACCGCGACCGGTGGCTCGGCGAGGATGCTGACCGAGGGGGCGACGATCTCGAACTTCCCCTTGCCCAGCTTCTCGACCGAGTAGATCGCCTCGTTCTCCCAGGCGACGAGGACGTCGCCGATGCCGCGCTCGACGAAGGTGACGGTGGCGCCGCGCGCCCCGGTGTCCAAGACCGGCACGTTCTTGTAGAGCGCGCTCACGAACGCCCGGGCCTTGGCCTCGTTGCCGCCGTTGGCCTTGAGCGCGTAGCCCCAGGCGGCGAGATAGTTCCAGCGCGCCCCACCCGAGGTCTTGGGGTTGGGCGAGATCACCGCGACGCCGGGACGGGCGAGGTCCGGCCAGTCCTTGATCTTCTTGGGGTTGCCCTTCCTCACCAGGAAGACGATGGTCGAGGTGTAGGGCGAGCTGTTGAACGGCAGGAGGGTCTGCCAGTTCCTGGCCAGGAGCCCGGAGCCGGCGACGGCGTCGACGTCGTAGGCCAGAGCCAGGGTGACGACGTCGGCTTCCAGGCCCTCGATCACCGAGCGCGCCTGCTTGCCCGAGCCGCCGTGCGACTGCTGGATCGTCACCTCCTGGCCGGTCTTCGCCTTCCAGGCCTTGGCGAAGGCGGCGTTCTCCGCCTGGTAGAGCTCGCGGGTCGGGTCGTAGGAGACGTTTAAGAGCGTCGCCGGCTTGGGCGCCGCGGCGGCCAGGGCGCTCCCGGCGGTCCCGGCGATCAGGAGCAGGAGAAGGGCGGAGAGCGGCTTCCAGCGTGGAATCTTCATGTCGGGGTTCTCCAGAGAGTCAGACCGCGACCTCGTGGGCGCGGACGATGAGCACGGGCCGGTTCGCCTCCTCCAGCACCCGGCGGACCATGCCGGCGAGCGGCACCCGGCCGTGGCGGCCTCGCCGGCCGTCCCGGCCGGAGAGCGGCGCCCCGAGCACCAGGAGGTCGTGGCCGCCCTCTTGCAGCTCGGCGAGGATCTCGGTCGCCACGGCGCCGCGCCGGAGGCGGGTCTGGGCGGGGACGCCGAGCCGTCCGAGGGTGCGGGCACCGGCGGCGAGGAAGCGCTCGGAGAGGGCGCGGTCCTTCGCGTTGTCCTCCGCCTCGGTGAGCACCTTGAGGACGGTGGCCTGGGCTCCCACGTGGCGCACCAGGCGGCCGGCGAAAAGGACGTCCTCCTTGCCCGGCTCGCCCACCGCGACGCAGATGAGGACCCGCGAGGGGATCGGCCCCTCGCCGGGGACCAGGAGCAGGTGGGAGTCGCTCGCCAGGAGCATGCGCTCGGCGAGCTCGACGCCGTTCTTCCGGGGGAAGCCGAGGACCACGAGGTCGTGCTCGCGGCGGTCCGCCTCCTCTGCCACCGCCTGGTCCGGGGTGCCCGCCGCGGCCCGGGCGTCGAGCGAGGCGAGGCCGCTCCCCAGCCGCTCCTTGGCCTCCTGGAGGGTGCCCGCGATCCCCTCTCCCGCCGGGCCACGGCCCGGTCCACTCGCAAGCCCGAGGACGGTCACCCGGGCATGGGCCAGGCGAGCGATCTGCCCGGCGAGGTCGACCGCCGCCTTGGCGTGCGGCGAGCCGTCGGTCGTGAGGAGGAGCGAGAGGCCGGGGTGGACGAGAGCGTGGACGCGGCTCACCCCCACCCAGGCGCGATCGCCGGCGGCGAGCGGGAAACGCCGCGACTGGTCCTGCGAGCGGCTCGCCTCGACGAGGAGGAAGTCGCCGCCGAAGGGGGCGGCCGGAGCGATGGTGCGGGTGCCGGGGAGGGCCGGCAGGCGCAGGCGGAGGCGCTCGACCGAGCCCAGGAAGCTGCTCTGCTCGACCACCCCCTCGCCCAGGATGGGAAAGGCGACGTCGGCGGCGGCGTCGCGAAGAGCCACGTCCTCGGGGCGGAAGAGGACCTGCACCCGCCGCGGATCGGCGGGCTCCGGCGTCGCGGGCCCGCCGGGGCTCATGGGGAATTCGAGCGGCCCGACCTTCACCCCCTTGGCCGTGCACTCTCCCACCACCAGGTTGGCGGTGCCCAGGAAGGTGGCCACGAACTCGGTCTGCGGCCGCAGGTAGAGCTCCTCCGGGGGGCCGAACTCCAGCAGGCGTCCGAAGTTGAGCACCGCCAGGCGGTCGGCGAGCTCGAAGGCTTCCTCCTGGTCGTGGGTGACGAAGATGGTCGTCACCTTGAGCTCGCGCTGGATCTCGCGGATGGTCCGGCGCAGCTCCATGCGGATGCGGGCGTCGAGAGCGCCGAAGGGCTCGTCGAGGAGGAGGACCTGGGGGCTGTGGGCAAGGGCGCGGGCGAGGGCGACCCGCTGCTGCTGGCCGCCCGAGAGCTGGCGCGGGGTGCGCCCGCCGAGACCCGCCAAGCCCACCAGCTCGAGCAGCTCGTCGCGGCGGCGGCGGCGCTCGGCCCTGGGCACCCGGCGGATGGAGAGGCCGAACTCGACGTTCTCGGCGACCGTCATGCTGCGGAAGAGCGCATAGTGCTGAAAGACGAAGCCGACCTCCCGCCGCCGCGGCGGCAGCGGGGTGACGTCGCGATCGTGGAGCAGCACCCGCCCGGCATCGACCCCGGTGAGGCCGGCGATCATCCGCAGCACCGTGCTCTTGCCGCTCCCCGAGGGTCCCAGGAGGACGACGAGCTCCCCGTCGGCGATCTCCAGCGAGATGTTGTTGACCACCGCGTGGTCCTGGTAGCGCTTGGTGAGCTGCTCCAAAACGATCGACATGAGGGGCTCCCGACCGGCCACGGGAGGGTCCCGCGGCGCTTCCAAGGGGGAGCCTAGAGGCCGGCGGTCTCGCTGTCAGTCGAAAGGCGGTGACAAAAGGAGGGTCTTTTGTCACCGCTCCCGATAGACTCCGCCCCCAATGCGCCGATATTGCCGTTTGAAGCCCTTCGCCCAAGTCCGCCGCGAGCTGCCCGCGGAGCGCTTCCTGGAGGTCGGCTGGCCGGGGGGCCGGCCCGGGGGCCGGCTCGTCCATGTGCTCCAGGCGGGGCAAGGGGAGCCGGTCCTCCTCCTCCACGGCTTCGGCGCCTCGACCTACTGCTGGCGCCACATCCTCCCCGCCCTCGCCCGGACCCACCGGGTGATCGCGCTCGATTTCCACGGCTTCGGCGCCACCGAACGGCCGCGCGATCTGGCGAGCTACACTCGGGACGGCCAGGCCGCGCTGGTGCTCGCGGTGCTCGACGCCCTGGGGATCGGGCGTGCCCACCTGGTCGGGCACTCCTACGGCGGCGCGATCTCCCTCTGGCTCGCCTCCCGCCACCCGGAGCGCCTGGCCTCGCTCAGCCTGGTCGACACCGCCGCCCCCACCTTCCCCAACGACCGGCGGAGCCGGCTCGCCGCGACCCGGCCGTTCGCCTGGCTCTTCCTGCATGGGGTGGCCCTCACCTCCTGGTCCGTCCGCAAGGCGCTTGAAGCCTCGATCCGTGACCGCCGCCAGGTCACCCCGGAGCTGGTCGACGGCTACCTCACCCCCCTGCGGGTCGAGGGGGTGGATGCCGCCTATCGTGGCCTGACGAGGCCGCTCCGGGGGAGGCTCGCCGAGGAGGGGCCGGAGGTCGACTTCGCCCGCCTCGACCTGCCGACCCTGGTGGTCTGGGGCACCGAGGACCGGCTGGTGGCGGTCGAGGACGGCCGGCGGGAGACGGCGCGACTCCCCCACTGCACCTTCGTCGAGCTCGATGGCATCGGCCACATGCCCATGGAGGAGTGCCCGGAGGAGTTGGTGCGCATCCTCTCGTCCTTCCTCCGTCTCCAGACGGGCCGGGCGGTCGGCTAGACTCTCGCCATGCCTCTTTCTCCCCTGCACCTCGTCGCCACCTGCGGCCTCGGCCTGGAGGAGATCCTGGACGCCGAGCTGGCGGCACTCGGCGTGGCCGAGCGCGAGACCCAGCGCGGCGCGGTGACGTTTCAGGGGAGCTGGGAGGACTGCTGGCGCGCCAACTGGCGCCTACGGACCGCCAACCGGGTGCTGGCCGAGCTGGGGAGCTTTCCGGCGGTGGACGGACCGAGCCTGGCGGCGGGGGCACGGGCTCTGGTGTCCGGCCGAAGCGGCCGGGGTGGCCAGCCCTCACCCTCCCGCGGCGGGCTCGAACCCGGCACCCTCCTCCATCCGGATCGCAGTTTCGCCATCCGGGCCACGGTCGGCGACTCGGCGGTACGCGATGCGCGCTGGGCGGCCCTCTCGGTCAAGGACGGCCTGGTCGACGGCCAGCGCGACCGCTGGGGCCGGCGCTCGAACGTCGACCGCGACGACCCCGATCTCCACTTGCGCCTGCGGCTCCAGGGCGGCCAGGCGACGCTCCTCGTCGACACCTCGGGAGAGCCGCTCGACCATCGGGGATACCGCGAGATGAGCACCGCGGCGCCGGTGCGCGAGCCGCTGGCGGCGGCCTGCGTCCTGGCTTCGGGGTGGGACGGCCAGGGGCCGGTCGTCGACCCCATGTGCGGCTCGGGGACGCTGCTCGTCGAGGCCGCCTGGGTCGCCATCGGCCGGGCGCCCGGGAGCCTGCGCCAGCGCTGGGCCTTCGAGCGCCTGCCGGGCTTCGATTCCGCGGCGTTCGACCGCCTGCGCCGTGAGCCGCTGCCGCCTCCGGGAAGGAGCGTCCACCTCTACGGCAACGACCTGGCACCGGCCGCCCTGCGGGGGGCACACGCCAACCTGGACCGGGCCGGTCTTTCCGGACGAGCCACCCTGACCCGCGGCGATTTCCGCGCGCAGAAGGCGCCGGCCGGAGGACCGGGATTGGTGCTGGTCAACCCGCCCTATGGCGAGCGGGTGCAGGAGGAAGAGGACCAGTGGCGGGCTCTCGGGGACCTGCTCAAGCAGCAGTTCAAAGGCTGGCGTGCCGCCGTGCTGGCAGGCGGAGCGAGCCGCGGCAAAGGCATCGGCCTTCGGCCGCGGCGGCGGATTCCGGTCTGGAACGGGCCGATCGAGGCCCGGATCCTCCTCTTCGATCTCTTCTAGAAGCGCTTCGCCTAAAGGCTACGCTTTTTGGCCCGCAGACCGCGGCGGCTGCCGCCGTCCTTGCGCGGCTTGGGAGGCGGGCCGCCGAAGCCGCCACCGCCACCACCGTAGCCGCCACCACCACCGCCACCGCCGCCACCGTAGCCCCGGCCGCCGCCGCCCGAGCCGCCTCGGCCGCCGCTTTCCTTGGGCCGCGCTTCGTTGACCGTCAGGGCCCGGCCCTCCATCTCCTTGCCGTTCATGGCGGCGATCGCTGCTCGGGCTTCCTGCTCGTTGCCCATTTCAACGAAGCCAAAGCCCTTGGATCGACCCGTGTCGCGATCCATGATGACCTGCGCCGACTGGACGCTCCCATGCGCCGCAAACATTTCTTGCAGCGCGGCGTCCGTGACGCCATAAGACAAATTGCCAACGTACAACTTCGAACCCATAATGGGTCTCCTCAGATACCGCCGCGCAATGCTGGAACCAAACAGTGGCTCGGCAAAGCCTCGGCAACGAAAAGTGAAAACGAGGGAAAGAGAAATGGGAGGTGGTTATGATGGCTAAACGGTCATCTCGACCA
>Ga0137403_10009421_pt1 | contig 10856 bp, 17 predicted proteins | sample CZOMad2_1_16fung_FD_122057 | JGI IMG/M metagenome (GOLD analysis project Ga0137403, IMG submission 122057) | Vadose zone soil fungal communities from Angelo Coast Range Reserve, California, USA - CZOMad2_1_16fungal (Hybrid Assembly) | ecosystem: Environmental > Terrestrial > Soil > Vadose zone... | reverse complement strand
AGAAACCGAGGCAAAGCTTTGCTTCATTCGCTGATTGAGTTACTGGTCACATAAGACCCTGAAACACAACTTGAGCCTTAAATTTAATGAACGTGCTTCGACCCCGCTCAGATAAGGCATTGACCGCTGGTGGCATCGTTGGCCTTGATGGTGGAGCCGATTCGGGGACACACCAAGCCTTACCACACCACATGCGAAAGGGAAGTGCTCATCCTCTTTTATCCGCATGCGTTCAGCTATGCGTATGGCCCCTCACGAGAGTGGGTTGAGTCTATTTTGCAGATTTAATCGTTCAAATCCGTATAGAAGGTTCGCGGACATACCACCGTGCATGGAAGGTCGCTGATTCTTGAAGGAGCCACGATCTACGCCGATGGGTGGGCCCGCTGGGCCGAGGATGGCCACGTGATGATCGGCTATATCCAGGCCGGCCGCTGCTGTGACGCCCCAGCGGTCAGCGCGCTATAGGAGGGTGAGCCATGGGACAGACACAGAGGGGTGGGGCGAGTCACCATTTCGGCCTCGACGCGGCCCCTCGGGGCTAGTAAAAGCCGGCAAATCGTCATCCGAAGTCAGGCCGTGCCCCCAAAGGGCCCATTCGTAAACGGCTCCGCGGGCAATTCTTTGGTAAGGATGAGGATGATGCTGACGGCGATGCGTTGAACAGGAAGAACATCACCCGCCGGCAGAGCGACTCCGAGCCCGATGATGACGACTATACATCTCGGCTAGTTTCTTCTGACGCCTCCCTCGATGCTGGCCCGTGGCGAGGTAGGTGAGCCACAGGCCCCGGACCCCAGTAAGCTAAAATTATAGAGGGAGTAAAAAATGGCGAAAAAATCTCGACTGACCTTTCAGAAGCAGCAGAAGGAACATGCACGACTGCAGAAACAACAAGCAAAGGCCGCTCAGCGGCTCCAAGCGAAACAGCCCAGGATCAATGCCAAGTCAGGGGTAGGCGAAACGACCCTGGATATGGCCAGGATACGACCTGGTCGTCAGCCGTTACCAGCGTCGAGGCATCTGCTAACGAATTGATAAGGCGTTGTATATTGAGACGGTTAGATGAGAGCCTTTTCCCTACTTCCAGGCATCGCTGTATGCACTTGCCCGGATTCTCCTGTCACCTGCGTTTGTTGCGAGTGCCAGCAAGTGAGGATTCACAGAGGAGATATCGTCTGCGTACAAAATTTCTCCGATTCTTCGGGGAAGCCCGTTCGCAATGATCTACCAGAAGGTGGTCAAGAAGGAATAGCGTGACGCGTAAGGGGGTTAGGGAAAAAGCTTAACCCCCTGTTCCATGAGGGGCGCGCCAACAGATGCAAACGAGTGCGACGCCCATGCGCTGCGGTCAAAATAAGTGCGCTGCTGATGAGATCTCGGGGGTCGGGCTCAGCCAGGAGCTGAGGATGACACACCAAACAAACACCGAGACAACAATCAGCCCCTGCTGAGTTCCCATCATCCAGATGGCTCCGAAGCTGTATGACGCCATATAGGTGAGCAGGAAAATCACCCCTAGGGCAGAACCCGAAATCAGGTGGCCTAACGGATGACTCATAGCGAGCCCTATAACTGACCCCAAGACCACACTCAGCACCAACCCCAGAGCCAGATCGGTATTATTGAGAACTTGACGTACCCACCCCATCGCGAATCGTTCTCCTTTCCAGAAGACCTCCGATAATATTATCAACCGTTTGTTTGATAATATCGGCTAGTTGGCGCGCCTAATCCAACGAATTCTTTTCATGCGATCGATGAACGATTGTCATGCGAATCCAAGGTGAGCGTGGCATAGGCAAGTGGGGAAGGGTAAATATCACTGCTGTTCCGATGTACTAGGCGTTTTGAAGGCGGCGCGTCGAGTAGCAAAGATGAGGGCCCCGAGGACGCAGCAGATCCCACCGAGCGTGAGTGTCGCGGGAGCACCGATCTGGCTCGCCAGACCCCCGGCAATTAAACTCCCCAAGGGGACCATGCCCCGCACGGACATGGTGTGGAGACTCATCACCCGCCCACGTTTGTCATCGTCCACAAGCGTCTGCACCAGCGTATTAGCCGCGGCCATGTGGACCATCATGCCGGAGCCGGAGACGATCATCAAGCCGCATGACAACCAGAAGATTCGAGACAGAGAAAAGCCGATAAGCCCGGTACCGAAAATCATCGCTGCCACGACAAGGACAGTCTCCAAACCAAGCATGCTATCACGGGAGGCCAGAAACATCGCCCCGATTAGAGCCCCTATCCCTGCCGCACCCATCAGGAAGCCGAGCGTCTGGGCGCCGCCGTGCAGCACCTCTTGAGCAAAAATCGGTAGGAGCGTGGCATACGGCATTCCCATAAAACTCACCACGGCGAGCAACACTAAGACCGACCTGATCGGCGGCGATCCAAAGGCATAAATCACACCTTCGCGCCATGCCTCCCAGATATGAGGACGTTGCGCCCGCATCTTTTTCGGCGCGATGGTCATGGCCATGAGGGCCGCAATCACTGCTACATAACTGACGGCATTGACCAGAAAACACATGCCCTCGCCGACGGAAGCGATCAGGATGCCGGCGATGGAGGGCCCGACCAATCTGGCGCCATTCATCATGGAGGAATTTAACGCAATGGCATTGCCCAAATCTTCACGGCTCTCGATCATGTCGACGATCAGCGACTGACGGATCGGCGTGTCGAAGGCATTGACGATGCCAAGGAACAGGCTGAGGAGCACGAGATGCCAGACGGCGATGACGTTCGTCAGGACCAGCACAGCAATCAAGACCGCCTGGACCATGGCCATGACTTGTGTGGCCACCAACAGGCGATGACGGTCATAGCGGTCGGCGATCACACCGGCGAATGGGGTGAACAGAAGGGTGGGAGCTTGGCCGGTGAAGTTGACCACGCCCAGCAGCAAGGCGGAACCCGTCAACCGATAGACCAACCAGCTCATCGCCACACGCTGCATCCACGTGCCGATCAACGAGATGCCCTGGCCCGCGAAAAACAGTCGATAGTTTCGGTGTCGGAGGGCACGACCGATGTGCTGTAGCGTCATGCGGCATCTCGTAGCGATGCTATGGGATCGAGTCAGGTCGTCTGACAGACAGGAACGTTGTCGACACCCCCCCGGCGACCCTCCGGCCACCGGGGCGGTCATAATGCAGCGAGAGTGGCCTGAATTGATTGAAGGAATAGCCAAGCCCCGGGGGGCGTCGACATGGATGTAGAGTGGCGAAGCGCGTGTTATCTGAAGAGCGCCAGGCACTTCGGGGCGTTAAAGAGCCACGTCTCACACCAATCCAGGAGTTTCATCTTGTAATCCAGCTCCGCCACAGCGCCCGCCAGGCAGACCCAGTTGAGGACCTCCTGTTGGCCGGCGGCCTCCATCTGCTGAAGTGGCAGGTCACGCCACTTGTCATACTCCCCGGCCTGAAGTTGCCCCAAGAGCGCCCGATCCGCTGCCAGGTCAGGATACATCCAGTGGTTCTTCTCCGTCAGGAAGCCGTGAGACCAGCTGGAGGAGGCCATCAGCACCACTCGCCAGGGACTCTCTTTGAGAATGCGGGCGGTCGCCTGTCCCATCTCGAAGCAGCGTCGCGGCGAGGGGGAAGGCGGGTCCGGTTCGTCCGAGTATTGCGAGCCGCCGCCCCGGTTGCGAATGACGTTGCTCCCGTAGCAATTTATGGCCACGGGAAGGACGGGGTAATCGAAGCCCTTACGGTCCAGATCTAAGAACAGCAACGTATTGGCGAAGGCATGGCCGAGCCCATCCTCGTGCAAGGGCCGATAGGCGTAGGACATATCGATGCCTTCTTCCAGGAGTCGGCGGGCCAGAAACCTCCCGGCAGCGTGGTGGCCTGGATTGTTGAATATCTTATCCTCTGGCTCGCCCCAGATGTTTGGACGGCCACGCAAACGCTTGTACGGCGCGAAAGCGAGTTGATCATAGGCCAAGACACAGAAGGGGGGAATAATATCCTCTTTGAAATTCTCGTATTGATCATCTCCCCACATGACGATGAGATCGGGCTTAAAGGCGTCGATCTCCTCCCGGATGGTGCGGAAGGCGCTGAACACTCGCGCCCGGTGCGCCTTGTGGGCAGCAATCCCTTCATCATCGCCGAATTCCAACCGCATCGGCTCTGGCCAGTTGGCGGGATCCTTCATGTGCTCCGGAATACGTGGATCGCTGTGTAACATCCGCGCTAACGGCCACGGCTTGTGTTCGTCCGGCACCAACCCCGGCGGATAGTGGGTTGCTCCGATGCCTAAGATCTCTCCCATGGTTGAGCCCTCCCTTTCCGTTGCCCGCAGTTCTGGACGTCGCCCCTACCCTACTCGCCTAGGGTGCCTGGTGTCAAGCGCTGACGTTTGTTTTCATTTCCCACGATGCGATCGTTCATGCTATCCTCGTGGTGAGTACAATTAGTGTGAACTCAAGGCGGTACCATGCATGCCAGTGAACGCATGGTGTCTGGTGGTGTCGTCGAGAGGAGGGTGGCCATGGGGTTGCAATTCGGCATCTTCGATCATATCGAGCCCGTGCTGGGTCAGGCGTTAACGCAAATCTACCGGGAGCGTTTGCACCTCCTGGAGCGCTATGATGCGGCAGGATTCTATGCGTACCATCTCGCCGAGCATCATACCCCGGCGGTCCACAGTCTGGCTCCGTCGCAGAATGTCTTCCTCGCCGCCGCGTCGCAGCGCACCCGACAGTTACGGCTGGCGCCCTGTATCTATGTCCTCCCATTGCACCACCCGTTGCGGCTGATCGAAGAAATCTGCATGCTTGATCATCTCAGCGATGGCCGATTAGAAGTCGGAGTCGGACGCGGCGGTGTGCTCGAGGCATATTTTTGGGGCAGTAATCCCGACGTCGAGCAAAATCTGGTACGTTACCGCGAAACACTCGCCATTCTCAAACAGGGGTTGAGCCACGAGGAGTTAACGTTCAAGGGTGAATTTTACAGTTTCGACGCACTCCCCATGCGGCTACGTCCCAAGCAGCAGCCCTACCCACCCATGTGGTACATGCGTAACGTCGAGACCGCCGCAATGGATGGCATGAACACAGTCATCGTCGGCTCGCTGGATAGTTTCGAGGCCAACGTCGCACGCTATCATGAGCTCTGGACGGAGCATCAAGGTGTGCATGGACGCACCATCCAGGGGACAGAGCCCAAGATCGGTCTGGTGAATCATATCGTCCTGGCTGATTCACAAACTGAGGCGGTGAGGATCGGCACACCGGCCTGGGGCGAATATGTGTGGAATCTAGAGGCTCCACGTCGGCTGGAGGCCGAGCAACGCGGCCTGACGCAATTCCTCGGGGGCAACATGAACCGGCGACCGGCAGGCCTGCCGGACCGCGAAGCGAACCGTGAACGCTACCGTGGGCGCGAGCTCCCCGAGGCCCAACGGCGTCGGCGAGCGACGCCAGGGGGCATCGGTGGGGACGGTCGCGGGGCTGGTTTTAGCGTCATCGCCGGCACGCCGGACTCCATCCGCTCATATATGGATGAATATGTTGCCACTGGCGCCAATTACTTCGTGTGCTCGTTTCAATGGGGTGGTCTCACCCACGATCAGGCGATGCGCTCCATCGATCTCTTCGTCGAGGAGATTATGCCGCACTATCGATAGTTACGCCCTCGTACTATAAGCATTCCCCAATTCTTAGAGTCATGCCAAATGGGATGGGAAACCCCCGCCATCATCGGGACCGGTGTGGAGTGTTCGATGAGGCTCTTGGACACGGTCTGAGGCTGGAGGCATACTCCAAGGTGCGTTTCCGACCTGGGCGCCGCGCGGTCATGCCTGTGCGCTCGAAGAGCGTCGATGGTCCGTGGCCAGTTCGCCGGATGACGACCACCCGGAGCGCTCTCATCATCCGGCTACGCTCACTCCCCATGGAGATGAGGCGTCATGCTCAGAGCGCTTTTCTGCCCCAAAAGCTGGTCGCGATAGGCTGCAAAACCTCACGGCCTATCATCGATTCACGGTTCAAGCGTTAGGCTGCAAAAACTGCAGCGGAATGGATTAACGTCATGGACGCCGACGAGACACGTATAATCACGGTTTTCGGGGCAGAAGAAGTCCCTGAAGTCTACAAAGAGAACTTACTGAAATACTGGAAGTATCTTCTCCAGCACCTTGATCGAAAGACAATTCTCACTGGACGCGAGGACTTCCCTTGGGTGAGCATCTTCCGCCAGAAGAGGATGTTGGAACTCCTATTCATCTTATCGCTCCGTTGGGGGATGCTCATGCATCACGCTGTTCTGAGAGCGGTTGCTCCGTTGCCTCTCTTACTCACGCTCGTCGCGTTGGCCGCCTCTGCGCCCTCCTGGACTCAAGGCACTTGCGACGCGGGCACATCCTTCACCTACCCCTCGTCGAGAGCTACGTTGTGCCGGTTGGCAGCGGGTGGATCGTGCCAGGCACGCCGGCCACCGATATCGCTGCACGCCTTACAGCAGGCTGCAAGGCCGATCTGAACGCCACTTGTCCCGCCGACCTCAAGGTGCTGAGCCCCGATGACCCGAACAAGACCATCGGCTGCCTCGATCCGTGCACACAGTGTCAGCGACGCCCCAGAAATCTCGACTGCCAGATGACTTTTCCGGGCGAGACCTACACGGACTGCAACGGGGGCACGGGCTCCGTCACCTACCAGGATATGTACTGCGCAAAGAACATGCTCGATGGCAACGCGCAGGCGTCGCCGAACCAGGGGACGGCCACAGCATTCGGACCCTCCGACTGCTTTCCTGGCACGGCCTTCGTGAAACCGATCTTCCAGTCTGGCTACGAGCTCCCGGAGGGACAGGGTGTCTGCCTCTATACGACACCGCCGCAGTCCACCATGCCGCATTTCAAGGACTACGGTTGGTTCGACGCGGCGAGTCAGACGACGAAGAACTGTGGCGGCACGCCGCCGAACTATCTTGCGCTGCCCGACGGAACGCCCTGCGGTGGCTATCTAACGGAGCTGAACGCCGGGTCGTCAGGCTATCCGGAGGCGCTCGGCTATACGTGCCAGACGGCTACTTACGAAGACTCCACTAATTCGCCGCAGACGGCGCATCTCTGCATGCCTCCGACAGGCAGCGGACTTGGCAAGTGCGTCGCGGACACCTGCGGCAACGCGCCTCTCTACGACGCGGTCGGCGGCGTCGCGAACCCGTCGTGGCTCGCGGCCGGGAAGACGGCTGGCGGCGGCACGCCCTACTATGAGACCTTCAGACGTCCTGCCCCAGCGCTTACACCTGGCAGTACGACGATCTTTCGAGCGGTTTCGGCTGCGAGGCGACAAAGACCGTACCGAACGGCCACGCTTTCAGTGGCTTTCATGTAACCTTCTGCGGGAACGTAAAGCCGTCCGCGCTCGTCACACTGCCTCTATCATCGGTCGTGGCGCTCCGTGCGAGCGGACGGGCGCAGAACGTGGGCTCCGGAGGAGAGAACGGCTACGTGCGGATCGATGGAAGCTTCTAGCTCTCTAAGATCCTGCGGCTCGACCAGGCCGTGTTCGCGCTCGTCAACGTGATCGACGAGTCCGGTGCCGCAGGCGAGCTGACGCAGGCTCGCGGCGGCGGGACGCTCCCGCCGCTCGAGCTCACCGCGCGTCGCGGCAGCCGCCTGGGTAAGGCAACCTTCGAAACGCCTGCGGGCGCCCGGCCGAGTGTGAAGGTGGAGATAGAAGTCGACCGTGACCACCCGGACCAGATAGCCTTCGACCTGATGGTGAAGCACATTGCACTCGCCGCGCCTGTCCGTTGCTCCGGGAAGAAGGGCTCCCAAACCCAGATCGAGACGAGCTTCATCCTGAAAACGGACTCCCGGCCCGACGTGCTGGAGGGTGCATTCCTACCCTGGGAGTGCCACGGCCAGGAGCTCCGCCGGTAGACCATCCCGATCTAGGCAACGGTGAAGGCCTTTTGCATGGCAGGGTCGCACCTCTCCGAACCATTTAATCACCCTGCCCGCATCGAGAAACTTCAGAATCTCGAAATGGGTCAGACACGAATAGCATTACGTTAGTCCGTATCTGTGGGATTCACTAATGACTTGCGAAGGTCTAGACGGGTGTTTTTCATCAGCGGATATTGTTTAGGCCGCTGATTGCGAACTCGCGGTTCGTCGCGATAGGGACGATGGCGATTGGCCACCAGAGTGTGAAGCTGACTTTACATGATCGATTGAAGCTGGACGTCACGCATAATCCCAGGGGTGCGGTGGTGTGTGGTGCTTACGGGGGCGGATGACGAAGACGGGTGAGCTGCAGCACGAGGCTCATGAAGACCGTGAGCCATACAGAGGCAAAGTTCCTGATGATGTCGAGCTAAACCTCGCTGCTGGCAAACATGCCGGCGCTCGCAACACCCAGGAGTACGACCACGAAGACGAAGCTGATGGCCATGGCGACGGGGTTCCCCGCGCGTGCCGCCTCTCGTGTGGGGTTGCTGACGATGGGAAGCCACGTCAGGGCAAGTACACCGATGACGGTGACGTCGAACCTACTCTGAGGCTCTTGTCCACTTTTGGTGAGGATGGTTCCATAGCTATCCAGGACGTATCTTTATCGAAGAACTGTGGTTTCTCATGCATGGAGGCTATGGTGATACGTGACACGTTTGACTCGCATGCTTCCCGATGCATTCCTGCTGCACCTCGATGCCTCGCAGATGGACGACACCGCCACCCAGCTGATGATCCAGGTGACCTCGACGCAGGCGCTGGTCCACTGTCCGGTCTGCCGATTTCCGACGCGGCGGGTCCACAGTTGCTACGTCCGCACGCTGGCGGATCTCTCCTGAGCGCAGTGCCGTGTTGTGCTCCACCTGCAGGTACGGAAGTGCTTTTACGCCAATGGCCGCTGCACACGCCGCGTTTTCACCGAGCGGTTGCCTAGGCTGGTCGCGCCATGGGCGCGACGAACGCAGCGGCTCGCACACTGGCTGGTGCACATCGCCTTGGCGCTGGCTGGGACGGCAGGAGCACGACTGAGCCGCGGTCTTGGGCCAGCCATCACTCGCAACACCCCCGCGCTCGCCCAGAATGTTGCCCAGCTGGTCCGCCAGCGGCAGGCACAACACCTGGATCCCTGGCTGGCACGGGCAGCGGAGAGCTCCCTCGCGCCTCTGCAGCGGTTTGCGAAAGTGCTGCGCGACGACGACGCCGTCAAAGCTGGGGTCACCCTGACCTGGAGGCATGGCCCGGTGGAGTGCCCCATCAATCGCTTGATCACGCTCACGCGCCAGATGTGTGGTCGTGCCAGCCTCGAGCGGCTCTAGCGGCGCTTGATGCGAGCCGCGTCAGGATGGCGCCAGCACGAATACCGAGGATGGTGGCCACATCATCAGCGTGGCTGTGGTGTGCTGGCTCGGTTGCTGAGCACTCCGACAGCGGGTGTGAGGATCGTGGGCGCAGCGTGCTGGCACACAACGACTGGGACCATGGCCGCCTGCATGCATCACCAGAAGTGGCCAAGAACCTGAATCTGAGCCCATTCTCAGCGAGTATGAACAGGACGGCAACGATATTCTCAGGGAATCCGAGCAGAGACAAGGCGATGTTTGTGAGCAGACGTCGTTAGGTTCTTGAATCGCGACAGTTAGAGGTGATCGTAGAGGGTGCTGCGGGGGACCCCCATGCGGCGCGCGATCTCTCCCAGCGGTAGGCCATGCGCCTGCCGCTGGCGCACCAGCTCTGAGTCGAGGGGTGAACGCTGGCATTGAGCCATCGGGATGTCCTCCTGGGTGACCTTGTGTGGATATTATTTAAGTCTATATCGGTGGCAAGAGCCTGGCAAGAGCGGTCATGAGAACCTGCCCCATCAGCGGCATGTCGCCACTGAGCAGAGTCCTCCAGGATACATACTCTGCCTAGGCGCAGAGCCGGTTCGGTCAAGGGTGGCGGAGCCCTATGTCCCTGATGGTCCCGGTGCAGCACCAAGATTCCTCGATCTTAGGGTGGGGCAACTCAGCCGATTGTGAAAGCCCTTACTGGACAGGTGAGGTGTGCCCACAGATTGAGGAGCACGTATCTTCGGCGGTGTGTTCCACCGCGGTGGTAGCGTGCCTTCTCCCCGGACTTCTCGGCATTCTGTACGATCCTGTAACGGTATCTTACTATCGTAGAACACTATAGTGTCTTAGGGTTTTATTTGCAGACCCTTCGTGTCAGGCTTATTCTGCGATACCAGGGCTCATAGCTCTGATGGGAGGCATCACCACATGGCTCGACTTCCTCGCGCAATGGGACCCCACATCTCCCTGGCATGATCGGCGGGTGCGGCTGGCCGCTACCTGGCGATCGACAAGCAGCCCATCAGCGCGCTGGAGAGATTCGGGCTCGACCGCCCTCGACGCTCATCCGCGCGGCGTTGCACCAGGTCCTGGGTCAGTCTCTCCCCGCCGCGGGTTCGGCAGGTACACCCCCGCGACCAAGCCGAACCCGGGCGGCACCCCACCGCTCGCCAGAGGTCGGCGCTTACGCTGACAGTGCTAAGGCTGAGAGGAGTTGATGACGCAGGATCGGTTCGTCGGTCTGTCCGTCGGCAGCAGCGGCAATCGTGTAGGCATCGTCGGGATCGAGCCCTAAGCTCTTGAGGGTCGAGTAGACAGCCGATGGTGGGCATGTCTCTCCGGTGTGGCATTCATACACCGCGGTAATCGGGCAATGCTCGGCGCCCGCAGGGGACTTGAGGCGAATGGTCTGCCCGTACGCCTCAGCGACTAGATACGGTCGATAACCGCACTTTCTCGTGGCTGTCAACGCGTCTAAGAACTCTTGGATGGTCATGCACGCTCTCCTGACCGCCGTGACGGGTGGGGCAGACACGCCTTCGCGAC
>Ga0137403_10009420_pt1 | contig 10856 bp, 8 predicted proteins | sample CZOMad2_1_16fung_FD_122057 | JGI IMG/M metagenome (GOLD analysis project Ga0137403, IMG submission 122057) | Vadose zone soil fungal communities from Angelo Coast Range Reserve, California, USA - CZOMad2_1_16fungal (Hybrid Assembly) | ecosystem: Environmental > Terrestrial > Soil > Vadose zone... | reverse complement strand
TGCATAGTGTCCGTGCTCGCTGGAATCAAGCATTCGGCACAAGCTGACATTGAAATATTGCAAACGAAGGCGTTTGCTTTCCTCCGACCAGATATGGAAACGCCGCTGACGCCACTCGAATTCGCTCGCCGCGCACGGAAAGTGTATCCGGAACAGATCGCCGTGATCGATGGTGAGTCGCGCTGGAGCTACGCCCAGTTTCTCGATCGGTGCGATCGCTGGTCGGCGGTGTTGCAGCGACTCGGAGTTGGCGCGGGCGATCGTGTGGCCTATCTCGCGCCCAATACGCATGCGCAGTTGGAGTCGTTCTACTCCGTGCCGCAACTAGGTGCTGTGCTGGTGCCATTGAACTTTCGCCTCACCGCAGACGACTTTCTTTATCTGATCAATCACAGCGGCGCCCGCGTGGTTTGCGCCCATCGTGATTATCTCGAGGCGATCAATAACATTCGCTCCGGCCTGCCCTGCGTTGAACACTTCGTCGCTTTAACGGGAGAAGCTAACGACTGGCTAAATTATGAAGCACTTCTTCAGGGGAGCTCAGCTGAATTTGTTCGTCCGGAAATTCATGAAACCGATCTGCTGACGATTAACTACACCAGCGGCACCACCGCGCGTCCCAAGGGGGTGATGATTACGCATCGCAACGCCTGGATGAATTCGATCGGCACGCTCCTCCATGCACCCATGACCTGTGCTGACCGTTATCTGTGGACGCTGCCCATGTTTCACGCGAACGGCTGGACCTTCGTCTGGACGGTTACCGCCGTCGGCGCGACACACGTCTGCCTGCCTAAAATCGATCCGCGCGCGATCTTCGAATTAATGGCGAGAGAGCAGATAACCATGCTCTGCGCCGCGCCGACCGTATTAATCTCGTTAGCCAATGCGCCGGAGGATGTTCGTCACCTTGCGCCGAAGGGCATTCGGGTTGTCACCGCCGGCGCGCCGCCCGCCGCGTCCACCATCCAAAGACTCGAAGAAGAACTCGGCTGGACGATTACACACGTTTACGGACTCACTGAGACGGCGCCGTTCATCACCGTCTGCGAACCGCGGCCGGAACACACGTCCCTCTCGGTTAGTGAGCGAGCGGCGATCAAAGCCCGGCAAGGCGTCGAGCTGATCACCTCGGGCGAACTGCGGGTGGTTGACGAGGAAGACAACGATGTGCCGCGCGACGGAATTACCCAGGGCGAAATCGTGGCGCGCGGCAACGTCATCATGGCCGGCTACTATAACGACAAAATAGCGACCGCGCAGGCCCTGCGGGGCGGATGGCTTCGCACCGGCGACGCCGCTGTCGTCCACCCGGATGGCTATATCGAGATACGCGACCGCTTGAAAGACGTCATCATTAGCGGCGGAGAAAACATCTCCTCGGTCGAAGTCGAAGGTGTACTCTTGCGCCACCCCGCAGTGCAGGAGGTGGCGATTGTTGGATTGCCGCATGAGCGCTGGGGCGAGGCGCCGCACGCCTTCGTTGTTCTCAGGCAGGGCGCGCGCGCCGATGAGAGCGAGCTGCGCGAGTTTGCGCGGGCGAACATCGCCCATTTCAAGGCGCCGCACAGCGTCACCTTCATCAATGAACTTCCCAAGACGGCGACTGGCAAGATTCAGAAATACGTCTTGCGCGCGCGACAGAGTGCGATCGCGGCGCAGTGAGAAAAATACTTCAGCGTTGGGGAGAGCGGCCGCGGGAAGGTGAGCAATCGGTTGGCCCTTCGTTCGCGCTTACGTTTCGGGCTTCCAAATTCGATCCCATCCGCAGACCACTCTTATCCAGTTTACGCTTTTGCATGAGCAACCCATCGCTCGACGCGCTCTTGCAGCAGGTCCAGCGGCATCGCTCCGCCGTTCAGGATTTCGTCGTGAAATGCTTTGATGTCGAACTTCGGACCTAGCTGCGCTTTGGCTTCGTCGCGCAACTTGCGAATCATGAGCTGTCCCATCTTATAGGCCAGCGCCTGTCCCGGCCAGGCGATGTAGCGGTCGGCCTCGGTCTGCGCCAGCGCGTCGTTCAGGTCGTTGGCGTGCATGTAATCGATCACTTTCTCGCGACTCCAGTTCTTGTTGTGAATGCCGGTATCGACCACCAACCGCACGGCGCGGAATAGCTCCGAGTTTAGCCGGCCGTAGTCTGACACTGGCTCTTTATAGAAGCCGATCTCCTTCCCCAGTTCCTCGGCATAAAGCGCCCAACCTTCCGCATAGGCGGAGTAAAAGCCGTGAAGACGGAACTTCGGAAGATCGGGCAAGGTCTGGGCGATGCTGATCTGCATGTGATGACCTGGAACGCCTTCGTGATAAGCGACGGATTCGTCCGTGATCAGCGTGCGCTTGGTCGGATCAGCCACAGCGACCACGACGCGTCCCGGCCGTTTCCCATCCGGCGTGCCCGCGACGTAGTGCGTCGACTCAGCCTTGGCGAAGTCCGGGATTGGTTCCACCGTTACAGGCGCCTTCGGCAAAAGCCCGAATAACTCCGGCAGCTTCGGCTCCATCTGGTGGATGTATTTGGAAAAATTATCGACGATCTGTTGCTCGCTTGTCGGCTTCCACTTCGAGTCGTTGTTGATCGCTTCGCGGAAGCTGGCGAGGTCCTTGTATCCCTGCGACTGCGCGAGCTTCGTCATCTCCGCCGTGATTCGCTCCACTTCTTTAAGTCCGATCTCATGCACTTCCGCAGGCGTGACGTTCATGGTCGTCATCATCTTGACGGCTTCGGCATAACGCCGTTTGCCATCGGACAAACTTTCGATGGAAAGCTGCGCGCGACCTTTCGGGTCGTAATCGTTGCGGAGGAATTCCGCGAACTTTTTGTAAGCCGGAAAGACATCGTCGTTCACCGCCTTCGTCATCTCATCGGTCAGCCGCTTCTTGTCCTGCTCGGAAAATTCCTTCGGAAATTTCTTCGTCGAGATGAGGAAAGGGTTTGCGGCGATGATGCCATCGCATTGGCCGGGCAACTTCTCGAGCACGATCTTCGGCGGCATCAATCCATCTTTCAGGCCCTGCCGCATCACCTCGGTTGTCTCCTCCAGCACGCGCGGGATTTGGTGTAGCCGGGAAATGTAATCCTGGTAATGCTGCACGGAATCGAAGGGCACGGAAAGCGGCAGGTCGGCCAGCCGGGTGTGAACACCGTTCTGCTGGTTCACCGGCATTTCGTAATTCTTTAGCTCGTAGTTGATGTCCTCCCGCTCGATTTGCCGCTGCATGACGCGATGGCTGAGCAGGTCTTTGTCGCCCATCCCGTCGGTCGGGATCGCTTTCAGTCGGCGCAGGAAATCATCGGCTTCCACATGCTGGCGGGCGATCTCCTTCAGCGAATACTGGCCGAGCAAGTTGTTGTAGCGGTAGTCGCCGTACGCCGTCGCCCGCTCCGGCGAGTTTTTCAGCCCTGTTTCATAAAACTCGTCGAATAATTTATTCTGCTCCGCCACGCGATCGGCTACCGGCGCCATCTCCGCAAAGCCCGGGCCGGCCAGCGCGAGAACAAAACCACAAAGAATAAAACGGCATCGTAAGCCGCGAGATCGACGGGAAGCAGCCAGGGTTGTTGGCATGAGAGCAGTCGTGCGCAAAGGATCAGTTTTTCGCATAGACCAACCCTAGCAGTGTGCGTCCGCGACGCACGGGCGAAGCTGCCATCCCCGGCGGCCGCTAAGCGTCACCCCCAGCCACAACCGTCTCAATTACATCGAGAACAGGATTTCGGAGGTAAACAACTTCGTCGGGTAAACGGAATCAGCGACCGGGGAAATGGAAAACTCCGTCCAGTTGGGGCCAACCTCGCTCACTTCAAAGCGCCGCACAGCGTAACTTTCATCAAGGAACTACCCAAGACCGCGACCGGAAAGATCCAGAAATACATTTTGAGAGGCCAATCGACCGCTATCGCTCCGCAATAGTAAGGCGCGACCGCAGGTCGTACGCTTTTTTGTTCCTCCTCCGCCTGAGCGCCCATCGATGCGCCCGGCTACGCAGCCAGTAGCTTCTTGAGCTGCCGCACTGCGGGCGCGATCTGCGATAGGTTGGTGTTTCCAAAGCCGAGGATAAACCCCTGTTGTCGCACGCTTCCTAAATACAATCCCGATAACGCGGATAACCAGAGCGATTCTTTCGCAGCCTTTGCCGCGATCTTCGCGTCATTTTGCAAGCGCCGAAGCACGACTGCGAGATGCATTCCTGCTTCATCTCCGATTATGGTCGCACGGTCGCCGAATTCTTCTTGAATTTCCGCAACCAGAACACGCCGGCGTTCCGCATAGATCGGGCGCATACGTCGAATGTGGCGCGCGAAATGACCTTCGCGGATGAACTCAGCCGTCACTGCCTGAGCAATATCAGCCGGACAGATATCCATCGTCTCGCGCATTGCGGCGAAGCGCTCGACCAGATCTGGAGGTATGACAAGATATCCGAGTCGCAAAGATGGAAACATCACCTTGCTGAAGCTGCCGATGTAGATCACACGACCATTTGTATCCAAGCCCTGCAAGGAAGCGATTGGCATGGTGTCGTAGCGATATTCACTGTCGTAATCGTCTTCGATAATCCACGCGCCGGCGCTTCGGGCCCACTCGAGCAACTGCAACCGGCGCGACGCACTCATTGTTACTCCCAGCGGATACTGATGCGACGGTGCGACAAACGCGGCGCGCGCCTTGCGGCCCAGCTTAACTCCGGCGCGTACGTCCAGGCCTTCGCCGTCCACTGGAACCGGCACAGCGCGACATCCTCTGGCTTGCAGAACTCGATGCACCAGCCAGTAGCCCGGCTCTTCTACCCACGCTGAACTACCAACGTCGAGTAGCACGCGCGTCGCCAGATCCAACGCTTGCTGCGACCCACTTACGACCATGATTTGTTCCGGTTCGCAACGCACGCCGCGCGAGGTACGAAGGTAGGTAGCGATAACTTCGCGCAAATCCGCTCGCCCCAGCGCGTCACCATATTGGAGCGCCTTCACGCGCATGGTGCGCGAGTAGCGCGCAACCAGTCGCAGCCAGATTTCGATCGGAAATCTGTGCAAATCGGGCTGACCTACTTGGAAAGCGCCCAGACTTGCCGCCCACGACGGTCGCTCATAGCGCGGGAGAGTAGCGGCATCCTTTGCGACAGGACGATTCGCGAGAGTAACCGCCGACGCGACGTTGGCAGACCGTGCCTTCGCCGCCCCCGGCAGCGAGCTTGCCACGAACGTGCCGGCACCTGCGCGGCTCTCGAGATAGCCTTCCGCGATTAGCTGCGCATAGGCATTCAGCACCGGCAATCGCGAGACCCGAAGCTCGCGCGCCAGTTCGCGACTGGATGGTACTAGCTGCGCAGGACGAAGCTGACCATCAATGATTCGCGTCCGAAACGAGTCGTAGATCTGCTGATATAGCGGCTTCGTGGCCCGGCGGTCCACGCTGATCACATTCGGCACGCCGCGTAGATGGGTTTTAGAACTGGTCATGTCGAATTCGCAGAAAGCGGCTATTTAACCTAACCACTAAGGTTGTATCAATGACAACATGATGAACATCACTCGATCGCTCTCGACCTGTTTCCTGGCCTTGCTCTTCGCTCTCCTGACGCAAACCGGGTGGGCGGGCCAGACCGCTTCCCCGGAGGGATCAGCGGTCGCGCGCGATGGGCAGCACGACTTCGATTTCAGCATCGGAAGTTGGAAGACACACGTGCGCCGCTTGCTCAAGCCGCTGAGCGGCTCAACTGAATGGGTCGAGGGGACCGGAACCGTATCCACGCGCAAGGTCTGGAATGGTCGTGCGGACCTCGAAGAGCTGACCATGGAAACGCCCGCCGGCCGACTCGAAGGCCTGGCGTTGCGGCTCTACAACCCGAAGACGCATCAATGGCGTCTTTACTGGGTCAATGCGAAGAAAGGCGTGCTCACGAGTCTACCGTCATTCGGCGCCTTCAAAGAAGGTCGCGGCGAGTTCTACGACCAGGAGACGCTAAACGGAAAAAACATTCTCGTTAGGGAGCTCTTCTCCGATATAACGCCAAGCTCTTATCACTTTGACCAGGCATTCTCCCAGGACCTCGGCAAGACATGGGAGCCGAACCTCATCGTTGATCTTACTCGCACCAGTGCCGAGCCCACAGCCCCATCACTGAGCGAAGACCGGAATCACGACTTTGATTTTAACTACGGCCACTGGAAGGCCCACGTCTCTCGGCTCGATGGTCAGCTGGTTGGGTCGACTAAGTGGGTGGAATATGACGGCGTCTCCGATGTCACTCCGCTCTGGAATGGCCGCGCCAACCTTATCGAAGTGCAGGTAGAAGGACCAGCCGGGCGCCTGGAAGGCTTGGGTTTACGCCTCTATGATCCGGAAAACCATCAATGGAACCTGAACTGGGCCAGCAGCCGCGACGGCATCATCGGTGTGCCGCCGACGGTGGGCGGGTTCAAAGACGGTGGCGGAGAGTTCCTTGATCAGGAGCTACTCGACGGGCGGGACATCCTTGTGCGCAACACCTACTCGAATATCACGAAAGACGGGGCGGTTTTCGAACAGGCGTTTTCCCCGGATGGTGGGAAGACTTGGGAGAAAAATTGGATGATCACCTTCTCGCGGGAGAAGTAGGATAAGACAACACGAGCTGGTTCGTTCACTACTTAAGATCTTGAAATACGTCTTGCGAGCGCGACAGAGTGCGATCGCGGCGCAGTGAGGATGAGGGCATCGGAGAGCAGGACAACGAGGGATCGGGCGCGGATTCGGTCCTGCTTTTTCTCATTGGTTGGATCTGGTGGTTCGCCCTTCGAAGCTACTAGTGCCGCTGCAAATCGATAAGAACTGCAGATTGCTCTATTGTTGTTAGGCCGCCCTGTTCCACCGCTTCCAGAGAACGATAAACGTTACGTAATGGGTCACCAATAACAGTGGGACCCAAAAAGCTGGAATCCAATAAGCCGGCCCCATTGTCACTGGGGCATTGTAAATAGTGGCCGAGGTGATCGCCGCGAGCAGATCGAGCGTTCCAAAAATGTTGAAGATCCACACCGCCGACTTGGCCAGGCCAGCGCCCCGCCACACCAGTGGAATTGCTGTGAACGCAAGAATCGCAGTTATCAGGTCGCCAAACGCGGCCGGATACGCAAACTGCGGCGGCATTCCCGGAAAAGTCGCGCCGCGGGTGAGGAACATCAGTCCCAGATGTCGCATTGAATGCAAAAGAAGAATGGGAACAAGAATGAGTTGCGGTCGGATGCGTGAAATCAACGGCAGCAGATAGAGCCGCGCCGCGACATAGAAAATCGCGGTGTTCGCGATGAGATTCACCGTGAGAACGCGATCAAAAATGCCGGGCATTTATCTCTCCTTCCCAATTCTTCGGCTCTCTTTAACTCTCAGCCTCAACTGATCACTTTCAACTCTGAACCAAGGCCAGTCCGGCTCTAAATTCGACGTTCAGCGCTGGACGTTTTCTGCCGCTCGTCACTCGTCACTTGAGGCTGCTAATCGCGCTACGAGTTCTTTGAATCGCGGCTGGTCGCGAAGAGATTCCCAATTGGGATCCTGCGGCACCCAATTTCCTCCGGCCAGACCTGCCTATCTACCAATCGGCTCGCTTGCTCGTCACTCATCACTTCTTCATCGCATGGCCGTCGCCGGGATTCCAAATGCGATTGGCGGCCTCCTAGCGCCTAACGAACTCGACCTGTGCCAGCAAATACTCGGCCGTTCCTTCGTTTCGGGCCGCCTACGCGCTGTTTTGCAAGAGACCGGCTCGATGCGAACGAGCCGACCAGCGCCTACGAGTACAATGGGACGGGCCAGCTCGACGGTAGGGTTGTCAAAATTTGCTACTGATTCCTATTCCCAAAAACGCCCCGGTGAGTTTTTTCCTCACCGGGGCTTTTGATTTTTGTTGAGTGTTTCGGTTTTCTACGGCAGGACCGTCGCTACCTGTTGGCAGTCGACGCTCCGCTGGTCCCACGGAAATCAGCGAACTCGGTGGAGTTGCTGATCTTGGTGACGAACCAGGGCTCCGGCCCAAGATTAACCGAGGGTTGCTCTTGGATGACTCGGCCGATTGGCGTCGGGCCAAACGCTATGGAGTGACCAGCCTTTGCCACGGTGATGTAATTTTGTCCTCTGTTTTGGCAGAGGAAAAACCCTTCTTCACCCTGGAGCAGACTCGCTAAGTCGAGGCCGCTGACCGGCACGTTAATTTGGAGTTTCATTTGCTTATTTTTCCTTTCTTTTGAATTTTAATTTCAGCGCCTGCTTGCTAATCGCCACCTAACTTAGGTTGGATTTTTTAATCTCCGACTGTTGAAAGTCCTGGGGAAAAGCGCGCAGCCCTTGGGCTTGTGCTAACCGATGGCGATCACGCTCGCACGCGCGCTCAAGAATCGGGTGCCCAGGGTCGATATGAAGCGCGAGCCAGTCATCAATCCCGCCATCGCCAGGCCTTTGTTGGGCCTGCACCGGGCGAGCAATGTAGATTCGTTCTCGAAAGCCGTGCAGCAGTTGCTTTCCGCCGCGATCCCCAACCGCCTGATCAGGCTGACCCTCCAGCACAATCCGGTCTTGCCCACGATCGTCCGGCCGGCGCGGTCGTTATCCGAAGACTTTTTCGCGGCCGAACCGCTCAAGAGTTACATCGCCGGAAGACGGGGCAAAAAATTCGTTCGTATTAGCGATCTCTTTTCAAATCGCAGCCGTTTGATGAAATCGACCCTCTATCGCCGTTACATGGCGTCGCGAAACTATGGCTACGGGGTGGTTCTCTTTTTCTGGAAAGGCGGAAGACTCATTTGCGCAATTACCATCATGCGCGCATCCGCGCAGGGCGATCTATCGGCGGCGGAGATGAAATTGCTTCGGCAGCTTTACCCGCAATTGCTTGCTGCTCTTCACCGGCTCTGGTCGCTCGAGCGCGCACACACCGTGCGAACGGCCTTTGAAGAATTGCTGAGGCGTCTCCCGTTGCCGACGATTCTTTTGCGCTGGAACTTAAGACTGGTTTATCAAAACCAGGCCGCGCGCGACTTCTGTGCCGTGTGGGAAAAAGGACCGAACGAAGCGCGATTGATAAACACGCGTTCGCCGGTGCCGCCCGAAATATTGGATCGATGCCGTCAGCTCAAACAACAATGGTCTCGCGCGAAAGGTCCAAGTGCCCCGCTCAGACTCTTCAAAAAAGAGCACGTGCATCATCCGCGATCGCCACATTTGCGAGCAACCATTCGGCTGAAACGGCTCAATTCAGCCGGCGTAGCGCAGCCGCATTTTCTTATCGAGTGCGAAGATTTACAGCCCAACGCGGCTGCTGCGCCAGCGCGATCCGCCACCGCCCAGTTGCCGCATTTTGTTCAACTAACGAGGCGCGAACGCGAAATAGTGCGACTTGTCTGCGATGGGCAAAGCAACCAGGAGATTGCCGACGAAGCCGGCCTGAGTTTGCCGACAGTGAAACAACACATCCACGCGATTTTCCGTAAACTCGAAGTGACCAGCCGCAGCCGGTTAATTGCACTGATGCGCTGAGTCTCCACTGATTTCTGTGGTGGCAGCATCAAAACCGTCTCCTCAGAAAAACATCGCCACACAGGATCGCCTTCATGAGCGCCGAACTGCGCAGTTAGGCGGTCGAGGCATCGGATCACACGGCTTATTGGTATTCATTCGCGTCTATTCGTGGTTAACTGCCATGCAAAACAAAACCGCGAATGCACGCTAATAGACACGAATTGCTGTTACAGAATGAGGTATATGCTGTAGTGGGTTGCGCCATCGAGGTTTTGAACGTGCGCGGACATGGGCTGCACGAAAAGATCTATGAGAATTGTCTCTGCGTGGAGTTTCGCTTGCGCGGTATCCCCTACACCCAACAGGAGCGACATCGAGTGTTGTATAAAGGGGAGTTGGTGGGCGAGTATGTTCCGGATCTTGTTGTCCAACAGCAACTGATCGTCGACACAAAGACAATTGACCGGATCACCCGACCATGAGCGTGGGCAGATGCTGAATTATCTCCGCATCACGACTCTACCCGTTGGGATCATCCTGAATTTCAAGCACGCGCGGCTGGAATGGGAGGCGACTTGTGCTAACCAACGAAACGAAAATAGATCGCGATAAAAGGCGAGTTGATTTTGTAGATGCCCGACCCTTATTCGCGTTTATTCGCGTCCATTCGCGGTTAGAAAGTCTCCGCGGAAAAACATCGCCGCACAGGAGCGCCTCAGGTAGAAAAAGCCAGTGCCGGAATCTCACGACAATCTTCGCCTCGAGATCGGGCATGTCCTGTTCATCGACATTGTCGGTTACTCGAAACTCTTGAACGAGGAGCAGAAGGAGCGGCTGAACCAGCTCACTGAGATCGTGCTGGCGACGACGCCGGTGCGGGAAGCGACGGACGAACAATTGGTTAGGCTGCCGACTGGCGACGGGATGGCGCTGGTCTTTCGCCACAGCGCAGAGGAACCGGCCCGGTGCGCGCTCGAGATTGCCGAAGCGCTCCAGAAGCATCCCGAACTTCCGGTGCGGATGGGCATTCACAGCGGACCGGTGAGCAAGGTGACCGACGTGAGCGGGCGCACCAACATCGCTGGGGCCGGCATCAACATGGCGCAACGGGTGATGGATTGCGGCGACGCCGGGCACATCCTCCTCTCCCAGCACGTTGCGGACGATCTGGTCCATTCGCGGCAATGGGCGTCGCGGCTGCGCGACCTCGGTGAGTGCGAGGTCAAGCACGGGGTCCGGCTCCATTTGGTCAATCTCTACGCTGAGCCGCTGGGCAACGCTGCGGTCCCGCAGAAATTTCAGCAGGCCAAACCAACGCCCGCCGCGGAAAAGCCGGCGCGGCGCAGTGTCGGATGGATC
>Ga0137403_10009419_pt1 | contig 10857 bp, 11 predicted proteins | sample CZOMad2_1_16fung_FD_122057 | JGI IMG/M metagenome (GOLD analysis project Ga0137403, IMG submission 122057) | Vadose zone soil fungal communities from Angelo Coast Range Reserve, California, USA - CZOMad2_1_16fungal (Hybrid Assembly) | ecosystem: Environmental > Terrestrial > Soil > Vadose zone... | reverse complement strand
AACGGCGCGGGCAAGACCACCGCGATCCGCAGCATCGTGGGCTTCACGCCGCCGCGCGCCGGGCGCGTGCTCTTCGAGGGGCAGGCGATCGAGCGCTGGCCCGCCTACCGCATCGCGCGCCGGGGTTTGGCCCTGGTGCCGCAGGGCCGGCGCATCTTCGCGCCGCTCTCGGTGCGCGAGAACCTGCTGCTGGGCGCGCGCTCCGAGGGCTGGACGCTCGAGCGCGTCTTCGAGCTGTTCCCGCGTCTGCGCGAGCGCCAGGCCCAGCTCGGGGGCACGCTCTCGGGCGGCGAGCAGCAGATGCTCGCCATCGCCCGCGCGCTCCTCACCAACGGCCGCCTGCTCCTGCTGGACGAGCCGTCGGAGGGCCTGGCTCCACTGATCGTCCGCGAGATCGGCACGATTCTCACTGGGCTCAAGGCGGAGCGCCTCTCGCTGCTGCTGGTGGAGCAGAACTACCATCTGGCCCTGCGAGTGGCCGACCGCGTCTACGTGATGAACAAGGGGCAGATCGTCTACGAGGGCACGCCGGCCGGGCTCGAGGCCGACGAAGAGGTCAAGCGGCGCTACCTCGGGGTGGCGTGACCACTCGCCGCCTCAGAGCAGCTTGAAGAGGCGGGGCAGGATCAGCGTGATCGGCGGGACCAGGATGATGATGACGAGCCCGATCAGCAGCACCGCCACGAAGGGCAGCATCGCGCGGGTGGCCCGGTCCACCGACACCTCCGCGATCCCACAGGCGATGAAGAGGCCGACCCCGATCGGGGGCAGGAAGAGCCCGATGCCCACCGCGGCCACGATGACGATCGCGTAGTGGATCGGGTCGATGCCGAGCCCGGCCGCCACCGGCAGCAGGCTCGGCAGCAGGATCACCACCGCGGGGAGCCCCTCGATCACCGCGCCGAAGAAGATGAAGATGGCCGCGGTGATGAAGAGGAAGATCAGGCTGCTGCCCGGCACCACCGTCATGATCCGGATCATCGCGGCCGGCATCTGCTGGACGGTGAGGAACCACGAGACCACCCCCGCGGTGCCGAGCAGCAGGCCCACCGCGCCGGTGATCATCGCCGAGTTCATGATGATGCCGGGCAGGGCCGCCCACTCGATCTCGCGGTAGACGAAGAGCCCCACCACCGCCGCGTAGAGCACCGCGAGCACCGAGGCCTCGGTGGGCGTCATGATGCCGCCCAGGATGCCGCCGAAGATGATCGCGGGCATGCCGAGCGGGATCAGCGCGTCGCGGAAGGCCACCCACAGCTCGCCGAGCGTCGGCTTTGCCTCGGCCGCGATGCCCAGGCGGCCCGCGGTGCGCCAGATGTAGGCCATCAGCACCAGCGCCATGACCACCGCGGGCAGGAAGCCGGCGGTGAAGAGCGCGGCTACCGAGAGGCTCGCCACCGAGCCGATCACGATCATCAGGATGCAGGGCGGCACCAGGATCCCCATCGCGGAAGCCGCCGACACCACCGCGACCGCCAGCTCTCGGCTGTAGCCGGCGCGCACCATGCCCGGGATGGTGGTGGACGCCACCGCGGAGACGTCGGCCACCGTCGAGCCCGAGATGCCGGAGAAGATGTACTCGGCCGCCACTACCGCCATGCCGAGCCCGCCCCGCACCCAGCCGACCAGCGCCACCGCCAGGCGCACGAGCCGATGGGCGATGCCGCCCGTCTCCATGAGCGCGCCGGCCAGGATGAAGAGCGGCAGGGAGAGCAGGACGAAGGAATCCACCTGGTGCAGGATGGTCTGCACCGTCACCGCGAGCGGGACCGGGGCGGCGAGGATGGCGCCGATGTAGCCGGCCAGCCCCACCGTGACGGCCACCGGCACGCCGATGGCGAGCAGCACGAGGAAGACCAGGCAGACGAGGATCATCGCCCGCGAACCAGGCGCCAGAGCTGCGGCAGCGAGAAGAGGATCATGAGCGCGCCGCCGACGGGTAGCGCGCCGTAGAACCACACCATGGATAGCTCGAGCGAGTCGGAGACCTGCCCGCGCGCGACCGGCCACATGGCCACGCCGCCCGCCACCAGCACGCCGCCGAAGACCACCACGAGCAGGCCGACCAGCAGATCGTTCGCGCGCCGCAGGCGGGGACCGAAGCGGTCGATCAGCAGGTGGAGGCGGAAGTGGGCGCCGCGCCGGACCGCGGACGCGGCGCCCAGGAACACCATCCAGACGAAGCAGAGCCGCGCGACCTCGTCGTACCACTGAAAGGTCGCGTGCAGCACGTACCGACTCCACACCCCGAGGAAGACGTCCGCCACCAGGACCAGCATCAGTCCCAGGCAGACCCAGTCGACGAGCACTCTATTTCGCGGTGGCCCGCGCCTCCGCGATGAATCGATCCACCAGCTCCTTGCCCGCCTTCTGCTCGAGGAACTTCCAGACCGGCTGGGCGCGCTCCTGGAAGAGGCGCAGGTCCTTCACCTCGTTGACCTGCATGCCCTTGGCCTTCATGGCCGCGAGGCCCTCCACCTCCGCCTTCAGCTCGTCCTGACGGTGCTGGGCGCACGAGGCGGTCATGGTGTCGTCGATCACCTTCTTGAGATCGGCGGGCAGGCCCTCGTATTTCGCCTTGGCCATGAGCCACGCGGCGGCGGGATACGAGTGCTGCGTCTTCGAGTAGTACTTGGTGATCTCGTGGAACTTGTCGGAGACCGCGGTCGTCACCGGCAGCTCGAGCCCGTCCACCGTGCCCTGGCGCACCGCCATGTACACCTCGCCCCAGATCATCGGCACCGGGTTGGCCCCGAACTGCTTGAACACCTCGACCAGGGTGGGGATGGGGGGAACGCGGATGGTCTGGCCCTTGAGATCGTCGGGCACCATCACCGCCTTCTTGTTGGAGAGCACGCCGCGGAAGCCGAAGCCGCCGCCGTAGCAGAAGCCCTTGGCCCCGAGCGGCTCGAAGTGCTTGATGAGCTCCTTGCCCACCGGGCCGTCCATCACGCGCCACACGTGCTCGCGGTTCTGGTAGAGGAACGGCACGTCGGGGGCGAGGAGCTTGGGATCGAACTTGCCGCCCGCGGACGGCAGCGAGACCGCGGCGATGTCCACGGTGCCGAGCTGCATGCCCTCGATGGCCACGATCTCGTTCTTGGTGAGCTGCCCGGCCGGATAGACCTCCACCTTGATGCGGCCGCCGCTCTTGGCCTCGGCGATCTCCTTGAACTTGTACGCGGACGTGGTGAAGGGATTGTCGTTGCCGACGATGGTGGCGAGCTTGAGGGTGACCACCTGGGCGGGCGCGGGCGTCACGAGCCCGAGGACGGTGAGGATGACGAGCGCGGCGCGTAGGACCATGACGAGCCTCCAGCGGCGTTGGGGGGTGGGCGGCGTCTGGGCTCGCTTATATCCCAGGCTCCCCCCGGGTCGCAAGCTTCGCGACTTTGCTACACTCGGCCCCATGAGCTGGATCGACCCGGACTTTCCGCCCAGTGCGACGCCCACGGACCTGGTCGGCCGCGTGCTCGGGCTCAATCCCGGGATGATGACGGGGCCCGGCACCAACACCTATCTGGTCGGTCGCAACTATCCGATCCTGATCGACACCGGCGCCGGCGAGGCGGAGTACCCGGCGCTGTTCGAGCGTTACCTGCGCGAGCGCGGCTGGCGGCGGCCGGAGCGCATCATCCTGACCCATCGCCATCGCGATCATCTCGGCGGGGTCGGCCAGCTCCGCGAGCTGTTCCCGGGCGTGCCGGTGTCCAAGCTGATCTTCAAGGACTCCGGATTGCCCGAGGACGTGGACATGCTGCAGGACGGCGAGGTGGTCGAAGGCGACGGCGTCACCCTCGTGCCGATCCACACCCCCGGCCACGCGTCGGACCACCTCTGCTTCTTCTTGAAGGAAGAGCGCGCGCTCTTCAGCGGTGACCTGATCCTGAACGGCTCCACCACCGTGATCCCGGACGAGGACGGTGACCTCGGGCAGTACCTCGACTCGCTGCGCCGCGTGCAGGCGCTGGGGGTGCGGCACATCTATCCGGCGCACGGTCCCGTGATCGAGGACGGCCCCGGCAAGATCCAGGAATACATCGATCACCGGATGCTGCGCGAGCGCCAGATCCTGGAGGTGCTGGGCGGCGGCCCGCGCACCGTGCCCGAGATCGTCAAGGTGATCTATGCCGACGTGATGCCCGCGCTGCACCGCATGGCCGGCATGTCCGTGCACTCCCACCTGCGCAAGCTCAAGAACGAGGCGCGGGTGAGCGAGGAGACGGTGGCCGGCAGTCCCTCCCGCTGGACCCTGCTCTAGCTCTCGCCGCGCGCCGATCCCGTGCTGCTGACCAACGGCCGGATTCACACGATGGACCCGGCCGGCTCCGTCGTGGATTCCCTCGTGATCCGCGACGGCCGGGTGGCCTTCGCGGGCCGGCGCGGCGACATCAACCCGGCTCCCCGCGAGCCCACGCTGGACCTGGAGGGGCGCGCGGTCCTGCCGGGGCTGGTGGATGGCCACGGGCACCTGATGCTCCTGGCCCGCGCGCGGCTCGACCTGAACCTGGCCACCGCGAGCTCGGAGGAGGAGATCGCGCGGATGGTCGCGGCGGCCGCGGCGCGGCTGCGGCGTGGTGAGTGGATCACCGGGCGCGGCTGGGATCAGACGCGCTGGCCCGGGCAGGCCTATCCCGGGCGCGCCTCGCTCGATCGCGCGGCCCCCGGCCATCCGGTCGCGCTCATCCGCGTGGACGGGCACGCGACCTGGGCGAGCGGCGAAGCGCTCACCCGCGCCGGCATCACGCGCCACTCCACCGATCCGCGGGGCGGCCTCATCGCGAGGGACGCGCGCGGTGAGCCGACCGGGATCCTGATCGACCTGGCCCAGGACATCATTCGCGGGCTGATCCCGGCGCCGTCGGAGGAGCGCTTCGATCAGGCGGTGCGCGACACCATCGCCGAGTGCCTCGCCAAGGGGCTCACCGGCGCGCACGAGCCGGGCCTCGACCTGTCGGCGATTGCCTCGTACACGCGCCTGATCGAGCGCGGCCAGTTCCCGTTCCGCCTCTTCGCGGCGCTCTCCGGCAAGAAGGCCTGGGGCCGCTATCGCGACGGCGCGCCCGAGACCGTGGGCGACGGCCGGCTGGTGGTGGGCGCGGTGAAGCTCTGGCTCGACGGCGCGCTCGGCTCGCGCGGGGCCGCGCTGCATTCTCCCTACTGCGACGATCCCGCGAACACCGGGCTCGTGCTGGTGCCGCCCGAGGACGTGGAGCGGCTCACCCGTGAGGTGAGCGCCCGCGGCTTCCAGGTCTGGGTGCACGCCATCGGCGATCGCGCCAACACGATGGTGCTCGACGTGTTCGAGCGTGTGCGGGCGGGGGGCGGGCCGCCCTCACGGTTGCGCGTCGAACACGCGCAGATCCTCACGCCGGCCGACGTCCCGCGGTTCGCCCGACTCGGCGTGGTGCCGAGCATGCAGCCCACCCACTGCACCTCCGACATGCGCTGGGCCGGCGAGCGGCTCGGCCCCGAGCGGCTCTCGGGCGCCTACGCGTGGCGTTCGATCCTGGACTCGGGCGCGTACATCGCGGGCGGCTCCGATTTCCCGGTGGAGGACGCCAATCCCTTCCACGGCCTGCACGCCGCGGTGACCCGCCGGTCCCGCGAGGGTGAGGACCCGCCCTGGCAGCCCGCCCAGCGCATGACGCGCGAGGAAGCGGTGCGCTCGTTCACGATCTGGAACGCGCGGTCGATCGGCCGCGACGCCGATCAGGGCTCCCTGGAGCCCGGCAAGCGCGCCGACCTCATCGCGCTCTCCGACGACGTGTTCACCTGCGCGGAGGAACAGATCGCGGGCGTCAATCCGGTGCTCACCATGGTGGACGGGGTCGTCGCGTACGCCGCGGATCAGGACGTCGGCGCGAGCCGTTCCGCGAGCCGCGCGAGCTCCACCGGATCCACGTCGGATACCAGCGCGTAGCCCAGCTCCCCGTCCCGCCACAGCACGGAGTTGAATCCGCGCGATGTCGTGACGTGCGCGTCCACGCCGCCCACGCGCCGCAGCCCCCGCGTCGGCCACGGCAGCCCGTCGGCACGGAAGACGAACAGCGAGATCGTGTGGAGGCGCCGGTTGAAGACGAAGACGGCGGCCTTGCGGTCGAGGTAGTAGCCGACCGCGCCGCCCCGCAACGGGAAGTCCTGGTCGCCGTCGAAGCGCACGACCGGCGCGAAGTCGAGGCGCCCCTCGAACCACGGCTTGACCTGGTGGATGCCGCCGCTCTCGATGTCGAGCGGATGCCGGCTCGACAGGATGCGGAGGTGATCGTTGACCGCCTCGGTGACCATTCGGGCGGACGCGCGCTCGGCCGCCGGCTGGTACGTGAGCGGCACGACGATCAGAAGCACCGTGGCCGCCACCGCGGCGGCCGGAATGAGGTAGCGCCCCCAGCGCCGCGAGGGGCTCGGCGCGGCGGCGGGCGCGCCCGCCCACTCCGCGGCCAGGCGGCGCTTCAGGGCGACCGGCGCGGCGTGCTGGGGGAGCCGACTCTCGAGCACCTCGCTCAGGAGCGCCTCCGCCGCCTCCTCGTGCGCGCACGCCGCGCACGTCTGCAGGTGCGTCTGCAGCGCCGCGCGCGTCTCCGGGGCGAGCCGGGCGCGCTGGGCGTCCAGGAGCCGGTCCCGGGCGTCCTCGCACGTCATCGCGCGTAGTCCTTGAGCAGCACGCGCAGCGCCGCGCGTGCCCGCGACAGCCGGGACTTCACGGTCCCCACCGGGCAGCCCGCGACCAGGGCGATCTCGGCCTCGGTCAGCCCCTCGAGATCCAGCAGGATCACGGTGCGCGCCTCCTCGCCGAGACTCATGAGCGCGCGCTCGATCTCCTCGCCGACCACCTTGCGCAGGCGGTCCAGCTCGAGATCGCCCCGGAGCCACTGCGCCGGCTCCGCGCCCGGTGAGGTCGGCGCCACCGTGTCGAGCCCGCCCACGGTGGGGTTGTGCCGCTCGTGGCGATACTGGCTGAGGAACGTGTTACGCAAGATGCGGAAAAGCCAGGCCTTGAGATTGGTGCCCGGCGTGTACTGGTGCGCGGCGGTGAGGGCGCGCGCGTAGGTCTCCTGGACGAGGTCTTGCGCATCGGTCGGGCTGCGGGTGAGATATCGGGCAAGGTTGTAGAGGGTATCCGCGTAGGCCAGAGCCTCGCGCCCGAGGTCACCGGCGTCGGCCCGCCCCCATCTCGCCATGCCGTGATCATAGGCCTCGCCCACATCGCTCCGCCATCGCGGCTCCTCGCCCGCGGCCAGGCCCGCTCCCCCTTCGCAACGCAGGGGCGGCTGGATCGTTCCCTCCGCGTATTCTTTCTGTCACGGAACGAAGCGGGCCGGACCGCGTTGGCACGGGCGAGGAGGATCGATCATGAGCCCGTGGAGATGGATGGCCCTGGCGGTAACCGCGGTCCCGGCCCTGCTGCTGGGTGCATCGAGCCCGGCGTGGTCGCAACGGGATGGAGGGCCGCAGATCGAGATCAAGGCGCACGGCTACGGCACGCCCCAGCTGACCGTCCCGCCCGGCACCACCGTGACCTGGATCAATCACGACGACGATCCCCACACCGTGACCTCGACCGAGAACGTCTTCCGGTCGCCGGGGATCGACACCGACGAGACCTACTCCTACACGTTCACGAAGCCGGGCATCTACGACTACTTCTGCACCTTGCACCCGCTGATGACGGGCAAGGTCGTGGTGAGGAGCGGATCATGAGCGACGAGCGCGGTGTCGATCGGCGGGGGTTTCTCCAGTGCATGGCGTGGACGGGGACGGGCCTGCTCTGGTCCGTCGCGGGCGGGGTGCTCTCGTCCCGCGCGATCGGGGTGGGCACCGCGGAGGCCCAGACCGCGCCGGCCAGCTTCCACTTCGCCCAGATCAGCGATACCCACATCGGATTCAAGGGCGCCGCGAACCCGGACGCGATGGGCACCTTCGAGGCGGCGATCGCCCGCATCAAGGCGCTCGATCCCAAGCCCGCGTTCCTGATCCACACCGGCGACATCACCCACGGGCAGAAGGCCGGGGCGTTCGACGTGGCCAGCGAGGCGCTCAAGGGCACCGGCATCGATCGCGCCTTCTACGTCCCGGGCGAGCACGACGTGTTCGCCGACGGCGGCACCGAGTACCTGAATCGCTTCGCGGCGGGCCGGCCGGGCCGCGGCTGGCAGAGCTTCGACTACGGCGGCGTGCACTTCGTCGGCCTCGTCAACGTGCTCACCTACAAGGCGGGCGGGCTCGGCAGCCTCGGGGCCGAGCAGCTCGAGTGGCTGGAGCGCGACGTCGCGGGCCTCGCGAGCAGCACGCCGGTGGTGGTCTTCGCCCACGTGCCGCTCTGGACGGTGTACCCGCAGTGGGGCTGGGTGACCGACGACGCCACGCAGGCCCTGGCCTATCTCAAGCGCTTCGGCTCCGTCACCGTGCTGAACGGCCACATCCACCAGATCATGCAGAAGGTCGAGGGCAACGTGACGTTTCACACCGCGCGCTCCACCGCCTTCCCGCAGCCCGCCCCCGGCGCCGCGCCCGCGCCGGGTCCCCTGAAGGTGCCGGTCGAGGAGCTGCGAGGGATGCTCGGAGTCCGCGAAGTCACCTACGCGCCGGGGAAGGACCGGCTGGCGGTGGTGGACGCCTCGCTCGCGTAGAGCGGAGCCGCTAGAAGCGCAGCAGCAGCAGGAAGCTCGTCGTCGCCATCAGGTTGCTGGCCGCGTGGGCCAGCATGCCGGGCACCAGGCTGCGCGTGCGCTCGTAGCCCAGCGCCCAGATCATCCCGCTCCACGTGACCGCCGCGAAGCCCTGCAGCCCGTAACCGTGGGCCACGCCGAAGAGCGCCGCGCTCAACAGCGCGGCGGGCCAGGGCGGCAGGCGGAGGCGCAGGGTGGGATAGAGGAGGCCGCGGAAGGCCAGCTCCTCGAAGATGGGCGCCCAGACCACGCCGTCGATCGTGCCGGCCAGCACCGTGGTCGGCGAGCCCCACAGGAAGTCCTCGAGGAATCCGTCCGCCCAGTGCGACGTGACGCCGAAGGCGGTGAGACCCATGGAGAGCAGGCTCTCACCCGCCATCGAGATGCCGAGCAGCACGAGGCCCCAGCCGACGACGCGAAGGGCCTGGCCCTGCGGCACGCGCAGGCCGAAGGCGTCCCGGAGTGTTTCGCCCCGGGCGTGCAGGTAGCGGCGGACCCACCAGATCATCGGCACGCCGCCCAGCAGCCCCATGGCGACGGTGGTGGCGGGCGTGCGCGGGAGCAGCAGCACCAGGGCCGCGGGCATGAGCAGGTAGGCGAAGGCGGCCCGGAAGAAGAGGCCGAGCCCGTCGGCACCGCGCCAGACCGGCGGGAGCGGCGCCTCCGCCACGCGCGCGCCGCGCGGGGAACGGGGCAGGCGCCACAAGAGCACGAGCGCCAGCACGAACAGCCCGACGCCCGTGGCGGTGAGGCCGCGCACCCGCCGGAGCAGCGCGTGCCCGCGGGCCTCGATGCTGGCCTCCGCCTCGGCCTGGAGCGCCGGATCGTCCACCCGGGTCGCCAGGCGGCGCGCCAGGGTGTCGGTGAACCAGTCGCGCGGCAGCTCGCGGCGGATCTCCTCGGCCATCAGGGTGGCGTCCTGCGGCGACGGGGCCTCGAGGTAGGCGGCGTCGAGCCAGCGCCCGTACTGGGCGGCCGCGGTGTCCGTGCCCTCGAGGGTCTCGATGATGGAGGCCGCCCGCTCGAGCTGACCGTTCTCGGCCAGCAGCACCACGAGGTCGAGATCGGTGCGGGCGGAGCGCTGGTCCTCGTCCAGCTCGTCGAAGCGGGCGATGGCGTCCTCGAACGTCTCCGGCTCCGAGCCGGTGAGCTCGTACAGCTTCTTCTCCCATCTGGACAGCTCGTCCATCACGTCGTGCAGATCCATCTCGCGGGAGACCAGCCGCTCGAGGGATTCCTCCGGCTTCTCCAGGTTGGCGAGCGGCGAGCCCCAGCTCCAGTAGAAGAAGCCGACCAGCAGGGCGGTGAGCACGGCGTAGAGCGCCGTGCCCCAGGGAGAGAAGTAGCGGGTGGCGAGCGCGGACCCGTCTCCGGGCGCGGTCAGGATTTGCGTGCCGCGGCCACGAGCGCGGAGAAGAGGCGCCGGGCCGGCTCCGAATGGCCCACCAGCTCCTCCGGATGCCACTGCACGCCGAGCACGAAGCGCGCGGGATCGCTGATCTCCGCGCCTTCCACGAGCTGATCGGGCGCCCACGCCACCGCGGTGAGCCCGCGGCCGAGTCGGTGGATCGCCTGGTGGTGCATGCTGTTCACCTCGATCTCGTCGGTGCCCAGCGTCTCGGCCAGCCGGCTGCCCGGCGTGATCTTCACCTTGTGGGTGGGCTGGTCCCGCGGCTCCTTCTGGCTGTGCGGGATCTGGGTGCCGGGCTCGGTCGCCACGTCCTGGTGGAGGGTGCCGCCGAGCGCCACGTTCAGCACCTGGACCCCGCGGCAGACCGCGAGCACCGGTACACCGCGCGCGAGCGAGAGGTTCAGCACCGAGGTCTCGACGGTGTCACGCGACGGGGCGACGTCGTACAGCGTCGCATGCGGCGCCTCGCCGAACCGCGCCGGATCCATGTCGCCGCCGCCGGTCAGGAGGAGCCCGTGCAGCTCCGCGCCGAGCTGCTCGAGCGACGCGGCGGAGAGCTGCGGCGGCAGCGGCACCGGCACGCCCCCGGCCTGCTGGACCGCGTGCAGATACGCGGAATTGACGTACGCGCGCTCGGGATTGGTGCCCACCGTGATCGAGGTGCTGACGCCGATGAGGGGCGAGCGGCGAGCCATGGCGGTATGTTAGCATACGCGCCATGACACTCGACTCCGCGCAGTACCAGCGTAGCGCTGCGGCGGCGGGCTCGGGCCCGAT
>Ga0137403_10009418_pt1 | contig 10857 bp, 8 predicted proteins | sample CZOMad2_1_16fung_FD_122057 | JGI IMG/M metagenome (GOLD analysis project Ga0137403, IMG submission 122057) | Vadose zone soil fungal communities from Angelo Coast Range Reserve, California, USA - CZOMad2_1_16fungal (Hybrid Assembly) | ecosystem: Environmental > Terrestrial > Soil > Vadose zone... | reverse complement strand
CACTCCTCATGGCGATGATCTGCAGCGGCTGATGGCTTTGTGGGGGCCGGCTGCAAAGCCGGGAGACCAGGCGCGCATTACCGACGTTGTCATCAAGGGCGATTTCATCCACTTTGAATTCAATGGCGGCCCGGTCAAAAAGCAGAAGTGGTATCAGCGTATCCAGATTCAGGGTGCGGGAGGATCAACGCCCATCGCGCCGTCGGACTCGAACGCCAACGCCCGGGGCTCTTTCGTGGATGTCTTTTTCGACAACTACGTGCCCGAAATGACCGGGCGCGAACTGAAACAAGTGCTTCGTCCGGTGTTTGATTTCGATGCGAAGTCGCCGCTCGAAGCCTACCTTGAGACGGTCCCGCCGAAAATCAAAGAGGCGATCAAGAACCATCAGGTACTGGTCGGGATGAACCGTGAGATGGTGATATACGCGAAAGGGCGTCCGCCGAAAAAATTGCGCGAGCATGCAGACGAGGTCGAGTACGAAGAGTGGATTTATGGCGAGCCACCTCAGGACGTGGATTTCGTACGCTTCGTCGGCGAAGAAGTAGCGCGGGTCGAGACCATGAAAGTGGGCGGCCAGAAAGAGATTCGCACGGAACGGGAAGTCGATCTGCCGACCGCGGTCGCCGCCGACAAGCCGCACGAGCGGCCTGTAAATGCACCCACTCTCAGGCGTCCTGGTGAAGACATGCCGGAAGGGCAGCCCGCGGGCGGTGTGAATGGAGCGCCACCGATGTCCGGGCCGCAGCGGCCCGATCCGAGCGGAAACCCGGTTCCGAATTAACCCATTCAGACAGCCGATTAGCGTCTGCACCCGCTCTCCCTCTAAACTAGTAGTGTGAAGATTGCCCTCGGCCAGATCAACCCCACCGTCGGGGACTTCTCTGGCAACGCTGCCAAGATCATCCAATTTGCCCAGCAAGCCCGCGGCGCCGGCGCAGGTCTGATTCTGTTTCCGGAACTATCCGTCTGCGGATATCCGCCGCGCGACCTCGTCGAGCGTCCATCGTTTGTTGCGCGCAACCGCGAGAGCATCGAGAAGATTGCCGCCGAAACGCAGGGAATTGCGGTGATCTGCGGGCTTGTCACTCCGGCTCATGCCGATACCGGCAAGTCGGTGATGAACTCGGCGGCTCTGTTGCGGGCCGGCCGCGTCGAATTCATCCAGTCGAAGATGCTGCTTCCGACCTACGATGTCTTCGACGAGATGCGCAATTTCGCCCCCGCCAAGAGCCAGCAGCTGTTCAATTTCTGCGGCAAGCAGGTTGCCCTGACGATCTGCGAAGACGCCTGGAACGACAAGCATTTCTGGAATCGGCGCTTATATGGAGTGGACCCGGTCGAAGAACTGATTCGGATCGGCGGCAACCTGGTGCTCAATATCTCGGCATCGCCGTTCTGGCTCGGGAAGCGCGAGCTGCGCCGCGACATGCTCGCAACCATTGCGAAGAATGACAATGTTCCGGTAGCGATGGTGAATCAGGTCGGTGGTAACGACAGCCTGGTCTTTGACGGTTCGAGTCTGGTGATTGCTCCCGACGGCCGCGTGATCGCACAGGGCAAGTCGTTTGCCGAAGATCTGATTTACTTCGACTCCCAAAGCCCGACCGGCGAGATGCACGAACAGATCGAGGGCGAAGAAGCCAGCGCCTACGAGGCGCTGGTGCTCGGCACTCGCGATTACGTTCGCAAGTGCGGATTTCAGAGAGTGATCGTCGGCCTGAGCGGCGGCATCGATTCCGCACTTACCGCGGCCATCGCCGTCGATGCGGTGGGGGCGGAAAATGTCACGGGTGTCGGCATGCCGGGACCATATTCGTCCCAAGGCTCAATCGATGATGCGCGCCAGTTGGCGAAGAATCTCGGCATTCGTTTTGAATTGCTTTCCATCAACGAAATCTACGAAGCCTGTCGCAAGACACTTGCGCCGGTGTTCGCCGGCTTGCCGGAAGACGCCACCGAAGAAAATATCCAGTCGCGCAGCCGGGCCATGGTGCTTATGTCTTTATCGAACAAATTCGGCGCCCTGGTGCTATCTACCGGCAACAAGAGCGAAGTAGCGGTCGGATACTGCACTCTCTACGGCGACATGGTGGGCGGCCTGGCGGTCATCTCCGACGTACCCAAGACCTTGGTATATCGTCTCAGCGCGTACGTGAACTCGCGGCGGCCGGTCATTCCCCGGTCTACGATTGACAAGCCTCCGTCAGCGGAGTTGCGTCCCGATCAAAAAGACACCGACTCGTTGCCGCCTTACGACGTGCTCGACGCGATCCTCGAAGACTATGTCGAAGAGGCGCGTTCGGCACAGCAGATCGCTGTAGCCCACGATTTCGACCTGGACCTGGTCAAGCGCGTCATCCACATGGTCGAGCGTAGCGAGTACAAACGCCAGCAGGCCGCGCCGGGAATCAAGATCTCAACCAAGGCCTTCGGCTATGGCCGGAGGTTTCCCATCGCCGCCAAGCCAGAATTGTAGGACTCCGGGCCGCTGGACACGCTGCGAAATGCTATAAGATGACTCGATAGGCGGGGGTTATCCATGCGATTTCTAGTATCTCTCCTCTGCATTCTTCTGCTGCGGGTAAGCTCGGCTTGGTGTGACGAGGGCCACCAGCACGACCTTACCGAGCAAGAAGTCGGGTCGGTGCATTTCGCCACTTCCTGCGCGAAGGCGGTCCAAACGGACTTTCAACGGGCGGTCGCTCTACTGCACTCCTTCCAGTACGAGCAGGCCCGGGCAGCCTTCCTGGATATCGCGAAACGGGATCCGCAATGTGCGATGGCGCAGTGGGGGATTGCGATGTCGCATTACCACGGACTGTGGGAGAACGGCGACACGGCCGCCGGCCGCGAGGCGATCAGAAAAGCTCAGCAGATCGCTGGCACCGCTTCCGCTACCACCCGCGAGCGCGCGTACATCGACGCGTTGTCGGAAATCTACCGGGAGGATGACAACAACGCGTATGCGCACGGACAAGCGTTTGAACGAAAAATGGCGGAGCTTCAGGCTTCTTATCCGGAGGACAGCGAAGCTGCCATCTTTCACGCGTTGACGCTCGACATCATCGCTCCCAAGACTGACAAGACCTTTACCAATCAGCAGAAGTGCGTAGAAATTCTAGTCCCGATTTTTGCGAAACAGCCAAACCACCCTGGAATTGCGCACTACATCATCCATTGCAGTGACAACCCGGTTCTGGCAGAGGCTGCATTGCCGGCCGCGCGTAAATATGCAGCGATCGCGCCAGCGTCGGCCCATGCCAATCACATGCCGTCCCACATCTTCACGCGCGTAGGTTCATGGGACGAGTCCATCAAGTCGAACTTGCGATCAGCCGAACTCGCCAAGCAGGCGGAAGCGACCTCTACTAACGGAGAAGCCCGCGACCAACGTCTGCACGCCATGGACTACCTGGAGTATGCATACCTTCAAGAAGGCCGCGTCAAAGATGCGCAGGCGATTCTGCACGAAATGAAATCGTTGTCGCCGGTTCCCGGACTGACACTGACCGGAACGTACGCACAAGCTGCTGTCCCGGCTCGCTATACGGTGGAGTTGGGCAGGTGGGAAGACGCGAGCCATCTTGAAGCCAGCGCAGAAGGCGTTCCGTGGGCGCAGGCAATTTCGTGGATGGCAGTGGGCTTGGGCGCGGCGCACTCGAAGAATCTCACTCGCGTCGCTGAGGCGGAGAAGAATCTCGCCCGGCTGCGGGACGCGGCTGCCCAGCAGAAAAATGCGTACTGGTCAAACCAGATTGAGGTCCAGCGTCAGGAGGTGGCGGCGTGGATCTTGCAGGCGTCGGGAAAGTCCGAGGAGGCAACTGCGGCGATGCGGACCGCTGCCGACCTCGAAGAGAGCATGGACAAGAGCCCTGTCACCCCGGGTGCTGTGGTCCCGGCGCGTGAACTACTTGCCCAGATGCTGCAAGAGCAGGCGCGGCCGCAGGAGGCTATCGCGGAGTACGAGGCGGTTCTGAAAACGGCGCCGAACCGATTCAACGCGCTCTGGGGCGCGGCCTCAAGTGCGGAGGCAGCGGGCAACGCCGCGGTGGCTTCGAAGTATTTTCGGAAGTTGGCTGATGTCGGGGTCGGAAGCGAGCGGCCGGAACTGGAGACCGCGCGCAAGAAGGCGGCGGGAGCCGTTGCGCGGAACTAGAGAAAATAGCGGCGGCCTGCCGCGAGAATTCCTGAAAGGAGCATATGCTCAAGAACGTAATTGCATTTCTCTGTCTAGTTGCGGTCGCTGCCGCTCAGACCAAACCCGCTCCGGCAGCGAAGCCTGCCGCCAAACCAGCCGATTCAACTCCAGCGGCTGCTGCCAGCAATATTCCCTCCGAAGAGATCATCAATGCTTTTATGCAGCAGATGGTCGGTTACAACCCAGAGGTAACCTGGCGTGTTGCGGAGGTTCGCCCCACCGTGGTGCCCGGCCTCACTGAAGTCGTGGTGGTCATTACCGACTCGAAGGGGTCCAACAGCAACAAGTTCTATGTCAGCGCCGACGGCAAACACGCGGTCACGGGCGACATCATCCCCTTCGGCGCGAAGCCATTTGAGCAGGATCGCGTCAAGCTCGAAAAGGGCGTGAACGGACCGACCAAGGGTCCGGCTAAAGCGCCCGTGATGATTGTCGAATTCAGCGATATGCAGTGTCCGCACTGCAAACAGGTCGCGCCCACGGTTGAGCAACTCCTGACGCAAGAGCCGAACGCTCATTTCGTCTTCCAGAATTTTCCACTTCCCAATCACAACTGGGCCGAAAAGGCTGCTGACTATGTGGATTGTGTCGGTCGCGCATCGAATGGCGCAGTTTGGAAGTTCATCGCGAAAACCTTCGAGCAGCAGGAAAGTATCACCGAGGCCAATGCGGACGAAAAGTTGAAGGCGATTGCAACCGAGTCCGGCGCCAATGCCGATCAGATCGCCGCCTGCGCCGCCAAACCCGACACCAAAGCCAGAATCCAAGCCTCGCTGGCGTTGGGCAAATCCGTGGGCGTCACCGGCACGCCGGCAATTTTCATCAACGGACGTATGTTGAGCGGCGGCGTGCCGGTGGAGGTACTGAAGCAGATCGTGGACTTCCAAAGCGCCCAGGCGAACCAAAAACAGGACACCGCGAAGCAGTAGGATGTGACGGGATCGTCATTGATATTGATCGATTCGTAGTGAGGCGGCGTGCCGCGAATTACTTGCTCAGCCAGATCTCCGGCGTCTCTCTGCCCTCGGGGCTGCGTACCACGTATGGAGTGATCACGATCAGAAGTTCGTCGTCTTCTTCCTGCTTGGAACTTTCGGCCGCCAACACTCTCAGGCCCGGGATGTTTGAAAAGCCTGGCAGGCCGTTCAGACTCTTCTGTTCAGTCTTGGTCACCATTCCCGCCACTACCGCTGGCTCGCCCTCCTTCAGTGCAATGCCTGCCTTATATTCGCGATTCGAAATCACTGGTACCCCGTTCAAACTCGTCCCCCCCAGAGTACGGAACAGAATCTCCAACTGCATGCTTACATCCGCGGTTCCATGGACCGAAGGCTTGACTTTGACTGTGAGCCCCAGGTCTTCATAGCTGAAGGAAGGGAAGGGCGCGGTAAAGCTCTGGTTGCCAATTACCTGTGCGATGGCTGCATTGTTGAAGATGGGGGCGAAACTGGCGTTGATGATTGGGAACCGAGAGCCCAGCTTGAACGTCGCTTCCTTCTCGTGGGAGGCGCGTAATGTCATATGTTCGAGCGTGCGCACCGCACTTTCATTCAACGAGAGGGTGGCCCGCAACTGATCGAGGCTGAGCCCCATCAGCGTGATTCCACCACCGAAGGTGGCAAGGGGCTGGCTGAAAATCGAATTTTGCTGGTTCTGGAGTTGCGCTAACAGCGCCTGAATGCTCTCGTTCCCCGCCTGGTTGATGCCGCCCGATGCAATCAGCTGGTTGATCAAGTCTTGAATGTTCTGGCCGCCTAAGGCCGTCAGGGCCGCAAGTGGAATGCTGAAAAGATGAAAATCGTTGGGGATATGCACGCCTATACTGCGCGCGAAACTGTGATCGACCTCATACACCTTCACGTCGAGCATGACTTCGGGACGGGTGGCATCGAGCGTGTCGAGAAACTGAGTAGCGGCTTCCAGTGTGCTCTGAGGGCCTCGCACTGTAATCGTGCTGGACGCGGCGTTCAGGCTCACGAAGCGCAGCTCAAAGAGCGACCGCAAGGAGTTCAACAGGTCGTTCAGTTCCTGGGGAGTACTGCCGCCGGGAATGTAGAACGAGCGCATTCCCATACGGTCATACAGGCGATGGTTCTCGGGCGTGTCGAGGGTTGCGAACAAAACCTTCTCTTCGAGCGGGACGCCGAAACTCTTGGTCACCGACTCAGCGGCTTGCATGGCGGTTGCGAAGTTCACGTCCTCTATGTCGAAGCGCACGCGGCGGCTGGGGAAGGCGTCGTCGAAAATTACGGTCAGTCCATAACTGGAGGCGATGGCCGTAATCAACCCGCGGGAATCTCCGCGGTAGTGGAAATCGTGACGTTCCTCTTTGGGCTTGGCTGCCAGCGCGTCGATGCTGGCGACTAGTTGCGGTGCGCCAATCGTGTGGACCGGCAGCGGCCCGACCGCGTCAAGCAGTCTTTGCTGAGCGAATTCATTCTGGGGATCGAGGTGCAGGGCGAGCCGGAAATCGGCCAGGGCTTCTACCTGCCGTCCGTTCTGCAAGTTGTCGTTGCCGCGCTCCAGGTGAAACGCAACCAGTTGCTGCCGCACCATCTCGCGCGCGGTCAGGTATTCCACGTTTTGAGGAATCAAGCGGTATGCTTCCTCGAATTCCGAAAAAGCTTCGTCCAGATTCTTGGCATGCTGAAGCTTCAGGCCACGGGAAAAAGCCTGGCGGGCAGCCTTGAGATCTTTCGAGGGAGCCTTGCAGGCGGGCGCACCGGCGGCATCCGAGCACGCGGAAGGCGCAGCTATCGGGACACCGTCTGCCGCAAGGCAAACCGCGGCCCCCAACAACACAATTCCCGTAAACAGCGATCGCATGACTGTTCTTACTATAGAATGCGCCCGCGCTGGTGTCTTGCAAGCGAAATCAGGGCCGGGGAACTACTGTCGTAACGGGGAGCCGTCGAGGTTTCACCGCAGCATCAGTCGTTCCATGCGCGTGGCCCGGCCGGTCTTATCATCACACTCAACGACCACCGCGCACAGCCGGACATCCCCCGTCGCCGCTTCGAAACGAGTGGGCATGCCGCTCAGAAATTTGTCGACGATCAGTTCTTTTTTGACTCCAATCACGCTGTCGTAGGGTCCCGTCATTCCGACATCCGTGATATAGGCCGTGCCCTTGGGCAATACGATTTCATCTGCGGTGGGAATGTGCGTATGCGTTCCGACCACAGCCGTTACACGTCCGTCGAGATACCAACCAAAGGCAACTTTCTCGGAAGTGGCCTCGGCATGAAAGTCGACGAAGATGATCTTTGCCTTGAGTTTCTCCAGGAGCTTGTCCGCAAATCGGAAGGGATCGTCGCTGGCGCCCATGAACACGCGTCCCTGAAGATTAATTACGGCGTAGCTGGTACCGTTTTTCTGGCCTTCGTACACTCCCCAGCCCGGCAGGCTCGCGGGAAAATTTGCCGGACGCAACAGCCGCCGAGCAGGACTGTGCGGGTTACCCTCCGCCATCTGGAAGTATTCGATGATCTCGCGCTTGTCCCAGACATGGTTGCCGGTTGTCATCACGTCGATGCCGAGATCGAAGAGCTCGTCCGCGAGTGGAGGCGTGATGCCGAACCCGGCAGCGGAATTTTCGCCGTTGGCGATCACGAGGTTCACGGAATATTGCTTGACGAGTTCCGGCAGGCGGTCCTTGACGATGGTTCGTCCGGGGCGTCCAAAAATGTCGCCGATGAAGAGAATGTTCAAGAAAGCAGGTCTCAGGTGTTAGGTCTCAGGAACGGCAGAACCGCTGCCGAGAGCTTGCCGAACTTTTGATGGTATCACGCGAAAACCGGCGGAATTTTCGCGGTGCCACTAGGGACTGGTCAGCGGCTACTGCATTTCAGCGGTCTTCAAAAAGTTGTAATTTCCGGATGGGTTCAGCGTTACGTTGCGCACGCGCTTCGTATGCACGACCAAATTATCGAGATACCAGAGGTTGATGTAGGGGAGCTCGGTCGCCAGAATTCGCTGTACCTCGGCATAGTCCTGCTTGCGTACGTTCTGATTGGTTTCGCGCCTGGCATGGTCGATTAGTGCGTCTAATCGGGAGTTGGAATAAAAGCTGCGGTTGGCGCCATTGGGCGGAAATTTTGAGGAGTGGAAGGCGTATTCGAAGATGTCGGGATCTTCGTTGCCGCCGATCCAGCGCAGACCGTAAAGCTGAAAGGCGCCGTGCGTGACATCCGAGAAGAACGTGGCAAATTCAAAACTCCGAATGTCGAGCGCAATGCCTACATCGCGTAGTTGCTGTTGCAAGACGGCGACCATGAGGCGCGTGTTTTCGTCGGTCGAGGTTTTCATCGCGACATGGAAGCGCACGCCGTTCACGACTGGGTAGCCAGCGGCGTCGAGCAATTGGCGCGCTTTAACGGGATCGTAGTCATATCGAGGAACATCGTCGTTGTATGCCCAGCTTTGCGGCGGCAGAACACTGTGCGCCGGTTGAGCCTGGCCGCGCCACAGGTACTGGATCATGGGTCGACGGTCCATGGCGTATGCGATCGCCTGGCGAACCCTGACATCTTTCAAGATGGGGTCGCGCAGGTTGAATGCCAAGTATGCCAGCCTTGTACCTGCTCCCCGCTGAACCTTGAGTGCAGGGTCGCGTTCGAGAGTCAGGACAGTATCGGGCGGCATTGGCGAATTAATGGTGAGATCGGCACTGCCTTTCCGCAGTTCGAGGGCCTGGGTCGTAGCATCGGGCACTACAGCAAAGCGTACCCGGGCGAGATGGGGTTTTTCTCCCCAGTAAGCGTCGTTGCGCTGAAGGACGACTTCCTTGTCAGTTTCCGCACTGACGAAGCTGAAGGGTCCGGAGCCAATGGGATGACGCGTCATTTCATCACCACTGCTGTAGGGCACGATGCCGATGGAGCCGCCAGATAGATTCCAAAGGAAAGTTGATGAGGGCTCCTTTAAGTGAAACACGACGGTATCGTTGTCGGGCGCGTCGATATGATCCACGAAGCGGTAGACTGCGGCTTTTGTGCTTCGGATCTTGCCCTGCAGGAGTGAGTCGAATGTCCATTTAACATCGCGGGAGGTGAGAGGTCGGCCATCGTGAAACTTTACGTCATGGTGGATGTGGAAGACGTAAGTCAGGGGATCGGGGATCTCCCACCGATCCGCAAGCGCCGGCGCTACATTCAGATGCTCATCGAGTTCCAGCAGATCGTCAAAGATCAGTTGGTCAACGCGTTCTGATTGTGCGTCGATGCCGACGCGAGGGTCGAGATTCGTCGGACTACTCTCGATGATCATGACGAGCGTGTTGGGATCGGGGGCCTGGGAGCAGGAGAGCGTTGTGAGCAGGCAAATTATCATGCTCCCTGTAAGAATTGTCATCCTGAGCGGAGCGAAGGACCTGCTTTCGCTGACTAGGCATGCGCTCGCCCTAGGCATATGAAATCTTTCCGAGAACCGCCGGACGCTTCGCCCCGGTCGCCGACGGCACATTCGACGGCCTTCTATGCCACGTCTCATAGGCGAGCACGGCGAATGCGACGGCCTCTTTCGCTTCGGTGGGTACTCCGAACTCGTCGGAAAAGCGCAGCGCCAGTCCGAGCTGTGCGAGTTCGTTGCGCAGGATAGCCATGAGTGTCGGATTGTTGGCGCCGCCACCGGAAACGATCATCTCCTGATAGCGTCCCCGCTTTGGAAGCACGAAACGCCGGACTGCATCGGCGATCGATCGAGCTGTCAGCGCGGTGGCGGTGGCAATCACGTCGCGCTTGTCGGTTCGTCCGCAGCGGCGGAGAAAGTCGCTGGTGTATGCCCTGCCAAATTCTTCGCGACCGGCCGTTTTGGGTGGCTTCTGGCGGAAGAATGAAGACCGCATTTAATGCGCTACCACACCCTCTAGTACTCGCCCTGAAGCTGCGATGAGGCCATCACGATCGTAGCGCTGTCCGAAGAGTTTCTCTGTTACCGCGTCGATCACCATATTGCCGGGACCGGTGTCGAAGGCAATGACCTCGCCGGGTGTTGCGTTGGCAGGAATCGCAGTGAGGTTGGCAATTCCTCCGATGTTCTGCGCGATGCGTCCAATGCGCGGATCGCGATAGAGGGCATAGTCGAGAAACGGCACCAGCGGCGCGCCCTGGCCGCCGGCTACCATGTCAGCGGGACGAAAATCTGACACGACTGGTACGCCTAGACGCGCCGCGAGCACCGCGCCTTCGCCCGTCTGCCAGGTGACGGCGATCTTTCGTCCAAGAAATGGCGCTGCGGTTCCCTGGTGATAGAGCGTTTGGCCGTGACATCCGACCAGGTCGAGCTTGATGCGGTGCTGACGCGCAGTTTTGGCGACTGCCTCTGCGTAGAGTCCTCCGAGCAGGAAGTTGAGTCGCGCGAGGTCGGCAACGCGGGCCGATTCTGCATTCATCATATTCAAAACCGCGCGGCGAACCGGGGCAGGGAAGGGGTATTCGGCGTGCGCGAGAAGTATGTGGCGCGGAGCTGCCCTGAGCGGCAGCCGAAGGGGCCCCCGCCCGTGTTCCGCGATTCGCACCAGCGCGACATTGATTCCGTCCGCCGAAGTTCCACTCATCACGCCCGCGACGATCATGAAGATCGCTCCTGGCGACCGATTGTCTCGAGATCGAGTGTCGCGAGACGAATTTCCTCGCCGAACTCCCAGAGCCGGCGCG
>Ga0137403_10009417_pt1 | contig 10857 bp, 11 predicted proteins | sample CZOMad2_1_16fung_FD_122057 | JGI IMG/M metagenome (GOLD analysis project Ga0137403, IMG submission 122057) | Vadose zone soil fungal communities from Angelo Coast Range Reserve, California, USA - CZOMad2_1_16fungal (Hybrid Assembly) | ecosystem: Environmental > Terrestrial > Soil > Vadose zone... | reverse complement strand
CGGCGCCCAGGGCCATCTGATCCAGCAGTTCGTCTCTCCGTTCAGCAACCAGCGCCGCGACGCCTACGGCGGCAGCTTCGAGAACCGGCTGCGCTTTCCGCGCGAGATCATCGCCGGCATCCGCGAGCAAGTCGGGCGCGACCTCATCGTCGGCTACCGGATGGGCACGGACGAGTTCACGCCGGGCGGCCTCACGATCGACGACAGCGCGCGGATCGCCGGCGAGCTCGCCGCCGACGGCCTCGTCGACTATCTGTCGCTGAGCCAGGGCAACTTCAACTCCATCGATCGCCATCTGCCCGATCGCCACTCGCCGCCAGCGACCTTCGTCGAGCAGAACGTCCACATCAAGGCGGCGGCCGGAGGGCTTCCCGTCGTCACCAGCGGACGGATCGAGACGCCGGAGCAGGCCGAGGCGATCATCGCCAGCGGCAAGGCCGACGTCGTCGGCCTCTGCCGTCCGTTGATCGTCGATCCCGACTGGCCGAGGAAGGCGCTGGAGGGACGGCCCGAGGACATCCGCTACTGCATCTCGTGCAACCAGTGCTGGGGCTGGGTGACCGACGGCCGGACGATCGGATGCGTCTGCAACGCTCGCGCCGGGCGCGAGATCGAGCTCGGGCCACTCCACGCCGCGCCCGTGGCCCGGCGCGTCGTCGTCGCCGGCGGCGGCCCGTCAGGACTCGAGGCCGCCCGTGTGGCCGCGGAGCGCGGCCATCGCGTGACGATCCTCGAGCAGAGTGACGCGCTCGGTGGCAAGGTCCGGCTGACCGAGCACGTGCCGCACGACGAGGAGATGAGGCGGGTGATCGACTACCTCATCGGTCAGGTCGAAAAGCTCGGCGTGAAGGTCCGGCTCGAGACCGAAGCGACGCCGGCCACCGTGGCGGCCGAGCAGCCGGATGCCGTCATCGTCGCGACCGGCGCGATTCCGGTGGCGCCCGACGTCCCGGGCGACGGCTCGGTGGCCGTGTCCACGAGCGCCGGCGCGCTGCTCGTCGGCATGCTCCCCGGCGATCACGTCGTCGTCATGGACGAGGACGGCTACTACTGGGCGGCGGCGGTGATCGAGACGGTCGCTGGCCAGGGCAAGAAGGTGACCGTGGTCACGCGGTTCTTCGAGATCCTCCGTGAGCTGCCCGCTGTCTCGCGCATCTCGGCGCTGCGGGCCCTCGACGAGCAGGGCGTCGCCGCCCGTCCTCACACGTACGTCGATCGCATCGAGCAGGGCGCCGTCGTGCTGAAGGACTGCTACACCGGACGTGAGGAGACGATTCCCGGCGCGGCCGCGGTGATCTGGGTCGGGCCTCAAGAGGCCCAGGGATCTCTGGCCGAGACGTTGCGCGCCAGTGGCATCGACGACGTCCGCGTGGTGGGCGACGCCTTTGCCCCGCGCCGGCTCGCGAACGCGATCGAGGACGGCCACCGCGCCGGCCGCGCGATCTGACGATGCCGACGTTCAACGAGGGGCTCGGCACGAGCGGCGTCGTGTGGACCGCGTGGCGGTTCGCCGCGGTGCCCAGGGGCATCGCCGCCGAGCGATTGAAGTTCCTCGAAGGCGCCATCGAGGTGGCCATGCACGATCGCGAGCTGGCGGAGATCGACCGCTTCTCCCAGGGCCACAGGGAGTTCCTGACGAAGACGGGGAGGATCACTCCATGAGCCGCATCGGTTTCATCGGGCTCGGGAACATGGGCGGGCCGATGGCTTCGAACGTCGCCAGGGCCGGGCACTCCATGGTGGTGACGGACATCCGGCGCGAGATGGCGAAGCCCCATCTCGATCGAGGCGCCCAGTGGGCCGATTCACCGAAGACGGTGGCTCAGGCCAGCGACATCGTCTTCACGTCACTGCCCGGTCCGCGCGAGGTCGAGAGCGTGGCGCTGGGGCCGGGCGGCATCCTGGAGGGCGCGGCGCGCGGCGCCGTCTACGTGGATCTCTCCACCAGCTCGGCGACGCTCATCCGCCGCATCCATTATATATACGCGGAGCGGGGGGTCGGCGTCCTGGACGCCCCGGTCAGCGGGGGCGTGCCGGGCGCACGCTCGGGCAAACTGGCCGTCCTGGTCGGTGGCGACGAGGCCCTCTACGGCCGGGTCAAGCCCATCCTCGACGCGATCGGCGACAAGGTCATGCGCGTCGGCGAGATTGGCTGCGGCACCATCGCCAAGCTCGTCCACAACATGGTCTCCGCGTGCGCGCGCATGGCGATCGCCGAGGGGATGACGCTCGGCGTGAAGGCCGGCGTGAAGCCCGAGGCGCTGCTCGACGCGATCCAGCGCAGCTCGTTCGGCCAGGGACGCGTGCTCAAGGAGATGATTCCGAACACGGTCTTCCCGGGCAAGTTCGACCACGTCAACTTCGCGCTCGAGCTGCTGAGAAAGGACGTGGGGCTGGCCACCGAGCTGGGGCGCGAGTACCACGTGCCGATGATGATCGCGGCGCTGGCCGAGCAGCAGCTCGAGGAAGCGCTCGGTCGCGGCTGGGGCGACAAGGACTCGATGACGTTCTTCAAGCTTCAGGAAGAGCGCGCCGGCGTCGAGCTGCGCACGAAGAATCGGGGGACGACGTCATGAGCGACGCGCTGGCCGGAATCCTCGAGTCGAAACAGGCCGAGCGGCTGGCCACGGGCTTCGTCTTCACCGAGGGCCCGGTCTGGCACCCGGACGGCTTCTACTACTTCGTCGACATCCGCCGGAGCAACCTGCACAAGCTGACGCCCGGCAAGGAGCCCGAGCTCGTGCGGTCGAACACGGGCGAGGGCAACGGCACGACGTTCGACCTGCAGGGCCGGCTCGTCATCTGCGAGGGCGGCAACCGTCGCGTGACGCGCTGGACCGGGGGCCAGAGCGAGATCCTGATGGATCGTTTCGAGGGCAAGCGGCTGAATCGTCCGAACGATGTCGTCTGCAGATCGGACGGAAGCATCTACTTCACCGATCCCGGCCTGCGCGTGCCGCTCGCCGAGCGCGAGCTTGCCTCCGCCGGCGTCTATCGCATCGCGCCCGACGGCAAGACGTCGCTCGTCGCGGACTGCGAGTACCCCAACGGGCTGGCGTTCTCGCCGGACGAGCGCGTGCTCTACGTGGCCAACACACGCTGGGCGCAATACATCCATGCTCTCGAAATCGACGGCGATGGCAAGCTCGTGCGGCGACGGATCTTCGCCGACATGTCGTCCGACGAGACCGACGGTGTACCCGACGGCATGAAGGTGGACGCCGAGGGCCGCGTCTTCTGCACGGGCCCGGGCGGCACGTGGGTCTTCGCGCCCGACGGCACGCGGCTCGGCATCATCCGCACGCCGGAGGTCCCGGCGAACTGCGCGTTCGGCGGCCCCGACCTCCGGACCTTGTTCCTCACCGCCCGCACGTCCGTCTACGCCTTGCGCGTCAAGGTGCCGGGCCGGCCGCACCCCTGGTACAGTGTCCGCTCGAAAAAGTGACCGGAGCCCGGAGCCGATGACGATCAATTTCGGAACGTTCCTCTTGATGCAGTCGCCGTCGGCGCGATCCTCGCAGGAGATTTACGCGCGCGGGATCGAGATCGCCCAGGCGGCCGAGGCGCTCGGTTTCGGCAACGTCTGGCTCGCCGAGCATCATTTCTCGACCTACGGCTATCTCTCGCGTCCGGCGCAGCTCGCGACCTACATCGCGGCGAAGACGACGCGCATCCGGGTGGGCACCGCCGTCATCGTCGTGCCGCTGCACCACCCGCTGGTGATCGCCGAGGAGATCGCCACCCTGGATTTGCTGTCGGGCGGGCGGCTCGACGTCGGCCTGGGACGCGGTTACCAGCCGTACGAGTTCGAGCGTTTCGGTCTCGAGCTCGAGAGCGGGCGCGCGCGCTGGGAGGAGTCGATCGACATCCTCCTGAAGACCTTCGAGGGCCGGCCCTTCAGCTACGACGGCAAGCTCTTCAAGATCCCGGAGACCATGGTGTTCCCGCAGCCGCTCCAGAAGCCCCGACCGCCGATCTGGATCACGGCGCAGAGCCCGGAATCGGTCGAAGCGGCGGTACGCCGGGGCTTCAACGTGCTCACCGGCGGCTTCGGCGTGCCGATCGAGCGCATGGCCGAGTTTCGCCGGCTCTTCGATCGCCTGATCGGCGAGGTCAAACCCCCTCACCCGCTCCGGGTCGGCGTCCAGCGCGCGGTGTACGTCGCCGAGAGTCAGGCCGAGGCGCGCGCGGCGGCCGAGGAGGCGCGCTGGAACATGCGCGTGACCTTGTCGCTGCGCAATCAGTACGAGCGCGTCGAGCAGGGCCGCGCGATTCCGGTGCCGGCGCCGAAGGAGCCCGACACCGACGATCTGCTCGACCGCTTCCTGATCATCGGCACCCCGGACACGGTGATCCGTCAGATCAAGCGCGTCGAGGAGATGGTCGGCATCACGCACTTCAACTGCAGCTTCTGGTTCGGCGATCTCGAGCACGCGCGCGTGATGCGGTCTATGGAACGGTTCGCCCGGGAGGTCTTGCCGGCTTTTGGTTGAGATGGAGCGAGCGGGCGCTAGGCGCCCCAGACGTCGCGCGCGACTTCGAGAGCCAGGCCGAGCTTGCGGCGCTGGTCGTCGACGGTGACCTTGTTGCCGTGGTGCGTGCTCGAGAAGCCGCACTGGGGGCTCAGGCAGAGGTTCTCCAGCGGGACGTACTTGGCGGCGGCCTCGATGCGTCGCTTGAGATCGTCCTTGGACTCGAGGGTGGGCACCTTCGAGCTGATCAGCCCGAGCACGACCTTCTTGCCCTTGGGCACGAAGCGGAGCGGCTCGAAGCCGCCGGCGCGGTCCGTGTCGTACTCGAGGAAGAACGCGTTCACGTTCATCCGCGTGAACACGGTCTCGGCGACCGGATCGTAGCCGCCGCTCGCCATCCAGGTGCTCTTGAAGTTGCCCCGGCACGTGTGGATGGCGACCGTGACGTCCCGCGGCACGTCGCGCAGGGCGGCGTTCACCTGATCGGCATAGAGCCCGGGCAACCGCTCCGGATCGTCGCCGAGCTTCCGGACCTGCTCGCGCACCTTGGGATCGCACATCATCGCCACGGTGGTGTCGTCGATCTGGAGATAGGTGCAGCCGGCCTGGCACAGCGCGCGGATCTCGTCCCGGTAGACGGCGGTCAGATCGGCCCAGAACTCGTCCAGATCCGGATAGGTGGTCTCGAGCGTCGGCCGGTCGCCGCGGGCGTGGAGCATGACCGGCGAGGGCAGACAGAACTTGGCCGTGCGCGTCGTGGCCGTCTTGAGGAACGTGAAGTGGTCGAGCATGCTCGGCCGCGAGCGCCGGATCTTTCCGGTCACCTTCATGAGGGGCGGCTGCTCGTCGGCGCCCTCGAACTTCACCCCGAAGCTCTCGGTGGAGGTCTCGACACCGTCGAAGCCGCGTAGAAAATCGATGTGCCACCAGTCGCGCCGGAACTCACCGTCCGTGACGGACTGAAGGCCGACCGATTCCTGGAGCGCGACGGCCCCGCGGATCGACTGATCCTCGACGACGCGCAATGCGGCGCGATCGATCTCGCCGCGCGCCGCGCGCGCCCGCGCCTCTCGCAGCTCGGGCGGACGGAGCAGGCTGCCCACGTGGTCGGCGCGAAACGGCGGTCTCGCGGCGATACTCATCGTCTCCTCCCGAGGCCTCGCGCTACCAGGCCAGGGCGTAGGTGGGGCGGCGCGGATCGGCACCGGCCGAGAGCACGCCGGTCTGGGGATCGCGCCGCGTCACCACCGCGCCGATGCCGCAAGCGCCGATCTCCGTGACCTCGTGGCCGAGGGCCCGGAGCTCGGCGCGAGTCCGATCGGGAATGCCCGACTCGACGTTCAGCTGGCCCGGTCGATACACGCGGGGATAGAACGAGTTGACGAGCGTCTGCGTCGAGAAGCGCGGCGCCTCGACCGCCTGCTGCGGGTTCATCCCGAAAACCAGGAGATTCAGGACGAGCTGGAGATCGGCCTGGCTCTGATCGTCGCCTCCGGGGCAGCCGACGGTCATGGTGGGCACGCCGCCCTCGCAGATCAGGTAGCTCACGAGCGTGGTCCGGGGCCGCTTGCCCGGGACCAGCCCGTTGGGATGATCGTCCTCGAGGACGAACATCTCGCTTCGCGTACTGAGCGTGCAGCCGAGCTCGGGAGCGAACGCCGACTTCCTGAACACCCCGCCGCTCGGCGTCAGGCAGATCATGCTGCCGTCACGGTCGATGGCGGCGATGTGGGTGGTCCCATCGGCCGCGGCGGCTGACACGCCGGTCGTGCGAGCGTCGGCCGTCGCGCTGGTGGTGCGCCCCGCGCCGCCGCGGCGGCGCGGATCACCGGGAGCCGGCGCCTCTCCCGCCGCGCGGTCGCTGCGGATCAGCGCCGCTCGCTCTTTCAGGTACGCGGGGGCCAGCAGATCGCCGATCGAGGCGAGCGCGTCGTCCCGGTCTCCGTAGTACCGCTCGCGGTCGGCGAAGGCGAGCTTGAGCGCCTCGGCGACGACGTGAATGTACCGGGCGGAGTTGTGGCCGAGCGCGCGCAGATCGAACGTCGCGAGCATCCCGAGCGCTTGCATGAGGACCGGCCCCTGCGTCCAGGCCGACTGCCCCAGGATCTCGCGGCCGGCGAAGGTCGTCCGGAGCGGCGCCTCGAGCCGGGCCCGGTAGCCGGCCAGATCGGAGGCGCGCAGGAGGCCGCCGACTCGCTCGGAAAAGGCCCCGATCGTCGCGGCGAGATCGCCGCGGTAGAAGCGCTCGCGCGCCGCCGCGATCCCCGCCGTCCGATGACCACGCGATTTCGTGTCGGCCTCGATCAGTCGCCGGAGCGTCCCGCCGAGTGCCGGCTGGACGAAGAGCTCGCCGACTTCCGGCACGCGCCCACCGGGGTAGAAGACCGCGGTCCCGCCGGGCGGATAGATGTCGAACTGGCTCCGCGTCTCCGGGATGGCGAGCAGGCCGTGCATGTATTCGTACATCGGGAATCCATGCTCGGCGTAGTGGACCGCCGGGGCCAGGACTTCGCTCACGCTCTTGGTGCCGTGCGTCTCGAGCAAGGTCAGATACGCATCGACGGCGCCCGGCACCGTGAACGACAGGTGAGCGTTCGCGCCGGGACCGGTCGGGATGCGATCGAGCTTGCGCCCTCGGAAGAGATCCACGGTTGCCAGCGCCGGTGCCGTGCCCTGGCCGCTCAGCGCCAGGGTCTCGCGTGTTCGAGCGTCGTGGATGAGCGCCACGCATTCGCCGCAGAGCGTGTAGGACGCCGTCGGCTCGACGACCGCGGCGGCGAAGCCGGCGGCCGCGGCGGCGTCGAACGCGTTGCCCCCCGACAGGAGCATGCGCATGCCAGCCATCGACACGAGCGGATGGCCAGCAGAGACGACACCCTGCGTGCCCGAAACCACGGGTCGTGTCGTCGCCCTGTCCGCAGCGTGATGCTCGACCTCGTGGACCTGTCCGGTCGGCTTGCTCATCGACTCACCTCGGCGGTTCGACCTCGTGAAGCCTCGACATCATGATATACGCGCGCAGGATATACGCGCGCAGGGCATTGATGACAGGTCTCACGGCAAGAGATCGCCGACCGCGATCTGGATGGCTGGAGCGCCGAGCGTCGATACCCGATCGGCCGGGCCCAGCACGTCGATCAGCGCATAGTCCCATCCGTACGGGGCTGAGGGCTCGGGCGTCGGGTCACGCCGCACCTCGAGCACGCGGTCGACCAGATTGACGATCCAGTAGTCGGCGCATCCGGCGCGGGCATAGAGGCTCGCCTTGTGCTCACGGTCGAAGTCGAGGCTCGAGGCCGCGACCTCCACGACCAGCACGGGATCGGCCGGATGCTCCGTCGCATAGTCACGGAGTTCCCCGCGGACGACCGCGACGTCGGGCTCGGGCTCTGACGCCTCGTCGAGCGCGATCGGCGCCTGCGTGCGAACGTCCCAGCCCTCGCCGAACGCGCGCGCGAGCACGCGCTCGGCGAGCCTGATCGCGGTGTAGTGGGGCGAGCTTTGCGGCTCCGACACCAGCAAGAGGCCGTCGATCAGCTCGATACGATCGCCGGGCTCGAACACACCTTTGTCGACGAGCCGCTCGTACTCCACGCGCTTCCACCGCTTCATCTGGAGTGTCTGTCTTGGCACGAGACGTCCCCTCGCCGAGTCTAGTGACCCTCAGCGGCGCTCGTCAATGTCGCCCGGCGGCGACATGGCTGCGTCCCGTCCTAGGCTCGACGGTAGATCGGACCTCGCGCGGCCACGCGCGCGAGATCCGGGGGCGCCGCGGACTCGATCCGGTGACCACGCGGCTGCACCGGCCCGGGTTCGAGCCCGAGCCGCGCGACCGTCGCGGGATGGCTATAGAACCCATCGTAGGTGTGGCGCACGAGCGCCTCGAAGGGCTCGGGATTCGAACGCTCGACGCGGCGGAGAAGATCCTCGCGCCCGGCGGCACTCAGCCCAACGAATCCGCCGGCATCGACCTGATAGTCCCCGCTGAGCTCCGGCTCATTGTACACCCGAATGCGAACCTGATCGTTCGGACGCAGTGAATAAGGTCCGGCCTGCGCGCGAGCGTGAAGGATCCACGCCGGCTACCACGACCCCCTGGTGCAAGTCCCAACGCGAGTGGGTTACTAATGACTCCGACAAGTCTGGATTCCTTGAACCTGTCCGTCGTGTCTGGAGGCGAGGGGCCGAGCGGAAGCAAGGACCACCGGACGGGCAGCAACGCTGAAGCGAGCGAGCGTCGACCGACTCTCCTGGACGTTGCGGGAGCAGATGCAGCATGCCCGGCACTTCATCCTCCAACTAGCCGAAAGGGTTGACACGGCGCCTGTTTTCCCAGATTCTCGGGCCGCATCGAGCGACTCTTGAAATGAGTTCTAGAGCGTCCCGCAAAGTCGCATCCCCCCGGGTTGTTTGCATCGAGGATCTCCGGCCTCTGGCGCGTCGCAGAGTGCCGAAAGCCGTTTTTGACTATCTGGACGGCGGCGCCGAGGGCGAGGTTACGCTTCGCGAGAATTGCCGCGTCTTTGAGGATGTGACATTCCGGCCGCGCCATGCGGTTTCGATTTCGGATTGCGATTTGCGGACCCGCGTTTTGGGCTTCGACCTTTCCCTTCCCTTCTTACTTGCCCCTGTGGGATACAGCCGTCTTATGCACCCGGGCGGCGAAGTGGCTGCCGCTCGGGCAGCCGGCAAGCTGGCACTGCTTATATTCTCTCCACCATTTCGGGGCACAAGCTGGAGGAAGGCGCTGATGGAGCGGGTGTCCGTATAGCGGAGGTGTGGATTGATCACCGTCGCTGATTAGGGGAATGGGCTGGACGGTGACCACGCCTTCGGTGATTGGAGCTCCCCGCGACCCGTGAAGGCGCGCCAGGGAGCCCCCGCCGCGTGCGCGGCAAATCTTCTACCGAGGCGAGCCGGAGTAGCGCCGGCTCCTACGCGGAGCGGCCAGCCCGAGCGGATACTACGCCGCCTGCCTCCACCGCGCCAGACCCTCTGGGCGACGCCGTGGGCGGCTCATCCGGACGCTCGACCAATTTGAGATTGTCCGCGACTTCGAGACTCGGGTTAGGGAGGGTGTCGGAGTGGTTCCACTTGACCCATACGTGTGGAGCCTCCCCTCGGCGTTGCGCCGCAACACGAACGATCGCCCCGCGAGTCTTGAGCAAGCGATGACTCCGGATCACGAGGTCGCCGACGCGGAGCTGAGCCATACACGCCTCCGTTTGAGGGGAGTGAGCCCCCTGAGGAATGAGGAGAGCGCTCGACCGCTCTTCCTCGTGTGAAGGTGGAGATCGCGGCCCGCGCATCGCTCGCGCTTCTGCTGACCCGTCGAATAGAGCCAATCACGTTTCAGCAGGAGAGAGACAGGCCCCGGTCGGATAACCGACCGGGGCCGCCTCTCAGTCAGCGCATCGCGTCGACGGACATCACCGAGTTCCTTCTCCCAGAGGGCAGGAGCATCGGCCTCCGTCTCGCTCGCTTGACCTTATACATACCACGATATAAATTATATAACAAGTAAATATATAAGTGGGCTGCGGACCAGTTAGCTGACCTGATACCGATCTTGGGTTGAAAGGAGTACGACATGCGCAGGCCGTACAAAGTTAGGATTGCTCTCCTCATGCTCCTCGTCTCGGTCGCCGCCACGCGAGCGGCCGACGCCGAAGTCACTACCGCCGCCTTCGCCTCCTGCAATGAACAAGCGCCCGAAGCGGTCAAGGCAGGAACTGCCACGCCGATCATGGGCGACCACGTCCGGGCAGAGAACGCGCGCGCCGGCGCCATGACGACGCACTCCGTAACAGACTTCACGGGCAAAGTCATCAAGTCGTCCGATCCACAAATCCACGGTATGGACGCGGAAGGAGCAAAGGACGCCAGGTATCAAGCCGCATATCGCAGTTGCATGCGACGGAAGGGCTTTTAAGCGATGACCGTCGAGGGGTTCGCCGGCTTCCGTGAAGTCATTCGCCGCGCAGTGCGCCAGCTCAACGGAGCGCCCAACGATGTGCTCGAGGCGGTTGAGAACCACGTGCGGGTTCATCAGGAACTCGTGCTCGGTGCGTGGGACGAGCTCAGGCAACGGGGTGCAGCCGTTACTCGCGTCACGAAGGCTGAGTACGACCGATCCTGTCAGTTGGTCAACGACATCTTGCAGGCGAAGGGCAACGACATCGCGGTGATCTGGCGAGATCCCCACCCGGTCGCAAAGGCGCTCATCGAGTTGATCGCGCAGGAAGTGAAGGCGTACCAGGAGGCTGTGGACAGGAACAGTGCTGGAGCAGGCGCGACCCGCGTGTGAGCTGCCCGGTCGTCCGCTCCAGGCGCAGCTCGAGCAGATCGAGCGAATCGACGGGAGCGTACGGCAGGCCAAGGGCGA
>Ga0137403_10009416_pt1 | contig 10857 bp, 11 predicted proteins | sample CZOMad2_1_16fung_FD_122057 | JGI IMG/M metagenome (GOLD analysis project Ga0137403, IMG submission 122057) | Vadose zone soil fungal communities from Angelo Coast Range Reserve, California, USA - CZOMad2_1_16fungal (Hybrid Assembly) | ecosystem: Environmental > Terrestrial > Soil > Vadose zone... | reverse complement strand
GCGCTGCACGTCCTCGGGATCGGCGTTCCAGCGCGGCGGCGAGAGATCGCCCACGCGCCGCTCGAGCTCCGCGCGCAACGACTCCAGCTCGCGCACGTGCACGGACGCCTCGCGCGGTTGGCCCTCGCCGGGCGTGCGCGGCGTCATCCGAGCGCCTCCGGCGCGAACGCGTAGGGCGGCCACGGTCCCGTGGCGACGACGCGGGCCGCCGCGAGCGCCGCGCGCTCGACGGCGGCCAGATACCCGGCGGCGGCGCCGCGGTCGATCAGGTGATAGACGCTCGCGAGGAGGGGGGGCGTGTCGTGGCGCGCGACGCGCTCGGCCCGCACGAGCGGTTCCAGCCACGGTCGCAGCGGCTCGAGCTCCGGCGCCTCGCGGGCGCGCCGCCACTCGGCGCGCCGCGCGGACAGGTATCGCGCGCCGGGACCGAGATCGTCGGGCGGCGGCGCCGGCGCCGCCGGCGGCGTCGCCTCGCCGAGGAGTCTCAGCGTCATCTGCTCGCGGCCGGCCACCAGGGCCAGCGCCTCGCTCAGCTCGCGACCCCGCGCGGCGACCGCGTCGGTCAACGCCGACTCCGAGAGGAGCGAGCCGAAGCGCACGGGCAGGATCGCGTCGACGGCGCCCGCGAGCCGGCGGATCACCGCGTCGTGGGCGCGCAGCGTCGCCTCGCTGACCGGCGGCCGCTCGGCCATCTCGCCGACCGCGACGACGAGGTCGCCGACGCGGACCACGCGCAGGGGCTCGGCGCAGAGGCCGGCGCCGGCGTCGGGTCGCGGAGCCTCGCCGAGCAGGGCGTAGACGTACACGTCGCTCACGGGCGCCCTCTCTGGGGGTGTGACTCGTGCCGCATCTCGTCCTGCACCTCGAGCAGCCGGTCCACCGCGCAGAGCAGCACCGAGAGCCGCGCGTAGATCAGGTCGACGCCCGCGATGCCGAGGACCACGTCGCCGCTGAGGACGACGCCCTTGGTCAGGAGGTTGTCGATGACCTCGAGCAGCGAGGAGTCGGTCGTGGCGAAGATCGCGCGCGCCTCGTCGCGGGTCAACGGCCGTCGGCTCAAGCGACGCCTCCGACGAAGTTGTAGGGCGGCCACGGTCCGGAGAGCGTCAGCTCGTAGCCCTGACGGCCCAGCCGCGTCGCGGTGGTGCGCGCGACCTTCTTGAAGCGCGCGGCGCGCGACGGCGTCAACAAGAAGGCGGCGTCCAGCAGCAGCCGCGCGGCGCCCTCGACGGAGTCGGGCGGCCGGCGGCGCGCGTCGTCGGCGACCCTGGCCAGCGATTCGAAGGCCGCGTCGACGTCCTCGCGCGCGCGCGCGAGCGCCTCGCGCACGGCCTGCTGCTGCTCCTTCTTCAACACGAGAAAGCGCGTGCCCGAGCTGACGCCGGCCGTCGCCCGCCGCGCGCGCTCGACGTGACGGCGCCGCGCCGCGATCTCGTCGAGGCGTACGCGCACGCCCCATTCCTGGCGGCCGGCCACGCGGCCGAGCACGCGGTCGATCGTCGGCCGCAGCCGGCGGATGTGGGCGATGGCGCGCTCGTCGCCGTTGAAGAGCGTGAGCAGCTTGAGCGGGACGGTGGTGGCCCCTCGCGCGGCGAACTCCACCACGGCCTCGTGGGCGGTGGCGCACGCGGCCACCCACTCGAGGTCGCGCAGGCGCGCCTCGAGCGGCGCCTCGCCGTAGCGTGACAGCGGCGCGTCGGCCACGACGAGCCACAGCCCGTCGCCGGCGTCCAGCGCCCGCACCCGCCCCGTCCCGGGCAGACCCCGGGGCGCGCGCGTGAGCACCGGGGCGCGCGCGCGCTGCACCAGGCAGTACAGGTACGTCGCCGTCGCGTCCTTCTTGATCACGTGTGCTCGCCCTGCGAGTGCTCGTGCCACCGCCACCTCCGAAGCCACCGCGCGAGGTCCGCGACCCCGCCGGGCGGGGGCGCCTCGACCGGAGCCGAGATCATAGCGTACCGCCGTCCCGCGGCAGAGCGAACGGCCGCGGCGAGGGCGGCGATCTCCCGCCGCTCGATGGCGGCGGCACGCCGGCAGCGCTGGCAGTGGCGCGCCGTGACCTCGGGGGTGACGGCATTGATCACGACCGCGCCAACGGCGATGCGGAGGCGGCGGAGGCCTCGGAGCAGGCGCGCCGTCTCGAGCCGCGGCAGCGCGGCGGGCCGCGTCACCGCCACCACGCGTGTACGCGCGGGGTCGCGCAGCAGCGACGTCAGCTCGCGCAGGTCGCGCGCGACCTCGAGCAGGTCCGACGCCAGCTCGCCGAGGCCCACCACTGTCCGGTACTTGAGGAGGATGGCGAGCAGCGCGTGGACCCACTCGAGGGCGGCGTCCGGCATGGCGAACAGGCGCAGCGCGTGGCCCGTCGGCGCCGTATCGAGCACCACGACGTCGTACGCCTTGCGCTCGCGTCCGAGCACCGCGTCCACCAGCGAGAGCACGCCGAACAGCTCGTCGAGGCCCGGCGGCGCGAGGTCGATCAGCTCGCGGACGACGTCGCGGTCGTAGGCGATGTCGAAGCGTGAGCCGCCCAGCAGCGCGTCGAAGACCTCGTCGACGGAGGCGCGATAGCGCTCGCGCCGCAGCCGGAAGGCGGCCTCGGCGTCGAGCTCGCGGGCGGCCAGCCCCGGGACGCCCGGCAGCAGCCGCTCGTCGTCGCCCAGCGCCAGCCCGAGCGCGTCGCCGAGCGAGTGTGCGGGATCCGTCGACAGCGCCAGGATGCGCGCGTCGGGACGGCGCTCGGCCAGCGCGAGGGCAACCGCCGCCGCCGCCGACGTCTTGCCGACGCCGCCCTTGCCGGCGAACGCGAGCACGCGCACGCCCGGCGGCGCCAGCGCGTCGAGCCAGGCCGCCGCAGCGGCAGTGCGAGCCGCGGGGCGGCCGAGGAGCCGCAGGCGACGAGCGCCCGAGGTGAGCGGTGAAATGATCGGTGAAATGATCTTCGTGCGGTGGTTCGGTCGCGTCGCGAGCGCCACCGCCGCCCGCCGCAACCCCGCCGCCCCGCGCGGCTCGCGGTCCAGCGCCGGCACCGAGGACAGCCGGCGGCCGGGGAAGAGCGCGGGCAGCCGCGCGATCACCTGGGACTCGGCCGCGGCGCGCGTGGCGCACAGGTCGCAGCGGCCGGCGGCCGGCGTGACCCGGTTGACGACGATCTCGTCCACCGCGATCCCCGCCTCCTCGAGCGCGCGGACACCGTCGCGCGCCTCCTCGACCGCGAGCGGCTCGGGCACGAGAACCCACGTGAAGCGGCAGCGCGCGGGGTCACGCAGCAGCGCATTGAGGGCGCGCGCCTCGCCCTCGATCTCCGCGACCAGCGCGTCGGCCGCGTCGCGCCGGTGCGCACCGGCCAGGCTCTCACCGAGGAACTGGTGCTTGGCGAGCATGTCGGCGAGGACGCCGGCGATGCGCGCGAGCGTGTCGGGCATCGCGAGCAGCCGGAGGGTGTGCCCGGTGGGCGCGGTGTCGACCACGATGTTGTAGATCATTTCACCGCTCGCCTCGCCGGAGCCACCGCCTCGGCTCGCACTGCGGCTCGCCTTGGCCGTCGAACGGCGTGCGGCTCGCACCGCCACGCGCGGGGCGGCGGCCGCGAGACGGTGAAGCTCGAGGAGGCCGATCAGCTCGTCGACGCCGGGCAGCGACAGCGCCAGCAGGCGGTCGACGTCGTCCTCGTCCAGATATGTGCCGCGCGCGGCAATCGTTCGGAGCGGACGCCGGCGGGCGGCGAGCCAGCGCTCGAGCGCCCGATCGGCGTCCAGCTCGACGGCCGCGAGCGTGCCGCGTCGAGTCGGCACGCGCGACGGGCGCGCGGACAGCCGGCGTTCGAGGGCGTCGCCGAGCGAGTGGGCGGGATCGGTGGAGACGAGAAGCACGCGTCGCCCGCGCTCGGCCGCGGCCAGCGCCGCCGCCGCCGCGGTCGTGGTCTTGCCGACGCCGCCCTTGCCCCCGAAGAAGCGGAATCCGGCCGCCGGCGTCACCGCTCGGCGGCGTCGTCCTCGGCGTCGGCGTCGCCCGAGCCGTCGTCGAACCCCACCTCGATGCCGACGATCCGCATCTCGCCCGGCGCCGGGGTCGGCCCGCGCTGCCGCTCGCGGATCTCGCGCAGGCGGGCGAGCAGGTCGGCCTCGAGGGTCGCGAACTCCTTCTCGGAGATCTCGCCCAGCTCCAGCCGCATCTGCGCGGCCAGCAGCTCCTCGCGCAGGACGCTGTCGTCGTTGAGCTGGCTGTCGACGGCGTCGACGAGCTTGCTCAGCACGAACTTGATGCCGCCGATCAGCAGCGTGTCGAGAATGATCACCGCGGGTCCCCGGTTCGGCCCGCGAGCGCGGCGATCGCGGACGCGAGCTCGTCCGGCGCCACCGGCTTGGGGACGTGCATCTGGAAGCCGGCCTCGAGCGCGCGCGCGCGATCCTCCGCGCGTGGATAGGCGGTGAGCGCGATCGCGGGCGTCTGCCGGCCCCGCGCGGCGTCGACGGCGCGGACCCGCCGGAGCAGCGCGTAGCCGTCGGCGTCGGGGAGCCGGATGTCCGACACGAGCACGTGCGGCGGCTCGCGCTCGAACGTCTCGATCGCCTCCTGCACGGAGGTCGCGATCAGGACGACGCCGCCGAGGGCTTCGAGACTCTCCTTGAGCCAGAGCCGCGCGTCCGCGTCGTCCTCCACCACGAGGATGCGCAGATCGTCGAGCCGGGGCCCCTGCGCGCGCGGCGCGGTCACGGGCCGGGCATCGGCGGCCCCGGCCGCGCGCAGCGGCAGGTTCACCGTGAACGTCGCACCCTGGCCCTCACCGGGGCTCTCCGCGCGGATCGTCCCGCCGTGCACTTCGACGAGATGACGCACGATCGACAGACCCAGGCCGAGACCCGTGATCGGCCGGCGCGCATCGGCCTGGCGAAACCGATCGAAGACGTGCGGGAGGAGCGCGGCGGGAATGCCCTGGCCCGAGTCGCGCACCTGGATCACCACGTCGGTCCCCGCGCAGCGCAGCGTGAGGTCCACGCGGCCCTTGTCGGGCGTGAACTTGATCGCGTTCGACAGGAGGTTCCAGAGGACCTGCTGCAGGCGGTCGGGATCGGCGACGATGGGCACCACCGTCTCGTCGACGTCGACGCCCAGCGCGATGGACTTGGCGTCCGCCGCGGGCCGCACGGCCTCGACGGCCGCCGCCACCACCGCCGCCGGCTCCACCTCGCGCGCCGAGATCCTCAGCTTGCCGGTGATGATGCGCGAGACCTCGAGGAGGTCTTCGATGAGCTGGGCGAGCGAGGTCGTGTTGCGCTCGATCGTCTCCAGCGCCCGCTCGCGGCGCTCCTCGTCGAGGCCGCCGCGGCGCAGCCACCAGATCCAGCCCATGAGCGCGTTCAGCGGCGTGCGCAGCTCGTGCGAGAGCGTGGCCAGGAACTCGTCCTTGGAGCGTCCGGCCGTCTCCGCGTCGGCGCGCGCGGCCTGCTCCTGGCGCAGGAGATCCTCGCGCGCCCGCGCCAGGGCCTCGGCCCGCGCGCGCGCGTCGCGCGCGCGCGTGTACAACGACGCCGTGAGGAGCCCGACGACGGCGAAGGCGCCCGCGCGCACGATGGAGGCGGTGTCGAGCGCGAAGAAGGGCGGGAAGAACACGGCTTCGGTGATGACCAGGGACAGCGCGGTCGCGACGACGCCGGGCCCACGGCCGCCGTACCAGCAGGCGACGACCACGGCGGCGAGGAACAGCGGGGCGACGGTGCTCTGGAGAGCGGGGCGAAAAGCCAGCGCGAGCACCGTCGCGCCGGCCACGGCCGCCACGGTGACCGCGTACGCCCGCAGGCCGACGCTCACGGCATCACCCCCCCGGCGTCGCGCGTTCGAGCTTCAGGCGGATGTTGACGAAGTTGTAGGGCGGCCACGGCCCGGTGTACCGGAAGGTCAGGTGCGCGTACTTGGCGCCGACGGCCTTGACCTTCGCGTCGAACGCCTGCTCGCGGTCGCGGGAGACCAGGAAGGCCGCGTTCATGATCATCTTGTCGCCGATGGGCTTGTTCGCGCGCGAGGCGACGGCCACGTCGCGTAGCGACTCGAAGATCTCGCTCACGTAGCGCTCGGAGCGCGCCTGCAGCGCGCCCTCCACGAGCCGCCCGTACTGCACGCGCGCGAAGTACGTCGGACCGCTCTGCGACGAGATCTCGCCCTTGAGCTGGCGGACGTCGTCGTCCTCGCGCTCGATCTGCTTGACGACCTCGTCGCGCTCCCAGAGCACCTTCAGGCCGAACTCGACCTTGTCCTCCATCTTGAGGAGCACGTCGATGAAGGCGCTGTAGGCCCCGCGCAGCAGCTCGATGATGTCGTCGCGCGTCTTGAACACGGTGCCGAAGGACATCGGGATGACCGTGTGGTCGCGCATGACGGCCTCGTTCACGCGCTCGTGGGCCAGCACGTTCTCGCGCGTGGCGTCGAAGACCTCGATCGGCGTGTCCGACACCACGGCCGCGATGTCCTTGTAGTGCACGGTCGAGATCTCGGCGGGGACGGAGCCCAGGCCGATGGCGCCGAAGCGCAGCGGGTCCTCGGACCGGATGACGCAGTACACGTACTTGCCGCGGCTCTCCACCGGCTTCGCACCGGCCTTCGGCACGGCGGGCGCCGCCGCCCGCGGCGGCGTCTCGCGGATGACGCGCGATCCGGCGGTGCCGTGGTTCGGCGTAGCCTTCTTGTCCGCCGTCCGGGAGGGACGGGCGGCGGTGCGGCGGGAGGGCTTCGGCTTGGGAGCCATCGCTAGCGTGTCCTCTTCGAGGTAGTCCGGTTAGCCCTTCAGCATCGACTTGATCTCTTCCAGCAGCCGCTCGGGCAGACACGGCTTGGTGATGAACGCGTCGCAGCCAGCATCGATCGCGCCCTTGGAGTGGCCGGCGAGGGCGTGGCCCGTGAGGGCGATGATGGGGATCGCCCGGGTGCGATCGTCGGCCTTGAGCCGCCGCGTGGCCTCCCAGCCGTCGAGGCCGGGCAGCGAGAGATCCATGACGATCAGATTGGGCGCGTGTCCGAACGCCTTCTCGAGCGCCTCGTGACCGTTCTGCGCCTCCACCACGCGGAACCCGGAGAACTGGAGGAACTGGCTGTACATCTCCCGGTTGTCGGCGAAGTCGTCCACGACGAGGATCAGAGGCGACTTCGACGACGCGGAGACCGCCTTGCCGTCCTTCGCCGCCTGCATCCGGCGCGGGGTCATGCGCGCTTGACCTCGCGCGGCACAAGCAGCGTGAACGTCGAGCCGTGACCGACCTCGCTGTCGAGCGTGATGCCTCCGTCGAGCATGCCGGCCAGGCGCCGGCAGATGGCGAGCCCGAGGCCGGCGCCCGTGTATTCGCGCGTCGGCGAGTTGTCGGCCTGGCGGAAGTCTTCGAAGATCCGCTCGCGGTCCTCGGCCGAGATGCCGATGCCGGTGTCGGCGACGGCGATCGCGATCTGGTCGCCGTCGGGCATGTACCCGGCGCGTACCTCCACCGACCCTTGCGGCGTGAACTTGATCGCGTTGGTCAGGAAGTTGATGACGATCTGTTTGACCTTCTGCCGGTCGGTATTGAGCTGCGGCACGTCCGCCGCCAGCTGGCTCATCACCGCCAGCTGGGAGCGGGCAATGATCGGCTCCACCTCGGCCAGCACCTCGGCCACGAGGTCCTTGAGGTCGAACGTCGTGAGCGTGAGCGGCATCCTGCCCGCCTCGATGCGGGAGATGTCGAGGATGTCGTTGATGATGGCCAGCAGGTGGTGCGCGTTGCTGTCCACGCGCTCGAGGTTGCGCCGCTGGTGGGGCGTGAGGTCGCCCGTCACGCCCTTGAGCAGCATGCTCGTGTAGCCGAGGATCGCATTGAGCGGCGTGCGGAACTCGTGGGACATGTTCGCCAGGAACTGCGACTTCGCCGCCGACGCCTGCTCGATCTCGAAGTGCGAGCGGCGCAGCAGCTCGTTCTGGCGGGTCAGCTCGGCGGTGGCCTCGCGCACCTTCTGCTCCAGCTCGCTGGAGGCGCGCTTGAGCTGCTCGTACAGGCGCGCGCGCTCCAGCTCCTCGGTGCGGTCGTGGAGGATGGTCACGATGGCCGTGATCTCGCCGTGCTCCGACACGATCTTGCCGGAGATGGCCTCCACGGGCAGGGGAGCGCCGGTGCGCGGGTCCACGAGGCCGATAGAGCCGCTGCGCCGCAGCGCGCCCGGCTCGAAGAAGAGGTTCGAGACGAACGACGAGAAATGCGCGTCGTTCGCCTGCACCGTCCGGCGCGCCTCGGCGCCGGCCGCCGGGTCGGCGGTGAACAGGCGCTCGGCCGGCGCGTTCAGCATCACGATGCTGGCGTTCGGATCGGTGACGAGGATCGGGTCGGCCACCGAGTCGATGATGAGGTCGAGGCGGTCGCGCTCGGCGCGGGCGTCGGCCTCCGCCAGCCGCAGCTTGCGATAGTTCTCCTCGATCTCCTGGGTGGCGCGGCGCAGGTCCGTGACGTTTCTCAGAATCGACACGATCCCCGTGCCCTCGCGCGGGTCCACCGTGACCGTGCTGAGCAGCTCGAAGAGCAGGTCGGAGCCGTCCACGGGGTCGACGAGGAGCAGCTCGTGCCGCCACGGCTCCGCGCCCTCGATGGCCCGCCGGGTGAGCGCGGAGGAGAAGAGCATGTTGTTGAGGGCGACCGCGCGGCGGCGCCCCTCGCTGTCGTCCTCGCCCGACGACAGCAGCGCCTCGGCGCGCGCGTTGGCGACGGTGATGCGGCCCTCGGTATCGGTCAGGAGGATCGGGTCGGACACCGCGTTGATGATGTTGTAGAGCAGCGTCCGCTCGCGCAGGATGCGTCGGTCGCCCTCCTGACGGCGCTGGGCGGCGCGCAGCGCGGTCAGGCGCGGGCCGAGCAGACCCGCCACCCACTTTGCCTCGGCCTCGATCTCGGGGTCGATCGGCGCGACGAGCAGCAGCCCGACCGGGTACTCCTCGAGCGCCTGGCGCGCGTGGAGGGGAACGGCGATGAAGCGGCTCGAGTCGAGCGGTGTGCTCGGCGCGGGCCGGCCGTTGCGGCCGAAGATACTCGCCTCGAGCCGGATGGTGGCGGCGACCAGCGGATCGTCATGCGCCTCGAGATCGAGCGTGAACGACGGCACGCGCGTGCCGCGCACGGCGAGCGTGGCGACGGGTTGGAGCACGGTAGGACTTTCCTGCGACCCCACCAGGCAGAGGCCCCGCGCGACGCCGGCCGACCGGCCGAGCCAGTCCAGCGCGCGCTGGGCACAGGTCGCGAGATCGTCGGTCCCGAGCAGCGTCTCCGCCAGTTTCAGCCGCTCGGCGGCGTCGACCTTACCCCGGCGCCGCGCGAGAACGCGCAGCGCGGTATTCCGACTCACGGCCTACGCAGTCTCCGCGCGGCGGTGCCCTCGCGGCGCGTGCCCGCGATCTGGGCCCGCAGGGCCGCGTTCTCGGCGATCACCGCCTCGCTGGCCTGACCGTCGATCGCGGGCCTCGACGCGGATGTGAGTGAGCCCACGGCCTCGGAATACTTGAGATAGGTTTCGATCGACGCCACGACGACTCGCGCTTCGACGGTGATCAGGTCGATGCCGACGAGCGAGACGCGGACCCAGGCGTCGATGACGATGCCTTTGTCCAGGACCCGGTCGAGGACGTCGATGAGGCTTGTGCCGCCGCTTGTCCGTTCGACTGGCATCGCTCAGTCTCCTTGTCGGTTCGCATCGCGACGGCCGTCGCGCCCCCTGTTGCCCTTGCGCGACGAGAGCGAAGCGACCTTGCGCTCGAGCAGCCGCACCTGGCGGCGCAACTCTTCGTTCTCCGAGGACAGACGATTCGGAGACAGGTGGGCGTCGTATTTCCACCAGTCGAGGCCGATCTGCTGCGCCTTGTCGATGGAGCACACGATCAGACGAATCCGGATCGTGAGTAATTCGACTTCAGCGAGTGAAATCTTGACGTCGCCGGCCACGACGAGGCCCTTGTCGAGAACCCGGTCGAGGACGTCGACGAGTCCACTGGCGCGGCCGTTCGGAAGCTGGAGGTCCGTTCTCATTAGAAGGGTCGATCTTCCTCGGCGCTGATTTGTGCTGCGAGTATAGGGTGTTCCAGAACCTGCTCACAATCCATGAAAACTTTTTCCCACGCACGCCAGGTGCGCCCGGCGGCTAAGAATTCACTGGGAGTGGTAAGAACCTTACCGATACCGGGGCGCCGGCGCACGGCCCAGAAGCCCCCCGCCAGCGGTGAAAAAATCACCTCTTGCCGTCCTTGGGTCCGCCGTTCTTGGGCAGCATCTCCGCGAGGAACTTCCCGGTGTACGAGCCCGCCGTCTGCGCGACGACCTCGGGTGGGCCCTCGGCCACGATCTCGCCGCCCTCGTCGCCGCCCTCGGGGCCGAGGTCCACCACCCAGTCGGCGGCGCGGACGACGTCGAGGTGGTGCTCGACGAGGACGACCGTGTTGCCGGCGTCCACGAGGCGGTGGAGCACCAGCAGGAGCTTCTTGACGTCGTCGAGGTGCAGGCCGGTCGTCGGCTCGTCCAGCAGGTAGAGCATGTCGCCGGTGGCGCGCGCCGCGAGCTCGGCGGCGATCTTCAGCCGCTGCGCCTCGCCGCCGGAGAGCGTGGTGGCCGGCTGCCCGAGGCGCAGGTAGCCGAGGCCCGTTTCCTGGAGGGTGCGCAGCCGCCGGGACAGCGCCGGCGTCGCGGCGAAGAAGTCCACCGCCTCGTCGACGGTGAGCGCGAGCACGTCCGCGATCGACTTGCCGCGATGCTTGACCCCGAGCACCTCCGGGCGGTAGCGCCGACCCTCGCACTCCTGGCAGGACACGTACACATCCTCGAAGAAGTACATCTCGAGCTTCTGGAAGCCGTCGCCCTGGCA
>Ga0137403_10009415_pt1 | contig 10858 bp, 15 predicted proteins | sample CZOMad2_1_16fung_FD_122057 | JGI IMG/M metagenome (GOLD analysis project Ga0137403, IMG submission 122057) | Vadose zone soil fungal communities from Angelo Coast Range Reserve, California, USA - CZOMad2_1_16fungal (Hybrid Assembly) | ecosystem: Environmental > Terrestrial > Soil > Vadose zone... | reverse complement strand
ATGATGTCCGACGTCTGCAAGCACTGCGTGCGCGCGGGCTGCCTCGAGGTGTGCCCGACCGGCGCCATCATCCGCACGGAGTTCGACACCGTCGTCATCCAGTCCGACGTCTGCAACGGCTGCCGCGACTGCATCGGCGCCTGCCCGTTCGGCGTGATCGACATCAACCCGGTCTCGGGCACCGCGCAGAAGTGCACGCTCTGCTACGACCGCATGCGCGCGGGCATGACGCCGGCGTGCGCGCAGGCGTGCCCGACGACCTCGATCAACTTCGGGACGATCCGCGAGCTCAAGCAGAAGGCGCAGGCGCGGGTCGGGCAGCTGCACGGCCGCGGCGAGCGCGGCGCCTATCTGTATGGCGCCGACGAGCAGATGCTCGGCGGGCTGAACTCCTTTTACTTGCTGGTGGACAAGCCGGAGGTCTACGGGCTGCCGCCCGATCCCAAGCTGCCCTCACGCAACCTCAAGCCGGGCTCGCTGTGGTCGGCGCTCGGCGCCGTGGTCATCGGCGTGGTGGGGCTGATCTCGCTCCGCACGCGGAGGACCGACGATGCCTAGCACGTTCTTCACCGAGCCTCCGCACTGGCGCTGGCTGATCATCCTCTACTTCTTCTTCGGCGGCCTCGCCGGCGGCTGCTACGTCCTCGCGTCGATGCTCGACCTCATGGGACGGCCGTCGGACCGTCCTCTCGCCCGGCTCGGGTACCTGCTCGCGTTCCCGACCGTCGTCGTGTGTGGCATCCTCCTCGTCGCCGACCTCGGCCGTCCCGAGCGCTTCTGGCACATGATGCTGCAGTCCGCCACGTGGCGGCCGATGCTCAAGACGTATTCGCCGATGTCGCTCGGCGCGTGGGGCCTCCTCGTCTTCGGCGGCTTCGCGTTCCTGTCGTTCCTGGGCGCGCTCGCGGACAGCGGTCGCCGCCGCGGCGTCGCCTTCCTGAGCCCGCCGGCGCCGATCGGCGTCATCGTGAGCGTGCTCGGGGGGCTCGCGGGGTTCTTCCTGGTCTCCTACACCGGCGTGCTGCTCGCCGTCACGAACCGCCCGATCTGGTCGGACACCACGTTGCTCGGCGCCGTCTTCCTCGTCTCCAGCGCCTCGACGTCGATCGCGCTGCTCCTGCTGCTCGGCTCGAGCCGCGTATTCCTCGTCGGCGGCCTCAAGGCGCTCCAGCGCTTCGACATGATCGTCCTCGTGCTCGAGCTGCTCACCCTGGCCGCGCTCGTCGTGTCCCTCGGCTCGCTCGCACGCGTCTGGCTCAATGCGTGGGGCGCGCTCCTCGTGCTCGGCGTCGTCGGCATCGGCATCGTCGTGCCGCTGCTGCTGCATGCGGGCGCCCACACGCCGGTGTCGCCCACGGCGCGCCTCGCGGCCGTGCTCGTGCTGGTGGGCGGCTTCCTGCTGCGCGTCGTGATCGTGCTCTCGTCGGAGGCGATCTGACGATGGTGCGCCTGCTCGCCCTGCTCGCGCTGGCGTCGCTCGCCGCCTGCACCAGCCCGGAGGCCACGCGCCAGCGGGCCGGCGGCCCGGGCGCCGACGTCGGCAATCACGGTCGCGTCGAGCTGCACGAGGGGGCGAAGCCCTACGCCGGCACGCCGGTGGTGATGCCGCAGCCGCGCGGCGGCGAAGTCGTCGCCGCGTCGCCCCGCGAACGGTGAGCACGGCGACGCTCGCGGCGCCGACGGCGGACGCGCTCGCGCGGGAGCATCCCGAATTTCGCGGCTGGCTCGATCTGCTCGCCGCTGTCCGCGAGGAGGCCCGCAGCGCGACGTGGGCCGACGCCGCCCGTGACGTCGCCGCCACCGCCCCGCTGCTCGCCGGGACGACCCTCACGATCGATCCGGGCCTCGCCGCTGCCTGGCTGCGCCGCCTGTTCGACGTGGCCGCCGCGTCCGCGCCCGCCGTGGCCGGCGCCGCCGATCGGCTCGACCCGCTGGCGGCGCTCGAGGTGGCGATCGCGCTCGACACGCCGCGCATCGACACCCTCGCCGACGCCGCCGGGCTTCCGCGCGAGCCGCTGCGCGCCGTCCTGCCGCTCGCGGCGTACCCCTGGCTCGAGCGCTGCGGCGCGCAGGTCGCCGGGCGCGCCGGCGGCCTCGATCACGCTCAGGCCTGGTGTCCGATCTGCGGCGCGTGGGCGGCGCTGGCGGAGGCGCGGGGCCTCGAGGGCGCGCGGCGCTTGCGCTGCGGGCGCTGCGGCGGCGACTGGCGCGCCGAATGGCTGCGGTGCGCGTTCTGTGGCACGGACGAGCACGCGCGGCTGCGCAGCCTCGTGAGCGAGACGACCGGCCAGGCCAGACGCGCCGAGGGCTGCGCGGCGTGCGGCGCGTGGATGAAGACGATCACGACGCTCGGCGCCGCCACCACCGGCGAGCTGCGGTTGCTGGACCTCGCGACCGTGGATCTCGACGTCGCCGCGCTCGAGCGCGGGTGGAAACGCCCCGCCGGTCTGGGCGCGCGGCTCGACGTGCGCGTCGTCGCGCGAGCGGGCGCTGCCCATCCGCGCCGGCGCTGGTGGCCGCGATGACCGCGCGTCCCGCTGCCGTCTGCCGCGAGCTGCTCGCCGCGCTCGAGGCGTCGGAGGGGCGGCGCCGCCGGCGCAAGCGCGACACGACGCCCGACGCGATCGGGCTCGGGATCAAGCGCGCGCTGCTCGAGGACGCCGTCGCCTCCGATCCGGAGCCCGCCGCGTTCGAGGGCTGGCTCCTCGAGCGCTGTCTCGCCGCCGGCGGCGAGACCGGCGCGACGCGCGCGATGGCGCGGGAGGTGCTGGCCGAGTGGCGCCTGGCGGCGAGCCTGCCCGAGTTCGGCGACTGGCTCGAGCGCGGAGCTCCGTCGGATGACGTGGGGGGCCCCGAAATGGCCCCCCACACCCCCCAACGCTCGGAACCGCCCCGGGAAACCCGGGGCGGTCCTCGGCCACCGTGATTTAGCGCTCCGCTGCGGGCATCGTCGGGCGGTGCCGGAGCAGCACGAGGGAGACGACCAGCACGAGGCTGAGCACGGTCAGCAGGCCCAGCTCCACCATCGTCGCGCGAAACTGGGCGCTGCCGGCGTCCTTGACGTCCGAGAACTCCGCCGTGATCACGAGCACGCGCCGGATCGCGGCAATGAGTCCGACGACGAGGAAGGGCTCGGGCACGAGCGCGTGCTCGCGGAACGAGACCTGCACCGTGTACAGGATCTCCGCGAACATCAGGACGAGCAGCACGCGATCCAGGAGGCTGACCATCCGCCCCGGCAGCGTGCCGGCAATGAGGTTGGCAACGAACGTCAGCGTCGCGTCGGCGAGGAGGACGAGCGCCCCGGCTGCGAGGAGCACGCCGAGCGCCACGTAGAGGACGTCCTCGACGTGAGTGAAGCTCCGCGCGATCCAGTCACGAGCCGAGGCGCCCGTGGCGCGCGGCACGTCAGCTGGCGCGCCGCGCCGCCCCGCTCAATCCGTCTTCGACGGTGTCCGCGACGGTCTGCAGGCGCTCGGCCGCGCCCTCGAGGCCGGCCGCCGCACGCTCGCGCACGTTCATGGTCATATCGTCGATGTAGTCCCGGATCCGGTCTCCGTAGATCCACATGACGGCGCCGCCCGCGATGGCTCCGACCAGTAGGCTCTTGATCACGGTTCCCTCCGTTCGACAGTCTTCCAGAGGATCTGAGAGCAAGGCGGGTGCCGGGGACTTCAGGCGGGCCAGGCGGCGAAGGGCGCCGTCCAGGCCCCGAGCGACAGCAGGCGCACGTGACGGCGCCACCCCACGGACGCGCGCTGTTCCAGCGTGTTGTAGCCCCAGCCCGCGAGGAACAGGCGCGCGGCGGCCAGGCTCGGGGTCGCGTGGACGGCGTCGAGCGTCTCCAGCAGGTCCTCGACGAACCAGAGCCCCTCGGCACCCGCTTGCAGGCGGTGCGCAGCGGCGAGACGAGCAAGTGACTCCGGTTTGGGAATCACGCGACCGGGCTCGCGGCCGACGATGGGCAGCGCGCCGAGCCGGGCGTCCTGCGAAGCGAGCAGCGCCCGGGCGAAGCGCTCGGCCTTGGTGGTGATGACGGCCACCGGCGTGCCCGACGCCAGGACGTCGAGGAGGCGCGCGACCACGCCGGGATAAAAGACGTTGTGACGGATCCAGTCGTCGGGGTCGCGGGCGAACCACGCATCGCGCACGCCATTGAGCGCTTGGCCGAGCGTCTCGGGGGCGAGGCCGCCGGCGCCGAGCAGACGACGGGCCGTCGCCAGCCACGCCGTGCGGTCGACGAGCCCGGCGGCCGTCTCGCCTGCGACGACGGCGTGCAGCAGCACCGGCATCTCCCAGCCGCTCTCGACCAGGGGGCGGTGGGCGCCGAACACCGCCGCCACCGCGTCCGGGACCTCACGGGCGGCGGGCCACGTCTCGCGATAGGCGCGGCGCGCGGCCTCGAAGTATTCCGGGCGGCCGTCGCAGAGGACGCCGTCGAAGTCGAGCGCGAGCACGACGGGAGAGAAGCCGGGGACCATCAAGTCCGTTGCCAGCGACTTTGCCGTCGGCCTGGCGTCGGCGTTGCAAGAATCGGAGGCAATGGTGATCCTCCAGGCGCTCCTGACGCTGCTCACCCGGTCGGCCGGCAAGCTGCTGAACACGGCCTTCGGCTGGGCCACCGTGATGCTCTTCGGCCGCGTGTCGAAAGATCGGCAGATCTATCTGTCGGTCATCGCCTTCGGCTCGGTGCTCTGGATCGTCGCGCTCATATCGCTGGCGGCGCCGGGCTTCGGCACGTTCCTCCTGACGTTCGTCACGCTGCCGAAATGGGTCGACAAGCGCCTGATCCGCCTCGCGATGATGGCCGCCGTCCTGGTCATCCCCGCCCTCGTGGGCCTCGTCTCGCTTCGCATGCTCGAGCCCGGCGCGCGCCCGCGCGGCGCCGCGGCCAAGGTTGTGACGGTCTTGCGCGGCTACCCCTACACCGTCGGGCTCGCGATCACACTCGTCCTGATGACGGTGTTCGCGCCCGCGCTGAGGGTGCGCAACCTCGCGCGCCGCTGGGAGACGCAGCACGTGCCCATGCTGGTGAAGCCCGACGATTATCTGACCGTCGTCGAGGAGGTCCAGGCGGCGCTGCGCACGGGCGGCATCACGACGACGCGCGCGACGGTGACCTGGATGCTGCGTCTGCCCACGAAGTTCCTGTCGCTCTTTGCGCGGTACGCGATGGCCACCGTGGCCGCCGACCACCTCACCCGACTCGTCGCGCCAGAGGTCGAGATCCTCTTGCATCCCTCCGACCTCGTGATCAGCGGGCGCGAGCGCGCCGCCACCCGGGCGCGCGCGATCCTGGCCGAGCGGCTCACGGTCACGCGCGCCTACCTGACGTGGGACAAGGAGTCGAACGAGGTCGAGGACCGCATCCGTGAGATCTGGCAGGCCATGCGCGATGGCCGGATGGACGAGGCGGCCGCGACGCTGGCCGCCGTGCAGTACCGCCTGCGCGAGCTCGACGTGCCCTACGACGAGTGGGAGGTGCTCTTCCGCGAGGCGCTGCTCGCGGAGACCGCGCTCCTGCGCGGGCGCATGCCGAGCGCCGCGCGCGCGGCCTAGTCCGGGTGCCATTTCTGGCGGCGCCGTGTGCCCATCTGCCGCAGCGGACCGCCTGGATTGGCCACGCTCACGCGATCTTGGGTGCGGCTTGCTTCTTGCTGCCACGCGGATTCGTGATCGATCGGCTCCGTCGCGTCGGACTGCACCCGAGCGTCATCCTGGCGCTCGTCCTCATGAGCCTGTGGATGGTCGCGTATCGGCGCCTCGACGGCGTCGCGATCGAGCTCTACCAGCCCTCCGTCGCCGGCGTGCGCGCCTTCGCGCTCTATCTGAATGGACGGTACGGCGACGCGGCGCGTGCCTATCGAGAAGCGCACCGCGGCCCGGTGTGGGCGTCCGATACTGGCGATCCGACGGGCGCGTGGGCCGCGGCCGCCGGCGACACCGCGCTCGCCGAGCGCCGCGCGCGTACCGCGCTGGAGGCCTTCCCGACCGCGCTCGAGCCACGCGTGACGCTGGCCGAGGTCGCCCTCGACCGCGGCGGCCTCGCGGAGGCTTCGCGCGAGCTGAGCGCGGTGCTCGCCGCGCATTCGGATCACATCGAGGCACTCTATCTGAGCGCCGTCGTCCACGGCCGCGCCGGACGCGCCGGCGAGGCCATCGACGCGCTCAATCGGGCGTTGCGCTCGGGCTACGCCGGGGCACGTCGCGCCACGCCCTTCCGGCTGCTGGAGCTCGCCGGCGATCTGCACGCGCGCCCCGCGGCCGAGCGTCCGCTGTGCCTGCTGGCGCACCTGTTCCGCTACCTGCGCATCTTCGACGGCGCCCACGCCGCACGCGCGCTGGCCTACGCCGAGCTCGCCGTGGCCGCGAATGATCGGCCGGCCGACGCCTGGCTCACCATCGCCGTCGTGCAGGACAAGCTCGGGCGGCACGAGGCGGCGATGCAGGCGGTTCGTCACGCGCTGGCCGCCGATCCGCGCCACGCGGAGGCCTACCGCTGGGCCGCCGTCGAGGCGCGGCAACGCGGCGATCTGCTGCTTCAGTACCGCATGATCCGCAAGGCGTTCGAGTCCGCGCTCACCGACCCGTACTACGTGGAAGACCTCAGTCGAGTCGTCCTGGGCGGGCTGGGCGACGCGCACACGATGGCGGCGCTCATGGAGCAGGCGCTGGCCGCGGACCCGAACAACGCGATGGCGCGCAAGCACCTGGCCGCGGCGCGGCTGGCTCTCGGCGCGCCGGGCTCCGGACCGCCGGCGCGATGATCGAGGCCGCGCGGCGGCGACCCGCCGGAGCCCGGATTCTCGGCGCGCTCGCGGGCTTCGCGCTGGCCGGCTGGTTCGGCACGATGGTCTACAACTTTCGCGTCGTGGGCAGCGCGCACGCCATCGGCGTCGTCGTCGGCACGGTGCTCATGGCGCTGTGGGCCGTCATCTGTGTGCAACGCGTGATGACGGCAACGCCGCCGGCGTGGATGCGGCGCCTCCTGGAGGACGGCGAGCTCGTGGTCGGCTTCGTCGTCTTGAATCTCATCCTCGTGAACGTCTTCTCACCATTCCTGATGCTCCTGTCCCAGATCTGGCTCGGCGCAAGCCTCTTCCCGCTCATGCTCGGCATGGCCGCGCGGCTCTCCGGGCGTGTGCTGTTCGTCACCTTCGTCGTGGCGACGATCGCCCTGCTGTGGCTGAGCCTCACCCGCCTGGCCCGGCATGTGGCGCCGGCGAGCGCGGCGCTGAGACGGGTGCAGCGCGCATTCCGTGTGGTCGCCACCTCAGCCGTTGCGCTCTACGGCATCTACGCCACCGCGCTGTCGTTCAACGGCAGCCTCGACGGTCCGCTCGCCGTCGAGCACCGGCGTGAGCTCGTCGCCGTGACCACGGTGAACACGCCTCTCGACTTCCCGGTCTCATGGATCGACCTGCGCGCGGCGGACGGAACGCTGGAGCGGATCACGCTGATCGCCGGCAAGGACGGCGTGTGGGCGGGCTACGTCGATCCGGGCCAGGCGGTCGTCGTCCGGGTACGCGCGGGCTTCTTCGGCATCCCCTGGATCGAGAGTGTGGCGCTCGACGAGGAGCGTCGGACCGAGCTTCTCGTCGAGGCCGCGCCGTCGGCGGCCGAGCCCCGCCGCGCGCTCGTCGCCCTGCGCCTGCGGCAGGGACGCGCGGCGGACGCCGTCACGCATACGCGCGTGTACCTCGGCTATTATCCGCGCGACACCGCGTTCGCACGGACGGTCGCCGAGACCCTGCGCGGCGCGGGCGACGCGCAGTCGGCGCTGGAACTGGACCGTCTCGCGCTCGCGGCGGCCGCGCGATAGTCTCAGGCCACAGTGAAGGCTCCCATGAGGGGATGGCTGATCCTCGTCGGCACGTTGCTTCTCGGTATGGTCGTCGGCTTCGGCGCGGCGACCCGAGGACCCGCGTTGATTGCGCCGTACCTTCCGAAGGCCGGCAGCGGGGCGGGTGAACGTATCGAAGGTCAGGTGGTACGCAAGCAGCGAGAAGGAAACCGGCTCCTCGTGAAGGTCACCACCGCTCAGGGACCGATGCTCGTGACGTTTACGCAGAAGGTCGCTGACCTGGACGTGTTGCTGGACCCGGGCGATACGGTGACTCTCGTCATCCCGGGCTACGCGACCTTCGTCGAGAATCCGGTCCTCGAGCGGGTCAAGGAGCCAGGTCGAGCGAAGTCTCCCGCGTGACAGCGGACGAGCAACTCCCCGACCCGCTCGCGGCAGACAGCGAAGGCGACCCCGATCAGACAACGTGATGGAGCGTCGCGCGTTGAATGGCGGGCCCGACGGGATTTGAACCCGCGACCTCTGGATTGACAGTCCAGTGTGCTAACCAGGCTGCACCACGAGCCCGCACCCGAAATCAACGACTTGGACCTCGGGAGTGTACCACGACCGCTGAAGTGTGCCCCGGATTGTGCCCCTGACCAGGCGACCGCGTCTTGCCCCGCTAGGTGGTGGCATCGCCGTTGCGGGCCGTAAGGCACCGATGAAACCTCGAACGAACTCTGAGAAGCCCGAAGACACGGGGCTCGTTACCCGGGTCGGGTCGCTGGAGGTCGACTGGCCGAAATCGATCGGCTACTTCGGCGGCATCGGCATCGCGGTGGCGTGCGACCTCATCGCACCTCCCATCGCGATCTTCATTGCCGCGATTCCTCTGCTCAAGCTGGTCAAGCATCCCGGACGACCCTGGCCGCTGCGAGTGGTCGCCGACGCCCTGGAGGGCGCCGCCAAACCGGTCGGGGCGGACGCCGAAGCGGTCGTCCGTCTGGTTCCCGATGTTCCAGCGAAGCGGCGGCTGGGGACGAAGGCCCGGAGGGCGGGCTAGAGCGAGAGCTGCCGGCTGTCGTCGTCCGGCGGCGGCAGCTCCACGCGGGCGATGCGGAGCTTGCCTTCCTGCGCCAGCATCGACAGCACGGAGGACACCGCTCCCTCGGACAGCCGAAGTTGGCGGGCAATATCGCGCGGGCTCATCGGGCCGAACCGCTCCAGGCACGAGCGAACGTCGCCGTCGATCTCGCTCCACCAGCCGTCCATGTTTCCCCCTTCTCCGATGTTCCGGATTGTTCACCATAGTCGCCTCGGTGGTGACCAACAACCCATGAAAATCTTTTCTTAGCGCGGTGTAGAACGCGCAGAAAGATGCGGGAGAGTGACGGCTTGCTTCTTGCTCTGGTTCACCGGCATGACAAGCATTCCGCGCGACTCGGACATCATCGGAGCGGCCGCGCTCCTGGCGATCGTCCTCGTGACCGGACTCATCCGCGCGCTCGGCCTGTAGTCTCCGACCACGGGCGGCACTCGCGAAGAACTCGGACGCCGTCGACGCGTCGCACCACTAGACGCGTCGGCATCGCTGTACGTACAGCTACTTACGTAACTGCCATCCTTGCTGACGCCAATCGGTCTGACCTATGATTCGCTCGTAAGATCAACACATGGCCCGAGGTAGACGCGGCGTGCTCGTACGCGCGTCAGTTGGTGGGCGGAGCAGGGCTGCGGGCCTGTTCTTCAACGCGAAGCATCAGCTATTTTGAAATATGCTGGAGTGGCTTGAACGTCCCGATCCAGGAGGAAAGCATGCCCGACGGGAGTGCGCTCAGCCCGAGCGATGTCTCCGGCAAACTCGACATGCTGGTGGAGCTGCTTCGTGATGCCGAGCGCCTTGCGAAAGAAGTGGACGGCGCTCGCATCGGAGATTGGTACCGCCGTCCGGATCTGACCGCGGACGCCGCGGCGAGCATGGAGTCACGCGCGCAACACGTGTCGCTGGTGGCCCACGAGATCGGCAGAAGACTCGATGTGGTGTCGCATCAGCTACTGACGATCCGGCCGCCTCGCCGTCTCCCGTCGTGACCTTGACCCCAACGGTACGCCGCGCAAGCATCTGAAAAACTTGGTGGGCGGAGCAGGGCTCGAACCTGCGACCCCAGCCTTGTAAGGGCTGTGCTCTCCCAACTGAGCTATCCGCCCGTCGCATCGAGTGTACGTCCGCTCTTCCGGTAAAGTGAAGCCATGACCGCCGGCGCGCGCGCGCTCGAACGGCTCTACGCCGTCGCCCCCAGGGACTTCACACGCGCCCGCAACACGCTGGCCGCCGAGCTACGCCAGGCGCGCGAGCTCGACGCCGCGCGCGAGGTCGCCCGGCTGCGCCGGCCCAGCGCCCCGCTGTGGGCGGTCAATCAGCTCGCACGGCACGCGCGGCCGGCGCTGGAGCGCTTCCTCGACGCGGTGGACCGGCTGCGCCGCACGCAGCTCTCCGATCCGCGCGGGGCGATGGAGGCGATGCGCGCCGAGCGCGTGCAGCTCGAGGCGCTCGTGCAGCGCGCCGAGCAGGCGCTCGCCGAGGTGGGCTACGCGCCGTCGGCGGAGGCGCGACGGCGGATCAGCGACACGCTGCTGGGGGCGGCGGCCGACCGGCGTCACGCGGAGGCGCTGATGCACGGCCGCCTGACCGAGGAGTTGCACGCGCCGGGCTTCGACGCGCTCACCGGCGCCACCCGCCTGCGGGTCGTTCAGGGCGGGACTCCGCGGCGAGACGCCGGCGCGGCGAAGGCGCACGACGAGCGGCGGCGAGCGGCCGCCGAGGCGCGCCAGGGCGAGCGCGACGCGAAGACGCGCCAGCGCGAGGCCAAGGCGCGCGAGCGCCAGCGCGAGGCGGAGGAGCGGCGCCGAGAGGCCAGCGAGCGGGCGGCGGAAGTCGCGGCGCTGGAGCGCGACGCGGCCGTCGCGCGCGAGCGGCTCGCGGAGGTCGAGCGGCGGCTGAAGGAGGTCCGGCGCGGAAAGAGCCGCCGGACGCGCTAGTCAGGAGCCCGTCGGGTTATCGAGGCGTTTAGA
>Ga0137403_10009414_pt1 | contig 10858 bp, 7 predicted proteins | sample CZOMad2_1_16fung_FD_122057 | JGI IMG/M metagenome (GOLD analysis project Ga0137403, IMG submission 122057) | Vadose zone soil fungal communities from Angelo Coast Range Reserve, California, USA - CZOMad2_1_16fungal (Hybrid Assembly) | ecosystem: Environmental > Terrestrial > Soil > Vadose zone... | reverse complement strand
TTGTGCTCGATGAAGCTGCGGCTCTTGAAGAGCTCGCCCAGGATGGGGATGTGGCCGAGCAGGGGGATCTTGGAGACTTCCTTGTCGTCGGTGTAGCTGAACAGGCCGGAGAGGACGATGGTCTCGCCGTCCTGGATGGTGACGCTGGTCTTCACGTCGCGGACGCGGAAGCCGGGCACCTCGAATCCGTTGGCGCGGACGGAGATGCTGCGATCCAGGTCGCTGATCTCGGCGTAGATGTCGGTGGCGATGTTTCCGCTCCGGTCGGCGGTCGGGGTGATCCTGAGGATGATCCCGAACTTCCGGAACTCGACCGAGAACTGGTTTTGCGTGGCCATCAGGATGGGGATCTCGCCGCCGGCGGTGAATTCCGCCTTCTCTCCGCTGGCGCAGACCAGTCGGGGCCGGCTGAGGACGCGCGCCGCGCCGTCGTCGAAACGGGCGGCGGCGGAAAAGTCGGTGGCGGCGGCTGCGTTCACGCTCACGCTGCCCGACTTCTGCGTCTGGCCGCTGTCCAGACCGCGCAACGGATGGACGATGTTGACGCTCGCCGTCATTCCGTCGCCGCTGGAGACCAGCGACGAAGGAGGTTTGATTCCCACCTGCTTGCTGCTGCCCGAGCTGACCTCGACGAAGTCCACCTCGACCAGGACCATCTTCCGGATGCCCACCGTGACCAGGTTTTCCGCCTTTTCGCCCGTGGCCCGGGCCAGGAGATCGAGCTTCCTCAAGTCCTCCGGCGACTCCACCCAGCCTTCGAGCACCAGCGAGCCCCCCAGCGCCGCCGCCGAGACGCCGCGGAGCCCGTTCTTCTGCAGGGCCCTGTTCAGGGCCTCGGCGGCGAGCTTGCGCGCGTTTCCGCTCGCCCGCACGAACGACTTGACCGAGGGGTAGAGCTGCAAGATTTGGAGAACGCGCTCGGAGTCGCCGGTGGTGACGGTCTCGCCGTCGAGAAAGACCCGGTCTCCCACCACGCGGACCTGGATGCCCTCGCGGTCTCCCAGCAGCGCCCGGACCTCGCTGACCAGCTCCTTCGGATCCTGCCGGCGCACCACGACCACGTAGCTGAGCCGGGTGTCGTTGCTGCGCCAGACCAGCAGCGAAGTGCGCCCCTCGCCCACGCCGGTGATCAGCAACTCGCCGCCGCCGCCCACCTGCTTTACGTCCGCGATCTCGGGCTCGCCGATGGCCACGCGCGCAACGCTCCCCAGCTGGATGACCTTCTGCTGCCCGACGCCGAGGCTGATGACGCCGCCCTCGGGCTGGGCCAGCGGAATGGCAAGCGCGAGACCCAGGAGGACGAGCGGTTGCATGATGGCGACCACGTTCGCAGAACGCGCCGCAGGGGGCCATCGGTCAGAAGGGCGCTATCCCGGAAAGAAAAGCCCAGATAACGCCGGCGGCGATGGCGAGGGCGTACGGGATGGTCCTGGGCGGCGGGCGGCCGCGGATCCGGGCGACTCCGATCCGGAGAAGCGCCTGCAGCCCTCCGGCCACGGCCACCTCGACCAGGACGGTCAACGACATCTCCCAGCCACCGGTCGCGGCCGCCACCAGGCCGGCCAGGGCCATCAGCTTCACGTCTCCGGCCCCCATCCACCCCCGCCACATCGCAAGGCCGAGAGGTCCGGCGCAGATCAGCGCGCCGAGAGCGCACTCGAGAAGGAGCGCCAGTCCGCCCAGCCCGAGGACGCAGACGGTCGAGAGCAGCAGCGCAGGGTACGTCACCGCGTTGAGGACGCGCCTGCTCCGCAAGTCGGTGACCACGCTGACCGCGAGCGAGACGCCCAGCGCCGCCAGCGCGATCTTCGTCTGGACCGGCGCCCCCGCCCACTGTTCCAAGAATTACCGGAACATGCAGCTCAGCTTCTCGGAGCTGATGAAGTACTCGTCGCCGTCGTGGATCTGCCGGCGGGTGATCCGGTGCGCGTCGAACCAGGTGCCGTTGGACGAGCCGAGGTCCTCGATGAACCAGGCCTGGCCTTCGCGCGTGATGACGGCGTGCTCGCGGCTGACCTTGCCGGAGTTGATGACCAGGTCGCAGTGCTTGCCGCGGCCGATCAGGAAGCGATCCTTCGCGACCCGGTCCAGCTCGCGCCCCTCCGCCAGCAACACCAGCGCCGGTTCGGGCGATGCGTCGGCGGGCGGGTCCAGGCTGGTGGCCGCGCCCGCCTCCTCCGGCGAAGGCGCGTCCTCGGCCTCGCCGCGGGCCGGGACCGAAGGCGGCGCGACTGTCCTCCGCGGGATCCCGCCCGCGGCCAGCTGCTGGGCAACCTCCGCCACCCGCTCGGGATTCGCCTGCCCGCGGGCCGCGCCGGGCCGGTCGGCGACCAGGGTTGGACCCGACGCGGGCGCGATCCGGAGCCGGCCGGAATCGGTGAGCGCGGTCTTTGGAACGACGCCCAGGTTTTGCAGATCGGCGGCGAGGAGGAAGCCGTTGAGCCGCGCAAAGGTGTACAGCGCCTGATTGATGAGCGCGTCCCGTTCGCTGCCCATCTCCACCGCCATGGTCGAGAAGGCTTCCCAGATGTGGTCGGCGATCAGGAACGTGCGGGGGGTCTTCGCGCGATCATTGCTCATTGTGCACCCAGGCGCCGCAGCTTAACGGACCTGGCCCGCCCGGAGAAGGGCCGGGCCTAACCCCGGCCACCGAAGGTGGCTCAGGGGCTACGCCTGAGCGCGGTTACTCGCGAGCTCGGTCATGAGATGCGTTCTAACGGTAGGCCAGCACTCCGGTCGCGGAGGAGCCCAGGACGCTCGGGTCCGCCTGCAGCAGCTCGTTGCTCCCGGTGATCGAGCTGAAGAGGAGGTTCTGATATCGCCGCGAGCTGTACGCATAGACGGTGGTTGCGAAACCCGCGAGGATGGTGCTGTCGAGATACGAGACGAAGGCCTGACCGCTCCCGATCGCCCAGACGAACGCCGACTTCGGGCTCGTGGGAGCGTTTCCCGTGATCGCGAACGTGAACGCGACGTCGTTGGCCTTGAGCGGCGGAGCGTCGCGGGAGTACGCCTGGCGCGGGTAATCGAAGCGGCGCTGGTGCACGACGAACGTGCCGTCCGGCTGCACGCGTCCTTTCACGTTGAGACTTTGGAGCACCAGCCAGGGCTGCGCGCCGCCCGTCCGGATCTCGACGGCCGCGCCGAAGATCGGGCAGTCGGGGTGGAAGCCGGTGGCCCCGGGCGTGTCGGGCAACACCGCCAGGGTCAGCGTATTGGGGACGGTGGACCCGGGAACGGTGGGATCCGGCCCGATGTCCGTGATGGGCAGCTCGAACCTGTAGGGCGTCTCGTTCACCACCGCCTGACATCCGTCTGAGGTGTTTCCGGCGAGTGCATAGGCGCCGAACGACACGACGTCCCCGACGCCGAAACGGATCGCGGGGTCGTCCTGCCACGTCTTGAAGTCCGTCTCGTTGACCGTGAACGTCAGCGGCCCGCCAGGGGTGGCCTGTCTCACCGTGCCGCCCCGGCGCTCGAGGCCCGGAATGGGCGCATGCCAGACGGCAACCCAGGAAGACGAATGCACCACGCCGGGCTCGAGCGGCGAGGTGATGGTCAGGACCGGCGCGCCCACCGTCGCGGGGCTGAAGGCAGGAGCACTGTCGACGGTCGGCAGGAGGTTGCTGTCGTCCGCGGCCACGTAGGCGTTGCGGCTCACGAACCGGCGCCTGGGAACATCGATGAAATAGGTGCCTCCGTCGGTCGCGGTGACCGCGGCCAGCAGGTTGAACAGCTGCGTGGGGGAGGTGGTCGGCTGCCCGACGTAGAGCGGGGTACAGGGCGCCAGGGGGCAGGCCACCAAGTCTGGTTGGACCGGAGAGGTACTGGGGGGCACGGCGCGGAGGAACGTGCCCTCGGTCGTCAGTCCCGGGCCGGGCAGCGAGAGCGGCTGCATGGGCTCCTGACCCGTCTCCTGCAACCCGAACGGCGGGACCGGGACGATGCCCTTGGGGCCCCCGGATCTTCCGGTCTCGGCAAAGAGCACCCCGCCCGGGTCGAGATCCATTCCCGGTGTCGCCTGCTGGAGAGGGTCGAGCACCATCATCAAGAGCTCACCGGCCGGATGGTCGACCGGTTGTGGAGCGCCCCCCACCTGCACCGTCTCGTACCAGTGTGGGCTGAGCGAGATGAAGCGCACGCTTCGCCCCCCAGCGCTGATCCGGTCCATCGTGCACGGTCCTCCGGCGATGCTGCTGGTGGCGATGGCGACGATTCCATCTCCCGCGCCGTCGGCTACGAACACCTGATCGCCGCTGGGAATGACCGCCAGCTTCGTGGGCACGACCGGCGACAGGGTGCAGCGGGCACGGATCGAGGGGGTCTGGGCCAGCCCGGAAGTGTCGAGGCTCACGTCGAGCACCACCAGGTCCGTCTCCGTGGCGACGAATGCCGTCGCGGCCGTGCCAGCGGGCGTCACGGTCTCGATGTCGAGCCCTGCAACCATCGGATTCGCCGCGACCACGTCGATGGTCTGGCTTCCCACGTTCAGGGACGGCACCGTCACCGATTTGACGCCCGGCACGTTCTGCGCGTCCACCAGCGTGCGCGCGTCCACGACGGCCACGTTGGAGTCGGCCCCCACCACCAGCGCCACCCCGGCGGCGCTGTGGTCTGCACGCTCCAGCCTGACGCCTGCCACCCGGAGCGGGCGGTCCCCGGTCTCGATGGTGGCCGGAAACACGCGGATCGGCGCTGGAACGAACTGGAGATTTTCGTTCGCTGGGCAGGGGGCGACGCCGCCATCCGTCGGCGGCGGAGCGTTGCAGATCTGAAGCGCGCGCAAGCCGTCGCGGCCGGTATTGGCGATGAAGAGGACATCGCGGTCGCCCGCTCCCGTGGCGGCCATTCCCGTGGGAGAGGTGAATTCGCCGATGGCGGTGGGGGTCGTGGTCGTGTTGCATGCGGCCATGACCAACACCGCGCTGAGCAGCGCCTGCTTCATGGACAGCTCCCGATCAAGGCACGGAGCTTGGCTTGCGAGGGCTGGCTCTTCGGCACTTCGATCAGCGCGACCCGGCAATCGGCGAAGACGCTGGTAGCCACGCACGCGGAGCCCGTGATCTCCGGCGGGCAGGAGACTTCCTTGATCATGAATGGCGAGTTGCCCAGGCGGCCGACCTGGCTGACCACCTCGCCGGTGGCGGTATCGACGATGGCGACGCCGTTCGTCTTCTCGGTCACCACGGCGATCAGGTCCGACGCCCCGGGCCGCGCGATGCGCACCATGTCGGCCGGCGACGCCGGCATGGGAATGACCTTGCGCACGCGCGGGGCAACGGAGGGCTGTGCCGGAAGCTCGATGCGGACGAGCGTGTCGGGATTGCGCATCGTCGCCCAGAGCGTCGTCGGCGCTCCCGTAACAGGGTCGGGATCGCCGAGCAGGAATTGCACCGTGTCGATGCTGAGCACGTCGCTGCGAAGGTCGAACAGCGCAGGGTCGGCCGCGTTGCCGACGTCGACGTTGAGAACGCGAAGGTAGTTGGTGGTCACGCCATTGCAAAGGGCGCTCCCGGGCTCGCCGGCGCCGAAGCTCGCCGAACGAAAGTAGCAGCCGCCGAGGTACAGCTGCCGGCGCACGGAATCGAAGACCATGGGGCCGACCCCGAAGCCGCCACCGACGAAGCGGGAGCCCGCGCGCATGGTGAAGAGCAGGCCCCAAGGAGGATTCATATCGAGCGCGGCGACCGCGGTGCTGGTGAAGAGGACGCCCGAGCTGATCTGGTCGATGTGGGGGATCACCGAGGAGACGAAGAACACCGGCCGCGCCGGCGGGCCGCCTGCGCTCTGCACGACGGCGGTGCCGGGTACGATGGCGTACGGTCCGTCGACGCCGTTCGCCGTGAGATTGAGCAAGCCGGTGCGGCAGTCTTTCGTGACGTCGTTGCCCGTGCCGGGCGGGCAGTGGAGCAGGCCTCCCGGATCCACTTGCACCGCGTTCAGGTTTCCGCTGTCTCGAGAGCCGGTCAAGGCGAGCGTTCCATCGTCGCTGAGAGCCAGGGGTCCGGCGTAGCTCCCGATCAGCACCGCGCCGGGGACCTGGCCGGGCGGAATCGGCTGGACGCACCCGGGCGCCCCACCGGCCACGTCGCAGTCGAGCTGCAGGCGGAAGAGCGAATCGAGGAAGGCTCGGGAGAAGGTCAGAACTGTTCCCGAATCGAACGCGTGGTTGAAGTTCCCGTTGGCGACCAGCAGCGTTCCATCCGGCGCGCTCGCGAGCCCGGTGGGGAAGAAGAGACGCGGGGCTTGCGGGCCGTCCGGGCCGAACGGCGGCGGCAGCACCGCGGGCGGCATCGTGTTGCAGGCTGCCAGCAGCGCTGCGGCGGCGATGGCGCTCTTCGTCATGCGAGCGGCCTTCCTAGGGCCGACTGCCTGTCCGGTCAAGCCGTTTTCTCGACCTGCAGCTTGGAGAAATCGGCGAGCGGAGCGAAGAGCTCATGCAGGGCCCGCAGCAGCGCGAGGCGGTTGTCTCGCTGCGCGGGGTCGGGATCCATCACCATCACGTCGTCGAAAAATCGATCGACCACCGGCCGGAGCTCGGCGAGCGCCGCGTACGCGGACAGGTAGTCCTCCTTCTCCGCCAGCGCCGTCGAGACGCGGTCGCGGCTTCGATCGAGGGCGTCGGCGAGGGACTTTTCGCCGGGGACCTTGCACAGGCTCCGGTGGAAGCCGACCGGCGCGATCCCCTTCTGCTGGGCCTGGGCGAGGATGTTGCCGATGCGCTTGAACGCCGCCGCGGTGGCCTCGAACTGCGCCCGGCTCTTCTCGCGCACGGTCTGCAACGCCACCAGGCGCTTTTCCAGGCCGATCAGGTCGCGGGCCCCGGTATGCAGGGCAGCCTGGATGGAATCGGGCTGCGCCGTCTGCTTCAGGAGCACTTCCAGGCGCCCGAGCAGGAACTGCCAGATGCGCTCGCGGACTCTGGCGTCGTCCTTGCCGTGCAGCTCCTGCGCTGCCCGCAGCGCTTCGTCCACGTCGAAGCGGTACCCCCGGGCGAGCGTGACGCGCAACAGCCCGAGGGCGGCGCGGCGCAGGCCGTAGGGGTCGGCCGTGCCGGTGGGCTCCTTGCCCAGCGCGAACAGGCCAGCGAGCTGGTCCAGCCGGTCGGCCATTCCGAGCAGCGCTCCCAGGTCACCGGAGGGCAGCCGGTCTTCGGCGCCGCGTGGCAGGTAGTGCTCGAAGATCGCGTCGGCGACCGCGGGCTCCACGCCGGAGTGCAGCGCGTAGACGCGGCCCATGGTCCCTTGCAACTCGGGGAACTCGCCCACCATCCCGGTGGTGAGATCCGTCTTGCACAGCTCGGCCGCCTCCGCCAGCTGGCGTGGATCGCCGCGGCCGGTCGCGCCGTGCAGCCAGAGCGCGAGCTCGCGCAGGCGCTGGACCCGCTCGAGCTCGGTCCCGAGGCCCTGCAGGAACGTCCGCCGGCCCAGCTTCTCCAGGCGCGAGCGCAGCGGGACCTTGCGGTCCTCGTCCAGGAAGAACTTGGCGTCGGAGAGGCGGGCGCGCAGCACGCGCTCGTAGCCCCGCCGGCTCACGGCCGGGTCGCGGACCTTGGCGTTCGAGATGGCCACGAAGGCGGGAAGCAGCTCGCCCCTGTCGTTCTGCACGGCGAAGTACTTCTGGTGCCCGCGCATCTCGCTGATCAGCACTTCGGGCGGCAATTGGAGGAATTCCTTGTCGAAGGTGCCGGTCACGGCGAAGGGTTCTTCCACCAACCCGGTGACCGTCTCCAGCAGATCGGGGTCGGGCCGGGGCACTCCGGAGGCCTCGCGCGCGCCCCTGGCGACCTCCTCGGCGATCCGCTTGCTGCGCTCGGCCCAATCCGCCAGCACGTGCGCCTTCCGCAGCGCGGAGACATAGTCCTTGGCAGCGGGGAGCGGGAATTCCTGCGGCGCGGCGAACCGGTGGCCGCGGGTCTTGGCGGCGCTGGCGACGTCGGCGAACCTCACCGGGAGCGGTTTTCCGTCCAGCGTTGCGCCGATCCAGTGCACGGGGCGGGCGAACGCGTCGGTCTCCAGCCAGTCCCAGCGCATCGACTTGCGGAAGGGAATCCCCCGGATGGTCGCCTCGAGAATCGGCGGCAGCGCCTCGGCGGCCGTCTGCCCGCGCACGTGCTGCTCGACGACCACCCGGTCCCCTTCGATCTTCAGCGCGTCCAGCGACACACCGGCCTTGCGCGCGAAGCCTTCCGCGGCCTTGGTCCACTTGCCGTCCTGCATCGCCTGTTTCGCGGGAGGCCCGGAGAGCTGCCGGCGGACGTCCGGCGCCTTGGCGGCGATGGCGGTGACGATCAAGGCGAGCCGGCGCGGGGTCGCGTAGGTGGCGATGTTCGCCCGCTGCCCTTCGCCCTCGCCGTTCAGGCGCGCTTCGTCGAGCGCCCGGTTGATCTCCGCCGCCATCCAATCCAGCGCAGGCTTCTGGAAACTGGCGGGCAGCTCTTCGGTGCCGATCTCGAACACCAGGTCCATTCAGGCCACCTTGAGCAGATCGGCGTAGCGCGACAGCTCCCTCTCGGCCAGGGAGGTATCTTTGAGACCCGGGAACTTCATCCCTGCGCGGGTGGCGAGGTAGAGCTTCGCGCAATCGTGCGCGAGCTTGCGCACGCGCAGGATGTAACCCTGCCGCTCGGTCACGCTGATGGCGCCGCGCGCGTCGAGCAGGTTGAAGACGTGCGAGCACTTCAGGCAGTAGTCGTATGCGGGCAGGGGGAGCTTCTTCTCGATCAGGGCGCGGCACTCCTTCTCGTACTCTTCGAAGAGGCGGAACAGGCGGTCCGGGTCGCTGGCGTGGAAGCTGTATTCGCTCTGCTCGCGCTCGTTCTGCCAGAAGACGTCGCGGTAGGTGAGTTTCGTGCCGTCGGGATAGGTGCAGAAGACCAGATCGTAGATGTCGTCGACGCCCTGCAGGTACATGGCGATGCGCTCGAGGCCGTAGGTCAGCTCCGCGGAGACCGGATGGCACTCGAACCCGCCCGCCTGCTGGAAGTAGGTGAACTGGGTCACCTCCATGCCGTCGCACCAGACTTCCCAGCCCAGCCCCCAGGCGCCCAGCGTGGGCGACTCCCAGTCGTCCTCGACGAAGCGCAGGTCGTGATCCTGGGAGGTGATCCCGATCCCCTCGAGCGAGCCCAGATACAGGTCCTGCACGTCTTTCGGGCTGGGCTTGAGGATGACCTGGTACTGGTGGTGCTGGTGCAGGCGATTGGGGTTCTCGCCGAAGCGGCCGTCGGCCGGACGGCGCGAGGGCTCGACGTACGCCACGTTCCACGGCTCCGGCCCCAGCACCTTCAAAAAAGTCGCCGGGTTCATGGTCCCCGCGCCGACTTCCAGGTCGTACCCCTGCATCAGCGCGCAGCCGCGTTCCGCCCAGTAGGTCTGCAGCGCGAGGAGGAGGCCCTGGAAGTCCTTGGGAGCGCTCGCGTTCGGCATCGGGCGCCGGAACGTAGACGCAGCGCGGCGATTGCGCAAGCACCCAACGCCCGCGGCATTCAGGCCGCGGAACCCGCGGGATTCAGCGGACCCCCATGCACCGTAGGGGTCTCGCACGAGCGGGCGCTACTTCTTCTTGTTCACCGGCGGCGCCAGGAACGACACGTTGTCTCCCGCCGCCGGCTCCGCCGCCTGCGGGTCGCCGCGCATCTGATCGAGGATGGACTTGTGCGTATCGAGCAGCGACTGCAGCTGCTGCAAGAACGCGCCCCGCGCCCGCTTGAGCTCCTCGATCTCCCCCACCAACGCCATCCTCCGCGCCTGGGCATTGGCGATGATCTTCTCCCCCTGCAGCTCCGCGCTGGAGAGGATGATGTCCGCCTCCTTCCGGGCGTTGACCTTCATCTCCTCCGCCAGCTTCTGCGTGGTGGTCAGCGTCTGCTGGAGCAATTGCTCGCGGTCCTTGAACTCGTTGATGCGCGCCTCGCGGCGGCGAAGCTCCTCGTCCTGCCGGTTGAGCTTCCGGGTCAGGTCCTCCAGCTGCGAGGCGACCAGGTCGAGGCATGCGCGGACCTCGCGCTCGTCCAGGCCCCCCAGCGTGACCTTGCGAAAGGTCTTCTGTTGCAGGTCGAGGGGGGTGAGCTTCATGGCTCCGAGGATACAGCCGCGGTCAAGGTTCCAGTCCGCTCGGGAGCTGCGGGCGTCACCGCCGCATAGACGCCGCCGCGGCTGTCCGCCTTCACCCTGTACATGGCTTCGTCCGCGCGCCGGATGAGGGCTTCGGGGTCGCGGGCGTCATCGGGGAACGCCGCGACGCCGAGGCTGGCGGTGAGCCTGAGCGGGCCGTAGGGCTTGTCGGCGAGGAACGGTTGGTGCGCGATCTCCGCGCCGAGGCGCCGGGCAGCAGCCACCGCCTGGTCCTTGCTGGTCTCCGGCATGAGGATCACGAACTCGTCGCCGCCGTAGCGCACGGGCACGTCGGTGGAGCGCAGCGTCTTCAACAGGAGCCTGCCGATCTCGTGCAGCACCTGCGAGCCCGCCTGGTGGCCGTGGCTGTCGTTCACCCGCTTGAAGTAGTCGAGGTCGAAGAAGATCACCGATACCGGGTGCCCGAAGCGGGTCGCGCGCATCACTTCCTGCTCCAGCGACCGCTTCAGATGGCGCGAGTTGAACAGTCCAGTGTGATCGTCGAGGACGGTCAGCTCCTGCACCTTGTGGAAGTTGCGCGCGTTCTCGATGGCGATGGCGCTGAACTCCGCCACGGTGCCGAGGATCTTCAAGTCCTCCTCGTGGAAGGCGCCGTCGTTGGGGCCGTTCACCAGCTCGATCACGCCCAGCGTCCGCTCCTTGAAGGTGAGCGGCACGCAGAGGATCGACTTGGTGTGGAAGCGCGAGGCCTTGTCGAAGCGGCTGGCGAACCGCGGGTCGGC
>Ga0137403_10009413_pt1 | contig 10859 bp, 10 predicted proteins | sample CZOMad2_1_16fung_FD_122057 | JGI IMG/M metagenome (GOLD analysis project Ga0137403, IMG submission 122057) | Vadose zone soil fungal communities from Angelo Coast Range Reserve, California, USA - CZOMad2_1_16fungal (Hybrid Assembly) | ecosystem: Environmental > Terrestrial > Soil > Vadose zone... | reverse complement strand
AAACTACCTCAGATCACCTCGACCGCCGGCTCAGCAACACGCGAATGCGTCCGCCGCATAGCGGCTTCGTTCAAGTCGGCATACCTTGTCAATGGTGAAGGTCACCCAACCCGATGGGTAACCACTTCATTGCGTACACCATGAAGGACAAGTTGTGGAGTGGCTTGACCCGAAGCCCGTTCCATATCAGCCACCTGATACACAAAGCGTGAATTTCAAGAGTTACTTGCACGGGGGGACTTGATCACTGATCACGCTGTCGAGGACACTCACCGAGTATCGAATGGATCGGTTTCGACCAAAGCCTCACAGTTTTTCCAATTTGGGGCTGCCTTTACCGGCCAGTTATGGCCCTGAAAGTTACGTAGGCCACGAGGCAAAAACAGCCATCCACAGCGAGGCCCAGGTCGGTCCGGAAGGGCACATGGCGAGCTGGAAGAGGCAGAAAGGCCATCAACAGGAAGTAGGCTGCGTTCCCCACCAGAACAGCCGCAAGCGATTGCAGAAAATTGGTCGCGAATCGTTTTGCCACGGGATTTCCCGGCTCTTGGCAGTAAGGCTAAAACCGCAGTACCCGAGAATGCCGCAAACGGCAACTGCCATCTCTGGCCAAAAGCCAACCGCTGATCTCCTACTAACATTCCCTTGTGATATTCGTGTCGATAAGATGCTACAGCCTACCACTTCCGTGCAGTACCAGTCTGCTGAAGAGCATGTCTTTGTGGGCATCTGGCGCGGGTGTGGCCGTCTTGTGACTGGTTGTGTGCCTTCTGGTGATCCGCTCCAAGAAGCGATCCCACCTATGGCTGTTTCTGGCGACATTGGGGCCCTTCGGGTTCGCCGTCCTGGCGATGCTGACCGTGCGCCTGCGGAGACAGACTGGCATGCTCGGCTCGTGCCCGAGGTGTCGCAGGAGAAGAGACTGAATCGTCGATGGCGACAAGTGGACCCGAAAGTCCAGCTAGAACCAACCGACTGATGGAGGAAGTCTGTGAGCGCGAAAACCTGAAGGAAGCACTGCGCTAGGTGAAGGGATTCGAATCCGCCGTTAAACGTGAGTTCAACAACATACAGAGCAACGGACGGCACTTTTAGACGGTTTAGGCACTGCAAGACAGTCGTAATGGCAGGTGAATGGGAGGTGAAAACAGGTCATTCTGACCGACCCGGCCCATACCATCGTACGAATTAGCGCCCCAAGGCAAGTAGCAAGTTGCAAGTTGCAGCCCTATACCGACAACGTTCATACTCCGACCATGACACTCAAGAATGCAGCATTGCTGGCACTGATCGGAACGATTCTGGCAACCGTTCTTTTACTGTGGACGTTCGTCTTCAACGTCGTCAATGTCCTGCGGGGACTGACCCCTCCGGTAATGCTGTTCTCGTGGTTTATCTATGCGTTTGCTTGTTTCAGCGTGGCGGTGTTCTTCTATGTGTTCCACAGAGCGCAATCGTGATTTGGCGAGAGCGGATGTTTCCGCGATGGTAGGCACCAGTCCCAACGAAATCCGCAAGACATACCGAAACTTCATCAAGGAAGCAACCGACGGTTTAAACCGCGTACAGGAACAGGCATGGATAGCGCAGGGACTGGACAAGGACGGCACCCCCCAAGACGGGTACAGCGCAGTAGAACGCACTGCGATGTTGCCGTAGATCGCCGATGGACACAAAGGAGATGCTCATGGCTTTCCCTCTTGAATCACGAGTCGCCGCAGCACTTGATGACTTGAACCAAAAAATCAAAGCGCTAGCAAAGCGCCTCGACAACCAACATGACGCTACTGAAGACTTGATACGCCGAGTGAGCGCGCTGGAACGGGCATCCCAGAGTGCGGCTCGAAAACCGTAGGAGACTTTTGCCACAGCCGTATTTGCTACTCATGAGGCACATGTGGCAGCATCCTCCGAACCTGCGGTGGCGCGACCGCAGGAACGGAAGCTCCTCGGATTTAGCTTTAGCCCCGGTCCAGAGATTAAGCGCATGATTGCGCCGAAAGCTTTGGAGTGGTTTAAGCACCGAATCCGGGAAACCACGCGACGGGCCAAAGGCGTCAGCATGGAAACGACAATCGCGGAACTGGCTCCCTATCTCAGGGGCTGGCGCGGCTATTTCGGTTTCTGTGAAACGCCCGATGTGCTGATGTACCTGACTCGTTGGGTCCGGCTGCGCTTGCGTGCAGCCCTTTGGCGGCAATGGAAAACTCCACGCCGTCGCCGAGCCGCATTGCTGGAACTGGGAGTTCGTCCGCGACTGGCTAGCAACACGGCTGGTAGCGGACGCGGCCCTTGGTACCTCGCACGGGCCAAGGCCCTTTCGGTGGGCCTTTCCAATGCTCACTTCAGATCGCTCGGACTTCCAACGTTGATCGCTGGATGCTAGCGCAACCAACTCGAACCGCCGTGTACGGACCCGTACGCACGGTGGTGTGGCAGGGGTCGGCGGGTGACCGCCGCCCCTATGCCGATCTTGCCCGTCACCCGCCACTTGGGAACTCTTCGTTCAAAGCTGACGCCACTCTCTACACAAGCAAACCGCAGCATTACTTCGCAATCGCACGATGATGCGGAATCGGAAAACGTCTTACGAAGCCAGGTTAACTGGCTCCTCCAATGGGAATCTGATGAGGCTCTTTGCCTAGCCCTCGTCGAAAGTTGACAATACCTGTTTTCGGAGTAGGCTTTATGCCCGGATGCAGGGCTTCATCCCTGCCGGCAAGGAAATCAAAGATGAAACGCAATGCAACGATGGCAGTTCTAGTGTTGCTGATGTTGGCCTGGGGTATTCCTGTTCACGGTGCCAATAAAGAGATGATTCAGTTGCAAGAGCAAGTAAAGCTGCTGGGAAATCAGATGACAAGTATGCAGCAGAGCTTTGACGGGAAATTGGCAGCTCTCCAAGCCAACGCCGAGCAAACTGCCGATAATGTGAAACAGATCTCAACCTGGGCCCAGCACGTGGACGCGACTCTGAAGCAACAGACCGCTGACTCGGACACCTGCGCCGACCAGATCTCCGGGAACTCCAAGGCTTTGCGGGAACAGCTTGAGGAGCTTCGCTCCAGGCTGGATAAAATTGCGAAGCAGCTCCACGATATGAATACGCCGCCCGCAACCAACGGCACGACTTCTCCACCTGCCTCCGGCGCCAGTTCATCGACGGGCAACGCGCAGCAACCTCCTGACACGTCGCAGCGCTAGAAGCCCAGACCGGCGGTCGGATCTAAAGCATCAGTGTGCAGCTTCCGCGATAGCTTCCAGCAGGGTTTGATCAGCGCCGGCCGCTTTCAGCTGTTTCGTGGTTCCCTCATCCAACTCGAAATCGACACCATACTCATCCAGCAACTCCAGCAGCCGGGTGCGGGAGAGTGTAGGAACGGCGCGTCGTACGAAATCCAGACTCAGTCTGGGCCGGCGCTCGATCACCACCGAGAATGAATGCCGGGCGCCGTCGGCGCTAACAATGGTTCCTGGGACAGTGTTTTTTCCTAGATCGACAGGAATGCCGGCAGTCTCAAACCCAACCGAGTTGTCGGGATTACGGGTCAACGTCGCAGCTTTGCCATCGAGCTCTACTCGTTCGATTTCGCCGTACCCGGTCAGCGTCCCCTTCACATCAGCCGTAGCATCCGGGGTCCGAAGTGGGGTGTTTGCGTATGTTATCGTCGGCTTCCGGACGGTGAACATGAGTTGCGATTGGCCCGAATCGCAAATGCTCAAGAGATTTATCGCAATCGAAGCGCTCTGCAACTGCACCGGGGCACTCTGAAATTCGAGAATATTAGCAGTGATCGGCCGGGTGAGAATGGGCTGGCCATTCATCAGTACCCCCCGCACCGGTGTCGGCTGCGCCACAACACCCATTACTTGCAGCGAATCCCTGGTCGAATCCACCAGGGTGCCTTCCGCTGCGCCCCGTGGCGAGAAAACCCTGATCCCGGCAACGCCCGGTGCTTGCTTGGGCGCGCCAGCCGGCGAGAAAGCAGGTTGCCAGCCCGCGACAATTCGGCCGAACTCGGTTTGCGCCAGGTCGAAATCCGACATCATCAGACTGACAAAAAGCATCAGCTGCGCGCGGCCGTCCTGGACGGGGGCAGCACGCTTGACGGGTTCACTAAGAAAAGCGAATTGCTGGGTCTTGGCACCTACGATGAATCTAAAACCCGAATAGCGTGATGATGAGCCATTGAGGTCGCTGCGTGCAACTTGAAAGCCGTCTTTCTGTCCTGGCGTGACGGCGGGAGTGTAGGCAATCTTGGTCTTTCCGATGTAGAGGTATCCGGCGCACTCGGCGTGGAAATGATGCACGGAAATGCGGAACGCTGGCTCGCCGGCGTGTTCCACGTAGTCTACGAACCAAGTGGTAGTCTGGCCTACCCGGTTGTGCGCGAAACCAAGTGCGAGTTCACCGTCGTGAGCGGTCGGAACTTGGGCAGGCGCCAGACGGGCCAAGAGGATCAAAAAAACTGAACAGGTGAACTGGAGCTTTCCCATTTATTTAGACTCGTTGGACAGCGGCAGCGCTTGCTCCAGCTGCAGGCGTTCCTTGGCTCGACGCTTGCCAGCCTTGGCTTCGGAACTCTGCGGATCCAGTTTCAGGGCAGCGGCGAATTTGTCGATCGCGGATGCGTAATCGCCACTGTCAGAAAGCGCCCATCCCTGGGACACGAGGTCCTTGATCCGGGCTAGTTTTTCCGGCTCCCCCAGAATTGCCGGACCGCTCGACGGAGTCACGCCAGCGTCCGATACCGGGATGGAACGCGTCGCAGCGGTAGGGTGCTGCGTCGCTGGGGTTTGCAGTCCCCCACTGACCTGGGTTGCAGGTTGAGTTGACGTCCCGCTGGCCGGGACGCTCTCATCATGCAATTCCTGCACGGATTGTCCGGAAGGTTTTGCCGAAGCACTCCGCCATTGGTAAATGCTCAAGACTGCCAGGCATAATGCGGCAAACACGGCTACTCCGATATACACCATGCGGCTGGGAGTCGGGCGCTTGTTGGCGGCACGGGTATCGCGCAATCTGGGGGCTTCCCGCGGCCACATAGGGTTCCGCGGCGGATCCGGCGCCGCCGCCCACTTCACAGTCGGTTCGCGAAAGCCCGCCGACTCCGATCGAGCAACAGGTTGCGTAACATGGAACTCTGACGGGATTCGATTCGTGGCCGGCGGTGTAGTCGTGTCACGACCGACTTCCGGCGCCCTTATCAATACCGTTGGAGGTTGTTCAACCGGGCGGACCTGCTCCTCCTCCGTGGACGGAATCATCTTGGGCATTTCGCCAAAATGCGGACCCGGACTCGCGTCTGGCGCCTTTATCAATACGGTTCCGCTCTCCTCAACCTTCTTTACTAGCTCCTCGACGGAGGCAATCGAGCTAAGCGCCTCGTCGGCATTGTGGGAAACCGCTTCCGCACTCTCTTCCGGCGCTTTCATCAATTCCGTTGCGATCTTCCCAACCTGCCCGACTTGCTTCTCCACGGGAGGAATCGCGGCGAGTATCCCTTCGGTCTTATGGAAAAGCTGGTCCGCGGTTTCTTCCGGCAACTCCGTCGAAACCACCGCTTGCTCCAGCGCAACAATCGCGCTAAGCATGCCGTCGGCGATGCGAAACCCTGGCTCTGGACCATATTCCGGCCGGGTGATCCCCAGGGCCTCAGCGTCCAGCATCTCAGTTCCTTGAATCGACCGGACTGGCTGCTCCACGGGGGTAATGGCGCTAAGCATCTCGGCGGAGTTTTGGAAACGCGGCTCCGGATTCTCATCCCCCCGGTCGATTAAAACCGGCCCGCTTTCCACCGTTCTGGTTTCCAGAACCCGCAGGATTTCCGCTTCCAACGTGTTAATGGCGTTAAGCATTTCGTCGGCATTGCGGAAACGATGCTCTGGATTCTTCTGCAGCGCCTTCATCAGTAGTTCCGAAACCGACGCAGGGATGCCCAGGTCAGGTCGCAGCTGATCAGGAGGAACCGGCGCGGTGTGAAGATGATGAACCAGCAATCCCACCGGAGTGTCGGAATCGAATGGAACTCGGCCGGTTACCATCTCGTAGAGAACGATGCCAAGCGTGTAGAGATCGGACCGTCCATCAAGATCGCCGGCTTGCTTCCCCATCGCCTGTTCCGGTGAGACATATTGGGGAGTGCCAACCACCAATCCGGAGCCGGTCAGAGCGCTGGACGACAAACCCTGGGTAAATTTCGCAATCCCAAAGTCCAACACTTTAACGAAATCGCTTCCATCTGGCAGGCGAATAAGGTGGATGTTGTCCGGCTTGATGTCGCGATGGATGATGCCTAACTTGTGCGCCGCCGCGAGTGCCGATACCACCTGCACGGCAATCCGCAACGCACGCAACGTCGGTAGCGGGCCCTCCCGGCGAATAATCGTTCTCAGGTTCTGCCCTTCAACGTACTCCATGACGATGAACGGCCGCCCATCTTCGGTTCGGTCGAGATCTTCCACATGGACCGCATTGGGGTGCCGGAGTTTGCGAGCGATTACAGCTTCTGCCCTGAGCCTCTTGTTGAACTGGTCGCCATCGGCGAGCTGGCTATTGATCAGCTTGATGGCCAGGATTTCGTTGAAGGCCAGGTGGCGAACCTGGTAAACGGTGGCCATTCCCCCGGACCCGATCTGCTGCAGGATCTGGTATTTGTCGCGGATCACCATTCCCGGCAGCAACTCAGAGCTACTGCTGAGCGCGCTCCCGTCTTTGGGGCAGCACTGGAAGTCGGCCGGGTAGACAGTCTTGCAATTGGCGCAATACTTCATATTCCCGCCCTTATCACGAGCTGCGAGTGAAGCCGCGGCGGTCCCAGACGAGCCATCCGAAAATCCTGCTTCCGAGCCAGACTTGCTGGATCTTGTTCCACAGGGTCCGGGTTACTAGGCATACCGCTTCACTTGCTCCTTCAGACCCTTGACCTTGTACGCGAGCAAAGGGCCTTCGTGCTTGGTTGGAATGGTGGTCTGGGACGCTTCGACCCGTTGCCAAACGCGTTGATACAACTCCGGACTGATCAAGACTTCTCCCGCCTTCGCCGCCGAACAATAGCGCGATGCCCGATTGACGACGTCACCAATGACGGTGAATTCCATGAGCTCCGCGGCACCCACGAATCCGTGCAGCACCTCACCGCAATGGATACCAATGCCGATTTCGCAGGTCTTCTGTCCCCGCGCTTTACGCTGACGGTTCAACTGAGCCATGGCTTCTTGCATCTTCAACGCTGCTCGTAGAGCGTTGCTGTGCTGCTGCGGATCCGGGTCGGGGCTTCCAAAAACCGCCAGGACGGCGTCGCCGATGAACTTATCGATGGTTCCATCGAACTTGAATATCGAATCGGCGGATACCGAGAAACACTGATTGAGCATCTCGAGCACATCTTCGGTGTCCATCCCGGCGGAAAGATTTGTGAAGTTTCGAATGTCGGAAAACAGGAGCGTGACCTCAGAACGTTCCCCGCCGAGCTGCAGCCTGCCTCGTCGTGCCCTATCCAGGAGCCGGGACCTCACCTTGGGCGAGAAGTTTGTTAACAAGCGCTCCAATAACGCCGCGTTGCGCTTAAGGTCTTCCTGCATCTGCAAATCATTAATGATCAAGCAGGCGTGCTGCGCTACCGCCACCAGGATTTTCAGGTCATCGCTTTCGAATGAGTGGCGAGGGCCTGCACCATCCACGCACATGACACCCAGGACTTCTCCCTTCCACACCATCGGGGCATACATGACCATCGGGGCATACGTGCTGAATGCCGGCTCCTCCGGGTCAAAATCCGTCTCCAACCTGGAAATGAATCCCTGCCTGGTTTCCATGGCTTGGCACGCGGCCGCCAGGTTTACCGCTGGTTCGTCCTGCGAAACATGGGCTTTGAGGAGGAGTTCTTCTTCATTACGGCCCTTCATCAGCACGGCCCCGCCGGTGGCTCCCGGAATCGCCTCAATCAGTCCCGTCAGGAACCGATGCAGAATCGGTTCAATGCGGGTTTCTTTCTCGATCTGCGAAGGCAGCTCGCATAAAAGGGTGAAACGGCTGGCCGATGCCCTGGTTGACGGAGGCGCCATTTGCATGGATTGCGTCGCATCAACCGCCTCCAGGATTTCCGTCTTTGCCAGCGAGACGTCACGCAGCGGAACCTCCGGCAGGGTCGAGTCCGTCGCATTCACAACGCGAATCGCGTGTGTAGCCTGCCGGGTCGTTCGCAATGACCGGGCCTCCGCAGCCAACTCCTCTGGACGGAGACGCAGCTCCTGCAAAAGCCCCTGAATCTCGGATGTCTTATCCTCGAGCAGGGCGATCAGGAAGTGCTCGATACGGATCTCGGGCGATTTCATTGCATCCGTGACGCCCGCCGCACGCACACACAGATCCTGGATTTTTGCCGATGGTCGCGGGACGGTCCCGGCTTGCTCCAACTTGGAGGAAACGTATTTCCGCAGCAGTTCGCGGATGGATCGTCGCATCAGGGGAGGGTCTACGCCTTTTGCCCGCAGAAAGGACTGCAACGGTTCAAACTCAATCCGGACTGAATCTACGGCATCAGGATTTAACTGAAACTGCGATTGGGCACCAGCATCAAACACTTTCTCCAAGCTGAGAATACCCAGGAGGAAGTGCTCGGGCTCGACGCTCTTGTGGCGCGATCTAACGGCTTCGTATTCTGCGATTTGAATCGCTATCTCTGAAGATTTCGACAGCGTTCCCATGGTGAGGGTTCAGTTCAGCTTCTCCAGCCTGAAAAGGGCCAATTAAGCCGGGTCAAGAGTACATGCATTCAGGTCCCCGATCAACTGCTGGCCGCCCGTCCGACGTGAACAGCACGACGGGGCGACTCCCGGTGCACTGGTTCGCAACCCGGAAGCTATCGGGCTTCCTCGGCGGGATTAGTCCTGAGAAGTCCTAGTGTTGTATCAGAAGCGACCGCAAAAGAGGAGTTAGGGAGCCTCGAGAATGTGCGGCGGTCGCTTTTGATACAACGACTTGAAGGAAGCCGCTGGCGTTTGTGGCGGACGCGGTCAGCTATGGGATTTGAATCGACTTTGGGCTGGTGCTACTGCGTCTTCTTCTGGAACTTGGCCTCTGCTTCATGACTGGTGGCCTCCGTGCCAGCGATGAATGATTAGAGTATTGCCACGACTGTAAGGTCAGAGTCTCCCGTTCTCGGTACTGATCCGTGCCCTTTTTGCGGCCAGTATCTCCTGCGTCCGTTATTCTACAGCCGTTGTCTCGTTCGCAGGAAGAGCGCGATCCTAGCGCGCGTAACAAGGCATACAGCCCTGGTCATAGCTTCACAACAACTGCCAATTGGTGAGGAGGAATGGAGAGGCGGACGGGCAGATCGGCGTTGCGATCCGGGTTGAATGGAGTCGCAATGACCACACTACCGCTCACGCCCTCGAAATTGATTTCTGCCGATTCCGGCGCATCACCGAAATTTACGACCACGCACGCCTGGCTTGGACTGTTGGGTTGAGCTGACTTGAAGACAGAGTAGCGGATGTCGTGCGATCTTAGACTCCACGGCGCTCCTCTCTCAAGTTCCCGAAAGCTCGCATACTTGTCAGCCATGTTTCTCCAGCACGAAAAGAGCAATTATTCCACTCTAATCATTTGGCGAATAGACGCATCGCTCTGAATCATCGATCCCATCATGGATCTTTTGCGTTACGCCATTTGGCGTTACGCCACTCGGCATAGCCATGCGGATTCTAGCTACTTGCCTATTACGCCATTTAGCGTTACGTCAATCAGCGTAATATGGCGCACCTAGAAAATCCCTTCGTTTTTGGCGAGATCATCGACGACGCCAACTTCGTCAACCGAACTGATGAGCTCAACCAACTCGTCCGAGACTTGGCAGATGGCCAAAAAGTGTTCTTGTTATCACCGAGACGCTTCGGAAAGAGTTCCCTTGTAGCTCTGGCCCTTCTCAAATTGAAGAAGAGGCACATTCACACCGTCAACTTGACGGTGAGCAGCTACTCCAGCTACGCCCAGTTGCTGGAAAAGTTTGCTGAGAAGGTGTTGCGCGCCGCCGGTCCTTGGGAGCGGGTCAAAGATTGGGTTACGCGATTTGGGCGCCAGGTAAAGCCCGACGTCAGCATCAATATGGCAACTGGTGAGATCAGCCTGTCCCTAGGTAAAGGGGCGGGTTTTGATCCCATGCCGATCGCACCGGACGTTTTTGCACTGCCGGGAGAGTTAACCAAGAACGCAGGATTTCGCATGGCGATATGCCTTGACGAGTTCCAGCAAATTTCCCAGTTCAACGGGGGCTCCGTCGAAAATGCGATACGGAACCAAGTTCAGGAGCAAAGGGATGTAGGGTATGTTTTCGCGGGATCTCAACCCTCATTGATGGAGGAAATGCTTTCTGCCAAACGTCCCTTTCATAAAGCCGGCCCTCAGATGTTCCTAGACAAGATTCCTGCAAAAGACTGGAAGGACTCTATAACTCACCATTTTCGTAAGAGGGGCAGGGCACTTGACGATCCCGGTTTAGAAACCCTGCTGGCTTCCGCAGATTTAATTCCATATGACGTGCAGCGGATCGCGCATGAGCTCTGGGATTATGCGGAACTGAAGGATAAACGTCAACTCGACGTATCAGACGTGAAGGCCGTCATTGAAAGCCTGGTCACGAGCCAATCCACTTACTATGAACTTCTCTGGGAACAAATTTCGGCGCGGCAACGTGCAGCGCTACAGGCCATCGCTTACCGCGGAGCGTCCGAAATCTATTCCCAGGGCGTTCGGGAAGAGTTTCGTCTTGGACCAGCATCTTCTGTCCAGAAGGCCCTTCAGTCACTTGATTCAAGGGACATCCTGGATCGGTACAAGGGCGACTATTTCTTCC
>Ga0137403_10009411_pt1 | contig 10860 bp, 6 predicted proteins | sample CZOMad2_1_16fung_FD_122057 | JGI IMG/M metagenome (GOLD analysis project Ga0137403, IMG submission 122057) | Vadose zone soil fungal communities from Angelo Coast Range Reserve, California, USA - CZOMad2_1_16fungal (Hybrid Assembly) | ecosystem: Environmental > Terrestrial > Soil > Vadose zone... | reverse complement strand
TTCGAATGTTACTGTCGGCTCAAATATTAGCAGACGGGTCAGCGAGTTGTTGCACTTCAAACTTGAATTCACCAATGGAAAATGAGATATGGAAAATCTTGTTCAAAAACGGTAGGGTCTCCCCAGTTCACCCGCGAATTCTGACCTACCGGCTACCAAGCTCATAGATTAGCGTACGCGGATTATAGGTTTTCCAGTCGAACCAATAGTCGTTAAGCACCGCCACTTTCTTCAGTTGATTACCGCTGAGCGATCCCGAGATTGCCCTGCCGGTGAAATCCCATTCACTGCCGCTCTCAGCATCAACCAGAGTTAGCAAAGCCGCATTTGGTTTAACAAGAAATTCCAGCTTGCGCCCGTCGACTACTCTCTCGAAGGCACGCACTGATCTCTTGTCATCCGCAAGCACGATGAAGACTGGAACGCCACCCACGTCATCGAGTATCAGACTCTGTTTCACTAAGGCCTCGAATGGGTAAGCCTTCGAGGCTCCGTTAACGGTGAGACCGATAACGAGCGCTCGAGGTTCAAGAGACTTATCAAGCGCAACAGAGGTCGTGACTGGCAGCTTGCTCATTCGCTCTTCCCAATTGGCTGGAACATATTTTCCGGCACGGGCTATCTCTTCGTTAGGTCGCAGCACTCGCCCCGCCGGGTTCTCGCGCTTCCACAATCCGAAAGTCAACTCATCATGGAAAACGGGACGAAGATGTTGGCCTTTCAACGGCCCCTGGATCGCTTCGCCGGTAACCTGTTGCCACCACGACCCGGTTTCTTCGTCGCGCATGATGAAGTTCTGGTTATTAATACCGGCGAGGTGAAAGTGAAGTTGTCGCCCGCCTACTGTCGTTTCCCACACCAGACCGGTGTGACAGAGCGTTCAATAAGTAGCGACTATGGGAGTGCCGCCGACAACGTCCTGTACGAGGTGGTGGTAAGCCATGAAGCGAACAGGATAAGCCGCAGCCTCTCCATTGCTTTCGACCGTCATGACGATGTCCGCGTCATCAACGAATCCAGCTTCGCTCGTCTTTGCATAAGCTGCATTGGCTAGCGGATTAAACATCCATTCGAAATGATTTTGGCGAGCAAACCAGGCCGCAGCCACAAGCGGCAGAAAGATACTCACCAAAGCTACTTTGCGCCACCAACGGTGGGCGCCAAGCCAGAGCCGCGTCGCGAGTATCACTGAAAACACCAAAGCGAGCAGAGTCACGACAGGAGACCAGCGGCGCAGCGCATATGAAATTTCCAGCCCTCGCGCAGACTGCGGTTTGAAAGGTTGAATGATCCAAACAGGGGCGAGCACTATGGAGAGTGCAACCAGTGTTATCACCAGCAGAGCGACCCATGATGCTTTACGACCCGGAACTAGAGTTTGACTGTCAGCTATCATCAGAGGTTTACCTTACCCATGTGAATGTCTCGTGGAACGTCGTGTTTGGTGTTCGTCGTCTAAGTCATCATAGCGCGAAACCATCGCGCCAGAGTACGACGGTAGCGAAGGAGTACTGTCCTAATTTTGTAGGGGCGTACCTCCGTGGGCGCCCCTTTGCCGCCCGATCCGGGCGCCCACAGAGGGACGCCCCTACAATTTCGTCAGGACACTACTAGCGAAGGTCCTCAGTAATCACCGCTTCACAGTCCAAGATGTTCTCGAATGTTCTTTACAATCTCAGCGGGAGAAGAAGAAACGTCGATAGCCAGATGTCCCTCCGGCTCCTCAAGGAGCTCGAACTGACTGTCGAGCAATTTCGGGTTCATATAGTGGCTCCTGCGATCATTTAGCCTTTTGCGAATCAGGTCGTAGTCCCCCTTGAGATAGATCAGGCGGACCTCATCGTTTACCAGGAGGTAGTTACGATAGCTAGCTTTCAATGCTGAGCAGGCGAGCACGCCATTCTCACCGCGTTCGAGGCGACTGCGGATCAACTCACGAAGACTTTCAAGCCAGGGCTTTCGATCGACATCATCCAGGGGAATACCCCGCTTCATCTTCTCGATATTGGCTGGCGAGTGGAAATCGTCCGCATCGTAATAGTTCCAGCCGAGCTCATCGGCGAGCAGTTTACCCACCGTGGTTTTGCCTGAACCGGTTACACCCATCAGCACAATGATCATTGTTTTAGCCCTGGTCTCCACGGGAACCAAATCTTCTCACAGAGAACTGGATGTACGAAGTTGTTTGATATTAAAGGTAGGGGTTGGTAGCGGGGAACGAGAATCGAACAACTCAGCCCAAACACTGAATCGAAAGGCCGCGAGAGCGGTAAGCATCTTAAGGCTTGATTGCCACCTTTAAGACTCCATCTTGCCTTCCGCCGAACAGCTCGTAGGCATCGTTAATCTTTTCCAGAGAAAAGGTGTGCGTCAACAGCGGCGTAAGATCGACGCGACCGCTTCTCACGACTTCCATCAACCGATGCATGCGTTCCTTGCCGCCGGGGCAGAGAGTCGTAACTATGCGCTGATCTCCGAGGCCGGCGGCGAATGCTTCGTATGGTATTTGCAACTTGCCGGAGTAGACGCCGAGGCTCGAAAGCGTACCGCCCGGTCGCAAGCTGCGTAATGCACTCTCGAAGGTCTGCTGCGTGCCGAGCGCCTCGATCGCTACGTCTGCGCCTCCGCCTGTCAATCGTTGCACCTCCGCGGTCACATCCACATCTCGGTAATCGAGTGCCACGTCCGCGCCCATTTGCTTTGCCATTGCCAGGCGATTGTCGTCGCCGTCGATGGCGATGATCAGGGTTGCGCCCATCAACCTGGCGCCGGCGGTCGCACATAAGCCGATAGGGCCCTGAGCAAAGAGCACTACAGAATCGCCAATGCGAATGTTCCCCGATTCTGCTCCACTGAAACCGGTCGATGCGATGTCAGCGAGCAGCACCACTTGCTCATCTGATAACTCAGCGGGAATCTTCGCGAGGTTAGCCTGCGCGTTTGGCACACGAAGGTATTCGGCCTGTGCGCCGTTAATTGTATTGCCAAAGCGCCAGCCGCCGATTGCTTCATAGCCTTCACCGTGTCCGCATTGTGAGAGTTGACCCGACAGGCACGCACGACACTGACCGCAAGGCGTGATCGCACCCACGAGAACTCGGTCGCCGACTGCGTAGCCGGTCACTCCAGCACCCAGCTCTTCAATAATACCTACGGGCTCATGACCGATGATCAACCCAGGCTTGACTGGATACTCGCCACGCACGATGTGGAGGTCAGTCCCGCAGATAGTAGTGAGAGTAATGCGAATCAATGCGTCGCCAACACCCGCGCGTGGCCGTTCAACTTCTTCAACACGGATATCATTCTTTCCGTGAAACACGTTTGCTTTCATCTTTTCCATAAGATTTCTCCACCGACGAGTTCGCAACAAAGACCGATGATGGTTAGTAGAATGATGAGGCGGTAAAGTACATCCCGGCTAAAAAACCGAGAGGCCGGGTTTGCCCGGCCTCAAATCGGTTGGCGGAGACATTCAGCCTCTAATGGTTACTGTCCTCACCCCAGCAACCCATCGCCGTTAGCGCCGCATTTTATTCACAATTTTAAATTCGTTCAATAGAAAAAACCTGCAATCCTGCACCCGACAGTTCAGGCCTGTCGAGGTGGCTGATTGTTTTGATTCACGCGTTGTTGGGAACAAATCCTTTTGCGCGTTCTTAATCCTGTTAAGGGCCGAACCGCTGACAGTGAGCAATGGTTTAACAAGGCAAGTCAGGATCGTAACCCCAAGCTTGAAAGAATTTGTCAGGTTGCATCATTTCAATCTTTGAGTGCTTGGCGAAGAGTGTGAGGGCGATTGATCTTCCTCGATCCTATTGGCTTCGACCATTAGATATGACGAATCAGAGCGCTTTTGCCGTGCCAGCTCTTGCATCTCTTGTGCTTCGTCGTGCTTCCCATCTTTTAGCAGAAGAAGCGATTTCTCGAACATTTCTGACGACTCCCGGAGAGTTTCGAGAGCCTTCTGACGGAGCTTAGTTATTAAAGCAGAATTACTCATGTGCTAAGTTTTTGGGGGAGCAAATTTGCCGGGTGTTAAGAACGGGGGGTTCTTTATACCACTAATTCGAAGTCTGATCTAGCGGAGTGCTTTCTCGGTAACACGTATATTTTTCAGGGCAGAACAAACATGGAGAGGATGAGTCCTCGCCAGCTTTCTGCCTCCTTGCGAAGCGGCGGTAGCGATCGCTTGGTTGAGTGCTGGAGTGTCCAGCGCCTTGCTGTCACCCTTTGCGCCAAATTGCTCTCACATCATAAACACCGGTCTCCTTCGTGACGCCGGTGAGCGCCGAAGTGCGAGCCGCCCGAGTAGTATGCGGAAGTTCTTCGCGCTCGCTCGGCCAACGTAAAACAGCAAACCGACGCTAATAATACGAAGCACGTGAGTGGCGGTTGGCCTTTAGTTATCATCATTTAGCCCCACTAAACGCTCAAATTCGGTAATAACCAGAAAAACAACGCTTGCTTATAAAACGTTTTCATGTAATATGTCTCTTCTTAGGACAATTTCCCTTTGTTAAGGTCTTCCAGGTTTTCCCGGCATCAACTCCCCGCCAGGGGGGAGCTTCAAAAGAGCAATTGGGTTTGGTTCCCAGGGATCTCAGTTTGTCGGAGAGGTGGGCTTTTTGATGCGCAAGATCGATCCTAAACGCTTCAAGATCGCCAAACGTCATACGTCCCGCGAGATCAATCGGCAGATCGCCTTGACTCTGATCCGGACGCATCAACCTGTTTCCCGCGCGGATCTGGCCCGGCTCATGGGTACACGGCGCGGCGTCGTTTCGATATTGGTCAACGAGCTGCTGGCAGAGGGTCTGATCTTCGAAGGTGCAACCGGAGAAGGTGGGGGTCGGGGGCGGAAGCCGACTTTCCTTTACATCGACTCACGCGAGCGTTACGTCATCGCGGTGGACGTACGAGCGACGCGCACGTACCTCATGGCCACCGACTTGCTCGGTAAGCCGTTGGTAGGTGTCACCAGCTTCGCTACCAATCGAACGCTAGCCGTTTTGATTTCCAATTTAGCTCAGAAAATCAGATCCATTGTTGCGGACCATCAGGCCGTCGCCACTTGCCAGGGAGTCGGCGTTGTCGTACCTGGCATGACTGACCCCAAGTCTGGCCGAGTGCTGCACGCTCCAACCCTCGGTTGGCGAAACGTAAATCTAAAGGACCCACTGGCAGCCGCAATTGAATTGCCGGTCCATGTAGAGAACTCAGGCCGTGCTTGCGCGCTCGCGCAGGTTTGGGCCACCCGGGACCACGCGCACATCGGCGATCTGGCATTTGTCAGCGTCTCTGACGGAGTCGGAGTAGGCATCGTTGTTAATGGAGAGATTCTGCGCGGGCAGCATAACATCGCCGGCGAGTTTGGCCACGTTCCGCTCAGTATAGATGGACCACGGTGCTCGTGCGGTGCGACTGGTTGCTGGGAGGCTTACGTTTCAAATCTGGCGACGCTGTCGCGTTATTTTGGACGCAATCCAAATGAGCAGAAACCAATGTCAGCGGAAATGGCAACGTTTACCATTGAGGATTTGATTTCGCGCGCTCGAAACGGTGACGGAAAGGCCCTTGCCGCTTTGCAGTCCACAGGCCGTTATCTCGGCCTCGGCCTGGCTTCCATCATCAATGCTGTGGATCCTGGTCGGCTCTACATCGGCGGCGAAATCACTGCCGCGTGGGATTTGATCGAATCGTCTGTGAAAGCCGCTTTGGCGGAGCGGGCTCTGACGGATCTCGCGGCGCGAACCGAGATTAGAACAGTGTCAGTAGAAGAACATCCACGATTGCGAGGAGCCGCGGCCCTGGTGGCAGCTCCAGCATTCGCCGCGCCGATGGTGGCGTAAAGATGACATCCAGTTTCCATTTTTTTGCGATCACGCGGCGCCAATTTGCGCGGCGCGGAAATTCTCCAGTTAAGGCGTTGCAAGTCCTTCTGACAAAATATCCGGAAGTTGGTCTTGCCTGCCCCCGTTACTAATCCCCTTTGGAGGTTCGGACATGCATAGCGAAAAGAACACTCGGTCCCACGGCCCAACGCTACGATTTTTCTGCGGCATTCTCCTGGTCACGGCGTTCAGCGCAGCGAGCATCTGCGCCCAAACCGTTGTTGGACGAATTTCCGGCACAGTTAGAGACGCTTCCGGCGCTGTAGTTCCCAACACTACAGTCACCGCGACCAACACTGCTACCAATCTGTCACGTAGCGGCATCACCGACGGGGATGGTTTCTACACCGTAACAAATCTCCCGGCCGGCACCTACACGGTCACTGCGGAGCAAACGAATTTCAAGCGGGCCGTCCAGGAAGGGGTTAGCGTCACCGCTGATGCCAGGCTGACGATCGACATGGCGCTCGAGGCGGGCCAGGTGTCAGAAATGGTCCAGGTAACGACCACAGCCGGCGAAACCGTCAACACCACGTCGGGCGAGGTGGCGCGGGTAATCGACAGACAGCAGGTGCAGAATCTCGCGCTCAATGGGCGCAACTACATTCAGCTACTCTCGCTCGTACCGGGCGTAGCTCTGACGACTGACGATGCACTGGAACTGACTACCAGTCTGGCAACCAACAACCAGTCCATTAACGGAAATCGCGGTCAGACGAACAACGTAACCATCGACGGTGGCATTAATCTGCAATCCGGCAGCAATGCGAGCCAGATTAACAATCTTGGTATCGACTTCATCCAGGAAGTCAAAATACAGACCGCGAATTTCTCCGCTGAGTACGGACGCAACTCTGGGGCTCAGGTAAGCCTTGTCACCAGGAGCGGCGGAAACACCGTTCACGGTAGCGCCTTTGAGTTCGTCCGCAACGATAAGCTCGACGCGAGACCGTTTTTCGCACCAATCAGGCCCGCCCTGCGCTTCAACAATTTCGGCTATAGCGTTGGTGGTCCCATTATCAAAGACAAATTCTTCTTTTTCGGTGGTCAGGAATGGAAGTATATCCGGCGGCTCTCGAATGCCCAGCGGCGGACAGTGCCATCTTTGGCAGAGCTTGGCGGAAACTTTTCATTCCGGTTGCGAGGACCGGATGGGGTCGTCGGTACGGCCGACGACGGGGTACTGAGGGATCCCAACTTTGCTGCCAACACCTGCGTGGCCCCAGTCTTCACAAATGGAGTTATCACAACTCCTGCTAACCGTGCCGGGTGCTTCGGGGGCACTACTGTCGCCCTGAGGAACATCATTCCGACCGCCAGGATCACTCCTGATGGCCTTGCGATTGCCAACGTCTTTCGCACGTCAATTGGCCTGGCGACCGCATTTACAAACAGTCCGATTGGCAACAATGTTACCTTCCAGCAACCAAACCCGCTGGATTACCGTGAAGACCTTGTTCGCCTTGATTACCGGTTCAATTCAAAGCACAGCGTGTATGGCCGGTACATTCACGACAAGAACATTCTGATCGATCCGTTTGGCACCTTTATTACTACGCAACTGCCGACGATCCCCAGCAATCGCATGCGTCCGGGAACGTCGATTCAGATTTCACACACCTGGCTGGTAACGCCGGCATTCATCAATGAGGCGAAACTAACTGGGGCCTGGGTGGCACAACGCATTCCGCCCGCAGGCGATCTCTGGAAGCGCGAAACTTACGGCTTTCAATTTCAGCAACTCTTTATCGGCGGTGGGCGCTTCGAAAACTCCATTCCAGACACGACTATAGCTGGCTTCGCTAGCTTCTTCGGTGCAGCCCGCTCATTAGTTTCGCCAACAACCGACATCACCGCCAGCGATACTATTACCTACGTGCGTGGCAACCACACGTTCAAGACCGGGGTCACCGTCACCCGCAATCGCATTGACCAAAACGCGCGCACAACTTATGCGGGCAATGTCGATTTCAGCACTGGCGGTAATACTCGAACAACGAACAACTCTTTTGCTGATGCACTCCTTGGAAACTTCCGCACCTACAGCGAACAGGCGCTCGACCCGGTCGGATTCTTCCGCTTCTCGCAATACGAGGCGTTTTTAGCCGACAGCTGGCGGGTTAGTCCGAGGCTTAGCCTGGAGCTGGGCGTTAGACTGCAGTATGGCGTACCCATTTACACGCAGGCCAACAACCTCGCTAACTTCGATCCCGCACTTTACAACCCAGCTAACGCCGTAACCATCTTCGCTACCGGCGCCAACGCTGGCAATATTGACACCACCCGCGGCGGCAATCGTTTCAATGGACTGATACGCGCCGGCATGGGTGTACCGGCTGAAGAATTGGGGCGTGTTTCTGGAGGTAACAGTGCCACCGTCCTGGCGGTGCCGTCAGGTGCACCGCGCGGGCTCTACGCCGCAAATCAGTATCTAATGCCGCGCATCGGTTTCGCGTTCACGCCTTTTAACGACAACAAGACAGCAATCCGCGGCGGCTTCGGCATGTACTACGACCGCGTAGAAGGCAATCTGGTCTTCCCTTCGCTAAGCAATCCGCCCTATGCACCCAGCGCACAGTTCACCAACGCCAATCTAAGTAATATCTCCGGCGGAACCTCCGCAGTCACACCCTGGGCCCAAATCAACGCAATAGATCCGCATCTCGACACGCCCTACACGATGAGTTACAGCTTGAGCGTGCAGCGTGAATTACCCTTCGGTATTTTTGCGGAAGCAGCTTATGTTGCAAATTTGGGTCGACACCTGATACGCCAGCCAGACATCAATCAGCCGACTTTCGAGGCCCTGAGGGCAAACCTTCCTCCAGGCGGTCCGAACGTCAACGTCAACGCCCTGCGGCCTTTTAAAGGCTACACGGCCATCCGGATGCGTCTTAGCGATGCGACGTCAAACTATCATGCCCTGCAGCTTTATGCGGCCAAGCGCAAGGGCGACATCCTCGCAACTCTCTCGTACACCTGGTCTAAAGTCCTGACTGATGCGAGTGGTTTTAACGACAACCCTGAGGACCCGTTCAATCGCAAGTTTAACTACGGTCCGGCAACGTTCGACCGACGCCACGTTTTCGCTGCAACTTACACCTACACACTTAAAATGTTCAGTCGCACCACCGGCTTCGCCAAGGCGGTGCTTGATGGTTATGAGATAAGCGGCGTTACTCGTTTCCAGTCAGGCCCTTATCTCACCGTGACCGCCACCAGCGCGGGAACCGCCTCTGCCCTCGGAAACCGCCGCGCAGACTGCCTCGGCGGCGACGGACTTTTTCCCAACGGCGACCGGGGACCGAACAACTGGGCCGACAGGGCAGCATTTGCGGCCGCGCCGGAGAGCCGGAGAGGTACCTGCGGAGCCGGCACGCTACTGGGTCCGGGCTCGCAGACCTGGGACTTTTCCCTGCGCAGGCGCGTTAGACTAAACGAGAGATTCAAACTCCAGCTTCAGGCTGACATCTTCAATGCTTTTAACCGCGCTAACTTCCGCGACCTTGACAGCAACCTGAACAATGCGTCATTCGGCACTGTCGCAAGCACCGGACCGCCGCGCAACGTTCAGTTTGGCTTGAAACTGACTTTCTGAAAGCAGTCCGACGCGTTAAGGTTGTCCTGAATATGAATCAATACTTCGCGGCGAAGCGGAGGGGAAGAAAATCCGCGCTCCTTAACGCTGCTCTCGTTATCAGTTTGATGAGTGGGTTGACAAGGGCGGGCAGCGCTGGGCCAACATTGGCCATCAACGCTGATCCGCCCGTTGTCACGACCGTCGCTCTGCGCGCTGAGGTAAATGATTTTCTTGGCAAAGAACTTGCCGCCCATCTGGGTGACATTAAGACTCTCGATCCCCCACCTGATCGCGTGATCGGTGCGTTGACTGTCGGAGAGTTTTCATGGGGTACATTTATGCGGGCTCTCGCCGCCTATACGGACACAACGGGAAAGCGCGAGTTGGCGGGACGGGACGTGGCGAAGTGGGTCGGCAAGATTGGACTCATCGAAGCGAAGGCCGGCGGCAAAGCTTTCTCCCAACTTTACGCGGCCCTCGCCCTGCGACACTTTGGCCGTGACTTAAAGACGAACCCACTCTGGCAGAGTCTCACGCCCGAGGAACAAACCGCTTGGCGCTCGTTGCTCAATCCGGAACGCTTCTACGATCCGCGCGCCAACAAGGTCATTAATCTCGCGGAAAACTATCTCGGTGTCGCTGCACGAATCGCCAGTATCAGTTATCAACTGGGCATCTCCACCGATCGCAACTTTCTTGACCGGCTACTAGACCGCGCCGCCGTTCCCTTCACCAGCGGGGCGATCTACGCCGACGACGCTCCACCCACCGGTCGCTATGATCGTTACTCAAACGAGTATGCGCGCTACGTTTGGGAAGCAGCCGAAGAATCCGGACGGAAAGACTTGCTGGAAAAGTTGCGGCCGTCGCTCAAAAAACAGATGCGTCTCTGGTGGGATTTAGTATCTGAAGATGGTTATGGCTATAACTGGGGCCGCAGCCAGGGCATTGTCAGTTATCTGGACACGCCTGAGATTGCCGGTTTTCTCGCCGCGCACCCGGAGTTTCGTCCGGCGCCGCTCGCCGATATCGCCGCCCACTACTTTCAGGCCTGGCGTTACCTGCGAAACGATTACCGCGATGATGCGCATCTGCTTTCTCTTTTTGCCTTCGGCCGTGGCAACTACGCATACATAACTCGCGAACGAGAGTGGCAACAAACAACCGGCTTCTTCGGCAAGTTAGCTAACAACCACACAACGATCATGACCGCACTCGAGAAGGAAGGCGTCACCGCGTTTCCCGCAGTGCCTACCCTACCGCGAGTTGCACGTTTTGAGTTCTTTCGACAACTGCCGAATCGTTCGGCTGGAGTTTGGCTGGTGCGTCAGGGTCCTTTGCGTTTCGCATTGCCGATTACAACTGGTCCTAAACCAGGAGTTTCAG
>Ga0137403_10003089_pt1 | contig 10860 bp, 14 predicted proteins | sample CZOMad2_1_16fung_FD_122057 | JGI IMG/M metagenome (GOLD analysis project Ga0137403, IMG submission 122057) | Vadose zone soil fungal communities from Angelo Coast Range Reserve, California, USA - CZOMad2_1_16fungal (Hybrid Assembly) | ecosystem: Environmental > Terrestrial > Soil > Vadose zone... | reverse complement strand
CCGGATGATGCAATCGGATATGCGAAGCATCGCAGCCGCTCACATGATGCCGTGATTCGCGTTTACGATGATGCTGGCAATGTGATCCAGACGCACGAACACAAGGGCGATTTCAAAGAACCGTGAGTGACGGTGCAAACGAACATCACGGCTTGCTCCATGCTCGCTCGCGCGCGTGCGTGTGTGTCGCTATTGCACGCGCATGCATACTAAAATGCCTACTCTGTCACGCGCGTTTGACTGTTGCCTCTGCGGATTTTGTGCGATTTCTTGGGATGTTCAGGTGCCTGCTGCCGGGATTGAGGCGACCGTCTTCTCTAGTGAGCGCAATGATTTTGAAAGAGTGTCCAGGTTTCGTGAGCTTCATGTTCCCGAACCAGCAGTCGGCCGTCATCGACCCTTTGGCAATGCGAGACTGCGTGTGCCAGCCATCGCCGGAGTAAACCAATACTTCTGTCTCTCGCATCGCCGGTTTTGCCAACACCTGCAGCTTTCGCTCCTCTCGTTTGACCGTTCGGCCATTAAGTCTCGGATTTATGACCGGGGTTTCGATCTTCTTAATGATGGCATCTATCTCGCCGCAAACTGTGCAAAAAGCCGTCATCCATTCATAATTCGTCATCGCATTTAACGGCTTGGGCATTCCGGCAGCGGCTTGTATATGCCGGAGCGGCGTCACCTCCACTAAGCATGGAGTCAGCATTATCCACAAAATCTTGAGTTTGCGTTTCTCAGCCGCAGCCAAAATGTAGGGCAGCTCCTCGTTAGTGACGAAGTCAGAATCCAAAAAGTTGATACTGACTAAGAGGACCGCCACGACAGCTTTGTCCATCGCCTTATTTATCTCATCCCGCCAATTCTCACCGGGCTTGATTCGCTCGTCTGACCAAAGATCAATTTCCGCGTATCGGCTTAGTGGCTTGAAAACCGTGCGAAATCGCTTGAGCCAGTCTTTGTCAAGGTGGCTATAGCTCACGAATACCATCTGCTTACCCCTTAGTTGACGGGAATATAGGCTCGACGCCCGGCACCTCAAAAACTTTCCAACCCCAACGGTGCGGTCTAATTTCAATCACTGTCATTGCGTGTGACTCTTTCGAGTTCGAGAAACGCAGTCAACTTTTCATCCGCTGGCACAATGAAGCGTTGACCGGTCGTTGCGGTGCGCGTCAGCAATCCAGATCGTTCACTCCTTAGACTTCTCTCGAATTGAGTTTTGAGCTCCTTGCCTTCTTCAGCAAAGTGCGCGAAGTAAGAGCCGTGCCGACGCGGCACGGCAGATTAGCCGATTTAATTCGGGCTGTGGCTCAGCTTGGTAGAGCGCCTGGTTCGGGACTACTTTTGGCGGGTTGTCGACGATTTAGCACATTTGCACGCCTTTCCCCTCGTGATCGACGTGCAACGCCCTTTCTCATAGGTGTAACCACGTTGTCAGCGCACTATCTCACGTCATCCTTACATTATCTCATGACAAGATATGCAGTATCAGATGGCAGTGCACATGACCTTTTGAACGTTCGTGATCTTGGATGCAATAGGCGCGCGCCGCGCCGGAAAGCGCGCCAGAAACGCGCGTGAGACTGCGGACAGGGCAAGACAGCCTGAATGCCTTGCGACGATTCTACGGGGCTTCTAGCTTACGGTGATTTCACCGGAAGCTCAGCGCGCAGAAAGTTTGTCGATCAATTGCTCGCTCGTGCTCGCCCAGGCGAGTAACTTAACGGCCTCTGGGAGATTGCATTTCAATCGACGACGCAGTAAACAAACAAAAACGGAAAAGAAGAATCCAAATGAAACTAATAGCCGCGTTTGCGCTTATGTTTGCAGTTGCAGCAAGCAACCTGAGCGCAAATTCAGATGAACAACAGTTGAAAGCCCTTCTTGAAAGGGCGCAACAGTTACGCAATCAACGAAATCTGGTCGAGCAGAACGTCTTCCTCTCGCCGGACAAAAGGCGAGTGGAAGAGCTGAAGCTGATAAATGAGGAGAAGGACGTTCTGAGCAGGGCGATTGCGCTTAAAAAGAAGATGGAAACTAGCGGGCGGTGACCTTCCGTTGTGTCAAGTTGCTCCGACCAAATTGCGCCCGGCGCACGCGTACACGTTTACGAAGTCCGCCCGCGCAAAGATAAACGCGGCTTTGATCTCATCTCCGATACGCTGCCATTTGGTCGGCTGTGGTACACCAAGCCGGATGATGCAATCGGATATGCGAAGCATCGCAGCCGCTCACATGATGCCGTGATTCGCGTTTACGATGATGCTGGCAACGTGATCGAGATGCATGAACACAAAGGAGATTTCAAAGAGCCGTAAAGTTTAGTGCTCATTGGTTTTTTGCAGTGCCCCGTCTCTGCTCTGCGGTAAAGCGGTGAATATCCGCACTATAAACATTTTTTACCAAAGAATCCCTCACGATAATGTAAGCTCCGCCACCCACGATGCGCTTTCCAGGTCCAGTGTTTTGGACTAGGAAGTTGAGCACCATCCGGCGTAGGCCTTTTAGGTCTGACCCGAAACCAATTAGCCTCAAACCGACGCTCCCAGTCAGTAATCCGGGGTTGTTTCCGTAGAAGAGGTCTGAAACCATTAAGCGGGAGTGGTAAAATTCGGCCCGCCGGATCCCCTCGGAAGCACCCACCAAGTTCATCGGATGCCGCAATTCGTATATTGCCACTCCCATCACTTCTTTAGAATTGATGTGCACCGATGCAAAGAAGTCCGTCGCCGTGCTTTGGCCCGACGCCGCCTCTTCCGCCATGGAGCAGGCGCACCCCGCGACGGTTACCGCTGTCATCAGAGCTATGATTAGCATTCTTGTCTTCATGTGGTTTGTTCCCTTCGTACCGGCCTATTGCTCTCCACGCGCCCGCATTCTGCCTCTTTTGCTCTCCACACGGCAACGCCAAAAGTGATATGAGGGAACGCAATGATGCGGGCGACGTTCACGATTGCTGCGATTGCTTTTCTTTCGAGCGCGTCAGCGGCAACATCGCCGCCAGTCACATTTGAGTCGCCGTGCGAATGTCGCGACAACCACGGCGAACATCGCTGGGCGGTAAAAACTGATTCATCGCTCCCGCCCGCCTGTTTCACCTCCCTTTTGCGTTTTCGTTTTTGACGCGTTTTGTGGGCTGTCCGTGGCATATCTGTGGTATTGTTCAACCATGCGCCACAGTTCTGGACTCATTTCTTCGAGCGGCTCGTCATAGCGGCGGGCCTCGGCGATGATGCGCTCCCATTCTTCTGGTGATAGCTCGGAGCCTTCCGCTTCTTGCCGCGCGGCATCAGCGACGATTTCATCAAGCTTAGTCGGTGGCCCCTTGCCGCGTTTCATTTTACGCCTCCCAAAATAGTTCGCGCCGTTGTTGCGCGACTGAATGCTTCGGCTGCCGTGCGTTCGTTTTCTTCGATGTCTATTTGCGCCCACTCGCGCGCTGTGGCCAGTGACTTATCAATCGTTGCTCTGAGTGTAGGATTTTCGCGCTGCATTCGCATCATCATTGTGAGGTTTCTTGGTTTGCCATCTTCGCCGGGTAACCACGGTAAAACGATTGGCTCACGCGCTTCTCTCTGCCAGAAATTAGCGACATCATCGCCGACACGTGCGCGAAACTCCGATAATGCAGTCAGGCTCGCGCCGGTGCGGTAGGGATTTTTTCGATGTTCATCCGCACCGTAAGTGATAGCGCGCAAGCGGTCGCGCTGCGCTTTTTCGTCTCGTTGTTTTTTTACCACGCTAAAGGTCGTGCCCGATGCGATGCTTCTGAGATAGCTCGCGAGTTCTGGGAATTCGCGTTCGACAAGCATTCTTTCCGTCAAGTTTCCGTCCTTTGCCCACGGGTTTTTGGGCAGTTCGCCGGTGATCGGGTCTCGGAATTGCTCCAATAGCTGCTTCAATTTTTCACTGTCCGGCTCCGGCGCTGGCCGGTTTTGGAACAACGAGCCGCAATACGGTTTTAATTGCCGCAAAAAATCGGCGGCGTCTTCCCTTGTGAAGCTTGCGTCGCGCTCGGATTGCCACGCGGCGAGCAGCGCGCAAAGCGCGATTTCTTCCGGTGTGCCGGGCAACGCATAAAATCGCCCGTCGCACATTTTCAGCACTTCCGGCAGATGGCCGAGAAGTGCCAGCCGCCGTGCACGGATTTCTTTTTCAGTCGTCATGGTTGTTTTTCCTCTTTTGGTTTTTGGTTTGTGGTGTGTGCATAGCTTCCGGTGAATTCACCGGAAGCTAGGGAGCACGGAAAGGTTGGTGTTGTGTTAGGCACACGCTTTAGTTCTCCCGTCGCGCTTGATCGCGCGTACAAATTTCGTGGCGAGTTCGGGATTTCTGGCTGCCATCGCGTTGGCTACATGCGCTGGCAGAAATTTTCCGTCGAGGGTGTAACCATGCTCATCGAAGTCAGAACGTCGCTTGTTTCGCCACTGCGGTTTCTGTCCACATAGCCATTTCCAAAAACCGTCTTGATTCGGTGTGCCGCCTTTGCTGCGACACCACGCGGCAAATTCCGGCCACTTCACGTGATCTTGCGCCGGTGTGTCCTGATTCTGATAATCCTTAACAACCCTCTTTTCTGATTCCCCGTTGCTCGAAGTGGGCGGCGTGGAGTCACTCAGCGCCTGATATGGTTGTTCTTGGCTGTTATCATGGCTGTTCCGCGACGTTTTACCTAAGGAGCGTGGCCGGTTTAAACAGGACATAGCTTTGTCCGGTTTAGCGGTCATAGCTTTGTCCGGTTTAGCGTACCGCCTTAGACTGATTTTGCGTTTCTGGCCGCGGCCAGTTCCCGGAGTGAGAACGTCAATTTCGCCGTCCTCTTTTAGCTCCGATAACATGCGCCGAATCGTTCGCTCGCTTTTGCGCGTGATCTTCACCAGTTCCTCATTGCCGGGCCAGCAGATGCCTTTGCCGTCGCAATAGGTCGCAAGGCTAAACAGCAAAAGCTTCTTGGCGTCTGGTTGTTGGCAATGATCGCGGATGTTGTTCATGAGTGTGAAGGCACTTCGTTTTGCTAATTGCCTTTCTCGAATTTCATCATACGCTTTCATCGTTGGTCACTGCCGCACGTCGCTGCCAATCTTTGCCTGACTTGCAGCGGCTGCGGTTTTTTCTTGTTACGGCCTAAGTCATAAGAAACCTGTCCAGCTCCTTCTTCGGGAACAACAGGTGCCGAGTTGCGCGGCACGGTTTGAGCAAGCCACGTTGAATTAATCTGTGCATCGTGGGCACGCTCAGCCCGCCCAAGTATTGAGCGGCTGGTTTCAGCTTGTATGCGCCTGCTGGAATCGCAGACGCGACAGTTCTAGCGCCTTGGGCGCTTGGAGTTTTTTTCATTGAAGACAACCATTTTTTGGCGGGACGACTTGTCCTGGGCGCGCGTCCCCAAATCCGCCGTTGCTTCGTTGGTTGTCTTCGGGTCGCACTCTTTCGGCGACCTGGCCTACGTTCTAGTGAACGTTTCCGGCGTGCAAGGGATATTTTGAGAAATTTTTACTACGCTTGCGCGCTGATCGGAACCTTGATACGATTCGCCGCTCATGCCAGATGCGAGCGAGAATCCGCATTTTTTCGACTTCGATTTAGACCGTGGCATTCGCCAGCAGGTAGTGGAAAAATTAGAATCGAGTCCACTTCTAGCGTTGGAGAAGGGCATTGGCCCGCAATCGAGCGGGGTTTACGCGCTCTATTACAACGATCGGCTCGTTTACATTGGAAAGGCGTCCAAAGAGACGACGAAAAGTAAACGGACGCTGCGCACTCGGCTTGCTGAGCATTGCGGAAAGATTAGCAAGCGGCGCAATATCACGCTGGCGGACATGAAATGCCGGTATCTGACGTTTGCGAGCGAATGGTGGGTGTTCGCAGCGGAATTTGCACTGGTGGCGCATTATCAGCCGGAATGGCAAGGCAGCGGATTTGGTCCGAAAACGCCCGGTATCGGTCGGCCAGGCACGCATCGCGTCAGCCGTTGGAACGCACTATTCCCGCCAAAGTGACGGACGCTCGCAATAGTCAGCGTTGCGACAAACAATCCAAAAGCAGTGGCGCTTGCGGGCATGGTAGGCTTCCTGCCATTTGTTGGAGACCATCGGCCCGTTGCGAATCTTAATAATCAAATCGCACACGGTGAATCCTGCTTCTGTAGCCATGCGTATGAAATCGCAATGCGGCCATTTTGACCGATGGTTGTTTACCATGTCGGTGATCTTGGCGAGTAGCAGCCCCTCCGGCTTGAGAACGCGTCTAGCCTGCTTCAAAAAGGGCGGATAGAGATAGCTCAAATTCCAATTGTGGCGCTTGCCGCATTCGACGCTTGCGCCAAAATCCACGTCAAACCTCTTTCGGCTTTTGTCGCGTCCCTGTGGGCCGACATGAGGCGGGTCGTAAACAACCACGCCATACGTCTTTGCGCGGATGCCCTTCATTTTACGATTATCTCCAACGATCATCGGCTTGTATTTAGGGTCAGAGTCCATCGACACGACCTTGCGCTTCGAGCCTTTCCAGAACCGACCAGCGTTGTAGGTGGCATCCAGAATCGGCTCCGGCGCAATCACAGCATAGAAGCGAAACATTAATTCGAGCAATTCCGCGTCGCTGCCTTCCCACACGCTGCTAATTGGCTCGTAGGTTGAAGCCCCGTTGCGGCTCGGCATGGCACCGTTGCGCTTTCTCACCGTCTCATTCATTTTCATCAAATTAGGATATTCCCAAAAATTTGGAAGCTTGATTATGCTCGCGCTGTCATCGGGACAACGTTCTCAGGTTCCTGGTCAGTCATAAGCGCGGCCATGCGGTTTGAATGCTCCGGTCGCACGTGGCTATAGGTCGCCAAAATCAGTTTGCCGCCGTCACGGTGGCCTTGCCATTCCGCGACCACCTTCACGTCAACACCGCGCTCGATTGCTCGCGTGATGAACATGCGCCTCAAACTTCGATGCGTGAATGACGGCAGCGCCAGCCGCTTGCACGCATTGCTGAGCGCCTTGCGCGCTTCGTTGATCGAAAACAAACGCGCATTGTGCGCCTTGCCCTTGCAGAGTTTTTCAACCAGTGGGCGCAACTGCGGATAAATAGGGATGAAGAAACCAACATCGGTCTTGTGGCGGTAAACGCCGATGCGCCCGGCATCCAGATCAACATCACTTCGCTTGATCGACGCAGCCTCAGCTTGGCCAAGACCAGCTAGTCCTAGGAACTCAACGAAGTCGCCGCTTTGCTCGGCGTCCGCGTTGAAACGTTGCCCGCGAATATCGGCCACGATCTGCTTGAATTGCTCGAAGGTTGGCGTCGTCCGAATCGGTTGCTTACGCTTGTGGTACTTCAGACCACTGGCCGGACTCTCAACGATGATCTTGTCATTGACGGCCATGTCGAGCGCGTCACGAATCACGGTGAGCGCGCTGTTGAAATAGCTCGCGCTCCGGTCGCCGTAGTGCTTCGATAGCCATGCCGTCACTTGCGAAGGCTTGATTGTGCGCAAGGGCAATGTGTCGATGCCGAACCACGTCGCTTTCAGCTTGTCGATGATGACGCGCTTGTCCGCTTTGGTGGTGTCAGCGCCGGTGAGCGTCGCGGAATAATCGTCGAGCACCTTCTCAAAGCTCGTGTTGCCTTTCGTGGCATCGGTACGCTCAAGATCATTTTTGAATGCGCGCAGGTTGCGCTTCGCTAGCGCCAGATCATCGGCTTCGAGTTTCCGGCGATAGAGCTTGCCGTGGAAGCGCACCCGTGCGAAGTACTGGCCAGACGGATTATAGCGATACAAACCACGCTCCCGTTTAATTCTTGTCCAAACGTTGTTTGAGATCATGTCAGATACGATAAAGTATCCTAAGACAGTGACAAGAACCAAATTGAGAGCGAGACAAAATAGTTCATAAGTCGTTTATTCCGTTGGAGTTCGGGCTGTAGCGAAGCTTGGTATCGCGCCTGGTTCGGGACCAGGAGGCCGTGGGTTCAAATCCCACCAGCCCGATAAAAATTGAAACGCACGCTCATGGAATGTGTGTAGCCGTGCTTGTGTCAAGCACCGAGATCAAATAGAAAGGCGTTCGCCGCGGCGAACGCCGCTACAACATGATGGCCGTTCAAGATCCCTTTCCGCCGATGCATTTCTCCGTCGCAATCGTTGGTGCTCTGATCGGCATCGTCATTCTGTTGTTCGGCCGAAAGTTGTTCTGGTTGTGCGTCGCCGCGGTCGGATTCGCAGCAGGCGTAGAAATTGCCCCGCACCTTGTTAATGAACCATCACCTCTCATGGCGCTCACCGTCGCGCTCGTTCTGGGTTTAATTGGAGCTTTGCTTGCACTGTTCCTGCAAAAAATCGCGATTGCTGTTCTCGGCTTCCTGGCGGGCGGTAAACTTGCGGGCGCGATCGCTGCTGCTTTTTTCGTCCAGTATGCGCAGCATTCCACTGTCATCTTCGTGATTGGGGGAATTATCGGCGCGATTCTCTTGCTCTTTTTGTTTGATTGGGCACTGATCGTTGTCTCCTCCCTGATTGGAGCGCACCTGATTCAAAGCGCGATTGTGCTTCCACCGTCCGGATCGACCATTGTGTTCATCGGGCTTGTGATCCTCGGCATCCTTGTGCAAGCAGCGTCCTTGCGGAGGAGCCAGGCATAGGCGTCTATTTTTGGTGACAAATTGGAACTCGATCACAAGAATTGCGCGATGAACCCTGAAAAAACTGGATTACGCGTCGCGAGCGCCTTTTTTGGTCTCTTTGCAATTGCTCACCTGATCCGATTGATCAATCAGATTCCGGTACAGGTGGGCAATCACCACGTCCCAATGGGAGTAAGCTGGGTGGCGCTTGTCATTTCAGCCATCATTTGCATCTGGCTATGGCGACTCTCATCGACTCGAAACACCTGATAACGTTCCATTCAGTTAGTTAGCAACTTCTGCTTGCCGATCGTACGACAGACCAACCTGCTGGCACATCAACATAGGATCGATCGAGATCGGCGACTGACGGGCAGCCGAGTAGCTTAAGCGTGCGAATCAGATCAGCGCGAAGAATTTCAATTGCCCGCGCAACACCGGCACCGCCCGCTGCACCGAGCCCGTAGGCATAAGCGCGCCCGACCATTACTGCTCGAGCGCCGAGGCACAGAGCTTTGACAATGTCACTCCCTCGACGAATACCGCCATCCAGCAGCACTTCAATGTGATCACCTACGCTTGCCGCAACTTCAGGCAAAATACGAAGAGTCGGCGCCACATTGTCGAGTTGACGACCGCCGTGATTGGAAACGACCAACGCCTTTGCTCCCACGTCCACTGCGCGACGCGCATCGTCTGCTGTGTGCACTCCTTTAATGACGATGGGGCCGCCCCATGCCTCCTGAATCCACTTGAGATCACTCCAGGTCACAACTGAATCCTCGAGCGCGGCTGTCACGTCGGCGTACAACATCGGCCCTTTACCCGGAATGACGACATTCTCGAATTTCATCAGTCCGCCATCGGCTAAAAACCGAGCAAGCCAGCCAGGTTTTATCAGTAACTGGCTAACAAACGGCAGCTTCGATAGAAAGTTGTCGCCCAAAAGTTCTTTGACGCCGTTTCGGATATCTCGTTCCCGCATGCCGGCCACTGGCGTATCGATTGTGACAACGAGTGCTGAAAAGCCTGCGGCTTTCGCGCGTTCAATAGCAGAAAGCGCACAATCGCGTCCCCCGATAAGATAAAGCTGATACCAAAGCGGTTGCTTCGATGCTGCGGCAACATCCTCCAAGCGACATCCAGAGAGCGTCGAAAGCGCATAAGCAATGCCGGCGGCACCGGCGGCGCCAGCGGCGGCTTCCTCGCCGCGTGGATACATGAGTCGGCTGCTGCCAACAGGCGCAAGGATCAGTGGCATGGACAGAGATTGCCCCAGTACGGACACGCGCAGATCGCACGCAGGTGTCTCAATGGCGCAACGCGGCCGGAATGTCACGACTTCAAACGCGCGACAGTTAGCGCGCAACGTTCGTTCGTCCTCTGCCCCACCATCGATATAGTCAAATACCACCTGCGGAAGCCGGCGTTTCGCCGCGCGTCGCAAATCTTCAATGTTAACAACGCGCGGCGAGGCAACGGATCGTGCCTTGTCATGTTGAGCAGAGCGAAACATCTCTGGCTAATGGTTTGGCGAACAGGTTAAAAGAATCGACCTGAGATTCTTCGCTCCGCTCGGAATGACAAGGGAAATGCGCCTCAATGCCGAAAGTGCCTGACGCCGGTGAAGATCATGGCCATGTTGCGCTCGTTCGCGGCGGCAATGACTTCCGCATCGCGGACTGATCCGCCCGGTTGAATGGCGCACGTTGCGCCCGCGTCTGCCGCAGCAATCAATCCGTCCGGGAAAGGAAAAAAGGCATCACTCGCGACCGCGCTGCCTTTTAGCAACAACCCGGCCTCCTTCGCTTTCCAAATCGCAATGCGCGAAGCATCGATTCTCGACATCTGTCCCGCGCCGATGCCAAGTGTGCGGTCCGCCTTGGCATAAACAATCGCGTTGGATTTCACGTGTTTGACCACTCGCCACGCGAACAACATCGCTCTCAGTTCCGTTTTGGTCGGTCGCCTCTTCGTGACAACGTTACGCGTTATTTCCTCTGAAATGTCCGCGTCTTGAACCAGCACGCCCCCGCAGACCGAACGAACATCAACTGCAGGTCTCGCATCTGTTGCCGACGTCACCAGTCGAATCAAGCGCAGGTTCTTTTTTTTCTGCAAGACGCTGCGCGCTTCGGGCTCGAAATCTGGCGCGATAATTACCTCGCTAAAAATCTCGCTGATCACTTTCGCCAGCGCTTCGGTCAACGGACGGTTGCATATGATAATTCCGCCAAAGGGCGCCTGTTT
>Ga0137403_10009410_pt1 | contig 10861 bp, 10 predicted proteins | sample CZOMad2_1_16fung_FD_122057 | JGI IMG/M metagenome (GOLD analysis project Ga0137403, IMG submission 122057) | Vadose zone soil fungal communities from Angelo Coast Range Reserve, California, USA - CZOMad2_1_16fungal (Hybrid Assembly) | ecosystem: Environmental > Terrestrial > Soil > Vadose zone... | reverse complement strand
GCATGAGCGAACCGATCAGAAACGCAATGATTCCGCCCACAGTCAACACGCCGTGCGTGGTGGCGTAAACGTCAAAGACAAAGAGCATCAGCGCGAGCGCGATCAAGGCCAATCCCGTGACATTGACCGGTAAAATGGCCGCCAGATAAAGCACAAGGACCAACGCGATGGCACCCACTACTCCGGGAAGAATCGCTCCCGGCGTCGTCAGTTCGCCAATGATTCCGTAAATCGCGATGAGCATGAGAATGAACATTACTTCTGGTCGCCAAAGTTTTTGAAACACGTGTTCCGACGGCGACATCTTGATCTCTGAAACCTCGGCGCCTGCGGTCTTCAGCGTCTTCCCGTCTACCACGCGGCCGTTAAGCTTTTGCAACAGATCGGACATATCCGAGGCGATGAGATCGATGACTTTTAATTGCAGCGCCTTCTCAGCGGTAATCGATGCACTTTCCTTTACGGCCGACTTGGCCCATTCGACGTTGCGCTGGCGCTTGCCCGCGATTGTCTCGATGTAGCTCACAGAAAAATTCTCCAGTTTCTGCTTCATGGTTTCGTCGGTCTTTTCCTCTCCGCCGCTGGGAAAGCCGCCGATGGAGACCGGATGCGCGGCGCCGATTGTGGTAGCGGGTGCCATCGCCGCGACGCTCGCGGCAATAGTAATAAAACAGCCTGCGCTGGTCGCCGTGGCGCCTGTCGGAGCCACATAAACAACAACAGGAAGCGGTGAGCCGAGAAAACTTTGCACGATCTTTTGTGTCGAATCGAGCAAGCCGCCCGGCGTATTGAGTTGGATTACCAGACACTGCGTGTTTTGCGCGCGCGCCTCTTCAATACTGCGCGAAATGTAACTAGCTGTCGCCGGCCCGATCGCTCCATCAATGTTGATCAACGAAACTTTTTCCGCTGCAAGACCTGTCGGAACGGTCGCGCACGCGAGCCAGAGGCTGAGGACTGTCAACGCTCTCTTCATGATGGTTTCGAGGCTTGTCCAGGCATCGCCAATTCAAGCTCCTCTCATCGTCCGGCCGCTGCCGGATTGACGGCAAGGTCTGCGACCTTTGGCTTTACGATCTTCTCGTAATCGCGATAGCCCATCTTGATTGCGTCGGTGTGCGTGCCGGCTTCGAACACGATGTAGTCCTGCTCCGCCAAATGTTTGTCCACATACGTGGGCAAATTGTAGAGATTCCCAAACGGCGGCATCGCTCCAACGGCGCAATCAGCAAACAGCGACTTGAATTCTTCTTCCTTACCGAGCGAGACGGTGTTGCCGATCACTTTCTCCACCTTCTCAAGATCAATTTGGTGATCTGCTGGAAGCACCATCATCAGATGTTGATCCCCAGATTTAACGATCACAACCTTCGCGTGATGGCGTCCTTTCACGTGTTCTGCTTGCGCGATCCGTTGCGCGGTGACCGCCTCAGAGTGATGCAGGATTTCGTACTGCGTCTTATTTTCGTTTAAACAATCGATGAGCCTTTTTGGTATTTCCATACCAGCCTCCGAGAAGAAAATTATCACTTTCCTGACGTATCTCTAGTTGCTGCTGAAAGTGAACACCGCCACGAACTCTCGGCGCGCGAAAGATTGTGTCTGGCTACATGTGAGTTTGCGAAAACGAATATGACAAGGCGTTTGAAGTGGTCGTCGCCGGTAAGCGTCACACCTTGGACAGTTTCGAGTGCGCCATCCACGCGCTGGCGCCGGTTTGCGCGCATTGCAACTGCCGGATTGTCGGGCACGGCGTTGAAGCTGACGGACAAATTTTCTGCTGCGTCCACTGCGCGCGCAAAAGCGGCAAAACGCAGTTAAAAGATCGGGTCTGAGCGTCGCGCGGCCGAGTAGTTGGAATTGAGCTGGTTTCCTTTTCAGCGCAGTCCCAAAACATTTGGCTCACGTGCAAGTGGCGTCACGAACGCCAAAGCCACCGGGCGTTGACGGATGCGGCTGGACTTATCTCACGTCGCGAAATACAGGTGCTAGTATGAATTCATTCCGCGTTTCGCTAATCGTTTTCGTGGTTTTACCGTTCGCAGGTTTCGCCGCGCAGGCGCAGACACCCGCAGAAAAACCGTCCGCTCCGCTGAAGGCCATCGCGGTGCTTCATCCCACAGCCGGCAGTAAGGTGGGCGGTACCGTTACCTTCACCGAAGTTGCCGATGGCGTGCAGGTTCAGGCAGAGATAACAGGACTCACACCGGGCAATCATGGTTTTCACGTTCATGAATTTGGCGACTGCAGCGCGCCTGATGCGAGTTCCGCCGGCGGTCATTTTAATCCAACCAGTAAACCGCATGCCGCGCCGGACGCGCTGGAACGGCACGTAGGCGACATGGGAAACGTGGAGGCAGACGCCTCCGGCAAGGCGAAACTGGATTATGTGGACCATCAAATCTCGCTGACGAACGACGAACGATCGGTGATTGGGCGATCGGTGGTCGTGCATGCGAAAGCGGACGATCTGAAGTCTCAGCCAGCCGGCGACTCTGGCGCACGCATTGCTTGTGGCGTTATCGGTCGGGCAAAGAGCCAGTAACGGCCCAGTTAAATCATCGACGCCGCTTGATCAACACCGTCTCAGCAATTCGCTGTCAAAATCTCTTTTCTCGACAACGCGCTTTTCATCTGTTCAAATGGGGAAGAAGCCGCCCCTTATGAGACAAATACCCAAAACTGAATTGTCGCCGGACAACGGCTGCATCATTGACATGAAATGGCAACTCGGTCCGCTGAGCTATCACGCTTCAGCAGCTGGGAAAGAACCGGTGCCGCTGGTCACAGAAATAATCCGCCTCCCGGAGCTGGTGCTTTACGATCATATCGGTTTCAAGGGGGCCTTCGCGCGCACGAACCTGAGTTTCAATTATATCGGCGATTACTGGAACGACCGGATCAGTTGTCTCATCGTCGTGAGCGGTGTCTGGCGTTTTTACCGCGACGATTACTACAAAGGTCCGTACTGGGATCTTGGCCCCGGTTATTACGAAAGCTTCTTTTCCGAAAAAGGTCCCGACGACGTGGTCAGTTCCTTCCAGTGCATTGCACTGACGTAGTCGTCGTGCGCCGACTTCTTAAACTGTCGGCGCTTGACACAAGCGCCGCTACAAGGCTGCAAGATCGACAACTTCGCGCGCGCAACCCCATGAGAGCGTGAAGCCGGAGCCGCCGTGACCGTAATTGTGAATCACAGTGCGGCCATCGCGAAGACGGCCGCGTTCGAGCCGGACGCCTGATTTCCGGAATGGGCGCAGGCCGACGCGCTCGGCGAGAATATTCGGTTTCTCCATGTTCAGCAAACGACTGCATTCAATGACAATTCGATCTGTTGTCGCAGGATCGACAGCTAGATCACCGCTGACATCGTTTGTTCCGCCAAAGACGCAATCGTTTCTGCGAGGGATTGCGTACATGAGCGGCGCGTCATCACACACAATTGCGCAGGAAAGGTCTTCGATTCGGGGCACGATTGCGACCTGGCCACGATGCGGCTCGAGATCGAGATCCTGCACAAGTTCGCACGCCCCAATTCCCGCGCAATTGATCACGAGATCGAATTGCTGATCGACGTGCTCGAGGTTTTCAAAGCAGACATTCGTGTTGATCTCGCTGCCAGCGGCGACAAAACGATCCGCGAGGTAGTCGAGATAAATCGTCGTATCCATGAGCGGTACGCGCAGCGAGAAACCACTCTTAAGCGATTCAAGAGATGTCTCGACTTCGCTCGACATGACAGAAGGCAAGGTCGGGATGACAGCTTGCGCGCCGAGTGGAATCGCCCAATCCGGAATTTGAATTTCTCGGGTCCGGGAAAACTGCCGCAGCTCGATTATTGAGACGCCGCTCGCTGGAACACGCGTAAGATCGACAAGCACACGAAAAGTCTGGAGAGCCCAGGGAATGACTTTCTCTGCGGGCTCGGCGTCGTAGGGAAACCAAAGCGCCGCAGCCGCGCCGGACGTTGTCTGCTGTCCGGTCTCTTCGGCGAAGATCGCTGTGCGATAGCCGCGCTCGGCGAACACGACGCCACACGTCAGGCCAGACACGCCTGCGCCAATGATGGCGACCGTTCGATGCATTCCAAACGGTAGGGACGGATTGCCGAGCCGTCCGCAAAATTCTTGGCTTTCGGCCCGCCCTCGCTACGGCGAGCAGGCTGTGGTCGCGCCCTGCCGCAAACGAACGTACGTGCGAAGTCCGCCAGGAACGTCTAAGATTGGTTCGATATGGTTTCAGTAAATCGAGACGCGCTTACGGAAAGAATTCTTGCGGGCGAACGGATTTCGGCAGACGACGCGTTCGAGTTGTATCACTGGCCGCTGGAAGAACTCGGTGCGCTTGCCAATGCGAGACGCGATTTGGCGAAGGCGAAAAGCTATGGCGGGCGCGGACGCGAGATCGTGACTTACATCGTCGATCGCAATATCAACTACACGAATGTCTGCAACGTTTACTGCAAATTCTGCGCGTTTTATCGGACGGAGCGCGACGAGGATCATTATGTGCTTTCGTTCGAGCAGATTGACCAGAAACTCGACGAGCTTTCTGCGGCGGGCGGAGTTCAGATTCTGATGCAGGGCGGGCATCATCCAAAATTGCCGTTCCAATGGTATATCGATCTTCTGCGGCACATCCGAGAAAAATATCCGCACATAAACGTTCACGGATTCAGTCCGCCGGAGTTCCAGCATTTCGCTGAGACTTTCGAGATGCCGCTGCCGAAAGTGATTTCGGAATTCAAGAAGGCGGGACTCGGATCGATCCCCGGCGGCGGCGGAGAAATTCTCGTGGACCGAGTACGGCAGAAAATTTCCCCCTTAAAGATAAACAGCGACCAGTGGCTCGAGGTGATGCAGGTCGCGCACGAGCTCGGATTGAAATCGAGCGCCACGATGATGTTCGGCCATGTGGAGACAATTGAAGAGCGAATCGAACATTTGCGGCGAATTCGTGATCAACAGGATCGCAGCGGGGGATTCACCGCGTTCATTTGCTGGACGTTCCAACCACAGCATACGGTGCTGAAGGTGAAGCACCCCACGGGAGTGTCTGAATATCTACGGACACAAGCGCTGGCTCGGATTTTTCTCGATAACATAGAAAACGTGCAAAGCTCCTGGGTCACGCAAGGCCCGGGAATCGGACAAATCGCGCTCAGATATGGCGCAAACGATTTTGGCTCCGTAATGATGGAAGAGAACGTCGTAAGCAGCGCGGGGACAACCTTTCGATTAAATGCCGCGGAAATTGAATCGCTCATCCGGGACGCCGGCTACGAAGCGCGCCGGCGAAATAATTGGTACGAACTTTTGAACTGAGAGTTCAAGCAAACGTCGTGGACAAACGGTCTGATTCTGTGAAAATCTCACCTTGACGATGCTGATCTTCTTCCCGATATAGCTCGCGCCTGTCCTGCGTGGGCTTGTTCCGCGGGGCTGCGCTTCTTAACCTATGAGACATTTTTCTGGATGGATGCGCCCCCCGCCATTTGCACTTTGGGTCGCCTCCATCTGTGCGTTGCTTGGTGCGGGAATCGCCCGAGCACAGGCGCCTCAGGCGGCGCCGGGCCCTCCCATTATCCGTTCCGTCGACGTGCAGTACACAGGGCCTCAAACAGTCAGCAAGGAACGGATTCTGGCGCAAATGCGCACGAGGGTGGGCCAACTCTACTCCAATCAGGTGGTCGAGCAGGACATCGCGGCGCTTTACAAGACTGGCTCCATTCATAACGTCCGCATTTTTGCTCAGCCTGAAGGGGATGGCGTGAAGGTGATCGTGGCGGTGCAGACCCGGGCGATCATGCGCGAGATCGAAATCGCCGGCGCCGAACGGATCAAGGCGAAGAGACTGCGCAAAGAAATCAAGTTGAGGCTCAACCAGCCAGTTAACGAACAGCAACTGGAGGAAGCGCGCCAAAAAATAATCGAAGTTTATCAGGGACGAGGCTTCACCGACGTCAGCGTCCAATTTCGCGTCGATCCAATCGACGAGAAACGTGGCACGGCGCGCGTGGTTTTCACCGTCAACGAAGGGGTAAAAGGAGCTGTGCGCGCGATTCACTTCGAGGGAAACGCGCACTTCAGCGAAAAGGTGCTGCGCAAGCAGATGAAAACGCGCGGCAGGACGCTTATTCATTTCGTGGACAAATCCGGACGCCTCGATGAGGTCCAGTTGGAACAGGACCTGGACAAAATCCGCGAGTTTTACCAAGACCACGGCTACATCGATGTGGAAGTCAAAACTGTCCGCAGGGAGCGCACCGAGAAGGGTCCGATGATCATTACCGTCGTAGTTTCCGAAGGCCCGCAATATCACGTACGCAAGCTGACCGTTTCTGGTTACCAGGTGGCCAGAGAAGACAAAATTCGTGCGCTTTTAAAAATGAAGGAAGGCAGCGTCTATTCGCCAAAACAACTGCGCGATGACGCGAAGGCAGTGGCCGATGCGTACGGCAGCGGCGGTTACGTCGACCTCGTCGTTTTGCCGGAAGGCGAGCCGGCCGGTCCCGCGCAGATCGACGTGCACTATAAAATCGAGGAAGGCGTCCGCTCGTTTGTAAACCGAATCAATATCGAGGGCAACACGCGTACCAAAGACAAGGTAATCCGCCGCGAAGTCCTCGTTGCGCCGGGAGATGTGTTTAACACTGTTCGGGTCGATATAACTAAGAAACGTCTGGACAATCTGGGTTACTTCGCAAAGGTCGAGACCTATCCAGAAGAGACAGACATACCCGGCCGCAAAGATCTGACGATCCAAGTGCAGGAAAAACGGACCGGCTCGCTAAGTTTTGGCGGCGGGTTTAGCACCGTCGACCAGCTGGTAGGATTCGCGGAACTTTCCCAGGGCAATTTCGATCTTTTTAACTGGCCGTCGTTTACCGGGGGAGGCCAAAAATTCCGACTCCGCCTTCAGTACGGTACTCAGCGGAAAGATTTTATTCTAGCGTTGACCGAACCGTACTTCCTCGATCGACGCCTTTCGCTCAGCGGCCAGCTTTTTTATACCGAGGCAAATTATTTGAGTGCCCAATATGACCAGCGCAATTACGGGTTCTCGACCGAATTGCGGAAACCAATTAATTCCTATATCTACGCGAGTTTGGGATACATGCTGCAGGACGTCGACATTTTTAATGTGGACCCCACCGCATCTGATTTCATCCAATCGCAAGCAGGTTCAACCTTGGAAAGCAAGATCTTTGGCAGCGTGGTGTATGATTCACGCGACAATGTCTTGCTGTCACACCGTGGACAACGCATCACCTTTTCACCCTTTGTTGCCGGTGGTTTCCTTGGGGGCGATACCCAGGTTTATGCGTTGGCCCTCGAGGGCTCCCAATACTTTCATCTGCCCAAGGACCTCATTCTGCTGATCAACGGCGAAATCGCGACTGTAAGTCAATGGGGGAACGGAACTGATGTGCCAATTTACGAGCGGCTCTTTCTCGGCGGCTCAAATAATCTTCGCGGCTTCCCGTTTCGGGAGGTCGGCCCGCAAGATTCGAACGGCGAGCCAACCGGCGGCAAATCAATGGCGCGCGCTACTGTGGAACTTACTTTTCCAATCATCGAAAAAGCGCGTGGAGCAATCTTTTACGACACTGGTTTCGTGAACGATAGCCAGTGGTCTTTCGGCTTCAATCACATCGCTTCTGATATTGGTGTGGGGCTCCGGCTCGATTTGCCAATTGGTCCGCTACGGCTCGATTATGGATATCCGATACAGCGTGACGGGTATAACGGAGGAGGTCATTTCAATTTCAACGTGGGCTATCAATTTTGAACGAATATATATGGTTGCAGTCTAACGCGATTCCGCTCACCGTATCGTCTGTTTTATGAAAAAATCTCTGTCCACACTGTTTGTCCTGATGCTGGGCTTTCCGCTTGCGGCGTTCGCACAGGGCACACTGAAAATCGGAACGGTCGATATGCAGCGCGCATTTAAGGAATATAACAAAACCAAGGAAGCTGAGGCAAAAATCAACGATGCCAAAAATGCTGCACGGAAAGAATATGACGACCGGGCGGAAGATTACAAAAAAGCGCTCGACGAAATCAATAATCTGAACAAGCAGCTCGAGTCGCCGGCCCTTAGCGCGGATAAGAAGACGCAGACGGCAAAGGAACGCGATGACAAGATTGCGAAAATTAAGAACATGGAGCGGGAGATCAGCGATTTCCGTCAAACGCGCGAACGGCAATTGCAAGAGCAGTTGATGCGCATGCGCGAGGGAATTGTAAAGGAAATCACCGATGTCGTAATGGAAAAAGTCAAAGCCAATAATCTGGACCTGGTATTCGATAAGTCCGGCATGAGCATCAATGGCGTGCCCGTTTTGATGTACTCACATGACAACATCGACTTCACGAACGACATCATCGCCGTGCTCAACAAGCCTGGCCGCGCCGCACCGCCGGCTGTAAGGACCTCAGCCAGTGCCTCTGCCACGCCGGCAAGAGCTGCGAAACCTTAACTGACATTCGAGATTCCAAATAATACACGCGGGCCAAACTCGCGTGTATTTTTGCGTACCCATAAAAGCAAGTGCCGGCGTCATGATTTGTCAGCGGCAGTGACTGCGACAATGCTCATTCAAACGAAACTTCGATCGACGCAATGCGTGATCACGGCCTTGTTCGCGTTTTGCACAGGTTCCCTGGCGGCGGCGAATTGGCAGGCGACGTTAAGTAAGGAGCCGCCGGGGAATTTCCCGGCCCTGCGCCCTCTGCATGCGTCTTATCGATTCGGGTGGTCTGGATTTACTGCAGCCACTGGGGAAGTCCGCTTTGCCAAGCCGTCCGAGGACAGATTTCAGTTCGATGGGACGGGCCGAACCATTGGCTTGGTTAAGGCGCTATGGAAATTTGATGTGAACCATCGCGCGGTCGCCAACGCGGAAACGCTGCACCCGATCGAAACTCAGCAAACAGAGAATTATCGGTCAAAAAAAATTGTTACCAATCTCACTTTTACAAACAGCGGAGTAACTCGAGCGAGAACTGAGGGCGAAGGAGGGGCTGCCGGAACAAAGACTCGCCAGTTTAGTTTCCCTAACCTCTTCGACCTCCACTCTGCGGCGCTCTATTTGCGTAGTCAGCCGCTTAGAGATCGCAGCGTTTATCGCGTTGTGGTTTACCCGACGACCAATGCTTATCTTGCTACCGTGACAGTCGTCGGGCGGGAGAAAATCTCCATACGCGCCGGCACTTACAAGGCGATCAAACTTGATTTGAAATTAAAGCGCATCAACAAGCGCCTCGAATTGGAGCCGCACCGGAAATTTCGTGGCGCGACAATCTGGGTGTCGGATGATACCGAGCGACTTTTGCTTCGGATTGAAGCGCAAATTTATGTCGGCACTGTCTTCGCCGAACTACAATCTGTGCATTTCGATGCTCCGCGGTCGTGATGGATCTGACGACTGAATTTTCCGAGCAAGATCAGCTAGTATTCAGGAACCCATTCACCGCGAACTGGTGGCCGAGGACGTCCGCGGTGCGACGGAGGAAAAAGCGGCCCACGTGCACCGGGCAACAACTGGAGCGCCGCAAGTGTTTCCAAATCCAGCCGGCCGGTTACCGGAAGTCTGGTTCGCGCTTGATAGGCGCGCAGGGAAAATTCCATTGCCGGCGCATAGACTCCATTAATCTCTTCGTGATAAAGGCCGCGACGAGCCAGTGCTATCTGGGCCGAGAGCACGACATTGCGTTGCACGGTGGGAGGGGCGGCCTCGAATGGTGTGCCAGCGAGCACGCCTCCTGGTGAAGTGCCCGGCGTCACGGGCTTGGACGGGTAGATTTGTTGGTCTTGCGGCGGGTTGCCGAACGGTTGAACCGGTGGCGGAGGATTCACGTTTGCGGTCTCGTTGGGAGACGTTTCGCCGGACTTTGCAGGCGCAGCAGGGGCGGGCGATACCGGTTTCGTTGCCGGTCGCGCTGAGGCAGAAGAGGCGATCCCAAGCGACTGAAGCGTCTCGCTACTGAGCTCGCCGCTAACCTGCAGTCCATTGCGAATTTGGTAGCGGCGAATGGCGGCGGTCACATTCGCATTCATCTCACCGGTGACTTCGCCATAGTAGAAACCCTGATCCTTCAAGGCCTGCTGCACACGTTCGACCAACTGATCGGCGTGCAGCAGCATCATCGATCCAACCACCAAAGGAAATATCCAGGAGATCGTAGCCAATCTCAACGCCAGCTCAAAGTCTTTGGAACAACTGATGAACCCTAATTCCGGCTCACTGGGCAAATCCCTGAAAAACATGGAATCGATCACAGGCAACCTGTCAAAAAATAATGGTAAAATAGATTCAGCGATAGATAATTTTTCGAAAATATCCGGCAAGCTCGCCAATGCAAAGATCAGCGAGTCCATAGAATCATTGAGGAATTCTCTCACTAAACTCGATGGCCTGCTGGGCAAAATGACCAGCAAGGAAGGGACCCTCGGACTGCTGTTAAACCAGTTCAGCATCTTTCTGGTGATGCTGCCGTTCTATATGGCGGCCGTAGGTCTCTTCGCCGTCGGGCTGGCCTGGATCGTTTCCAGCCTTCATGTTTTTCTTCGGGATACCGCGCAGGTACTGAGTGTGGTGCTGACGTTCTGGTTCTGGATGACCCCGATCTTTATCGACGAAGATAAGTTCCCCTCGCGCGTTCGCTTCCTGCTGTTCGCCAATCCGCTGTATTACGTGGTGCGTGCTTACCGCGCCGTGCTGCTCCACTCCGCCATGCCCAGCCTGGCCGACCTGGCGATTGCCGCGGCTTTCGGGGTGGGCGCATTCATCGCCGGCGGACTGTTCTTCCGATACATGAAGCGCGGCTTCGCCGACGTCTTATGACGCCGGGCT
>Ga0137403_10009409_pt1 | contig 10861 bp, 7 predicted proteins | sample CZOMad2_1_16fung_FD_122057 | JGI IMG/M metagenome (GOLD analysis project Ga0137403, IMG submission 122057) | Vadose zone soil fungal communities from Angelo Coast Range Reserve, California, USA - CZOMad2_1_16fungal (Hybrid Assembly) | ecosystem: Environmental > Terrestrial > Soil > Vadose zone... | reverse complement strand
AAGTATGAGTGTATTCATTTGATTCTTTCCTTTTTCTTCCCCGCTGGTTGTTTCTGTTGATTGCGGGTCCGGAGGAGACGAAGAACCTAGCGGGGCAAGAAGGCCTCCGCCTGATTCGAATCCGTTGTATCCAAAGTTTTACTGCATAACGGTGAGGGAGGATATAGGACTTTAGTCGTACGTTCCCTAACCAGTGCACGGGTGCGTGAAACTGAGCGACCCGCGAATCGCTGATTCAAGCCCTAGAAACGCAGTTAACTTTTCATCCGCTCGCACAACGAAACGCTTTCTGTCGTCGCGGTGCGCGTCAGTAATCCAGATTGTGCGTCCTTGCGTGTCCAGCGCTGACACGCAGCCCCAACTCCATCCGGCTTTGCTCAGATTGTTAGCGATGGTTTCCCAGTACTTCATCATACCGGAATTGCCGACACCTGTAATAACGCGAGCCTGAGGTGAGGGTGACCGGCGCAAGGATTAGCTCGCGACTTATCGAGTTCAGTAATCCCTTATTCGGTAGCTCGTGACTCAGGGACATCGGCGAAAGTGTTGCGGTATGGTTGGCCCTGAAAGAATAATTCCCACTCGTCTCGAGAGAGATTGCGTCCTGCGGCGTCACGCGCGGCTGAAATGAGGTCAGTCGTACGCAGCAGCCATAGCCGGGTCCCGTCTCCTTTGACGGTGCTGGCGATCCAGCGACTATCGGCTGTCATGTGCAGCTCTCGTATGGGACCTTTATGTCCACTCAAGATGAGCGGCGCAGCCGCAGGATTATTCGTCCTGAGATCCCAGACTCGAAGCGTCCCGTCTTCACTCCCGCTCACAAGGCATTGGCTGTCATTGCTGAATGCGAGCGAGGAGACTCCACGCTCGTGGCCGAGCAACAACAGCACCGACGCCGCGGGATTTTTGCTCCTCAGATTCCACAAACGCACAGTTTTGTCGTCGAGGAATACGGACTCCGGTGCCCCCGTCGTAGCGACCCAGCGGCTGTCCGGGCTGATGACTAAGATTCGGACACCGTGTTCATGCCCGCGCAAGTCGAATGATTTCGCGGTCGGATCCGCAGCCTGCAAGTCCCAGAGCCTTGCGGTGTGGTTCGCGTCAACGGTTGCGACCCAGTGACTGTCTGGACTGAAAGTCACCGCGCTAACTTCACCCTCATGAGCCGAAAACACACGTCCACTTGCCTCAGGTTGAGGGGTTCGCAGATCCCAGAGGCGGGTAGTCTTGTCACCGCTGGTTGTGATCAACCAACGGCCATCCGGACTGAAATAAAGGGCGCGGACGTAACCCGTATGCCCTGGCAAGACTGTTGATTTGAGGTCGGACTTTCCCGATTCCAATCCCCACATCCGAACCAATCCTTCTTCGCTGGCGCTGAAAAATCGCAGGCTGTCAGGACTGAATTGGCAGGCCCAGATTCTCTTCGCGTGTCCGCCGAGGACGATGGGCGTCAGCGATGGATCGTTCGCACCGAGATTCCACAGTCGCAGCGTCGCTTCCAGTGACAAGCCACCGGCTGTCACGGCTGATCGCTGCGCGCGTAATCGCCTTCCGATGACCCCGAAGCGTGAAAGGCTCCCGGCTTGAGTTCTGACTTCGGAGGTCCCATAAACGCGCTTCTGTATTCTGGTATTGTCTACTCATGACGAGCCAGTGACTGTCTGGGCTCATCTCAAGCACGTTGATGGCGCCGTCGGCCTTATCGAGGATGCTTGCGGCTTCAGCGATCTGCGAAGCCGTCAGATCGAGCAATTGGGAGCGTGCAAACTCATCACTCGCCACGAGCCAGTGTGAGTCGGCGGTAAAGGCGGTCCGCGAGGGCACACGCTTTCGCTCGGGATCTCCGAGGATCAGCTTCGTTACCGCATGATTTGGCGCAGCCAGCTCCAACAATTGGTCGCCCACCACCAACCAGTGGCTATCAGGACTGGCGGCGCTTGCGCCTCCATCCAGAACCAGCGGCGTCGTCGCCGGTTGGGGCGTGCGGAGATCCCACACACGAACGCTGGAGTCCATCCCCTGTGCCACCAACCATCGATTGTCCGCGCTCACGGACAGCTTGTAGATTCCGCCTTCATGGCCACGAAGAACGAGCGGCGTTGAGGAAGGCAGTTTGCTCGTCAGGTCCCAAAGCCGCACGCTTCCACCGTCACTGCCGGTGATCGCCCAGCGACCATCAGACGTGACGATGGCGTCTGAGACCCCCGCTTCGTGGCCACTCAACTCGAATGGCTTTGCCGCCGCGTCGGTAAGCGAAAGATCCCACAACCAGGCAGACGTATCCGGCTTCCTGTTGGAATCGAGGCGATTCACGATGTTGCTTGTTATTAGCCAGCGACCGTCCGAACTGATCGAAACCCTGCGGATCATATCGCCGTGGCCACGCAGGACGATGGAAGCGCGCTCGGGATCGGTCGCGCTCAGATCCCAGACGCGAGCGGTCTGGTCATCGCCGCTAGTCACAAGCCATCGACTGTCTGCGCTGAACGCGATCGCGGTGAGGTCACCTTCATGGCCTCGCAACACGCGAGAGGGGGGGCCGATGGGTCCGATGCTGTCAAATCCCAGAGGCGGATTGCGTGATCCTGACCGGCCGCGACGAGCCAGCGACTGTCCGGACTTAGAGCCATCTCGGGAAGGGGACCGTCAGAGTCGTGCAGTACGAGCGGGGACTGTGGATCGGCGAGATTCCATAGACGTGCGGGTTTTCCGCTTTCCTTGACCGCGAGCCAACGGCCTTCGGCGCTCATCAAGATGGTACTAACTTTGAGTGTGATATCTAAGAGTTCGATCGGAGTTCCTGGAGGAAAGCTCACGGGGTTTTTCGTCGGGTCGGGAATGGTCAACTTCCACAGCGCAAACGCTCCATCCTTCGTCGCGGTGAGCACGCAGCGATTGTCGGCGCTAAGCCTGCCCCACAACTTCTCATTGGTTTGGTCGGGCAATGAAAGCTGCTTCGGTACTGGCATCGTCCCGGTCAAATCCCAAAGCCGGACTCCAAACTTTGGACCAACCGCTACAAGCGAGTGGCCGTCGCGATCGAAGGCCACGCCCGTCACATCTCCTTCAAGATTGGTCAAAACGACGGGCACGTTTGATCCGCTACGGGTCAAGTCCCAAAGATAAGCCTTGTTCTGTCCGCCCATCGCGAGCCAGCGCGAATCGGGACTGATCGCGAACGCAAATATCGGCAAGCCGACGCCGCCGAAGCCGCGGCCACCGACGGCTGCCAGCGCTCGCCTCAGCGATTGCTCGGCATCCGGCACCGGAGGCTCGTTTTGGCGGCGGGCGACTTCGACGGCTTCGACCGAAAGAAGCAAGCTTCGCTGCGGAAAGCGTTCGAGCGCTCCATCTGCTTGAGCAGCCAAACGTTGCGCTGTCGCAACGCGTGTTTCCCGCTCCGCCTCAGCTCTTCGCTGATCCGCGATATTCTTTTGCTCGACGGCTTGGTGCCGTTGGGTGAGCGCAATAATCGTGAGGATAATGGACACGATCAAGCCAAAGCTCACAGCGCCGGAAATGATCCGCTGCCTCCGCTCTGCTGCCTTGCGGCTCCCGATTATGTATTCCGTTTGAAGCGTCGTGGGCTGTCGTTCTTTTCCAGTGCCAGCTTGCGCGAGCCATTGCTCAGCGGCGCGCAAATCCTCTCCGCGAAGGACAAAGCTGTTGCTTTTCTTGTTCGCTTCCCACTCGAGCGCGCGCGTGAGCAGACGCGTGTGAGCCCGGACCCAATCGAGGTCGGTGTCGAACGCGGTGATCAGCGTGTCGGTCGCCTTTTCAAAATCGTCGCTCTCCCGGCAGAAAATCCAGTTTAGTTTTGCGAGCGCTTCGGGCACTGTATCGGCATTCACTTCCCGTGCGATGATCGGAACCATCCGTTTGTTGCGCGCTGCTGCGTGGGCGATCTCGCGACCGCAGATGACTGAAGCAACTGAGTCGGGCGTGAGCACAAAAACGAATGTGTCGGCGCCTTCGATTGCAGCATAGATAGCCTGCATCCATTCTTCCGTTGGGCGAATGTCGTTCCAGTCGACCCACGCCTCGCGGCCCCGACTCTTCAAGGACTCATCCAAACGCCGCACAAAGTCCTTGTCCTTGCGCGAGTAGGAAATGAAAACGTCCGCCATTTGTTTAGTGATGGTTGGTTCGATTCCTTTTGGCTTCAGCAGCAGCTATTCATTGCCGACCCTAGTTCGTGACTGGCGAAATTATATTAACAATTCTACCGCGCCGATGTCGATCATAACGCGCCTGCCGTCGGCTCGGCGAATGCTGTTATAGTTGTTCTCTTGCCGCGCTTGGCGGCATCGAGAATTGGCTCTGGTATTCTGAGGAACTGGACGCGATGCGCGTGCTCCAAAACGAGGTGTCGGACCTCCTAAGATGGCGTTACGAGACCACCGTGATTTTCAACGGAACCGTGTCGCGCTCGATTACGATGGCGATACTCTTTACGATTCGAGTGAACGGAAAGCTCGCCAGTGCATACCGAAAACCCGATCTGATCCGCGCATTACTTTCGCGCCTGCGTGCCCAAATCGATTCTGACTCAAAGCGCGTTGGCGATTTCATCCGCGAGCATGGCATTCAATTGCCCACGCCGAATCACTGATTCCAATTCCAGAAACGCCGTCAGTATTTCATCCGCACGCACAATAAAGCGCCTTCCGTCGCCGCGATGTGCGTCTGCAATCCAGATCGTTCGCCCCTCAGAATCCACGACTGAGACGTAACCGTAGCTCCATCCGGCGGCGCTAAGATTGTCAGCGATGATTTCCAAATAACTTCACGCCCGGAAGGAGCGATGCTCGGTTTGGATTTTGCCCCAGCTAACAGCGCCTTAGGCGGATCTGAATCTGGCGCGTGTAGTTGGGGGACGGTCACGCAAACCGAGCAAAACCGTGAATGTTCCGCCTCATGATTCTTCTACGGAAACGGCGAAACCAAGTTTCGGGAAAACGGAGATTTTTTGTTCGACGCAGCGAACTTTACTGATCGTTCAGACCCGTTTGCAAATCGCCTTTCGCGACGGCCCATTTTCAAAACGATTATCTCAAGGTAACTAGCCCGCCTAGATGGCTGCGCGCCTCAATCTGTCCGGGAACGTTGATTTCGCTCGGTCCAAAGGAAGTAGTTGTCGCACTTAATGATTGTCGGTTTGCCATGGAACGTATAAGCCGGATTCTAAATGCGTCCTGATTCCCTCGTCTAGTGGGTTCGTCTGGAACAATTTATGCACATGAATAGCCAATTAAGGGAGAGCGCCACCCGAGGAGTGACTTCAGCCTCAAACTGGACCAATCCAATCCTCAATAAAAAATGAAAAAGAAAAAAACGAAAGCTTTAGACCTAACGAATTCCACTACCGGAAACTGCCCAATCGATCCGTCACGTAAAAACGGATTTATCAGGAAGCTCTTCCTTCACACGTTTCTGGCAATCGTGCTGATAGGCGGGTCTCTGGCCCTTTTTCTTTGCGCGGCAGGAGGAGTTTCATACGGTGATTTACCACGTTCGATGCCGCTCAAGGTGACGGCGAATCCACAGTTCTATCCGACATTCGGAACCCCCAATGATGCGCTGGTTACTGATGATGACGCTTATGTACTCGTCTTAGTAACTGGGGCCACCACACCGTGCCCCGGTAAGCCCAGTGCGTCACCGACTACTTTCACTACGGGTGTTCAGGTTTTCAGCACATCTGATTTCAGCGTTAACCCGTGCGGCGGCCAACAAGTTATTAATTTCCCATCGTCGCACCGTTTGAAGCCCGTACAACATATTGACGGGATGCAATTTTTTCCGGGTTCGCCGCAAGTCAGTGTGGGCGCCGCGATTGAGAAGCAGGGTGCTGAATTTTTTCGTCTGGCTAGTTTGACCGAACCATGTGGCGTGGACGGCGACGACGTTATCCAGGTCCCACAATACCCGATCATTAACTGCACGGGCTGCCCTAATTGCGCCCCCGGTACTTTTGATGTGGCCGTCACACCTGATGGACACTATGCATTTGTTGCCAACGAATACGGGCAGCTGCCCAGTCCCACACCAGCGACTGAAACAGGGGGGAGGGACAATAGGCGTCATCAAGGTGGAACGCGACGGCGCTGGTAGATTTAACCGTGGGACAAAGCCAGTCGAGCCATACAACACCATATTTATACCGGGCGGCAGCACGATCCCGGGAATAACGATGTCGCATGACGGCAGGTACCTTTATGCCGCGTGCGAAGGGTCTGGGGAGGGTATCAATCCGGATACCGGAAAAAAATATCGCGATCCGACCAGGGTCGCACAGACCCGAAACGGTGTCGTCCTCTGCCCGGGTTGCCGGAGCGGTATTGACAGCTGCGATAACGAATCAAATGGAGACCGTGTAAGGAACGGATTGATAGCGGTTATCGATGTTGACAAAGCAACAAAAGGAATGGGACAGGCTTCGATCATCACGATCATTGCCGCCGGGTGTTCGCCGGTTCGAGCAATCGAAACGGCAGACGGTCAATATGTTTGGGTGGCAGCGCGTGGTAGAAACACGCAATTACCGCTGCCACTGGATCCAGATGCACGTGGCTCTCAAGTGTTAGGTTTCAATCGCTCGGCGTTGGTGTCGGCTTCCCCGAACAACGCATTCCTTGGATATGGGGATACCCATGGCACAGCTCCTGTGGGCCTGGGGTTATTTAACAATGACACCCTGCTGGCCGTGGCAAATTCCAACCGTTTTGATAAGACAGGCAGCGAGTGCCGAAATCCGCCTCCGGGTGTGCCACCTTGCACCGCCAACGTCGCAATCATGGACGTTAGCAACCCCGCGGAGCCTGCCGTAATACAAGCTATTCCCGCGTTTGCAAATGATGCCTTCCCACGCAACGTAACGGTCGGGCCAGATGACTCTACGCTGTATGTGCCAAATGCCGACGCAAACTATCTGGAAGTGATCACAACGAGCGTGAAGTAATTTTGGCGGGAATTAGCGGGCGATCTCCAGTTCGGGCACGAGGCTTTGGACGAACTTTCATTGCACCGGATTCGCGACTACTGGAAATAAAGCTGCTTTGCGCTACACTGGGCGCAGCGTTTTTCCCCAGGTGCAACACAACGAAGATTATGTGCTCGGAGTTCTCCAGGAGGGAGGGCTCCTCACCCGCAAGCAAATCGATAGCGCGCGTTCGCGTCTGAACGGCGAGCCCGGCGTGCTCGACGTTTTAATCGACGACGGAAGTTTGTCCGAGGTGGACGTCTCGCGCACGCTCGCTGCGCAGGCACACATGGATTGGATCGACATCTCGACGATGATCATTCCACCACAGGTGATAAACGAGATCCGGAGCGAAGATGCGCGGCGGTTCAAAGTGATCCCGGTCGCGTTCGGCGAGAGCGGCCTTGTGGTCGCAGTGGGTAACCCGCTCGACATCGATACCATCGACAGTTTGGGTTTTCTCCTGCAACGCGAGCTGGAGCTGGTTTGCACGAGTCCGAAAAAAATTCGCGAAGCGTTGATCAAATATTACGGCACGGCCGATGAAGCGGCGGACGTCCTGCAAAAGGAACTTGGCGACGAAATCGATCTTGGTTTGGAAATTGGCGATGGGACGGAAGCGAGCCCAATCGATGAAGCAGACGCGCCGATAGTGCGCCTCGTGTCGATGTTATTGATCGAGGCGCATCGTGCCGGCGCGAGTGACATTCACCTGGAACCAATGGACAAAAAATTTCGCGTCCGATTTCGCGTCGATGGCGTGCTCCAGGAAATGCAATCGCCACCGAAGCGTCTGCAATCAGCCATTATCAGCCGGCTCAAGATTATGACTGGCTCGATGAGTATCGCGGAAAAACGGCTGCCGCAGGATGGCCGGATCCAGGTGAGGATTAAAAAGAAGCCGATCGACCTTCGTGTCTCGACCATGCCCAGCAATCACGGGGAGAGCATGGTTTTGCGAATCCTCGACAAGTCCAGTCTAAAGCTTGGTTTGCCGGAGCTTGGGTTTTTATCGGACGACCAGGAAAGCTTCGAGCGCCTGATCAGATTGGCGGACGGGATTCTCCTCGTGACTGGGCCGACGGGCTCCGGCAAGACGACCACGCTTTACGCCTGTCTCAATTACATCAACAAACCGGACCGCAAAATCATTACGGTCGAAGAACCGATCGAATACCAGATGACGGGGATCAATCAGGTGCAGGTGAATAGCGAAATCGGCATGACATTTCCGGCCGCGTTGCGTTCCATCCTGCGCCAGGCGCCGAACATCATTATGATCGGCGAAATTCGCGATCTCGAGACCGCAAGCATCGCAACCAACGCCAGTCTCACTGGCCATCTTGTATTCAGCACGCTGCACACCAATGATGCGCCCTCGGCCGTTGCGCGTTTGATTGATCTTGGCGTGCAGCCGTTTCTTGTTGCGTCCTCGGTCCGCGCTGTGGTGGCGCAAAGGCTCGTCCGGCGTTTATGTGGCAACTGCAAACAACCGGCCGAACTCACGGACACCGAGTTGCGCGCGCTGCGAATTGAGCCCGGACAACTCTCAGATGCGCAGGTCATGAGGCCGGTGGGCTGCGAGCTGTGCCGTCAGATCGGTTACAAAGGGCGAATGGGCATCTTCGAAATTTTCGTGATCGACGATGAGGTGCGCCACATGATCAACAAGCGCACCTCGACCTTTGTTCTGCGGCAACGAGCACGCGAATTGGGCATGCGGACATTGCGTGAAGACGGCGTACGCAAGGTGTTGGCGGGCCTGACTTCTGCGGAAGAAGTCATTTCCATCACAGTCGGAGACATGAGCTGAACCCATTCAATCATTAGATCGTTGAATCGTTAAATGACCGAAAAACAACTGGCCGAATTTTTTGTGGAGCAGCGCGTACTGCAACCCTCACAGGCGGAAGACGTGTTGAGCGAAGTGGAGTTGAACGGAAAAACGGTTGCGCAGGCGATGATTGATGGCGGCTTCATCGACGAGCCGAGCTTTTACGAAACGATTGCGAATGGCCTCGGCGCGGAATTCGTCGATCTGAGCGAACGCGAGATCGCACCGGAAGTGTTGCGTTTCATTCCCAGCGGACTCGCTCGGTTGCACGGTGCGCTGCCGATTGACGTCAGCGATACGACCTTGCGGGTGGCGCTGGTGGATCCGTTCGATGTTGATGTCGCTGAGAACCTGCGTTTCGCACTCGGCAAAGACATTCAGGTCGTGGTCTCACCGCCCGACCAAATCGAGGAGCTGATCAAGCAGTATTACGGCACCGACACGACGAGCATGGAGGAAGTGCTCAAGCAGCTCGGAGAAGCCGGTGAAGCGCTGCAATTGCGCGAGACTGACGGCGAGGCTGCAGTTGAAGCGGAGGCGAACGCGACGCCGATAATCCGTTTCGTCGATCTCATCCTTTACCAGGCGATCCAGGACCGCGCGAGCGACATTCACTTCGAGCCGTTCGAAAACGAATTCAAAATCCGCTACCGCGTCGATGGCGCACTTTACGAAATGTCGCCGCCGCCGCGGCATCTGGCGCTGCCGGTGATTTCACGCGTGAAAGTCATGGCGAACATGAACATCGCGGAGAGACGGCTGCCGCAGGATGGCCGCATTCAAAAGCACATCGCCGGACGGAATGTTGATCTGCGAGCTTCAACGTTGCCGACGCAATTCGGCGAGAGCCTGGTGCTGCGCGTGCTGGATCGCAGCATTGTCAATCTGGATCTCGAAGCGCTCGGAATCCCTGATTACATCTATAATTTTCTGCTCGAAATGATCGAGCGCCCGAATGGCATTTTCATCGCGACCGGGCCGACCGGCTCAGGAAAGACGACGACCCTTTACTCCTGTTTGCGGAAAGTCAATACGATCGATTCCAAGCTGATCACTGCGGAGGAGCCGGTGGAATACGATCTGGAAGGGATCGTGCAGGTGCCGGTGAACGAAGCGATCGGGTTGACCTTTGCGCGGGTTCTGCGGCACTTTCTGCGACAAGATCCTGATCGCATCATGGTTGGCGAGACGCGCGACCTGGAGACGGCGCAGATTGCCATCCAAGCATCGCTTACCGGACACCTGGTTTTCACGACACTCCACACGAACGATGCGCCGGGTGCGATTACGCGTCTAATTGATATGGGCGTGGAGCCATTTCTGATTTCGTCAACGCTGGAGGCGGTTCTTGGTCAGCGATTGTTGCGCAGCATCTGTCGCAATTGCCGCGCTCCCTATCAGCCAAACGAAGCATTACTTGCCGAACTGGGCATCTCGCGCCAGGACATAGGCGACAAACAATTCTTCTATGGCAAAGGTTGCGACGCGTGTAACAACACGGGATACAAAGGACGAAAAGGGATTTACGAGCTTTTGAAAATAAGCGACCCCATTCGTGAATTGATCAACGAGCGCGCGCCGACGGTCACCATCAAACAAAAAGCAATCGAGCTTGGAATGATTACCCTGCGTCAGGACGGCTTGCGCAGCATTTTTGCCGGGGACACAACCATCGAAGAAGTGCTGAGATATACCTGAAGAAGCCGCGAGGCAATGATGCTCGACATAAACCCCCGACCTAATTAGAATAAGCCCCCCATGGCACGCTTTAACTACGTAGCCCTTGACGCGCGCGGACAGGAAGCGTCCGGATTACTCGAAGCCGCTTCAAGCAACGCAGCAATCAGCCAACTGCGTCAGGCCGGTTATTTCCCGACCAGCGTCATCGAGGAGGCAATAAGCAGCCCCGACGGCAAGGAAGCTCGTCGACGGGTAGCAACGGCTACGCGCGTGACGAAACCGCGCGCAAAAAAAGGCATCGTTCTTTTCCAGCGCAAAAAGGTTAAGTCAAAAATCCTGATGATCTTTACTCGTCAACTCGC
>Ga0137403_10009406_pt1 | contig 10865 bp, 15 predicted proteins | sample CZOMad2_1_16fung_FD_122057 | JGI IMG/M metagenome (GOLD analysis project Ga0137403, IMG submission 122057) | Vadose zone soil fungal communities from Angelo Coast Range Reserve, California, USA - CZOMad2_1_16fungal (Hybrid Assembly) | ecosystem: Environmental > Terrestrial > Soil > Vadose zone... | reverse complement strand
TGAAGAAATGGGAAAATCCGCCTCCTTTTGCAAACCTGATCGACATCGATTTTCCAGTGGTACCTGCTTCAGGAAAGAAGACCCACGCCAGGCACGGTGGAGATGCGAATGTCGGCATTGCGGTTCTTCTTCAAAAGATGCCCAAACGCCGCGATATCACCGCATATCGCGTTGAAAAGAGGACAATTGCTCACCACCGGGTTTGTTAAAGATTTGCGGCAACCGGCCGATAAGACGTGTAAGGAGAAACTTATGACCATGGTTGCCGAATCGAAAGGTCAGCAGAAACAGCGCCGTTCGGAGAGGACGATACCATTCGTTTCAGGTGAGGAAATGGTTCTGATCAGCATCGGATGTCAGCGTTCAATTATCGCCAAAATGCTGGATCTCAGTGAAGACGGAACGCTCGTGTATCTGAGTCAGGAATCGGACATTCTCGATGCAATGGATACGAAGTGCACGCTGACTCTTTATCACCGGGAGCAACTTTTCGACGTTAAATCCAAGATCGCACGCAGGTCGCGCAGGCTGATTGCTTTTGAGTTTATTAATCCCCCGTCAACTGTGGCGAACCGTATTCGTGCCAAAATCATTCAAATGCCGGATTGGATGAGAGTCAAAGGACAAAAGCCACGATGATCTTTGCCCGGGCCCATTGGACCACGGTCACACACGGGTCAGCAAAGGAGTTCGGGGCGTTCCCACAATACTGCTATCCCTTTTCGAAGACGGCGGGGTTCACGGTAACCGGCATTTAAGAGCGAATGATCCCCAAGTTATTACAGTGTTATTTTTACGCTGGTCGCTCTTCCAGCTCTCGGGCAGAGGTCAAGGCCAATTCAACCGCCGATGGGCAAATATGTCTGCCTCACCTCACGTTTTCAGTTCTCTCCAATTCAAGGCCCTGCAGGGCCGATCATGACGATTACTTACGATCCTAGCGTCCTGGGAACACTGGAACAGGACGGCAAAAGCACGTACAAAATGGAGACGAGAGGAAAATCGGGGTGGTATACCTACGACTCGTCCAACGGCCGTTTCACTTTTACAAACGGTCCGCTGGAGGGTTGGCCTGTGGTGTTTGAGCAAGGCAAAAATACGTTCATCCTGCGGTTAGCGAAGAGCAAGGACCAATCTCCAAACGCGAAGGGACCTGGACTGGGCGAGCACAGTTGCACGTTGAAATGAACGGACTCCGCCGTCCTGGCTCGCCGGACTTCGCATTGTTGCCGGCGAGTCTGAACCCGAAGATCCGGGAGTTGCTCCGTCGGTCGCTGGAAAAGAATCCCAACCCCATAAGTCTCATTGAACCGGCGGATGAATCTCAAATCTAACATCAACTTCAAAGGGGCGGAACCTGGAATAGAAGGCCTTGCAATTTACGGTTTGGAGTTCGGCCTCGTAGTGCTCGTCCATGACGCGGGGCAGGAGCATTTTTAGATTTTTCTCTTCAGAATAGGCCACGACAATCCGTGCCTGGACACGGGACGGTGCAGACGGATTTTCGACCGTGAACTCTGTTCGCAGCACTCGTCCGGTCTCAGGTTCGATCCAGAGCGTGCCATTCGAATACAGAAGCTCCCCTTTTCCACCCCTGACAAGCGTCGGACCTGCCTGTTCTTTAAAACGGAGAGCCCAGGTTTGGATCCCTTCAATTTTGGTGGAGCCGGCACGCGCAAAAGCGAACCGCGAAATCTCGCTCTTGCGCAAAACTTTTAACGCGAACGTCGGCAGGTTCACTTCTCTGGTGATGTCGCCAATGTTGTATCGCGTGCTTTCGGCTTTCATGTTGAGCAGACGTTTCGTGTTGGCTTCAGGAGAATTGTCGAAAGCATCTTCGAAGGGCGGCGCGACCTCTTTGACCTTCACACCGTCGACGCGATTCACTTTTCGAACTGCCGCCCATTGCGGCCCAACCTGGATGATCAGCAAGTCCGATGAAACGCGGCGCCGCGACCTGTTTACGACTGTCGGGTAACCACCCCGTGTCGTAGTCGAGAGCCACGTCGCGTCCTGGACATACTCTTCGCTGCCAATCAAGTTGCCCAGTTCTGCTTCATAGTTCGCCACGTATTCCGTCGCTCGATGCAAAACGCTGATGAGTTCGGGTGCATTCTGCGGCTGCGGTGACCCAGCCAGGATCAAGAGTGCCACCAGGACACCTGAACTCATATGGGCTCCTTGCCGCTGATGGTAGCATATGCAATCCGAAATTGAGGGTCGAACGTGGCGCTCACCCCAGGCGTGAAGTTGGGACTTTTTGAAATCACTGACACGTTGGGTTCTGGTGAGCGCCTTCCATTCCGGCGACGGAACGCGCTTTAAGGTAGTTGTGCAACATCTGGAGTTACTGGGCGAGACGCGCACCTCCGACGGTACCGACATGAAACTGATGCGCCGGTCCAACGAATACATCATTCTTGCCAATGGCAAAACTCTCATGTCGAGCCGCATGCATGGTTCCGAGGAGGCACTGGCCACGTTCGGCTGCCGGCGAGCGCGGACTCTGGACCAGTCATGTGTGCTCGTGGGCGGCCTCGGAATGGGATTTACGTTGCGGGCCACGCTCGATTTGCTACCGCGGACTGCCGTCGTTGTCGTCGCAGAACTCGTGCCTGCGGTAGTGGACTGGAACCGTGGTCCGCTTGGACCGCTGGCGGGACATCCGATGAAGGATAAGCGTGTGCGTGTTGATATCAATGATGTCTCAGTCATTCTCCATGCGAGCACGGACCGGTTTGATGCAGTACTGCTCGATGTCGACAACGGGCCGGCTGGTTTTGCGACCGCTGGCAACGACCGCCTTTATGGCGACCGGGGATTAGCTGCCGGTTTCACCGCTCTCAAGCCCGGCGGAGTCCTTGCCGTGTGGTCTGCCAGGGAAGATCGAAGGTTCGAGCAACGTCTTCGTTATGTCGGATTTGCTGTCGAGGTGGAACGCGTGCGTGGCCGGTTGAAAAAGGGCGGTCCTCATCACACGATTTTTCTTGGGTACAAGCCTTAGCGCTCTTCTTGGTCTCTTTCGTTTTTCGCGGGTAACTATTCTTAAAACCGCAGCCGCCTTACAGACGTAAAGCTCCGTGGCGCACCGCACAGCGGGTCGATGAACGCCAATCGGTTCGCGAGAAGCTGCAGCGGCGGATCTCCATCCCGCTTCTCTCTAACCTTCGGGTAGAAAGGATCGCCAACGATAGGGAATCCAATGGAGACCATGTGAACCCTGAGCTGATGCTTCCTGCCGCTTTTCGGAACGAGCCGGAAGAGCCCGGCGCTTCCTCGCACGTCGAGCAGTTCAATTTCTGTGATTGCGTTGGCCGGGCCGTCCACGATCCGCTGTCGAAACCACGGCTCGCCCGGCCCCAGCCTGTTCTCCACGCGCCAATGGTTCCGGTTTGGAACATCTGTAATGTGTGCCACCGCAAGGTACTCCCGCTCGATCAGCGCATCGGCGAAGAGCCGGTGGTAACGCCCCCGGGCAGCCGGCTTAATGGCGAGAAGGAGAAGTCCGCCGGTGTCCCGGTCGAGCCGGTGCATCGCCGCGAGAGTGGCCAGCCCGGTGCTCCTCTGCAGGCCGACCAGCAGCGAGCGCTCGACATGTTCTCCTGACGGCGTCACCGGCATCCCGTGCGGCTTGTCCGCGACGAGGATTTCTTCGTCGCGGTAAATGACCAGCGCCTCCTCGACCGCGGCGGGCTCCGATGGAACCTCCCTGCGATAGAAAACGGTAAGACCGTGACGGTAGGGAGAATCCTCCCTCAGCGTCGTGCCGTCGCTGAGGGTAACGAGACCTCGCGACACTCGCGCACGCCAGGTGCCTGGATGTACATGCGGGAAATAGCCAAGCAGGTGCTCGAATATCGTCGCAGGAGGACTTTGCAGCTTAGGGAGATAGAGGCGGGACGGGCGGCTGTGCGATCCGCCCGTGAGATCACTTTCGTTGGTCATGAGGATTCAAGAACCATTGGATCTCGACAACTCTCGCATCCACTCTGAATTCTGTAGCCGCTTGCTTGCCGGCACCTTTCCTTTTTTAGGCTTCTTCTTCTCTCGCTTCTGTTTGTCTTTGCTCATGAAAGAAGTATGCCATGGTTTTCCGGTCGCCCGCTCCGGGGATATACTTCGCCACGTGCTTTGCAGGCATCGAAAAGGGGGTTTATGCGAAAGACTTTCATTCGGTTCTCACTCCGGTGGATCTGTCTCGCACTCGCGTTCATGGCGACGCCGTTAGCCGCGCAGTGGCTGGACTACCCTACTCCCGGCATTCCGCGAACCGCGGACGGAAAGCCGAACCTGGCGGCGAGGACTCCAAGAACGCCCAACGGCAGGCCGGATTTTTCGGGAATCTGGAAAGCCCCTGACGGGAAGTATCTGGCAAACCTTGCCGCGGACCTGGGCGAGGTCCCGATGCAGCCCTGGGCGCAGAAGCTTTACCAGGAACGTCAGGAGAATAACGGAAAGGACAGACCGAGTGGACGCTGCCTGCCGCACAGCGTGACGGACTTCGACGGCCATCCCAATCCGAAGAAGGTGATTCAAACTCCCGGAGTCATCGTATTGCTCTTTGAGAGTTATCACTCCTATCGCCAGATCTTCATCGACGGGCGGCCTTTCCCCAAAGAACGCGAGCCGGCCTGGTTCGGGTATTCGGTGGGGAAATGGGAAGGGGAAACGCTTGTGGTCGATACCGTGGGCATCAATGAAAAGACCTGGCTCGACGATGGTGGGCATCCTCATAGCGATGCTCTGCATGTCATCGAGCGGTTCCGGCGGCCGGATTTCGGGCACATGGAAGTGCAGGTGACCATCGACGATCCGAAGGCCTACATAAAGCCGTGGACTGCGAAGATCCAGTGGGAATACATGCCTGACACCGAGCTGCTGGACTGGGTCTGCGAGAACGAAAGAGATTTTCAACACCTCATTGGCAAGTAGTCTGTTGCCCAAAAGGAAAACATCGGCGGTCAGAACGTAGGCGTGGGTGCCCAGTACTGCCAATCCGAATTCGGGAGCGGTACCCGCTTTCGCGAACGTCAGCAACAACATAATAAGACCAATAGTCGTATCTCGCAGCCGGTGGCTATTCGCCGCTGAGGTAGTCTACAAGGACGCCGCTCGTCTGGCGGAGCCGCTGGCTCAGCAGCTTGGAGAGCTTTAGCAGTATCTTGAGCGCAAGGCGGGGAACTTCCAGGGAGAGGCGGGCAAAGCCTTCGCCGGTCAGCACGACCAGAAGGCTTGGCTCTTCGGCCACAACAGAGGCCGAGCGGGGCTCACCGTCAATCAGCGACATCTCGCCAAAAGTGTTACCCTTCCCGATCGTGCCGATCTGTTTCGCCGTACGGTTGGCCCCTTGCTTCATGACGTTTACGCGGCCCTCGACGAGCAGGCACAGGTAAGCCTCCCGCCTTCCCTCGCGCACGATGACCGCGTCTTTCTCGGCACGGTACACATGAAGGTAATTCGAAAGCGTCTCTATCTCCTTGGCGGACAGGGCATCAGCCCATTTGGTACTTTCGACAAAATTGGTGATCTCGGATGGCTTGTGCCCTTGCACCACCAAACCCTGTTCCTGGAGCATCCCGGTGACTACTTCTCCTTTGCCCATGCGGAAACTTTACCATGGGTGACACGCTTCCTCGCCGATCAGGATTGGGGTTTGGACTAGTGGGTCATCGCGTAAACGATGTAGTTGATTCCAAGACGGATCGCCTGCGAGCTGTCCTTGAGCGGCTTGTCGCCATGATCGAGATATTTCCAGAAATCGCCGATATCGTTGTTGTAATTCGCGATCACCTGGAGGTTGCCGTGCTCGTCCGACATTCCCCAGAATTGCGGAACAAAATCTCCGTAGGGCGGATTCATCTTCAATGTATGGATATCGAAGAAACTATGAAAGATCGGATGACTGAGATCGATCTGGACGAGCTCCCGTTCCGGAAGCGCCCGTTTCAGGTAATAGCGCAGGACCTCCAATTCCTCAGGACCATGAAGATAGGCCGCAGTACGGAAATCATCGGCCATGATGAAGCCGCCCCTTCGGATGTACTCGCCGAGGTTCTTGATCTCTTTCTCATTGAGTGTGAGGAAGCCCGGCTCGGATAGGTAGAGAAAGGGGTACTTGAAAACCTCGTCGCTCGAAAGCTGCACGATTTTGTATGAATTGGGTGTGACCCGCACGCCGGTCAGTTCGTGAAGCAACCCGACCAGAAATTCATCCGAAGAGGGAAAATCGTGATGCCAGGGCGGATTGTCGGGCCAGTAGTTGGGCCAGTACATCCAGGACTCCCGATTGGAGCAGGCAAGACGCGCAAACACAAATTCCGGATCGGGCTCGAACCAGTCTGAAATCGCCGGAGGGGCGAGCACGGCGGTAAACACCAGAAGTATCAAGAATCGTTTCACTACGAATTTACCTTCACATCAGTGCGTCATTGCATAGACCGCGTAGTTGACGCCTAACTCCACGGCCGTCGCCGACTCGTGTATGGAGCACTGGCCCACATCCAATGCCTGCCAGTATTCACTGATGTCGTTGTTGAAATCGATCATCACCTGGATGTTGCCCTTCGGATCGGAGATAGCGAAGAACTGCACGTCGCCGGAGTTGTACATGCGGTAGGGTGGCAGCATGTTCTTGGGATCAAGGTCAAAAACCATGTGGAAGATCCCATGTGAAGGAGGTACGGGCTGCATTTCACGATCGGGAAACAGTTTCCTCAGTTGCACCACCATGTTTTCGAACTGGGAATTGTCGAACTCGTTGCCACGAAAGTCGTCCATCAGCAGGAAGCCCCCGCGGTCGAGGTACTCGCGGAGATTCTTGACGTCGGCAGGAAGAAGATTCAGATAGCCAGGTTCGGACATATAAACAAATGGGTACTGGAACAACTCTTTACTATCGATATCGACGATCTGGTAAGAGTCCGGTTTTGTATAAGTGGTCGTCAGCCTCCCGAGTGAAGTCGGGAACATCGTGTCGCCATCCGGGTAATCGTGATGCCAGGGAACTTCCCGCGTTTCGCTCCGCCACCATGGCTGCAGGTGATAGCGGACGCGGGCGTACACAAAGCCGGAGCGGTCGATGTCGCGGGGCGTAGACACATCCTCTTCTCCGGTTCCCCGGTAACCCGGTACGAGACACCGGCCGCCGGTTTGGCCAGTGTCAATTCCCGAGCCAAATCGCCGGCCACCACCAAACTGTTCACCCTGCCCGCCAAATTGCGCGAAGGCGTAGGCGCCCAACCCAAGGATCGCGGCAGCAACCAGTTTCGTGTTCATATCCTCCGGCGAGTGTACACCTTCGCGGGCCAGACCGCGAGAGGTGCCTTCTACCGAGAATTCGGGACGCGCAAATTGCGCAGAGCGCCGGCCGGAACACGTTCATTTTTCCCGTTTGTCAAGCTTCTTTTCTCGCTGCATGAACGCTTTCGGGTGCTCTTTCAAGTCTTCGCGCACGGCGGGATGGGCTGCGAGAAATTCCCTTAGTTCCGGGTGCTGTGAAATGTAATTGGGATCATCGACGAGTCTTGGATTCTTCCGCAGATCCTGATCGATGTTGGGATGGGAATCCAGAAATCGATCAAGGTTCACGAGCTCTGCGTGCCGGATGTCTCGCGCCGAGTTGTCAAATTTTTCTGCCCGGCGCACGAAGTATCGCGGAGTTTCTTTAATCTCCTCGCGCACCCCGGGATGGTTTTCCAGGAATTCTTTGAACTCGGGATGTTTCGCAATGTACTCGGAATTGTTGATAAGTGCAGGGTTCTTTCGGAGCTCATGATCGATTGCCGGATGCGAATCCAGAAACCGGTCTAAATTCGTCAATTCTCGCCTGGTGATATCCGGATTTGGCTTCTGTCCAGGCGACGCGTTTAGAGCCATGGCACCCGGCATCGCCAGAGTTACCGCTAACAGGCCAAGGATCAACAACTTCATAGGCAACACCTCCAACAAGCGTGTTGCCAGTTTTAGACGGCCTTTTTTCAGTTCTGCTTACAGCGGGAATTAAGCCCCGACAATCTGAACGCTGATTCCTTCCGGATCCTTGATGTGAAAACCCGCATCAATGTTCTCTTCCGGATTTACACCCCGCTGCTTCAGCTCTCGCGTGACCGCCTCTTTGTTGAACCCTTCGACTCCGATTGCGAAATGATCCACCAGGCCGGTCGGGCTCTTGTGATGGAGGGAGACGAGAGTTTTCGTCGTGCCAAGGCGCACGATTTCATTCGGCTTATCCTCACTAACCACCGACAGTCCAAAGATCTTTTGATAAAAAGCGATCGCACGCGGCAAATCTGTAACCTGAATGCTCATGTGGTCGATCTTCGTCGCCTTCAGACCGGCGTTTTGAAATGTAGCAGCAGATGCTGTGCCGCCCGCAGCCGTCAGCATGGCCAGACCCTGAATCAACTCCCGGCGCGAAAGCGCACCCTTCTCGAAGCGGTTCACCAGATTGGAAATGATCGCCTCCATATGGCCTCCTTAGTGCAAAAGTGAATTTGCGCGCGAGTCTATACCGTATGCGGCGATGCGAACATTAAAATAAGCGTAAACGCGGGCTAAAGCCCGCGACTACATTTGGGGGAAGAAGTTTGGAATGGCATTCCTAGTGTAGGCGCGGGCTTTAGCCCGCGTTCCGCCAGTGGTAATCTCGACGCGTGACTCGGGACAAACAGGATATTCGTGAGCATGTTTGGCAAGCATTGAAGGAAGCTCGGGTCGCACGTTTCCCGGGAGCGCGCGGGCGGATACCGAATTTCACGGGCGCAGAGCGGGCCGCGGAACGACTGTCCGAGCTCGATGTGTGGAAACGGGCGCAGGTATTGAAGTGCAATCCGGACTCGCCCCAGCGACCCGTTCGTCTTCGCGCTCTCCGGGAAGGAAAAACTGTTTATATGGCCGTCCCCCGATTACGGGAATTGGAGTGCTTTATAGAACTGAAACCTTCGGAGCTGGGCAAGCATGTGACACAGGCCAGTTCTATCGAAGGTGCTTTCCGGCTGGGCCGGCAGGTTTCGCCAAAATCAATGAGGCCCATCGACCTGATCATCTGCGGCACCGTTGCGGCGAACCGACTTGGTGCGCGAATTGGAAAGGGCGGGGGCTATTCCGATCTCGAGTACGGATTGGCGCGCGAGGCGCGGCTGGTACGCCGGACGACTCCCATCGTCACCACGATCCACGACATACAAATACTGGACGAAGAACTTCCTGTCCTCCCTCATGATATCCCTGTCGACTACATTGTCACGCCGACCGTCGTGATTGAAACGCATACGACGTTGCCGCGGCCGAAAGGGATTTACTGGGAATATCTTCCGCAGGAAAAGCTCGACGAGATCCCTTACCTGAAACAAATATGACCAAAACCAGGTCTGCAGATCAGGCGCTGGCCGCAGATGCACCTCAACCGGTGGTCACAACGGTGGACGCGATTGCGCTCACCGTGGGCATCGTCATTGGCGCAGGTATCTTTCGCACGCCGGCTCTGATTGCGGCAAATTCCGCCAGCGAATGGACCGTGTACCTGGCATGGGCTCTTGGCGGGATCATCTCCGTGATGGGCGCGCTCGTCTACTCCGAACTGGCGACAACGTATCCACACGCCGGTGGTGATTACCATTACCTCACGCGGGCCTTCGGACACCGGCTGTCGTTTCTTTTCGCATGGGCGAGAATGAGTGTGATTCAGACCGGCGCGATTACATTTTCCTTGTTCGTCTTCGGTGATTACCTGAGTGAAATCTTCTCTCTTGGAACATACTCATCGGCCATCTACGCCGGGCTGGCAATTGTCGCGTTGACTGTCCTCAACATTACCGGCGTCCGCGAAGGCACGGGCACCCAGAACTTCCTGACAAGTATTGAAGTGCTTGGCGTCATTCTGGTGATCGTGGCGGGGCTGTTGATGGTCGCTCCGGCGCCTCAGGCGATCGCGAACACGCCAGGCGCGTCGCTTTCCTCTTCGTCGTTCGGCCTGGTAATGGTCTTTGTGCTGTTAACGTATGGCGGCTGGGGCGAAGCAGCGTACGTTTCTGCGGAATTGCGTGATGTCCGGCGCAACATGGTAAGGGTGCTCATGCTTAGCATCCTTCTGATTACCACGCTATATCTGTTGATCAACTGGGCGTACCTTCATGCGTTGGGGCTCGCCGGCACGGCGAAGGCGGAGCAGGTCGGCGCAGTAATCATGAATCGTGCATTTGGAGAGCGTGGGGCGGAGATCATCAGTCTGCTCATCGCCATCTCCGCTTTGACCACGGCGAATGCAACAGTCTTTACCGGCGCGCGCACTTCCTACGCATTCGGGTGCGATTTTCCGGCGTTCCGCTTTCTTGGACGCTGGAGTCCACGCACATCTACGCCGGTCAACGCGCTGCTGGTGCAGGGCGGGATCGCAATCGCTTTGGTCTTTTTCGGCGTGGTGACTCGCAGAGGCTTTGAGACTATCGTCGAATACACCGCGCCCGTGTACTGGTTTTTCATTCTTCTTACAGGTATTTCGCTATTCGTGCTGCGCCGAAAGGAAAGCGGCATTGCGCGGCCGTTCCGAGTGCCGTTATATCCCGTTACGCCAATTCTGTTCTGCCTGGCCAGCGCTTACCTGCTTTACTCAAGCCTTGCATACACGCGCATCGGCGCTCTCGCTGGTGTAGCGGTTCTGACGGTGGGGGCGGTCTTGTTGTTGTTTGTCCGTCCAGTAACTGTAGCGGCGGTCTGTGACCGCCGGTCTTAAAACCGGCGGTCACAGACCGCCGCTACAGTTCGTGTCCTTCATTGGCTATGGATTGCTCGCCGCAGCGCCCAGGTAATACCCCGTTCGATGGCGTATTTGCGCGCCCGACTTCCTCACCTTCACATCAACCTGCCGC
>Ga0137403_10009405_pt1 | contig 10865 bp, 7 predicted proteins | sample CZOMad2_1_16fung_FD_122057 | JGI IMG/M metagenome (GOLD analysis project Ga0137403, IMG submission 122057) | Vadose zone soil fungal communities from Angelo Coast Range Reserve, California, USA - CZOMad2_1_16fungal (Hybrid Assembly) | ecosystem: Environmental > Terrestrial > Soil > Vadose zone... | reverse complement strand
AATGCCTGTAGGGGACGCTATTAGCGTCCCTTGGGAAGCCAGCGGTTTCCCCTGCAGTGTCGGTCGTTTACACGTTCGAAATTTGCGAACCAACTGACTCGCAGCGATTATTTCAAGTGGGTTCGAAGACAGGGAACAAAGATCGTCTTATCACGCCGATGCGGACCGATTGCGTCGAGGTTCGCGGCGCGCGCCAGAACAATCTCAAAGGTGTCGATGTCGATCTTCCGCTCGGAAAATTGACAGTCGTCACCGGCCCAAGCGGCAGCGGAAAATCAAGCCTGGCGTTCGAGACGATTTACGCCGAAGGCCAGCGGCGTTACGTCGAAACGTTCAGTCCGTACATGCGGCAGTTCCTCGATCGCATGGACAAACCGCGCGTGGACGACATCCGTGGAATCCCGCCCACCATTGCCATCGAACAATCCAATCCGGTCAAGACCTCGCGTTCGACGGTCGGGACAATAACGGAGATCAACGATTATTTGAAGTTGCTCTGGCCACGCGTCGCTCGCGCCTTCTGTCCGAATTGCGCGCGAGAAATCCACCCCGAAACCGCGCAGTCAATCACGCAGCAGATTCTGCGGGATTGCGCCGGCAAAAATGTTCTCGTGACGTTCTGGGTCGCGGTTCCGGCTAAGACCGCGCCGCGCGCATTTTTCGATTTCCTCCAGCAGCAGGGCTATCTCCGCATCTGGATCGACGACCAAATGGTGCGCGTCGATACAGATCCAAAAATCAAACGGCTCGGCGCGCGCGTTCAGGTGATTCAGGACCGCATTGCGATCACTGAAGAAAATCATCCGCGATTAGTCGAGGCAATCGAAACGGCGCTGCGTTTTGGGAAAGGCCAGGTAAATGTCATCCCGATCGCGGAAAACGCTCAACGCTCGACTGATCACCGACCTGTCCGCCGTAGCCTCGGCGAAGGCGGATCACCGATCACCGATCACATCCCATTCTCCACTGGCTGGCACTGCGCCTATTGTGATCTCGATATTCGGCCGCCCACGCCCGGGCTGTTTAGCTTCAACAATCCGCTCGGTGCATGTCCGGAATGCCGCGGATTCGGTCGCACCATCTCAATCGATCTGAACAAGGCGATTCCGGATCGCAGACTGAGTATCAAACAAGGCGTGGTTCGCGTGTTTCGCGGCGCCGAGTTCGGGGAATCGCAAAAGGATTTGCTTCATGCATGCGCGCGAGAGGAGATCGACATCAATGTTCCGTTCGAGCAATTGCCCAAGGCTGACCAGGATTTTGTTATCGAGGGTGAAAAGCGATCGGGCGATTACACCGAAGAAGATTACGAAGACGACCGGTGGTACGGCGTTCGCGGCTTTTTTCGCTGGCTCGAGAGCAAAACGTACAAGATGCATGTGCGCGTCCTGCTGAGTCGCTACCGTGCTTACATCACCTGTCCCAGCTGTAACGGCGGACGCTACCAACCCGAAGCGCTCAATTACAAAATTGTAGCGGCGCTCTATGACCGTCGAGACGGCGCTCGCAGAGCGCCGCTACAATTCACCCTGCCCGAGTTTCAGGCGCTGTCGATTTCCGATGCGCGCGCTTTTCTTCTCAGCATCAACATCCATGGCGACGACAAAACCGCTCAAATGTTGCGTGACGAAATCTGCGCACGCCTGAACTACCTCTGCGAGGTCGGCGTCGGCTATCTCACGCTCGATCGCTCGACGCGCACGCTGAGCGGCGGCGAAGTCCAGCGCGTGAACCTCACCACGTGCCTCGGAGCATCTCTTGTCAACACTCTCTTTGTTATGGACGAACCGAGCGTTGGCTTGCACCCGCGCGATGTCGGGCAGCTCGTTCGCGTAATGCACAATTTGCGCGACAGGGGCAACACTCTGCTGGTAGTCGAGCATGAGGAACAGATCATTCGCGCCGCAGATAATTTGATCGATCTCGGGCCCGGTCGCGGTGAACACGGCGGTAAATTGGTGTGGAACGGGCCGCTCGATGATTTTCTGGGTGGATCGCGACCTCCGGGCGCGATGGCAGCGAAAATCGCGCAGCGATCAAATTTGAGTCCCGAAAGGTTTCGGGACTTGGATATGGCATCGTCTTCGGAGAAGCCGATCCACCTATCGTTAACGCGCGATTACCTAAGCGGGAGCAAATCCATCCCCATCCCAAAATCGCGGCGAAAATCGGCTTCATCCATCAAGGTCGTTGGCGCGCGACAGCACAACCTGAAAAACATCGACATTGATTTGCCGCTCGGGCTGTTCGCGAGCGTGACCGGCGTTTCAGGCTCCGGCAAATCCACGCTCATTCATGATGTGCTTTACCGGAATCTCTTGCGCGCGAAGGGGCAATCCTCAGATCAAGAACCCGGCAAGTGCAGATCGGTCACCGGCGCGCATCGAATTGGCGACGTAGTGATGATCGATCAGACACCGCTGGCACGCACCCCGCGTTCAACTCCGATTCTTTATCTGGGCTTGTTTGATCGCGTCCGCGAATTGTTTGCGGCCCAACCGGACGCGATGGCGCAGGGGCTGACTGCAGGCGCGTTTTCTTTCAACTCCGGCAGCGGACGGTGCGAGCGTTGCTCGGGCACGGGTTACGAAAAGATTGAGATGCAGTTCTTGAGCGATCTTTTCGTGCGCTGTGCGGAATGCGAAGGCAAACGTTTCCAGCCGCACGTTTTAAAAGTGCGTCTGCAAGACAAATCGATTCACGACGTTCTCGACTTAACGATCAGTGAAGCCATTCAGTTCTTTGCGCAGATTGACGACCAGCGCGCCGCACAAATTTCCAGTGGACTCAAGGTGCTCGAGGAAGTTGGACTTGGTTATGTTCGACTCGGTCAACCACTCAACACGCTCAGTGGCGGTGAATCGCAGCGACTGAAATTAGTCGCGCACCTGGCTGAAACTAAGAACGCCCAAGGCTCAACTCCGATAAATCGCGAGCAGGCGTCCAACGCTCAACGCGCAAATGGTGAAGCAATCGGCAATTTGTTGATTTTCGACGAACCAACCACGGGACTGCATTTCGACGACGTGGCGATGTTGCTGCAATTGTTTCAGCGGCTGGTTGCTCACGGACATTCGATCGTGGTAATCGAGCACAACCTCGAAGTACTCAAGTGCGCTGATTGGATCATCGATCTCGGTCCGGAAGCCGGCGATGCTGGCGGCGAAGTGGTGGCTGTTGGAACTCCCGAGCAGGTCGCGAAGATAGAGAACTCGCATACAGGAAAATTTCTCCGCGAGATTCTGGGGAGCGCGCGCGGCTCGCGCGCCGTTTTCGGCGGCCAGCCGAAAACCACAAAGCGCGTTTACGCAGATGAATATGACGAGTTTGCGTTGCGCGCTGCTGAAGAGCCGATCGGCCAGCGGCGGCCGAATGGGGCACGCCAGCGGTGTGCGCTCTCCAATCCGCAGAATCGTAACGGCGCGATCCACGTTCACGGCGCGCGCGAGCATAATCTCAAGAGCATTGACGTGAGAATTCCGCGGGAACAACTGGTGGTGATCACCGGTTTGAGCGGCTCTGGGAAGTCGACCCTGGCGTTCGACATTTTGTTTGCCGAAGGACAACGCCGTTTTCTCGACAGCATGTCGCCTTACGCGCGGCAATTCGTGGAGCAACTCGAAAAACCCGATGTCGATCTGGTCAGCGGATTACCCCCGACCGTTGCGATCGAGCAGCGTGTGACGCGCGGCGGCGGCAAATCGACTGTTGCGACCGTTACCGAAGTTTACCATTTCCTTCGCCTCTTGTTCGCGAAAACCGGAACGCAGTTCTGTCCTGACTGTGATTTGCCGGTCACAAAACAAAGCGTGGCGTCGATCGTGAAACAGATCGAAGCCGCTGCAAACCGCGCACCACTGAAGGTTCTCGCGCCTCTGGTAAAAGCGCGCAAAGGCTTTCATACAGACGTGGCGCGCTGGGCGGAACGCCAGGGCTTCGACACGCTCTATGTCGATGGTCGACTCGTTCCGGTCCCGCATTTTCGAAAACTCGAGCGTTTTAAAGAACACAGCATCGATGTCGTCGTGGGTGTGGTCGACCGGAAGCGAATGACAAACGCGCGCGACGTTGCCCGACGCGCACTGGAGATAGGACATGGCACGGCGCGTCTGCTCGATTCAAAAAATCGGCTGACCGTAATGAGTACGGAGATGAGCTGCCCGCGCTGCGGTCGCGCTTTCGAGGAACTCGATCCGCGTCTCTTTTCGTTTAATTCGCCGCACGGCGCGTGCAACGAATGTGGAGGGTTCGGCGCAATCTGGGATCAGGATTTGCAAACGGACGCAAGCGGTGACGGTGAATCAGTTCTGGAAAGCGAGCTCGCCGCAGAACGCGAATCGGAGTGGATCGACGAAGGGGAAGCGCGTGATTGTCCGACTTGCCGCGGATCGCGTTTGAACGCCGTGGCGCGCCACGTGCGTCTGCAAGGCTACACCATCGATGAATTCACGAATCTGTCGGCCAGTGAAGCAGCACGCACGATTGAGAAGTTGAAATTCAAAGGCATTCACGAGACGATTGCCGCCGGCCTGGTTCCTGAGATTCAGCAGCGGCTGCATTTCATGGAAAAGGTGGGACTTGGTTATCTGGCGCTCGGGCGTTCGGCGAAAACATTGAGCGGCGGCGAATCGCAGCGAATCCGTCTGGCCGCACAGCTCGGTTCAAATTTGCGTGGCGTGCTTTACGTTCTGGATGAACCCACTATTGGTCTGCATCCACGCGACAATTTGCGATTGCTCGAAACACTCACCGCTTTGCGAAACAAAGGTAATTCGCTGGTCGTGGTCGAGCACGACGACGAAACAATGCGGCACGCCGATCACATTATCGATCTTGGGCCGCGCGCGGGAATCCACGGCGGCGAAGTGGTGGCGGCTGGCACGCTGCGCGACATCGAGAGGAATCCAAACTCCGAGACCGCTCGTTGCCTCAACACGCCACTTTGCCATCCGATCCGCGGATCGCGCCGGTCGTTGTGTAATGTCGAAAGCTGGATCGAAGTGCACCGTGCGCGTGCGAACAATTTGAAAGATATCGATGTTCGTTTTCCAGTCGGCAGACTTTCGGTGATAACGGGAATTTCGGGCAGCGGCAAATCGACATTGATGCACGAGGTAATTTGGCCGGCCGTGCGGGCGCAGCTGGAAGAAAAGAAGCGCGTGCGCGACGGCGATCTGTTCAAGCTTGTTGGTGGCGCAGAAGAAATTGAAGCCGTTTACGAAGTCGATCAGTCGCCGATCGGTAAAACGTCGCGCTCCACGCCGGGCACCTACGTCAAAGTGTTCGATGAGATTCGGAATCTTTACGCGCAACTGCCTGTCTCGCGCGTGCGCGGCTATTCGGCGAGCCGATTCTCGTTTAACGCGGAGGGCGGCCGCTGCGAAGCGTGCAAAGGTCAGGGTGTAATCAAACTGGAAATGAATTTCCTGCCGAGCAGTTATGTGCCGTGCGAGGATTGCCGCGGCCGGCGTTATAACCCGCAAACGCTGGAAGTTCTCTACAACGAAAAATCCATCGGCGACGTCATGGAGATGACAATCGAGGAAGCCGCGCAATTCTTTTCTGCGCATCCAAAAATTGCGCGCCCGCTTTCGCTGCTGGTCGATACCGGTCTCGGCTATCTCAAGCTGGGACAACCAAGCCCGACATTGAGCGGTGGGGAAGCGCAACGCCTTAAACTGGTGACGCAACTGAAACGCGGAGTCAGCCGCGCGGCAGACGAGCGGATTCGAAAAATGCGAAAACCAGGATCAACATTGTATTTGCTCGAGGAACCCACCATTGGCCTGCACATGGCCGACATTGAACTGCTTTTCAACGTCCTGCACCGCCTGGTGGACGAAGGGAACACCGTGATCGTGATCGAACACAATCTCAGTGTGATCGCGGAAGCCGATTACGTCGTCGACCTTGGACCGGAAGCAGGTGACGCTGGCGGTGAAGTGGTGGTCTGTGGAACGCCGGAACAAGTCGCAAAAAACCGGGTGAGCCGCACCGCGCCATTTTTGCGAAAGGTTTTGAACACATCGCGCTCGGAAACAGCTCTGTCATCCTGAGCGGAGCGAAGGACCTCGCAATCGAAGTCGCCGTCATGCATTGAAGATTGCGTGACCAGTTATCTGTTGAGAGGTCCTCGCATTCGTTCGGGATGACCCGCGTTTTGATTGCGGCTATCAGCGACATCAGCCACAATCGCGACGCAAATGCTCGCGTACTATCTGCACAACCTCGATCCGATCATCTTCCGAATTTACGACAACGTCGGACCGCGATGGTATGGGCTCGCTTATGTGGCTGCGTTTGTATCGAGCTATTTTCTTTTCCTTTGGCTGTCCAAGCGCGGATATGCCGATCTGCCCCCGCAACGGGTCGGCGATTTCATCACCGGCTGTGCGCTGTTCGGCGTGATCGTTGGCGGGCGTCTCGGCTACGTTTTCTTCTACAAACCGGAAATGCTGCGCGAGCCGTTATCGATCTTGCGCGTGTGGGAGGGAGGCATGTCGAGCCACGGCGGAATGTTCGGCCTGTTGGCTTTCACTTTTTATTACGCGCACCGGCACAAAATCTCGTGGACGAACCTCGGCGATAATCTGGTGGTCACAGCGCCGGTTGGCTTGTTCTTTGGACGCTGCGCCAATTTCATTAATGGCGAGCTATACGGGCGTATCGCGAATGTTCCCTGGGCAATGCAATTTCCAAAGGAACTGCTCGATCATCCCCAGGAAGCGGATCGAGCAGTGGCGGCGTGCGCGCCAATCAATCCGGGGCTCACGACGCCGGAATCGATCATTGGTGCGGTGCGCGATCGGCCGGAAGTGGCAAGCGCCTTGCGCTCTATTCTGTCACCGCGGCATCCTTCGCAGATCTATGAGGCGTTTTTCGAAGGGATCGTTCTGTTCGCGATCCTGTGGTTTGTGCGGACGCGCACCCGCCAACCAAACGGAGTGTTAACAGGACTCTTTTTTATTTGTTACGCGATCTTCCGGATCATCATTGAAAATTTCCGCGAACCCGACGCGGAGTTGATCGGTCCATTCACGCGCGGCCAGTTCTTTTCGTTTTTTCTAATCGTCATTGGCATCGCGTTCATTGTCATTGCGAAAAGGCGACCGACGTTTCCAAAGAGACCGTCCTCGTAGGTCTTGTCACGTCGAGGGAAGTCGAGACATCTCTGGATTGGTTTCTCCGCTCGCTGCGTTCCGATCAAAATGACAAGTAGCGTTTCCACAAAACGGCGTTATTAATTATGCCGGTGACGCGGAAATGCCCTTTGCCACGCTGCTAGCGGCCGGCGGTCTCCTGTTTGCGTTCGATCACGCGACGATCGCAGGAAAACTGGTTCTCTCTCTTCTCGCCATCGCGTCGATTTTTGTTTGGTCAATCATGATCACGAAATTGCGCGTGATCCGATTCGCTCGAAAACAGAATGCGCGTTTCGTGGCTGCATTCCGCAAAGATCGACAACCGCTGCGTTTATTTGAGAAGAACGCACGATTTCCCGGGTCACCACTATTCAACGTCTATCGCGCGGGTTGCCAGGAGATGGCCTTTCATCTGCTCGGATCGCCTGAAGTAGATGATACGTTTCGCGCCCGATTGGGAATCGCAGATAAAATTTCACCTGCGCAGATGGGTGCGGTAAACGCAGCGATGGAACGCGCGGTGGGCGAGACTGCGCTTTCTCTGGAATCCCAGATGATCTTGCTCGCCACCGCGGTCAGTGGCTCGCCCTTTCTTGGATTGCTCGGCACCGTCTGGGGTGTGATGGATGCTTTCACCGGGGTCGCCGAGGCCGGCTCGCCTAGCCTTGTGTCCATGGCGCCGGGCGTCTCCGGTGCGCTTATCACGACAGTGACCGCGCTGTGTGTTGCCATTCCAGCAATGTTTGGTTACAACTTCCTCGTAACCAGCATCCGCGGGATCATCGTGGAAATGGACAACTTCGCCGCCGAGCTCGCTTCCGAGTTCGAGCACAAGTATGTCGATCACGGCGCGAGGGAAGTGGCATTTCGAAAATGATGGCGGTCGGTCTTTCATTCGACATTGGGCGTTCGGCGTTCAGCATTGAACGTTTTCCGGAAAATTCATTCAACGTCCAACGTCCAACGCTCAACATCCAACGCCCAATTCAGAGAGCGGCATGAGACGCTATTCCCAACGCCAGAGTCTCTCCACGCTGAGCGAGATCAATGTGACGCCGTTACTCGATCTGGCGTTTGTGCTGCTCATCATCTTCATGATTACAACGCCGTTGCTTGAAAGCAGCATGAATCTGGTAATCCCTTCCAGCGGCGCGAAGAATCCGCCGATAAACAGGTCGCAGGTGCAAACGGTTTCCATCGATCGCACCGACACGATCCGGTTTAACAATCAGGTGGTCGATTTGGAAACGCTCACCGCGCAATTGGGCGAGTTAAAACAGAAGAAACCGGATGTCGCCATCGTCATTCGGCCCGATCGCGAATTGCCCGTGCAAAAATTGATTGGGCTAATGGACGCTCTGCAACAGGCGGGGATCACCAAGCTCGGCATCGCCACAAAAGCTGAACCAAAATAAATGGCGAAAGACCCGCCGTCGCAGAACCAAGGCGCGGCAAGCAGGCGCTTTTGGCGAAACGTTGTGCTCATTGCTCTCGCGCACGCTGCGCTCATCGCGGGACTGATTCGCTGGAGTGTGGCCGCAAGGGTTCCATCAAATCCTGAAACTATTGTTTGGTTAGGCGGCGCTGAAGGTGTCGCGACTGGCAAATCGGAAGACGAGGCGTCGCCGGCGCCGAACCAAGCAGCTCCGCCAGTTGAAGCGAAACCGCGAGAAAAGGATGAGGCGGAAGAAGAAAAACCGCCGCTAACTACGGCCAAAAGCGAAATCGAATTGCCATCACCGACTCCAAAGCCCACAGCGACAGCGACCCCTGGGCCAAAGCCAACGGCAACTTCCACCCCAAAACCGAAAGCTACACCAAAACCAGTCCCGAAACCGACGCATAGGCACACGCTCGTGGCGAAGGTTTCGCCGAAACCTTCGACGAAAACCAAGCCACCGAAATCAAGCGAGAAGGCAGAGAAAAAAGAAAAGAACTCTCTCGCGAAGACGGGAGCTGTGTCTCAGAGCGGAAACGGAAAAACAGGTTCAGCGGGCAAAGGTGGCAGCGCCGGTGGCGGAAACAGCGCGTCGGAGTTTGGGTGGTACGGCAATATGCTTCATGATCGCTTCTACAGCGCATGGATCCAACCGACCACCAGCGTTCCTTCAGGCTCGAAATTTTCCACACTCGTTAAGCTCCGCATCGACAAGGACGGGCGCGTCTCCAAATTCGAAATTATCAAACCGTCTGAGAACGTCGTGGTGAACGAATCAGTCGCGGCGATTGCGAAACGAGTGAATGAAGTGGACGCGCCGCCGACCGGTTTAATCAAAGGCGATCATTACGACGTGAAAATCAATTTCGAGCTGAATACTGGCGAGCAGTAACCACGACCAGGCCGAGAACGGCGAAGCCGCAAACAAGTCGTATCCGCAGATTACGCAGATTTACGCAGATTCAGGAGGACGCGCTTGGAATACCGCAGTTAATCTCTATTTGGAAAAATCAGTGCGAATCTGCGAAAATCTGTGGATGAAAACACCTTGCTTTGATAATTCGACTCAATCTCCGCTCGCAAGGTGCGGCGCGCCGTTGCTTGCCACTTGCGCCCTCACTTGCTGCAGGTCGGTTTCCTGTTTGGTCAAACGCGCGGCGACTGCTTCGAGTGCTGCTTCCAGCTTCTGTACCTTGCGGTGCTCCTTCAGGAATTCGTTGAGCAACATCGCGTTCACCGCGTCGTAACGCACTGTATAGATCTCCCCGTTTTTATCGCGTACAATCAAGTCCGGATTCACTTCAGCGACTTCGTCAGCGATCAACCCGAATTGCGGGATTCCAGCAGCGTCCCTTTTGAACCGGAATGTCACTGGCTTGCGGGCCAGGATCGCTTCGCTCGTTTTGTCCATCGGTCTAACCTCCTTCTTGGATCGCCGCGAAGAACTGGTCGTGCCAAGTTGGCCGAAGGAGTCGATCATCACAGGTAGAGCGTCCTGAAAGTTCGTTTCCACACCGCGAATGTTCTCGATAAAACAGCTGGCATTGATATTGGCGCCCGTGTGACGGATGCAAATAACACTGCTGGCTGTTGTGACGGCGCTGCCCGCCCCAATTCCCAAAGCAACATTGCCCGAGCCGGTAGTATTGTTTGAGAGTGCACGGCTGCCGATGGCGGTGTTAGAGGTGCCTACGCTGTTCGAAACAAGAGCGAACGCTCCGTTGGCTGTGTTGCTTAAACCGCCCATGTTGCTTAAAAGCGCTCCAGTGCCCGTAGCCGTGTTTTCGAGTCCTGTGTTGGCAAGGAGCGTTCCAGCGCCGACAGCCGTGTTGAAGCTACCGGCAGTATCGCTACGGAGCGACAAGAAACCCGATCGCCGTGTTGTAACCACCCGTGGTAAGACTAAGAAGCGCATTTTGGCCCTCCGCTGTATTGCCGCCGGGATAGCCCCCGTCAGGCGCCGGTACGACGGCTTGCGCGGTTGGTATTGCCGCAGCACAGAAGAGCGCCATCATCCTGAGAACTGATTTGAATTAATGTTTTCATAGGACGGAGATCCTGACAAAAATCTCCCTGCTCGGCGAGAGCAAACGTTTTCGGAAATGACCCGCAGTCGGGTGGATTGCGCTCCAAGATCGCTACAAATTTCTATTCGCTAACCCAAGGTAGCGTCGAAATGACAACAATCTTCGCCGCGCAAAACAATTAATCGCCGACTCTACAAAAGCGAGCGCGTCGTCGGCCAGAGTTTCAAGATTTCCGGCGGCCGCTTGAGGCATCGCGCG
>Ga0137403_10009404_pt1 | contig 10866 bp, 10 predicted proteins | sample CZOMad2_1_16fung_FD_122057 | JGI IMG/M metagenome (GOLD analysis project Ga0137403, IMG submission 122057) | Vadose zone soil fungal communities from Angelo Coast Range Reserve, California, USA - CZOMad2_1_16fungal (Hybrid Assembly) | ecosystem: Environmental > Terrestrial > Soil > Vadose zone... | reverse complement strand
GCGCTGGCGCTGGCCGCGCCCACCTCCCGCGCGGCCGCCGCGCCGGCGACCCACGCCGCCTGAGCCGTGCGCGACACGCCGACGCCGCGGCGCTTCTACGTGCACGACGACCTGACGGACGACGTGCGCGAGCGCCACGGCGCCGGCTCGCCGGCCGACGAGCTGGCGCAGACGCTGATGGCGCTGGTGCGGCGCGACGCCCCCCGGGTGACCGTCCTCACGCTGCGCGAGCAAATCGAGGCCCTGGTGGCCCGCGGCCAGCACGCGCCCTTCGCGCTGGCCGTCGGCATCGGCCCGGCCGGCGAGCGCGTCGCCCGCCAGCTCCACGCGCGGGCGGGCTGGTTCCCGACGATCGCCCGCGTCGACCTCACGCGCGAGGAGGACGGGCGCGGGGGCTACGCCGTCGTGAGCCCCACCCGGGTGCCGTTGGCCCACCAGCTCGCCGGCGTCGGCGTCGAGCACGCGACGTCGCTGGCCGTCGTCGACGACACGATCTTCTCCGGCATCACGCTGCGCCAGGTGATCGAGGGGCTGTCGCCGATGCTCCGCGCGCGGACGCACGCCTTCTGCCTGCGCGGCGTGGAGGAGTCTCTGGCCCCGCTGCGCGCGCTGTGCCCGGTCGCGGCTGGCTTCGCCGCGCCCGGGCACATCCTGGACGAGATCAGCTTCATCAACGCCAGCGGCCTCGTCCGCCGCGGCTCCATCCGTCGCTCGGGGCTGGCGCCGCTGGCGTTCTTCGAGCGCCCCGAGTGGATGCACGCCTGGTTTCCCGGCCACGGCGACGACGTCATCACGCTCTGCCGGCGCCTGAACGGGCTGCTCGAACCCACCGGAGTGCCCTCGCTGCCCGCGGTCGTCTAGACGTCGGCCTCGCAGGAGCTCACCGTCGCGCTGACCTCAGCGGCGGCCGGCGGGCCCACGCGATCAGGGCGGCCGCGACATCACCAGTCTCACCCCTCGGGGCACCAGCCAGCGATCGACCATCTCGAAGAGGCCGTGGAAGAGCAGGGCCATCAGTGCGGCGGGAACGGCGCCGGCCAGGATGGTCCGGGCGTCGTCGAGCGCGAGCCCGCGCACGATCAGCGTGCCGTAGCCGCCGCCGCCGATGAACGCGGCGAGCGTGGCGGTGCCGACCGTCCAGATCGCCGCCGTCTTGACGCCGGCGAGCACGCTCACCGAGGCCAGCGGCAGCTCCAGCCGGGCCAGCCGGCGCCAGCCGCTCAGGCCGAGGACGTCGGCGATCTCCAGGATGCCGGCCTTGATCGCCTGGATCTCGTCGCCCAGGCCCGGCGCGGAGACCACCAGCGTGGTGTGGGAGGCGCTGGCGATCTCCACCTCGTCCTGGCCCACGCCCACCGTCTCGATCAGGATGTAGTCGAAGCCGGCCACGTCGAGGATGTCCACCGAGTCGAGCGTGGCCCGGGCCATCCCTCCCAGCGCGCCGCGGGTGGCCATGCTGCGGATGTAGACGCCCTCGTCGCCGGCGAGCTCGCTCATGCGGATGCGGTCGCCCATGATCGACCCGCCCGAATAGGGGCTCGAGGGGTCGATGGCGATGATCCCGACCTTGTGTCCGGCGCCGCGCAGGCGGCGGGCGAGGACGGAGACCATCGTCGACTTGCCGCTGCCGGGCACGCCGGTGATCCCGATGACGTGCGCCTTGCCCGCGCGCGCGTACACCTCGCCCAGCGTCTCCCGGCACTCGGGATCCGCCGCCTCCGCCCGGCTGAGCAGCCGGGCGATGGCGGCGACGTCAATCTCCAGATTGCCAACGGCGGCGGTTACACCTTGGTGCCTTTTCCTCTGACTAACGGCACTCCATACACCATCGCCGCCCGTTACGACGTGGACACCGCCACCGCCACGCTCTGGATTAATGCCACGAACGAAGCGGACACCTCGTCCTTCACGAACGTCACCGCCACCGACGTCATAGCCCCGGTGGCTCTCGCGTTCCTTGATTTGAATCAGGGCGTGAACACCGGCAGTCTCACGGTGGACGATCTCAAGGTCCGGGTAGTCATCCGACCGCTGATCAGCGCCATAAGAACTGTCGGAAGCAACGTGCAAATTGACTTCGCGGCGGGCGCGAGCGACACCCCGCCGGACTTTGGAATGACCAGCACCACAGATCTCACCATCCCGTTCACTACTGACAGCCCGGTGATTACGTCGCTTGGCGGAGGCGTTTTCCGCGCCACGCTGCCCGTGACGGGCACTCAGCATTTTTACCGCGTCCAACGCCAGCCGTTTAGTTTTTGAACAAAAATTCCAGCCGCCGACTGCAAAACGGTCGGCGGCTGGAGGGCGCTTGGTTAAGACTGATAGGTAGGGCCGCGCTGCCGCGCGGCCCAATTGAATCCGTCACGCGCGGATAGCGCGGGACGAAAAAACCGTTCGCAATCCAAAATGTTCAACCGTCTCCATCCGTCATTCGTCATTTCGCATGTCACTAATCCCTTTGCACCCTCGTTCGTTTTTGTTATCGTACCACCAGAGAGAGGATGTTTATGAGAAAACTGGTGCTTCTGTTGGCCGCCGGAATGATGCTCGCCACTGCTGCGCACATTTCTGCCGCAACGGTTGGCCTGATTGAAATCTACGGCGCAATCAGTCCCGCCACCGAAAGTTACATCTCCCGCGCCATCGATCTTTCGGGACGCCGCAATGACGCCTGCCTCATCATTCAACTCGACACTCCCGGTGGCCTCGTAAAATCCAGCCAGGACATCGTGCAGAAGTTTTACGCGTCGCAAGTGCCCATCGTAGTTTACGTTTACCCTTCCGGCGCGGGCGCAACCAGTGCCGGCACTTACATCACGCTCGCGGCTGACATTGCCGCCATGGCCCCGCACACAACCATCGGCGCGGCGCATCCCGTTGGCTCGAACGGCGAGGGCAACACCAACGAAATCATGTATTCAAAGGCCGAGAATTACGTCGCGAGTTGGGTAAAAACGATCGCCGAAAAACGTGGTCGTAACGTCACCTGGGCCGAAGCCGCCGTGCGCCAAAGCGTTTCCATCACTTCGGAAGAAGCGCTGGATCAAAGCGTCATTGATTTGATAGCGACCGACCTCCCGGATTTGCTCAAACAATTGGACGGGCGCACCGTCGGCGATAAAACCCTTAAAACCGCCGGCGCGGAAATCCTCCGCATCCACAAGACCGGCAGCGAGATGTTCCTCCAGATGTTCCTGCAACCCGAGATGGTGTTTTTCCTGATGCTCGTCGTCATCTACGGCATCATAGGTGAATTGAGTAGCCCGGGCGCAATTCTCCCCGGCGTCGCCGGCGCGATTGCCGTCATACTCGTGCTGTGCCTGTGGGCGGTTTTACCTATCAATGTCGCCGGATTCATGCTCATGGGCATCGCGCTCGCGCTGTTTATCATCGATGTTTACGCTCCCACGCATGGCGTCCTCACGGGCGGCGGCATCCTGGCGTTTTTCCTCGGCGCGTTAATGCTGTTCAATCGCGCCGACCCGGCCTTTCATCTGCCACTTTCGTACATCATCGGCGGAACCGTGACGACGGCGCTGTTCTTTTTGTTCATCGTCGGCGCGGGAGTGCGCGCGCAACGGCTTCCGGCCCAGACTGGCCGTGAAACCCTGCTCGGCAAAATCGCCGCCGCCGCTGCGCGCATCGACGGCACGAGCGGACGAGTCTTTGTGGAAGGCGAATGGTGGAATGCGGTGAGCGAAACCCCAATTGAAACCGGTCAACCCGTGGAAATCGTGGCGGTTGACGGCCTGAAATTAAAAGTGAAACCGAAACCAGCATGAGGAGTGCAGTTCCGAAGGAACCACCGACAATAGCCCAGCGTTTCAACGCTGGGTATCGAACGGAGCTTCCCAAGTCCCGCAGGGACGGCAGAAGCCCGCTCCTTCCCACTTCGCGTCCTTTGCGTGAGACTTCCTTTATTCTCAGTCGTGCCCAGTCGTGCCCAGTCGTGCCATATCAAGCCCACAATTTTTTTCTTATGACCGGCACCCTCGCAAAACAGGCTTTTCTCCCGCTGGCATTTCGTTACTCTCTAACCAGGCGTGGCGCTTAAACGCAGGAACAGTCACGCGTTAACCAAATCGAATCTAAAATCTATGGACCAACTCATTTCAAATCTCATGCGGGCCGGTGTGCTGGTGGTGGTGGTGCTCGTCGTCCTGGCGGTCCTTCTCCCGCAGGCCTTGCGCATCCTCCGCGAATACGAGCGCGGCGTGGTCTTCCGCCTCGGCAAATTGATTGGCGCCAAAGGGCCGGGCATCATTTTTCTGATTCCTCTCGTGGACAAGATGGTGAAGATGGATCTGCGCGTCGTAACCATTGATGTCGCCAAACAGGAAATCATGACGAGGGATAACGTGCCCGCCACCGTGGACGCCGTCGTCTATTTCCGCGTGGTGGAACCGATGGACGCCGTGATAAAAGTGGAAAATTTCTGGAAAGCCACGTCGCTGATCGCGCAGACGACCTTGCGGAGCGTGCTTGGCCAGTCGCCGTTGGACGATTTGCTTTCACAACGCGATATCATCAACCAGAAATTGCAGGAGATCATCGACAAGCAAACCGAACCGTGGGGCATCAAGGTCACGTCCGTTGAGATCAAGGAAGTGTCGCTGCCGGACAGCATGAAGCGCGCGATGGCGAAACAGGCGGAAGCCGAACGCGAACGCCGCGCGAAAGTGGTGAACGCCGAAGGCGAATTTCAATCCGCCGAGAAAATGGTGCAGGCAGCCGCCTTGATTGCCAAGGAGCCGATTGCCCTGCAACTGCGTTATCTCCAAACCATGCGCGAAATGGCCAGCGAACACAACACGACCACGTTTTTACCGCTGCCCATTGATTTGTTCAGCGCGTTTTTGAAGAAATAGAGCAGAAAAACAGAAACCCATACTGCGGGGATTTTCAAAATTGCCAAATTAGTGTTAAATTCTGCCAGTGCCCATCTACGAATACGAACTGTGTGAAGGCGATTGCAGCGTGTGCGGCGGGAAGTTCACGTTGCACCGGCCACTTTCTGCCAAGCCGCTGACCAATTGCCCGGCCTGCAAAAAGCCGGTGCGCAAGATCATTTCCAACTTCAGTTCGCCCCTCAAGCTCAAGCCGCTATCCGTCACGGATGCGAAAAAAGCCGGGTTCACCGTGCTGAAACGGGTCAGCAAAGGGGAATACGAGAAGCAATAACGCCCCTTGGACCGCCGGGCAGGAGCCGGCGAAAAAATGCGGCACATTCCACGCCAATACCCCATGGTACTTGCTACGCACAGGCATAAAAAACATTGCGCCGAGCGCATTGATTTGGCTTCATCTAGGCGTATTTGACCCGGGAGACGGCCAAAAATCCGGTCTGTCGTAATTTGAAAGGGATGTTAGATTGCCGGCGCACGGACATGAAACGAAGCCGGATGCATATTTTTTATTCGGGTGGTGTGCAGGGTGTTGGGTTCCGTTACACCGTAAAATCGGTGGCGGCGGGTTTTGAGGTCGTGGGCATTGTGCGCAACCTGATTGATGGCCGCGTGGAGCTGGTCAGCGAGGGGCCAAGGGAGGAATTGGAAGCCTTCCAACAAGCAATTCGCGATGCGGGTCTGGAACATTTTATTCGTAAGGAAGAAGTGAGTTGGAGCGAAGCTACGAGTGAGTTTCGCGGATTTGAAATCGTAAGATAATATTTGATGAAGTTTGCAATCATAGCTGATATCCACGCCAACCTGGAGGCGTTGCAAGTCGTTTTGGAGGATACTAAAGCCCAAAAATGCACCCATTACGCCTGCCTTGGCGATGTCGTGGGATACAATGCGAATCCCAAGGAATGCCTGGATATTATCCGCACCATGGGAATGCCCTGCGTGAAGGGGAATCACGATGAATATTGCTCGGCCGAAGTCGGCCTGGAGGGCTTTAATCCCGCCGCCGCGGAAGCCGTGGAATGGACGCGTCAACAGCTCAATGACACCGATCGCGCGTGGTTGCGAGACCTGAAATACATGCGGATGGTGACCAGCTTTACCATCGTCCACGCCACGCTCGATGTCCCGCAACGCTGGGGTTATGTGTTCGACAAACTTGCCGCGGCCGCCAGCTTCACCTATCAAAACACCGCCGTCTGTTTTTTTGGCCACACGCATGTGCCGGTGGCTTTCATGCGCGATACCGTGGTGCGCGGCGGGACCTATTCGAAATTCAAGGTTGAGCCCGGCAAAAAATATTTTGTAAATGTCGGCGCCGTCGGCCAGCCGCGCGATAATAATCCCAAGGCGGCCTATGTCGTTTATGACATGAACGAAGGCACGATCGAATTACGCCGCCTGGACTACGACATCGCCGCGGCCCAAAAGAAAATCCTCGCCGCCGGATTGCCCGAACGCCTCGCGGAACGACTCGCCTACGGAAGATAGAAGGAAGAAGGCAGAAACAAAGCGTGCGCGCGGCGGTTGATTTCTGCATTCTGCATTCGGTCTTCTTACTTTGAAGATATTGATTCTCAAACCCAGCTCGCTCGGCGACGTTGTGCAGGCCCTGCCTGTGCTGCGGTTGCTCAAGCTGCATTGGCCGGATGCTGACATTTTCTGGTGGATAGATTCCGGCCTGGCGTCGTTGCTCGACGCGGATCCGGATTTGGCGGGCATCGTTCGTTTTGAACGCAAACGTTGGGCCAGCCCCGCAAACTGGGGCGAGATGTGGCACAGCATCCGGTGGATGCGCCGGCAATCGTTCGATCTCGTCATTGATTTGCAGTGCCTGTTGCGCAGCGGATTGTTTGGCTGGCTGGCGAATGGAAAATTCCTGGCCGGGCTGGACGAGGCACGCGAGGGGGCGCGCGGGTTTTACGATATCGCCGTGCGCCGCGATTCGTTTCACACGCACGCCGCGGATTGGTATCTTGCCGTGCTCAAGGCATTGAACGTGCCGATCCATTGGAACTTCGAGTGGCTGCCGGAGCGCCCGGCGGTTTCCTCCGAGGTAAAACGCAAGTGGGAAACGATCTCCGCGCGATGGATCGTCATCCAACCAGGCGCGCGCTGGTTGAATAAACGATGGCCGGTGGAAAATTTTGCGGAAGTGGTTCGCCAACTCGCCGCGGCGCGGCCCGAGTTCCGATTCGCCATCATGGGCAGCCAGGAGGACCAGGCAGCAGGCGCCGCCATTGCGCAAGCGGACCCAAAGCGCTGCCTGGATTTGACGGGAAAAGTTTCGCTGCCGGAAATGATCGAGTGGATTCGCCTGGGCGAATTGATGATTTCAAACGACACCGGGCCAATGCACGTGGCGGCGGCGCTGGGGAAACCGGTCGTAGCCATCTTCGGCCCCACCGAACCGCGCCGCACCGGTCCCTATCGCCAATTGAACAACGTCGTCCGGATTGATTTACCGTGCGCTCCGTGCCTCAAATCGCATTGCAGCTATTTTAAACCGATGGAATGCCTGAAGGCGATTGCGCCGGAAACCGTTTTTGGCCGCGCGACGAAATTGATTGCAGCAGCGGGCGCGTAAATAAAATTTGCGGCCATTGAATAAGGGGGCGGACCGCGTCGTCAGACTTCTGTTTTTGCGGCTTGCCACTTCGGTGCGCCTGCCTAAAGTAGTGTTGTGAAAAATTCCGCCTTAATATTTTGTGCGCTGCTGCTCGCCTCGATTGGCCGCTTGTCCGCCCAGGTGACGGTGGAGGTCTCGACGGATCAGGACGAGTTCCTGCCGGGCGAAGCCATTCCCGTGGCGGTCAAGATTACGAATCGTTCCGGCCAGACCTTGAAACTCGGGCAGAGCGAAGGCTGGTTGAAATTTGCGATCGAGGCGCGTGATGGTTATGTGGCTTTGAAAAACGGGGACGTGCCGGTGGCGGGTGAGATTACCCTCGAATCCGCCCAATGGGCGAATGTGCGCGTGAATTTGGCGCCGTATTTTCAATTGCCGAAGACCGGTCGTTACGCCATCAGCGCCAGCGTGGCAGTCCCGGAATGGAAACAGGAGATTCGCAGCGACAAAAAATGGTTCACCGTCATCCAGGGCGCCCGGCTTTGGGAGCAGGAATTTGGCGTGCCGAAAGCGCCCGGAGACACCAACGCCTTGCCGGAAATGCGCCGATACGCTTTGCAGGAGGCCAACTACCTGCGCAGCCGCCTGACCTTGTATGTCCAGGTGACGGACGCCACGGGCAAAATCAACAAGGTGCTGCCCATCGGGCCGATGATTTCTTTTGGGCAGCCTGAACCCAAAGTGGATAAAGTGAGCAATCTGCACCTGCTCTATCAGAACGGTCCGCGCAGTTTCATTTATACCGTGATAAATCCGGATGGTGAAATCATCACCCGGCAGACGTACGATTATACCACGCGTCCGCGGCTGATGGCCGATCCTTCAGGTGTTTTAACAGTGGTGGGTGGCTCAAGGCGAATCACGCATGACGACCTTCCTCCTTTAAACTCTTCCGCAGGCAATGATATTCCCGCAACGACGAATCCTTAACTTATTACTTCATCCAATCCGGGTGGCGGTGTTTCTGGTGTGTGCGCTCTCTGTTTGTGCGAGGGCTGAAAACGTCATTTTATATCTTAAAAGCGGAGACAAAATCACCGGCTTTGTCGTGTCGGATTACACAAATCGCGTAGTGCTTTCCAACAGTTGGGTGAAGGAGCTTTCGGTGCCGCTTACGGAAATTGAGCGGCGGGAAATCGTCGCCGCCGGCACGAATCATTTGGCGGCGACGAATGCGCTGGCAAAATTAAAAGCGCAAGTCACTCCCGCTGCGCCGCCGCCGCTTTTCAAGCGTTGGAAGGGCGAGGCGGAAGTCGGGCTGGATTTGGTTTACAGCACTTCCGATCAGCGGACTTATCACGGGCGCTTTAAACTGTCTTACGAGCGCCCTTATGCCTCCAATCCCAAGAATTTCCTTCGAAATACGCTGGATTACCATGTCGAATACGGAAAGACCGAACAAAAGGTCAACGGCGTCAATGAGACCACTACCTCAGCCGACCAAATGGGCGTAAGCGATAAAACCTCAATGGATTTCGACGGCCGCTGGTACGGCTACAACCTCGTCGGCGCCGGCTTTGACCGTGTTCGAAGAATCGATCTACAGGTCGAAGAAGGCCCCGGGTTAGGTTACCACCTGATCACACTCACCAACCTCGCTGCGAACCTCGAAGGTGGCGCCAATTACCAGGTCCAATACAACACCGTCGAGGGTGGCACAAACACCCAAACGAGCGATTTCTTTTATCGTCTGGCGGAGGACATCATCTGGAAAATCAACAGTCGAACAACCCTGTCGGAAAAGGCGGAATTCTTTCCTCGCCTGGATTTTGCGCAGTATCGTCTTCGGGCAGAAACAACGCTCTCCTATAACTTGTGGCGCTACGTCTATTTAAACATGACCGTTCGCGATTCCTACGACACGAGACCCGCCATCGGCGCCAAGCCGAACGAACTGGAAGTGCACTCCGCGCTCGGGGTGAAGTTTTAGCGTGATTTAAATAAATCTGTAACCAACGGGCGCGGTCTTTTTCCAAAAGCGCAAGGTAGGGCGCGTCATCCGTGCGCGCCGAAAAACTTACACAGAAGGAAACAAAGAACTATCGGAGCAAACAGAACCCGCTTAGTTATCTTCGTTTGCTTCTGTTTAATTCTTTAGTCTCTTTGAAGCTCGGCGCGCCCGGAGTGACGCGCCCCACCACATTAGGTGTGCCCGCGACTTCGCGTCGACCACGCCTTTATTAAAATGCTCTGTTCACGTTACTGCAAAAGATCGTCCAACGAAGACACACGCGGCTGCATCGTTTTTATCATCGCCTGGCCCTTGATGGCGGCGGTGTCTTCAGTTTCCCCGGGGAACGATTTCATGGTAAAAACCACCGCGGCTATCGCATCGCCGTTTCGATCGCGCAAAGGAACAGTGAGGATGACGGTGCCGGCCTTTTTGTCTTTGCCGAAATAACTTTTTCCATTGTGAATAACGTCCCGTTCAACATCTCCGCCGGGTTGGTTGATCATCTTGTCGTTTTTGGCAGCCACCACCACTGGGTCTTTGCCTCCGGGTCGAACGGTAAAAATTTTCAAATCCTCCAACTTGGAGAATTTGTTGAGCGTGTCGGACACGAGGCTCTGGGCCAGGGTTTCGCGCGGGGTATAGACCAGCCTGGCATCGGTGAAATAGCTGACCGAGTCTGATTTGGTCCAAAACCCGATTTTACCGACGCTGAAAGAACTGTCCGTAATCATCGGAATAACTTCTTTGCCATCGAGCAGGCAGTGAATGTGATTGCCTTCACAATGCGCGGACATTTCATGCCATTCGTTTTTTAAAATTTCGACCTGCGGGCCGATTAATTTCTCCGAGCGCTGCCCATCCACCACTTTAAAAAACCAAAAATGCTTATCGAGCACGCTGGCCATGAGCACGTAAAAGTTTTTTTCATCCTGGTAACGGAACACAATCCCCGCCATTTGGGCCAGTCCTCCACCCACGATTTTGAATCGCGTGCTGAAGGTGAATTCGTTGAAGGTATCATCCTTGAGCACGAGCAAAGGGAAATGGTCGTTGACCGCGTAGCGGTCGAGTTGCGCCAGCACGGCGTGCTGGGTCATGGACGGCGCGTTCGTATCGCGCGCCGGCATGGCCGAGGGCGCCTCGTCCATAATGATTTTCCAATCCCCGTGCTTCCCGCGCCCATTGACCGTGCTGAGGAAATTCGAAGGCGTTTGCTCGACCGAATATTCGCCGAAGTTAAAATTGCGTTCAGCGCCGAATGCCGTCAGGGACAGCAATGCCGCGGCCAGGAGAATACAGTGTCGCATCGCCGCGAAGCGTAGCAAAAAAAGGCCGGGGCACAAGGATTCCCGGGAGCGCCGTTCCTGGGAGCGCCG
>Ga0137403_10009403_pt1 | contig 10866 bp, 9 predicted proteins | sample CZOMad2_1_16fung_FD_122057 | JGI IMG/M metagenome (GOLD analysis project Ga0137403, IMG submission 122057) | Vadose zone soil fungal communities from Angelo Coast Range Reserve, California, USA - CZOMad2_1_16fungal (Hybrid Assembly) | ecosystem: Environmental > Terrestrial > Soil > Vadose zone... | reverse complement strand
GACTGGATTGCTTCGTCGCGGAGCCTGTCATCGGGCGCGCATTCGCGCGACCCGTTGGCTCCTCGCAATGACGACCACACTCTAGAAGCTGCCCGATCATGCCCTCGCTGACGGCGCTGGCCGGCTCAGCCGCCATGCGCTTCCACGACCTTGCGGCACGGCACCGAGAGCTTGGCCTTGTTCTCGCGCAGGCAGGCGTTCATCTCGGACGGCTTGCCGATATGCGCGGCGCACAAGGATTCGGCGTCGCTGCGGCAGGCCATCTTCTCCTGCATCGTCGGCCCGGCTTGCGCTGAAGCCGCGGACATGCCCGCCATCAGCAGGACCAGCGAGACCGAGAGCGACTTCACATTCATTGACTTGGATATTGGAGACTTGGACATCGGAGATTTGGACATTGGATCACCTTTCGACGTTTGGGGTTGGCGTTTGAAAGCGCCCGGACCATCGTCGAGGCGAAAGCCGCGGTCCATGCCATGTTCATGGCATCCGACGATCCGCCAAAAGCCTGCCGATTTCGCGCGCTTCCGCCGCACCCCCATCTTCATGGGATGTTGTCCCGCCTGGCCCTCGCCCATGTATCCCCCGCGTCGGCTGCGATGACCGATCGGTCCACCCGCAAGACCGGACGCTTGAAACAGGAGAGATACGATGTCGAACAAATCGAAATGGGTGAGCGCTGCCGTGGCCCTGACGGCTTTCTCGACGCTGGCGGCGGTTTCGCTGACTGCCGCGCCTGCCGAAGCCGCGGTGGTCTATTGCAAGACGGCCGGCGTGCCGCAGGGCTGCGTGGTTCGCCCGACCGCGCCGGTGGCGGCGGCCGCCGTGGTGGCGCCCGTCGCTCGCGTCGGCGTGGCCCCGGTCAGCGTGCGGCACGTCGGTTATACAAGGGTGACCCCCTACGGCGTGCGGCACGTCGGTTACACCCGCGTGCGGCGCTGATCGGGAGCAGGTCAACCGGCAACGGCGTCACCGTCTGGAAAGCGGCGGGGCAAGGTCAGCCTCACGCTGGTGCCGCCGGCGCCGGAGACCAGTTCGAAAGCCGCGCCGCATCTGGCGGCGCGGCTTCGCATGTTGCGCAAGCCGCGCGCCGCCGGCCGCTCGAGCGCGGCGGCGCCGCCGGATGCGGGCGGAAAGCCCTTGCCGTCGTCCTCGACGGTAATGCAGCCGCAGCCAGAGCTCGATGTATCGCTGAGTGTTTCGATGCTCACCGTGACGCGCCGCGCCTCCGCGTGTTTGACCGCGTTGGTCACGGCTTCATCCAGGATGCGCACGATCTGGATGACGTGCCATGGCCGCAATTCAGGATGAACCGGCAGGCCCGGCGGCGTCGCCCGCCAATCCAGCGCGATGCCGTGCGGACGCAACTGCGCCGCGGCGCGGTCGCGCCACGAGCCGAGCGCCAGCATCAGGTCGCCGCCGATGTCGTCCATGGAATCGATCACCAGGCGGAGATCCTTCAACGCCGCCCGCGCCGCATCCCCGACCGGCGCGCTGGCGTCGCCCCGCTCGCTCAGCGCGACGATGCTGACGAGCTGGCCGCCAAGGCCGTCATGCAGATCGCGCATCAATCGCGCGCGCTCCCGCGCCAGCGCGGCGGCTCGCGCGCGCGCCTCCTCGCGGGCGAAACTGGCCTTGAGTTTGTCCTCCGCCTCGCGGAGCCGGATTGCCAGATGCGCGGCAAAGCCGTCGACCCGGTTGAGCGCCCCCGCAAATCGCCAGGTCAGCCCGGCGCCGATCGCGACCAGCATGGCCGAATAGGACAAGCGCGTGAAGAAGACGCGGTGATCGGGGATGATCTGAAGCACCGAGAGCACGTCGTGAACCCAGCAGGTCAGCACGATGGTCACGGCGCAGCCGAGCAAAAGACTCGGCACATCCTGCCGCCGCAACTCCGACCACGCCACGACCAGCGCCAGCAGCACGAGATTGAGGCCGAGGCCCGGTATGCCGAGAACGACAAAGGCCTGGCGTAACATCTCCGGATTTCCGAACAGCCCGATCAGCACGAGCAGGACGCCGGGCAGGAAGATCAGCGGGCCGTAGCGCGGCCACTTCCGGCCAAAGAACAGGATCGCGAAGGCAAGCACGAAGCCGCTTTCGAGCGGGGCGGACGACGCGATCACGGTGGCGTTGAACTCGGGATGCGCAGTCTGATCGACAGCTGTCGGCAGGAACGCCTGGATCGCCCCGAGCGCCATCGCCGCGGCCAGCGCGCCATAGGCCGGTTCATGGCGCCGCACCGCCCACAGCACGATCAGGATCACGGCGAGGATTCCCTGCCATGCCGAAAACACCATCGGCAATGTCACGAACAGCAGCGTCCGCTTTTCGTAATAGGGGCGTAGCACCTCGTCGGGGCCGACATAAAGCCGGTCGAGAAAGCCGGAGACCGGGCCCCAGACATAGAGCCTGATGACCAGATCGTTCGGACCGTCGCGCAGCAGCGAGGCCGGAATCACCGCGATCTCCGGCGTGGCGCGATCGGGCCGGTTGGCCGAGGGATCGCGCCGGCTATCCAATATCTCCACGCCGTTGACGATGATCTCGACGCCATTGGTGAAGCGCGGCAAATAGACCGACCATGCACGCCGTGCGTCGTCCCTCGCCGAGGGCGCATCATAAATGAAGCTGCCGCGATAGAACGCCGGATCGTTCATCGACCGCCGCGACGCGACGAAGTCCGGCAGCGTGGCGGACCGCTCCACGTCGCGATCCTTCAGGCTGAACGCGGTCACGAGCGCAGACGACGGCGGCTCGGCAAGCGGATGGCGCAGCGCGATCGTGCAGACGATCACGATCACCGCCTGGAGCAGGACATATTGAAGCAGGCGGGACATGACGTTGCGCGAGCGAAAACCCCGACCGCCGGACGGAGCCGGTTTCGCGTCGCCGTCCGTCACAGCTTGATCAGGCCCTGCTGCAGTGCCTCGAACACCGCCTCACCCCGGGTATGCACTTCGAGCTTGCGGTAAATGCTCTTGATATGGCCCGGCACGGTCTGGCGCGACATCCCGACATGGCCCGCGATCTCGGCATAGCTGAAGCCCTTGGCGATGCCCCACAAGATATCGATTTCCCGCGGCGTCAGCTTCGTCGTGTTCAGCGGCGGGCCGGGCGGCGGCTCGGCATTCGCCTGGGTCCGGCGCACGATGAAGCGCGCGATCGACGCCGAAATCGGCGAGTGCCCGGCCACGAGATCGCGCACGGTCGAGGCGATATCGGTCGGAAACGCGTCCTTGAGCAGGTAGCCGGTGGCGCCGACCGTGATGGCGGAAATCACGCTCTCCTCGTCGCCGAGGATGGAAATCACCATGATTTCGGTATCCGGAAAACGCTGCCGCGTCTCGCGAATCAGATCGACGCCGTGGCCGTCGGGCAATTGAAGATCGGTCAGCAACACCCGCGGCGTGCGCTTGGCGAGGCTCGCCCGCGCGTCCGCAAGGGTCGCGGCCGCGACGACATCGAATCCGGCCTTGGCAAGGGCATCCTGCAGCCGCCACAAGGTCGGCGGATCGTCTTCGACCAAGAGGACAGTGATGTCCCGCGCAGCAAGTTCATCGCCTGAGGCCGTCATCGCATCACGTCCCGCCTGCCATTTCACCCGGTTCCGCCTTTAGCTTACCCCCGGCGCGGTCGTTTGCTATCCCCATAATCATGGGGGGCAAGGGCCAGGACGGGCCGCCTCAGGTGCTCCGGCAGTCGCCTCGCCCGAGGTGCCGGATCCGGGGCACCGCCCGATCTGCGGGGCCAAGATCTACGGGGCCAAGATCTGTGGGGGCAATATCTGCGAGACCAAGTTCTGCGAGAACAAGGCTTGACTGCGGTAGGTCAATGGAAGACGACGCGGTCTGGTCTTGGTATGAGATTCGTTCAAGACGCCGCAACGCGACACTCCGCCTGCAGACAATCACGCAATGGAAAACGACCTTCAATGCAGTCTGGAACGGCGCCTGGGGCGGCTGCATGCACGACAACGCCTGGGGATCGAGACCGATCACGAAGCCCAGCTTTTCGGTCAAGGCCTGAACTTTTTTCATATCGAGAACTGGTATTCGATCCATACCGTCATCCGCACCATCCTGAAATTGACGGGGCTGTACTGGCGCGGACGCAGGAACGCCGAGCGCATTGTGATCAAGACCAACACCGTGCAGTGCGCCAGGTTGCCGGCCTTGTTCGACGGTTTCACCATGCTCCATATCAGCGACACCCATGTCGACATGAGCCAGCGCGCGATGCGGAATCTCTGCGACCTGGTGAGCGCCCTGCAATACGATGTCTGCGTTCTGACGGGCGACTACCGCGGCAAGACGTTCGGCCCCCATGACGCGGCGCTGAGGGGCATGGCGCAAATCATGGAGCATCTCAAGCAGCCGGTCTTCGGCGTGCTCGGCAATCACGACACCATCCAGATGCTGCCCGCGCTCGAAGCCATGGGCATCCGAATGCTGCAAAACGAATGCGAGACGATCCGGCGCGGCGATCAGGCGATCCATCTCGCCGGCATCGACGACGCGCACTATTTCAGGGTCGACAATATCGAAAAGGCCGGCGCCCCGATTCCGGAAGGCGCCTTTGCCGTCCTGCTGTCGCACACGCCCGAGATCTATCGGCAGGCCGCGCATGCGGATTTCGACTTGCTGTTGAGCGGGCATACCCACGGCGGACAGATCTGCCTGCCGGGCTCGATACCGATCACGCTCAGCTCCGTGCTGCCGCGGCGAATGGGCGCCGGTGCCTGGCGCTACCGTAACATGATCGGCTACACTTCCGTTGGCGCGGGATCCAGCGTCGTTGCAGTGCGCTTCAATTGTCCGCCGGAAATCACGCTGCACCGCCTCCGCCGCGTGTAGATGCTGGATCGACATGTCCCAAAATATCCGAACCGCCGTGAGCCCAGCCAGATGAACATCAGACCCGCAACCGAAGCCGATACCGACGCGATGTGGCGGATCATCGGGCCGACCATCCGGGCCGGCGCCACCTACACGCTTGATCCCGCGATGAGCAAGGAAGCCGCCTTGCGCTATTGGATGGGCCCTGACAAGGAGACGTTCGTCGCCGAGAACGGCGGGTCCGTGGTGGGGACGTATTATCTCCGCGCCAACCAGGCCGGCGGCGGCGCGCATGTGGCCAATTGCGGCTACATGACCGCGGCCGACGCGCAGGGCTTAGGCGTCGCACGCGCGATGTGCGCCCATTCGATCGCGCATGCCCGCGAGCGCGGCTTTCGGGCGATGCAGTTCAACTTCGTCGTCAGCACCAACGAACGCGCCGTCCGCCTCTGGCATTCGCTCGGCTTCGAGACCATGGGACGCCTGCCGGGGGCATTCAGGCTTCCGTCGGAGGAGTATGTGGATGCGCTGGTGATGTTCAGGTCGATCGTGTAGGCGATCGCTGGCGACTCACGGCACGTCAGGCGTTGCGGCTGACGCGGGTGGCGCCGCGTTGGCTTCCTGGGACGCCTTGCGGGATTGATCGCCCTTCGACATCGCCTGCGCGGCGCCGTCAAATCGGACCCGATAGACCTGCAGGTTCTCCGCGACACGCTGGACATAGTTCCGCGTCTCGGAGAGCGGAATGCGTTCCACCCAATCGACCGCATCCACCTTGGGATCGCGGGGATCGCCGTATTTGCTCACCCATTCCTTGACGCGGCCGCGGCCGGCGTTATAGCCCGCGAACGCCATGATATGGCAGCCGCGATATTCCTTCAGAAGTGCGCTGAGCTCGGCCGCTCCCATCTGCGTATTGTAGACGGGATCGGAGACCATTCGATCCCAGTCATACGTCACCCCGAATCGCTTGGCGGTGTCGCGTCCGGCTTCGGGCGTGACCTGCATCAGGCCGACCGCGTTGGCGGACGATTTGTCGCGCTGATCGAACGCGCTCTCGGTGCGTGCCACGGAGTAAATGATGCTGCGCTCGATCTCCGGGCCGATCGGACTGTGCGCAGGGATTCCGATCGTCGGGAATGCGTAGTCGGTGAGCGCGAGACCGCGGGCGAGCGCCGGCTTTCCGATCTGCAGCATGGTGCGGGCATCGTTGCGGCGGCCGGTGAGTTCGGCGAGCGCGCCCAGCACGGCGACGTCCGCACTCTGCTCCGCCAGATCCGAGGCGAAACGGAAGACGACATCGCGCTCGCCGAGCGCATAGAGCATATCCGCGGCGCGGACGCGCTCGTCCGCAAGCGCAAGGCTTGCGGCCTGGTCCTGCGCCGGCGATACCGGCAGCTCGATCCTGTCAAGCCCGAGCCGGGCGCGCGCGAGCTGACCGTAATAGGCGGTCGGGTAGCGGGCGGCGGCCTCGAAACCGGCGCGCATCTCGTTGTCCTCGCCGAGCACCTCGGCGACGCGACCTTGCCAGTAGCTTGCCCTCGCCAGCACCGTCGGATTGGCCGAGCCGTCGGCGATATGGGCGAAATGCGCGTGCGCTTTCGGCGCATCGTTCAGATAGCGCAGCGCGATCCAGCCGGACATGAAATGGAAGTCCGCCCGATAATATTCGTTGGCCGGCAGCGCGGCGTCGCGCACCGCGTCATAGGCCGCCTGGGCCTTGCCCTGGTCGAGCAGCTTGCGGGCGAGCGCGCGCCGTTCGCGCCACCATTCGTCCGTCTCCTGAAGCGCCATCGTCTCCGGTCCTGCGGCGATCGTCAGGCGGGTCGCCTCGTCGATCCGGTCGTGGCGCAGCAGCCAGTGAATGCGGCAAAGCGCGTAGCCCAGATCCTGCCTGGCCGCGGGCGCGACCGAAGCGAGCAGGTCGAGCGCCTTGGTCTCATTCGCGTTGACAGCAGTGCAGGCCTTCACGATCGACAGCTCGTCGTCGCCGAGATGTTGCGCGGCGCGTTTTGCGCCGGAAAAATCCTTGGCGCCGATGCGCTTGTCCATCCGCGCCCGATGGTCTTCGCGTGTCAGGAGCTCGCGGAAGGTCGCGAAGGCATCTCCCTCGGAGCGCTCGGACAATTCATCCGAACGCCAGACCGCGCGCACCAGGCTCGCCGCGCCGTCCCGGTCGCCGCCCGCCAGCAGGACCCGCGCGAGCGCCAGTTTGCCCATCGCGCTCGCCGGACGATCGCCGGTGAAACCGTGAACGGTTTCGGCATCGCTGCGCTCCTGCCAGAGCCGGCTTTCCGCGCGCTTGCGCAACTGCGCCATGCTCGGCCAGTCCGGATTGTCGGCGAGGAACGCCGCGTATCGGCGGAAGTCCGCGTCGGCATCCGGATGCCGCAGGATGAACCATTCGACGAGCTTCCGCGCCGCCGGGTCGCTGAGCGCTTTGCCGGCAGCGGTCGCCTCGCCGATCTTGCCCTTGCGCGCGAGATCGATCGCATCCTTGACCGCCGCGAGCTGCGGGGAAAGCGGTGCAGCCACAGCACTCCGGGGCGACGGCTCCTCGGACCGGGCCGAGGCGCTGTTGGACGATTCGCTCTTGGCCGATTCGCGCTTGGACGATGCGGCATGCTTCGCATGCTTATTCTTCTTCGACTCGGCATGATGCTGATGCCGCGATACGGCCTCGTGCCGCGCCTTCTTGGAGGGCGGATGCCTCGAGCCCCCGCGCGCGACCGCATCTGTCGCAAATGCGGCCACAACGGCCAGGCTGATCAAGCAAGAGAGCGAGTGCAAGTGCCGGTTCATTCCGTGGCCTCCCACGAGCCCAGCCGAACGGACCATAAAATCGCATGAACCTGCGGCTGGACCTCAACCGAGGCTAGCACAGTGGCGACCGCCAACTGTCGCGTTTGGGCAACAGCGCGAGAAAACCTGACGTGCCATGGAACCGCCACAGTCAGCCGCGAACGCCAGCCGGCGCGCAGCCATGGTGGCCTGGAAGCCCAGATGACATCCTATCATATCGACACCGACATGGGTGTGGACGACGGCCTCGCCGTCGCGCTCGCGGATGCGCTGCTATCTGACGTCCATTCGATATCCACCGTTTTTGGAAACGTGGCGGTGGAGATCGCGACGCGCAACGCGCTGATTTTTCGAAACCTGCTTGGGCGCTCGAGCTCCTGGACCGTCCTGAAAGGAGCAAGTCACGCGTCGGATGGATTCTTCATCAACGCCGATCGCGTGCATGGGCAGGATGGGCTGGGCGGCGCCACGCAGTCGCTCGGGCCGGCGCTCCTCGAGTCCGTCGCGCGGGAGAGTGTCGGGGACCTTGAGGACGCCCGGCCATTATCAGGGAGCCCGGTGACGATCATCGGGCTCGGACCGGCAACCAACATTCCCAATCTCGTCGCGCATTACGGCCCTTCGGCGGTCGAAAAGATCGTGTTGATGTCGGGCGTCTTCTTCGACCGCGGAAACATCACGCCTCACGCGGAGTTCAACGCGTATTGCGACCCCGCCGCGCTTCAGGCCACTCTGGACCTCGGCATCCCCACAACGATCGTGCCCCTGGATGTCTGCCGAAAGGTCCAGCTCGCGCGCGCGACCGTCGCGGCCTACACGCAGAGCTACGGCTCCGAATTGACGAAGCTCATCGTGGCTTCGCACATGCACTACATGGATTTCTATCGGACGGCGGAAGGCATCGACGGCTGTTTTCCGCATGATGCGATCGCCGTTCTCGCAGCACTTGCCCCGGAGCGGTTTTTTCACGTCAGCGGAAAAGTCACAGTCGAATGCGGCTCCGATTTTCGCGGACGGACCGGCGTCCATTTGACGGAGACCCATGTCAACATCGTCACCGGCGGCGAACTGGCCTGGGTCCGGGATATCCTCTCCCGCCCGCCGCGGTCGCAGCGAAGTTGATGTTCGCAGGACTGCGTGCGCCGGTCATGCGCGCGCCCCGTCACGAGGCAGCCAAAAACGCCATTTCGCTTTGCTAAAACACCCGGGAACTTTGCCCGATAACGCCGGGATAAATGCCGAACGTCTCGGCCAAAAATTCCTATTGAGCCCGGCGCGCGCTTCAGATGTTCTCCTGCTATGCCCTTCGATGTTGCCAATCGAAGGGTCGGTACTTCCAATGGCATCTTCACCTCGCTCTCTCAGGCTAGCTCGGAGAGCGAGGTTTTTTGCGTATGACCATCCTGGACAGGCCTCTTCGGCGCGATCGGGCGATGCTCGGATCACCTCTGTAATTGGGCGAAATGACCCTGGTTCCCCCGGAACGAAAGCCGCAGCGCGGACTTCTCTCCCGAGGGCAGTTGTCGAGTTGAGGAGGAACCTATGGGAAAACTCACCGTGATGCTGTTGGCCGGAGCCAGCGCTCTGGTCGCCGGCGGCGCGAAAGCTGCCGACATCACGACCACCAGCGAATATGCAAGCCCCGAGCTCGTGCAGCAGGTTCGGCTGGTCTGTGACGATGCCGGCCGATGCTATCGGACACGCGGCGGCCAGGTGATCGTCCGCGATTCCTACGGCTATGACGCGCCGCGCGAGCGCTACGTCGAGCGCCGCCGCTATCGCGATTGGGACGATGGTCCCCGGGGCGGCGTCGGCATCCGCGTCCCCGGCGTGAGCGTCGGCGTTGGCGTCGATAACGACCGCTGGTGAGCCGGCAGACGAAGCCGAAACAGACGCCAAAACATACTGGACCAAGATGGACCGCCGCGCGCTTCGCTCGGCGGTTCATCTCTTATTTGCCAGTGCATCCAAGCTCCAAGATGGGCTTCGCGGCCGAAGAAAGCGTCCGCACACGGCGCGCCACATTCGGCAGCTCGTTTGCGAGATAGGACCACGGCCGGGTACTGGATATCTCCAGAAAATCAACAACTTCCGGCCCAACGCGAGTGGAATTGGCGCGTCTTGCCGCCAGACAAATTTTCCACTGCGCGCCCACGCCTATATGCTTTGAGACCGCGGCTGCTTTCGAACTTGCAAGGGTAGTCGAACCGCTTTCCCAGTGTGGCCTATCGCTGGAGGCCTCGAAATTCTGTGTGGCGAGGTCTGCGGCCACGGGCAGCCGTCGCAGCGCCCGCGAATGGTTGGGACGTAACAACCTGCCGTGGGTATAATGAGGCGGCAGATCGCTCCGTTGGAGGGTCGTCGACACACCGTATTGCCGCAGCGTGCGTATTGCGTCATGCATCGACTTGATTTCAAGGAAGCGTCGGAAACCATCAAGGCGGTGGATGCGGAGCTTGAGGCGCTGCTCAGGGTCGTGTGGGGCCAGGCGGCGCGGGAGCGACAGCGCGACCTGTGCTTCTACCTCGCCAAATATCCCTACAAGCATTTCGTCTTCAAGAACGGCCGGCCGCTGGATCCCGATGGCCAGCCGCTGCGGGCCGACCTGCTGGTCGCCAATCTGTTGCCGGTCGGCCTCATCCTCGACAACGCGCTCGAGGCCATCGACGAGGTCATCAGGCGCGAAGAGGTCATTGAGTTCCCGCAATCTTTGCTGTTCAAGCGCCAACTGATCGGCCTGTGGGAACTCATCGATCAGCAACTGCATGTGGAGGGCCGGCCGCTGTCGAACTGGACGATCTCGTCCGGGTCGCGCAGCCTCAGGTTTCTGGAGTTTCCGACTCAGCAGGTGCAGTGGGACCGGCTGCGCGCCCGATACCGGCAGCTTTCGACCTACGACAAAGGACGCGAGCTCAAGGAGATCGATCTCATCGAGATGATCGGCGAGGTCGACCGGAAATCGAAGCAATGGGCGACGCAGATCCTGTATTTTTCCTCACACTGGTTCAAGGAGCTCGAGCGCCAGCTAGCGGACCCGGAATGCAGGGCTCCGGCGATGGAGTTGGCCTCCTATTTCAATAACGCCAGTTGGGCGTCGCTGGCGCGCGTGCGCTACAATGACGACCAGCTCACGGACGCGCTGACCGAGCTCGGCGGCGACTCCGACGCCGCGAGATGCAAGGCGGCCTACCTGCTGTTGCGGCACAGCATCCAGGTGCTCAGCCAG
>Ga0137403_10009401_pt1 | contig 10869 bp, 9 predicted proteins | sample CZOMad2_1_16fung_FD_122057 | JGI IMG/M metagenome (GOLD analysis project Ga0137403, IMG submission 122057) | Vadose zone soil fungal communities from Angelo Coast Range Reserve, California, USA - CZOMad2_1_16fungal (Hybrid Assembly) | ecosystem: Environmental > Terrestrial > Soil > Vadose zone... | reverse complement strand
GGCGGTCGAGACGGGCTTGTTCATCGGATCTCCTCCCGTGAGGGCAAAAGGGAGAACCGGGTTCGGCGATGTCGCGGTATATCAGGGACGTTTTGCAGATGCGGCGCGCATGTTCACGGACGGAGCGGCCGCGGATCTTGCCTCCAAGGACGCCGACAGGGCGGCCAACAACACAAACGCCACGCGCGTCATCGTACGACGGAAGATCATCGACAAGGGCCCTCCAACAACCGCCATGGTGCGCATTGTGGCGACCGCCGGCGCAGGCCACTTCTGCGGGATACCCAAACCGGGGGACAGTTGGACCTTGGTCCCATCTCGGCTTGCAGTCGCCGCCGAGGACCGCGCCAGCTACTGGGATGACAAGGCGCCGGAGATCCTCACCGACCTGCAGATCCTCGACTCGCGATCACCAGACCCCGGCGAGGGAATCCTGCGCGGCTTCGGCCGGAAGTGGGCCACCCCGGGCAGCGCGCCCGGCATTAACCGCGGCCCCTCCCTCCCGCAGGACCCGGTCGAGGAGGCGGAGATTCACGCCGTCCGCGTCAGCGCGAGCATCGAGAGTCGTGAGCGGCGATCGGACACGCGGCCGGCAAGCCAGAGGGCCAGCAGACGCCCGAGCACACTCAAGGCGATGAGGTGACCAACGGCCTGCGGAGACAGTGCGCCCCGCTCGACGAGATAGAGGGGGTACAAGAAGACGAGCACACCGGTTTGAATGGCCGTCACTGCCGCGTTGGTGCAACACATCAGCACGAATCCCGGCACGCGCATGAGATCAGAGACGACCTGCGCGAAGCTCGTCTCATGGCCCTGCCCGCTCGGCTGAGTGCCGATCACCACATCGACGCAACCCTCGGGCCGTACCGTGATGCGGGCCTGCTCGTTGGGCGCGCCGATCGAGGATTCGACATAGTTGGCGAGTCCGAGGCCAAGCAACTTGCCCCGTTTCTTCGCTTCGCGACGGCGCAACGCAAAGCCCTTCCAGTCGGCCAGCTCCATGGCGCGCTTCATGTTCTCTTCGTAGCGGCCGCTGTCGTAGAGCATGCCGACGGCGTTGCGGTAAGGCATCGCCTTCGGCTTGATCAGGTTCTTGCGGCGGAGCGCAATGCGGTCGAAGCCGAGCTCGGCAGCCGCGTTCTCGATCAGCCGCTCGATCGCGAACGTCACCTCCGGGCGGCCGGAGCTGCGATAGGCCTGGGTCGGCATGGTGTTGGTGTAGACCGCGATCGCGCGCAGCGTCGCGGCCGGGATGTCGTACGGGCCTGGGATCAAGCCGGAGCCCTTGGAGAGCGGCGAGAACGACACCGCGCGCGCGCCAACGTTGCTGATGTTTGTCGCGCGCATCGCCAGGAAACGACCATCCTTGCGCAGCGCGAGCTCGACTTTCGTCACCAGGTCGCGACCCTGGTAGTCGCTCAGGAAGGCTTCCGAGCGCGTCGCCGTATACTTGACCGACCGTCCAACTTTCTTCGCCGCCCATAGCACCAGACCGAACTCGACGAACACGCGATTGCGGGTGCCGAAATTGCCGCCGACATCGTAAGAGAGAACGCGCAGCTTGTCGGGCGCGATGCCGAGCACCTTCGTAAGCTCGTTCTTCTGCCGCACCGCGCCGCCCGAGCCGGCATAGAGCGTGTACTTGTCGGCCGCGGAATCGTAGTGCGCGACCGCGGCGCGCAGCTCGATCGGCACGCCGGTGACGCGGCCGATATGGAGGTCGAGCTTCACCACGTGATCGGCGGCGGCGAACGCCTTGTCAGTCGCATCGCGATCGCCGAACCAGGTCTCGACCGACATGTTGCTTGCCATCTCGTCCCACACCCGCGGTGCGTCGGGACGCATGGCGTCTTCGGCATGGATGACGAACGGCAGCTCCTCGTAGTCAACCTCGACGGCTTCGGCAGCATCGAGCGCCTGAGCCTTCGTTTCGGCGACCACCATCGCGACGGCCTCGCCGACGTGGCGCGCCTTGTCGGCCGGCAGCAGCATATGCGGCCCGATGAAGACGGTGCCGCCGCCGGGCGCGTGCAGCTTCATGTCATATTTGGTCTTCGGCAAAGGATCGTGCGGGATCGGCTGCAGTCCGTCCGCAAGACAGTCAGCACCTGTGAAAACGCCGAGCACGCCCGGCATCTTGCGCGCCTGCGTCGTGTCGACACCACGGATGCGCGCATGCGCATAGGGCGAGCGCACCATCGCGGCGTAGGTCTGCCCGTCGAGCAGAAAGTCGTCGCTGAAGCGGCCCTTGCCAGTGATGAGACGCTCGTCCTCCGCACGGCGAACCGGCTGGCCGATGAAGCGGAAGTCGGGCTTGTCGTTCATTGGCATTCCATGCAGCGTGGCCGGTCGGAGCCGGTCGTTATGGTGCCACCTGTAACGACTTCAACGAACAATTCAATGCCCGGTCACTTTGGTGGCGAGCGCCCGCGGATCCTCAGGCGGCGCGTTGCCGCGCCAGGCGACGTGCATATCGGGCCGGATCAGCAGGAGGTCGTGGCGATAGATCGCACGCGGCTCCTCGTCCGGAATGTCGAGCACGCGCAGCGGCGCGCCGAGCGCGGCGAATGCCTGCACGAGCCCCGAGACGTCGGCGAGCGAGCGGCCGAGGCGAAGGAGCGTATAGGTGAGATCGTTGCCGATGCGATCCTGCATGGCGCTGCCGTCTGCAAGCCAGGCATGCGGCAGGCGCGCGCCCGGCCGGGTGGTCGGACGGTACTCGATGAAGTCGATCGGCGGCGGCTCACCGGGCTCCGATGCAATGAGCGGCGAGCCGTCGTAGCGGTAGCCCAGCTCGGCGCCGAGCATCTCGTTCGACTTGCGTTGCTCGACGTCCGCCACGCGTGCAAGGCTGGCGCGGGTTTCCGCGCCCTCGGGCGTGTTGTCGCGGATGTTCGGCTTCCACATCGAGCGCCACTTGCGCCGCCGAGCGTGGCGAAGCGGGAGGCAGCGACCACATGCGCTCCGACCTTGCGGCGCTCGGTCTCGTAGGAGGCAAGGAGCTTCGGCCCGCCCCAGCCCTGCAGTGTGGCGGCAAGCTTCCAGGAGAGATCGACGGCGTCGCCGACGCCGCTGTTCATGCCGAGCCCGCCGGTCGGGATCACGAGCTTGATCGCATCGCCGGCCATGAACACACGCCCCTCGCCGTAATGGTCGGCGAGCAGCAGGTTCTGCTTCCACGGTCCGACATAGAGCGTATCGAACTTGAGCGGCATCGCGATCGTCTGTTGAAACTTCGTCACCATGTCGGCATCGCTGTCGACGATCGAATGCAGCGTGAAATGCCTGGTCGAGTCCTGCACGATGAACTGGGTCGCATGGTTGTCGGCGACGTGATAGTGGCGGCCCTTGCCGATCGGGATGCGCTCGAACAACTCTTCGCAGTAGTGCAGCGACTGGCGCAGCTCCAGCATGCGGTCTTCGTTGCCGGTGAGCTTGACGCCGAGCTGCCGGCGCACCGCGCTGTTGCCGCCATCGCAGCCGGCCAGATAGAGCGCGTTGATCTGGGAGGTCTTGCCACCGAGGTCGCGGACCGTGGCCGTGACCGAGCCTGCGTCCTGCGTAAAGGAGAGAAGCTCGCAGCCATAGCGCACGGTCACGCTCGGCAGGCTTTCCGCCACCTGCTTGAGCAGCGGCTCGATGGTGTATTGCGAAATGAGCTGATAGGGCTCGAGCGGCAGGCTGCCGTCGTGAGACGCAGCGATCTCCTTCTCGGCCTGCGCGACCGACGGATAGGGAAGCTGGAGGAGCGGCGGCTCAATCAGCGACAGCACGATGAACACATCCATCGGGACGTCGCGCGGGAGCCCGGCGGCGCGGATCTTTTCGGCGAGCCCCATGCGCCGGAAAATCTCCATGCTGCGCGCATTCACGCGCTCCATCTTGGGGAGGAACTGCGGCGCCTCTTTCTGCTCGATGAGCATGCAACGCACACCGCGCAGGCCGAGATCGACCGCGAGCGTGAGCCCAACCGGGCCGGCACCAACGATGAGGACTTGGGTATCCATTAACTGTTCGCTCTCCACAACCTCCGTTGTCGCCCCCGCGAAAGCGAGGGCCCATAAGCACTGGCCCCTGAAATATGGGTCCCCGCTTTCGCGGGGACGACGCCGAATGTTTACCGGTAGATATGCATTCTTTTCAATGCATCGCCTTGCCGCCATCGACCAGCAGCGTCTGCCCGGTCATGAAGTCGCTCGCTGTCGATGACAGGAACATCACGGCGCCGACGAGGTCCTCGGGATATTGCGGCCGGTCAATGGCACGGCCGGAAAGGCGCGCGCCCAGATAGTTCCCGGACGAGGACGCGACCTGGGTGTCGCTGAGCGTCACGCCGGGTGCGACCGCGTTCACCGTGATGCCAAACTCACCGACCTCGCGCGCCAGCGCGCGGGTGAAGCCGATCACGCCGGCCTTCGAGGTCGTGTAATGCAGCCGGTTGGGCGTCCCCTCGAAGAAGCGCGAGGAGGAAATGTTGACGATCTTGCCGCGCTTCTGCGCCTGCATGGCAGGGAACACGGCGCGGCTGGCGAGGAACATGCCGCGCAGGTTCACCGCCATGACGCGATCCCACTCCTCGACCGGGATTTCAAGCCAGGAGCGGCGCGGCAGCACGCTCATCAGCGAGGCATTGTTGATGAGCACGTCGATCGAGCCGAAGCGATCAAGCGCGGCGCGCGCCATGGCTTTGGTCGAGTCTTCGCTCGCGATGTCGACGCCGAACCCGAGCGCCGCGAGGCCCTCAGCAGCAAGCGCGTCGGCCACCGCCTTGGCAGCGGGCTCGTCGATGTCGGCCGCCACCACGCGCGCCCCGACCCGGGCGAATTCCTGGGCGTAGACCTTGCCGATGCCCTTGCCGCCGCCGGTGATGATGACGGTGCGGTTGGTGAGATCGAAGCGGGAGTTGGTGGTCATGGAGATGCGATCAAATACCCAAGACCGTCACTCTGAGGAGCGACCCCGGCCTCTTGAGCCGGGGGAGCCTCGAAGGGCGACGGCCCGGGCCGTTCATCCTTCGAGGCCCTCGCCATAGCGCGTCAAAGACGCGCGTGAACACGCTTATGCGCCTCCGCTCGGTCACCCTCCCCGAAAGCGGGGAGGGATGATGTGGCGCGATCGTGCGCGAATGTCGGAAACAGATTCACTTTTCAAACAGCCGGTGAGCTAACGAGCGAAAAAGCCAAAGCTCCGCCGCCCCTGTTTTCGCGAGGCGCGGGGAGCGCCGGCATTTCCCATCCCCTCGGCTCATGAGGGGAATGCTCCCTCACCAAAGGTGAGGGGAGCGGAGCGCCGAAAGGCGCGGGTAACATTTCAAACGCCTTGCGGCGCACGCCCAATGACGTAGGGCGTTCACCTCGCGGCGCTCCACTGCGGCGTTTTCCTTAGACCTCGGGACCGCCTTCTGAAGACGGACAGGGGCGCCCATTCGAACACCCTTGATCCCGCAGGGCTTTCGCCCTGCGTTCATCCGCTCCACCAGCCCGTTGCCGGACGGACCCACGTAATTGGGCCGGGCCGTGACTCCCGAGCCCCCGGAGATGAGTTTGCGAAACACACCCGCGGGCGCCGAGTCCGTTCCACCATTTAGACGCCTCTAGATGGCACCCTCATGTGAACGATTAGATGGCACCCTCATGTGAACGAACCGGGAACAGAATGCCTGCGGCGCAGAGTGCGGTCAATCACGGGCTGGCGAATATCTGTGAGTCCAGCGGCGGCCTGTGAGCATCCTGTGAATTCGCGGCCGACGCTCGCACCGCGCGCCATCACTCCCGCGCAAGCGGCGCGTCGTCCGGTCGCGTGCGAGGATTCAACTTCCGCTTTGGCGGTCGCTATAGGATGGAAAGCGGACAACATGTACTCGCTACGAGTACTTCGCCTAATGACCCACTACAGACATTAGACTAGGCGACCTTCTTCTACCGACGCACCCGGCGATTGAAGCGCTTTGCGGTTGGATTTCGACTGCGTTGGGTCAGCTTATAGACCCCTGGCTTGGTAATTCCGATCGAGAGAAGCCTGGTTGATCATGATGGGTCGACCCCGCCCGGACGCGCGGTATCTGGCGCCAGGACCAGCTCTGCGTCGTCGATGACGTAGCGGACATATTTGTAGTCGCGGATGAAGCTGATCCGGCCGTCCGTCCATTCCAGCCACATCAGATAGCTGGGCTTCACCGCCTGAGGATCCTCGTAGACCGCGATCACCTCGCGGCCGTCCAGCCATGCTGGAGCGAGCCGTACCGGGGCACTGCGCGAATAGATGCCGAAGAACATGCCCACGTCTGCCGCGCCGGCGCGCAGCGGGTGCGTTGACTGGATCAGCCGCACATCGTCGGCCAGCATTGCGCGCAGCCCGTCCCAGTCGTGCCGGTTGAAGAGCGCGACATAGCGAGCCACAGCGGGTGACGCTGGGCGCGGCGCTGGCTTCGCCGGCGCCTGGGCGTTGATTTCCTTGAGCCGGGCCCGGCCGCGGGCGAGGTGCGCCTTCACCGCGTTGACCGTAAGGCCGAGCATGGTGGCGATCTCTTCCAGCGACTGGTCGAGCACGTCCTTGAGGATCACCACACTGCGCTGCATGGTTGGAAGCGCCACGAACCGCGACAGCGCCGTCTCGACTGCCTCACGCCGCATCAACACCTCCACAGGATCTGTGCTCTCCGGATCGGCGACCTCCTGGGCCACCTCGATGGGCACGGCCGGGCGGATCGCGCGGCTGCGCAAAAGGTCGAGCGCACGGTTGTGGGCGATGCGGAACAGCCAAGCGCGCAACGGCGCTGTCTCCTCCAGTTCGTCCACGGCGACTAGAGCGCGGGCGAAGGTGTCCTGCACTACGTCTTCGCCCTCGATCACCGAGCCCATCAAGCGCGCGCAGTAACGGTGAAGCTCTGGCCGCAGTGCGTCGGCGAGCGCCACCAGCTCCGCCTCGCGCGGCGTCGTTGGCGGCGAAGAGGCGCTGCCGGTCACGCTGCCTCTCCCTCAAGCACCGTGATCCCCGTATCGCCCTTCAGACCGAAGGCGACGCCCTCGGCATATTTCGGGTCGACGAGGAGCGAAACAACTTTCTGACCGAACTCCCGAGGTGGGAGCGGCGCACCGAAGCGGGCCAAAAACTCCTCGGGTTTGACGCCTATGGCGCGCGCATAGGCGTTGGCGCCGGCGTCACCGACTCCGGTGCCACCGATGATCTGCAGCGGCACAATCGCCTGGAAGCGGATGCCAAGATCCTTCTGCCGCGAGATACCGTTGGCATACTTGGCCATGGTCCAGAGCATCCGCTTGGCGCCGGCATAACCGCCCGACATCGGCGATCCGTTCACGGCGGCACCGCTCGATCCCACCAGGACCCGGCCTCCCGGCTTGAGCGGCAGATTGAGCGCCGCCTGCAACCAATAGAGCCCGGCCTTGACGTCGGTGTCCCAGGTCGCGGTGAAATCCGCCCAGCTCATCTGTTCAAACCGACCCATCCGGGGCGTCGCACCGGCGTTGAGCACCAGAATGTCCGGGCGGACCTCGGAAAGGATGCGGCGCGGGGAGGTCTCGTCCGTCACGTCGGCGGAAATGGTGGCGACGCCCAGCCGGGCGCGGACGGACTTAAGCGCATCGGCGCCGCGGGCAACGACCGTCACTTTGGCGCCTTGCGCGACCAAGGCCTCGACGAGGCCGAGACCCAGTCCGCGGCTGCCACCGGTGACGACGATAGTCTTATCTTTGAGGTTCATCTTCCCACTCCAATATATCCTGTCTGATGTACTAGGACGTTCGGGGCCACGGGAAAGAGTCACCGCGGCCCCACGCGATCGCCTCAAGCCGCCGTCGCAGCCCTGCCGAAGGCCTCCGCATTCCTCTGGGCAAACTCTAAGAAGGTCGTAGGTTTGACGTTGAAGAGCTGGTGAGTCGAAAGGTCCACCTGCGACTCAATCCCGCCCTTCAGTCGCTCCTTAACCTGCTTGTCCAGAGCATCGGCGAATTCCGCAGGGATACCGTGAGCGATCAATGCCTGTCGGCGCGCGTTCGGAGATACGTAGACGTAGCGCACTGTCCTTCCGGCTGCGCTTGAGATGCGATCGGCTATTTCCGCCATGCTCAGCGCTTCCGGACCGGTGATGGGTATCCGCTCGCCTTCATGTCCACCATCGCGGAGGAGCAAAAAGCCGATCTTGCCCACGTCGACCAGATCGATCGGATTGAGCCTCACGTCGGCGAGTGCCAGGTAAAATGCACCGTCGTTGATAATGCTCGGTGCCTCGCGCAAATATTCTTGCATAAATCCAGTCGGGCGCAGATGGGTCCACGCGAGGCCGGATTTTTCGAGATGTTCCTCAATTGCTTTGTGCATCAGGCCGAAGGGGAACGTTGTGTCGGGCCGAGCATCCAAACCCGAGAATTTGATAACGTGGCGGACGCCTGCGGCCTTGGCAGCGTCGATAAATGTATTTTGCGTTTCGACCATGTCCATGAGGGGAGCTGAGATCATGAGGACTCGATCGACGCCGTCGAGAGCCGCTCCCAAGCTGTCCGGTCTCGACATATCACCTTCGACGATTTCGAGCGTTGGGACTTTGTCGAACCCCGCCGCCTTCACCCTATTCCGCACCAAGATCCGTACGGGCACTCGCTCGCGCACGAATTCGTTTGCTATGAAGGAACCTGCCGAACCGCTCGCTCCTGTGAGAAGAATCATTGCAATCTCCCTTTAGGTTTCACTCCCTAGCGGGAGTGGGCCATGGAGGCGCATCGGCCGCTTGCAATTAGGACGTTCGGGGCCTCGCAAAAGAGTCACCGTTGCTGCGGCATCGCGAGTGGGCGTCTTCCGATCGCCTCGAGCATCTTCACCCAACAGCGCCGCTCTCACGCCCTGGCCAATTCCCCCGTGCAACCGTTAGGGTTTTTGCAGTACAGAACGGAAAACGACTGGACAAACAATCAGACGTGCAGCCATTGATTCCCGCAGCGAGATGCCTTTCTCATAATCCCTGACTGTCTCCTCGGATTTTTGTGCAGGGCATGAGTCCGGAAATGGCACTTTTCGGACGTGCCAGCCGCGCCAACCAATGTCCGGTTTCAGGGGTAAAGCAGCCGTGCCGCAGAAATCTCGAGACGGCAGAGTTTGACCCATTGCCGCCGTCGGCGATCCAGTCTTCTTGCGTTGCGGTATTCCTATTCGATCAACTCGTCCGCGCTCAGCAGGATCGATGTCGGCACATCGAGGCCAAGCGCCTTGGCGGTCTTCATATTGAGCACGGTCTCGTATTCAGATCGAACTTTGCGCGCAGCTCGGCGGCGATTTCCTTAGCCAAAGCTTGACATCTAAAGGCCTCTGCCGGCGCATTCATTTCCGTCGGATGCCATCTGTAAACGACGGCCCGTCGGATATGCCGGACTCTGGTTTCGCGGCAACTTCGCTTTTGGCTGGTTCACCGACCTCCCGGATTACCTGTTCGGCGGCCTCGCGTTCTGCTCGTTCAGCCGCCTCGCGCTCGGCCTCGACCTTCTCCGCAGCTTCGCGTTTTGCCTGTGCGGAAGCCTCCATCTTCGCGATCCTGGCAGCTTCTCGCTTTGCCTCCTTGGCCGCTTCGCGCTCGACCTTGCGGGCGGCTTCACGCTCCGCCTTCTCCGCCGCCTCGCGTTGCGCGCGTTCGGCAGCCTCGATCTTCGCTTTCTCAGCGGCTTCGCGCTTTGCCTGCCTCGCCGCCTCGCGCTCGGCTTTTCGCGCAGCGTCGCGCTCCGCCTTCTCGGCAGCTTTACGCTTCGCTCGCTCGATGGCTTCGAGCCTCGCCTTCTCTGCTGCCTCGCGCTTCGCCTGCTGCGCAGCTTCGCGCCGGGCTTTCTCCGCGGCGGCAAGCCTTGCTCGCTCGGCTGCGGCTTCGCGACCCGTGGCCTCTCGCCTGGCCTTTTTAGCAAGCGCGTCGAGCTTTGCGGCCCTGTTGTTTGCCTCCTTGACCGCAGCCGCACTCTTGGCGGCATCGAGCTTTGCCTTCTTTGCAGCGGCCTCGAGCTTCGTCACCTCCTGCCTTGCCGCATCTGCGTCAGAACGACGTTGCTCCGCGGCGCCTTTTGACTCCGCTGCGGCGGCTTCGTGCTTGGCGGCGAAGTCGGCTGCTTTCGTTGCAGCAGCCTCCAGCGCCGGAATGCTGACAGCAACCTTCCGCCGCTTGGGCGGCGCTGCTCGCCTGCCCTTCTTGGACTTCTTGATATTCAATTTGGCTTTCGATTTCGCCTTCGACTTCGCTTTTTTTGGCATGGCGGGCCACGTTCAAAGTGGATTGAGTATATCTGTCCAAAGACATGCATGGCCAGGACGGGCCCGGCCATGACGCGTCGCAAGGATAGGTATCAGCCGCGCGCCGCTTCGGCAAGCCAGCCGAAGACGTTGAAGACGTACGCTTGCGCTCGAAGATTGTACTCCGCGACGTCGCGCCCGGCGCTTTTGACCTGTCCCAGGCCTCCGCGACGCGCGCCATGCGGCCGTGATCGGCACCTTGTAGGCGCCAGTGCAATTGGACGCGACAGGTTGACGACCGAGGAGCGATTATCAGACATTGTCGGAAATCTTGGCGCACGGTCTGCTTTGGCTTGATGTCCTGAGGGACTATCATGGCTCCATTCGATCCCATAACTTCCGCCGTTTCGTCACCGAAGGCGGATTGATCTCCTTCGGGATTGATCAGGCCGCGTTGTATCGGCTTGCCGCCTCCTACGTCGACCGCATCCTGAAAGGCGAGAAACCAGCCGTTTCGGCAAGCCAGCCGAAGACGTTGAAGACGTACGCTTGCAGTGCAATTGGACGCGACAGGTTGACGAGCGAGGAGTGATTATCAGACATTGTCGAAGCGCACGGTCTGCTTTGGCTTGATGTCCTGAGGGACTA
>Ga0137403_10009400_pt1 | contig 10869 bp, 9 predicted proteins | sample CZOMad2_1_16fung_FD_122057 | JGI IMG/M metagenome (GOLD analysis project Ga0137403, IMG submission 122057) | Vadose zone soil fungal communities from Angelo Coast Range Reserve, California, USA - CZOMad2_1_16fungal (Hybrid Assembly) | ecosystem: Environmental > Terrestrial > Soil > Vadose zone... | reverse complement strand
TCGGCCGCTCGTGCTAATCTCCTTGGCCACGGCGGGGGTATAGCTCAGTTGGTAGAGCGTCTCGTTCGCAATGAGAAGGTCAGGGGTTCGAATCCCCTTACCTCCAGTTCGTAAATGCTGTGGTCGGCCCCCGCGCGTCTGCCGCAGTTCAGAGTGCGCGTTTCCTCGCTCTCACTAGCTCAGCCGGCCAGCTACACCTGTAGCGGCTCGGCATTAGCGGGGGCAACAGATGCGAGTTCCGACAGCCGTCCCAATCGCCTCGTGGCCCAGATCTCCGTAAGGCGTACGAAAAAGTATGCAAATATGACAGGCCAGAGCACCAGCAGGCTGATGTCGCGGCCGAGATTGAAGGTAAGACCGGCGCCGAGCATGAACAACACTAAGCGCAGCAGCGATTTTCTCTGTTCCCACCAGCGGATGAGCAGACCAGTCCAAAGCGCCATCAGTATGCCGGCTGCCACTGGACCAAGAATTTGGCCAAAGTTCAAAACGCCGCCGCCGATCATTCCGGTAGAAACGGTGGCCACGACCCCGAGCTCACTGTCCGGGCTCTCGAATCCGCGCCACTTCGCATAGTCAATTCCAATCAACGGCTTTGAGGGCCAAATCGCGCGTGGAACCACATTCAATAGCTCATTCAAATATTTTCCACCATACGTCGGAGGTGCTGTGCCGGTCTCCAGATAAGCATTCGCAAAGCAAAGCTCCTGAATCATGTTCAGGCCGGTTTGTCTCGCATCTTCGTCGATGAGCTCGTACGGATTCTCAGCAGCTAACACCTCTCTGAAGCCGGTGCCACGAAACGCTGTCACGAACTTGAATCCCTGGTCCAAGCAGACAAACGCAACCGCCAGAACGGCCAACTTCAAAACGAGCGGCTGGCGAGCGTAAAGCAGATACGTGATGATGAAAGGCAGAACTGCCGCAAGAAAGTGGCTGCGCGCACCTTCGAAAAAGAAATAAGGCAGCGTAATGGCGAACATCCCCGCCGCGAGCAAACGCCACGAAGTGCTGCGCTGGAAGAATACCAGAACGCCAAGAAACGCTGTTATTGCATTGAACAGATAGGCTCCGGATGCGACTAGAAAGCCGCTTGCCGAACTCGAAACTGCCTCCCGCCCCCACATGGTAGCGCCTGCGCGGGAATCGATCGGAAGCACTGCGCCGACCACATCACCGTCCATTCGATAGATCCCAATTGCAAAAAGCAAGAACCAAATCGCGCCGACCGCAATTAAGACCTGCTCAGGGCTGACGCGCTGGGTGGCAAAAATGCCAGTATTTCGCGACCGAACAATCCAACGTACTGCGACCGGCATGAAAACGCGAAACCCAATCAAAAAGAGTAGTACCTGCCCATAACTTTGGCCTAACAAGAAAGAAGGAAGATAATCGTATTGCTCCGGATTGATAAAGGGATCGACGAAATACCACGCGAATACTGTCACGTAGACTAGGAGCGTGATGCTAAAGCTATTTTGGTTCAGCAGCTTTATGCAGCTTTCCACCGTCAATACCAACAACACGACCGCAGCGAGATAGAACGTTACTTCATGAATCACCATGGAGTGGAGAGGCGAGGCGCACAGTATAAAGCTCAAAGTGGAAAGTGAAAGCCATTATTCTCCAGCGTGAGTCCCTACAGGGTTGCGCACAACTCTTTCAGTCGCTGACCGAGCGCCGGGACTGTGAATTTTTCACGCACACGTGACGCGGCAGCAAGCTCGCGCAGGCGACCTGGATCCGCCATGCAATCGCGAACCGTCGCTGCGATACACGCGGCACTTGGTTCCTCAAGAATGATTCCGTTGCGGCCGTTCTCCACGACCTTGCCACAGAATTTCGAGGCAATAACGGGCAAGCCCTGCGCCTGTGCTTCCAGCTGCGTAATGGCAAATCCGTCCGACAGCGTAGGAAGAATAAATACGTCTGCATTTCTGTAATACTCAGCTGCCTGGTTGCGCGTTACAGGGCCAAACCATTTCACGCGCCCCGCATTCCCGATTGTGCTGGCGGTTGCGATTTCCACAGGTCCAATCATCCAAAATTCAACCGGCTCATTGCGCAAAATTCGAGCAGCCTCCAGCAACCTGGACACGCCCTTCCGCAGATTAATTAGACCAAGAAAGAGCACGCGCATCGGCCGCTCTTCTGTAAAACGCGTCGGATACGATCGCGCGCATCTGACCTCTGATTCCTGACCTTTGAGCTCTGGCGTTTCGTATGCGAGCGGAATGACTGATAACTTCTCCCCTAGAACTCCTCCCCGAATCAATCCTTCCCGCGACCAGCCCGAATTCACAATAATTCTGTCGGCCAGATTGCATTCGTCGCGCCAGTTCTTCCAGTATTCACGCGGCGCTGGCTGCCAGCCACGCGCCAGTTCAGGCACGCGCGCGGTTTCTTCCGCTACGATCGCTTCTTCCTCGGGGCCGGGATCGATTTGGACGAGTACCGTTTTCCAGCCGAGGGATTTTGCGTACCGAAACGGCTCAAGGGCGGTGTAGCTATAGCTCAAGACAATTGGCAGATAGTTGATGGTTGAGAGATGAGAGCGAAGAAACGAAACGACTTTGCCTTGAAACCAGCGGTTGCGCTCAACTATTTTCGGCCATCCGCTCAGGCCACGCGCGCGTGCAAGCGTCTCAAATACAATCAACGACGCATTAAACGCTTTCACCTGTGCGTTGCGCAGCTCGCTGTGGAACCTGTCTTTGAGGTTTGACCTGCGATCGCGCACTTTCGCGAAGAAAGACGAAGGCGGGATCCAGACATCGGTTAGCAGGTATTCAAGCAACCCCAAGGAGAACAACGCCCGTGGAATCGCATAATGTTCTCGCGCGCCGAGCTGACAACAAAGCCACTTCATTGTCTCAGGGCAACGCAAGCCAGCGTTTGTAACTTGCCCACGCAACAGCCCTACGCTTTCGAAGGCAATGTGGAATTCCAGCCAGTGCCTGGCCCCACCACAATGGTTCGCGAACTACCCACGACCAGCCACGTTTGCAGGCATAACGAAACTGCGAGAAAACACGCCAGGCAGCTATTCCGGGGGCAAACGGGAAAGGACATCGCATTAGCGTGCTCCACAATTCGTTGCGCGCGTGACGATGATGAATGCGGATCTCATCGCGTGCCTGCCCGGAATAATGGTGACGGATGGTGATCACAGGAGAAAACAGCACCTCATAACCCGCCGCCACACATTGAAGGGCGTAGTCCGGCTCTTCATACATGTGGAAAAATCGCGACTCGAACCCGGGCAGTTGTAGATAAGTGGATCGGCGCAGGACCGCGCCGGAGTTAGCAAATGAACGCGTCAAATGTTCCGAACGAAAGTTGGTTTGCGCGAGTGTTTCGGGATACTCATCTGTGCGTTGGGGAAAATGGAGCACCGCCAGTTTGGGCCGTTGTTCAAACAGCGGCGCGATGCGCGCTATACAATCTAACTGCTCCGGATAACTGTCGTCATCCAAGGCCAGAACCAAATCACTTCTCGCCTCGCGCATCATGCGATCGCGCGAGACCACCGAACCGAGGCTGACTTGATTCATGAACAAGCGGGCTTTGGGCGACTGCGCTTTGACGGCTTTAACCATGTCCTCCGTACAGCCGTCCATCGTGATGAGCACCTCCAGCGGCGGCGGATTTAATCGCCGCAAAGCACAGCAAGTCCGCCGTAAATCCACGATGCGGTTCCTGGTAGTGATCATCACGGAAAGACTCATTGCCAAGGGATGGTTTCCAACCGATCACCAAGTCATATAGCCGAGGTCGGAGACCGCTTGAAAAACAAGGTCAGGCGCACAAGGCGGGATTGAACCGCAAACAGGTCGCTCCGATTTCATCCCGGTCAAGCGAGCAGGAATTCTTTTCTCAAGTTTTGCGTGATGAATCTTGTCCGCCGAATGTTTCCGAGCGTTATCCGCAAGTTGAACTTCCGGACACGATCGCCGGTGGCGCCAGCCATGCTATCAGGACTGACCCGATATATCAGTCCGTTGAAGGGGAGGGTATACAGCTCGTGTCCCAGGTAGGAGAATTGACTGGCATATCTTTGATGACTGTCATTGAGGAGCAGCGTCGTCATCCTGGATCCGGGCACAAGTGAATAATGATCAGTGGTGGCAAACCGGGAACCCGCCTCATCGAGTATCACGCCTTCTACCTCGGTCAGAAACGGCCCGGTCCGATCCGCCAAATCGCTCCTAATGATCAAGGAGGATCCGCACACACGGTCAAGATACTCAGTACGATGAATGAGATAACGAGCACCCGAGCGCCAAAACCAACCGTGCCGGATAAGATACCCAGCCTCTGTTCCCGCATCATCGAGCCAGCCGACCAGCCGTGAACTGATCAAATCGTCCGCATCCAATTTCATCACATATTGCGGCCTCCAGTTTGATTTAGCGTATCGCCATGCGGCATCAATCTTGGCTAGCTTGTCCAATCTGCCGGCAACACGATGATCAACGTGCAACGGGAATGAATACTTCAATCGAATAAAATGAATCTTGGAATCAAACTCCATTTCAAGTTCAGGCTCTTCATTTCCGGCTACTACCACCCGGTAATTGTCACTGGCCGAGTTTCGAATTGAGCAGAGTGTCTCCTGCAGATAGGTCGAGGCGGTCCGCCAGTTGGATCTCACCTTTCGCGATGCAAATGGAATCAAGAAGACTACGCTCGGCTTCTCATTATGTAATTCCTGCTTCATCATTGGATCAACCGAGCATGAATTCTTTCTTCAGGCCGGGTGTGACTAGGCGTGTCCGACGGATGCGTCCGAAAAACATCCGCAGGGTTTGCGTTCCGTGAGATTCACCGCCGCCGGCGTTATTTTCGTGGATACGACAAACGGCTGCGTTGAATGGAACCGTCGCCAGACGGTGTCCCAAATAAGCGAATTGGGCCGCGTAACGCTGGTGACTATCGCTCAAAAGCAGCGTCGAGGTACCGGAACCTGGCACGAGTGAATACTGATCATTGGCGGCAAACCGGCGACCTGCCTCGTTCAGCACCCCGCCCTCGATCTCAGTTAGAAAAGGCCCTGTCCGATCCACCACGTCACTCCGGATGATGAGACAGGAACCACAGACACGGTCGAAGTACTCAGTGCATTGAATAACATAACGCGATCCCGAGCGCCAAACCCATCCGTGTCTTATAAGATAGCCAGCGTCACCGCCGGCGTTCCCCAACCACTCGAGGAGCTGAGAACTAATCAAGTCATCCCAATCAAGCTTCATCACATATTGGGGACTCCACGTCGACTTTGCGTAACTCCAAGCCGCCCCCAAATTGATCAGCTTATCCTGAACTGCCGCGAGGTAATATCCGTTTTCTTGAGACGGCAAAGGATGATCAAGTGATAAGAATGCAAATCTTGGATCTTGAGGCAGAGGAAAATCCGGAGGCTCATGGCCGGCCACTACCACGCAATAGCTCCCATTGGTCGAGTTGAGGATAGATGACAGCGTTTGCCGAAGATAGGCACAGGCAAGATGCCAATCCTTTACCCTCCCAGGCGAAGCGATTGGAATTAAAAAAGCAATTGTTGGCCCCTGATTCATGGCAAGGCAACTCTCCTCTGCTAGGGCGAGTTGCCAACAGCGCGTTGCAACCGGTGCCGGAATTTGCCGGCCAACACGTGTCCTTCCTCGTTTAACACTGCGAGCCACGCGCCGAGTTCACCGCGTTTACGACGATGGTGTTCCAAACGGCCAATAGTGAAAGGTCGCGAATAGGTTTTGCCATCGAGCAACGATGGTTTGCGTCCGCAAAAGTGCGCTACCCGCGGACGCCGGATTGTTTTTGGAAAATGCCAATTGCTATGGGCACAATCTTGTTTCAGTTCGTCTATGCCATGATGTCCACCGATATGTTGGAGATCTGACACGGCAATCTTGAGTTCCTTGCCTTGAGTCAGTGCGTGCACGAGGTAGTTCAGCGTTCCCATTTCACCCCAGGCGAACAACCCCGCCGACTCCCTGCCCCACGACTCAGCTCTATTCCACACATCAAACGGGATCGCATTCCGCCGGCAGGCAAAGGCTCCAGAGCTGAAATACGCCTTTCCCCGCCATTCAAAATCTGGATCAAACCGGCGCAACTTCACGGGGTCAAAATAGAAATGCGGCAGCCACGATGGGATTTCGGTGGCATCTGACGGGATGGAAATCTCGCTCCAGAAAATCTGAAAATCGACATCGGTCCGGACGTGCGGAGTAAAGTCTCCCCAAACGATCGCGTCTGAATCGAGCCACACGTAAAAGTCAAAAGGACCCTCCCATAGTGCCGCAAGCTTTGCGCGATAATTTCCGCACATTAGGTTGCGCATTTCTTCGGATGGCAATTCCCCAACACGCAAAACGATCAGATCGTATTCTTTTTCCAAATCCGAAACGTCAAAATCGCCATCGACCGTCAGGCATATTGGAACATCGGGGCAGTAATGCTTCATGCTGGCCAGCGTCGCCTGAACGAGGAACCTGTCCCCGGCATGGCAGCCGGTCACAAAACCGAATGGCGCCTGCACCGTCACGTTGTGAAGGCTGGTGTATGTGCGCCGGGCATTCTTGCGGAGCGAACGCAGTGGCGATAAACGTCGAGGAATTCCGCAGCAAATTGCTCTTTGCTGTTGCGAGTAAGCGCCAGGTGACTCGCCGAACTGCCAAGCTTGTCGCGAAGTTCTGGCGAGACCATCAGTCTCTCGATCGCAGCTAACAAGGCAGATGCATCAAGCGGCTCGCAGAGGAGCGCCACCTGTCCGTCCGGCGCCGATTCGGGTATCCCACCGGTGCGAAAGGCCACAACGGGCGTTGAACAAGCCATCGCTTCCACCAGCGTCAGGCCGTAAGTTTCCATCAGTGAAGCGCTGACAAAAACGTCAGCAGCTGCAAAGAGACGCCCGAGTTCATGCCGATCGCGAATGCCACCTGTAAACCGCACATTCAAAGAATCCGGAACGGGCACGTTACCTTCGCCGAATGCCACAACCATCACGCGCTCGAGATCTGGCAAATGCGACAATTGCTCGAGCAACCACCGCACATTTTTGTTTATATCATTCAGCGACGCGCCTCCTGTAACAATGACAAACGCGTCTGCTGGCAAGGCGAGAAGCCTTCGGCACAATTGCTTGTCCTGCGGTTTAAAAATAGTCGTGTCGATCCCAGGAGGAATTACTCGCACGCCGCCGCACGCTTTGGCTATCGGACTTCGCCCGGCGATTTCGGCCAGCCACTCGCTGTTTGCAACCATACGTGCTCCGCAATGGCGATATGCCCGCAACTTCCGCCAATGCGAGGTCTTTGCCAGAATCCGATTCAAAGGCGTCTTCAAAATCGGACATGGCGCGCAGGTCTCGGTGAAACGATCGCACCCGCGATATAGGAAACAGCCGCCCGTAAAATGCCACATATCGTGCAAAGTAATGACCACACCAATCCCGCTTGGCAGTGTCTCCAGCCAACTGGGAACATTGAACCAATCCGCAACCGTGTGTAGATGCACCACATCAACTCCCTCCAAGTCTTCGGCCGCTGGCGGCGATAACAACCGCCGTGTTCCGTGCCACGGTTCGGTGGACAAGGAAACATACGACCGGCGAATCACGCGATCCAAGAGGGACCTGTCGGCATGCCCCGACAGCGAATCTTTGCACAGCACGCGGCTTTCAATCCCCTGCTCCGTTAATGCGCTGGAAAGAAGCGCCGCAAATTCAAAACTGCCGCCCGAAGCGTGAGTGTTGACCTGTAGTACCCTCATGCTGTGGATTTCGAGACGGCAAATGTGAACTTCATACGTTGAATTTCCTCGGCGCGTCTATGGTACAGTCGCCACCGGCGCGGCGCGTTGAGAATATAGTCGAGCCAATACCGCGCCGCTTTTCGATAACCTGCACACTTCTCTTTTTGCCCCCCAAGTTTGTAAAGTAACGAAACTACCGGAAATGCGAGTGCCCGAAGAGGTGCAAGTCCCGTGCGCAAGAAATCTCGACGTCGCCTTTTCCTGAAATCCGCGGATCGCCGAGTAACAGGCAAACCAGCATCCACGGCAAATCGTTCAAACAGGACCTGGCTCGGAGTGCGTGCTCCACCAAGCCACGGAGCCGATGTCGTATAGTGAAGCACGCAGTCCAGATCATTGTTCTGCTGCGCATCAAAGCGCCACGACGCGCGATTCCAATGTTCGGGCAAGTCGTCGATCTCTCTGTGGAGAAGAAAATTGATAGCCGACTGGTCCCAGAATCGGTATTTCCCGCTCCAACGATTCAAAAAATCAACAGCGGATTCGAAGAAATGCTGTCTCCTGAGTTCGTCGAGATTCATCAACATTACACCGCAGTTAAAGTAAACGCCTTCCGCAGGAAGATTCATCGCCTTTGCCAGCAGTAGGCAGTCTTGCGCAAGTGACAACGTTTCCGAGTCACGAACTGCGGCAAGGACCTTGCGTTCCGCCAATTCAAGATCAAAAAGCTCCGCTAGATCGCGGAAGACCAAACTGTCGCAGTCTAAGTAGATCACACGCGGCGCACTCACCAAGCGCGGCAGCAGTATCCGGCAATAAGTCATGTGCGATTCGCCTGGTCCGAGTGTCGCCGCGCCAAACACCGATGCATCTGCCGTCACGAACTCGAGCCGACCGCGTTCACTAACTGGAGCGACGAGTCGTAGAAGAGCATCCCTGGATCGTTGCGAAATACCGCCGTCGAGCACCTTCACCTCCACTTCTCGCGCCGGGTCCAGGTAACTTAAAGCGCTCGCGACCGCGCAATACAGCCCGGGGAAGTACCGTTCGTTACTAGCCAGCGCAATAACTACTGGTTCCATTATTCACAAACCCATTTTACGAATAACCGCTCCCGAAGATGGTTCGCCGGGCGATGAACAATGCATTCGCTATGGCTATGCGGCAGCGAACTGCGATTCGTTTGGTCGTCGGAACGCTCTTCAGGTTGACAAACAAAACGTCATCAACGCTGGGCCAGTTTGCCATTACGATGCCGTACCCCTCAGCCCGCATGCGCCGGCAGACACGATCCACATCGCGCCGCGTGAATGGCGCTCGCTTATCGTGAAATTCAACCGTCAACTGGCCGCAACTGGCCAGATCAGATGCGCTCGCGTTTTCTAAAATCCCGATTTCAGCGCCTTCCACATCCATCTTTATCAAATCTACTCGCTCTCCCAAGCGCTTGACGGTGTTCGAGAAATCCAGCGTCGGAACCGTCACCTGATCAGCTATCCCATAAGCTGCCGACCATTCCCTGAAAACACTCGAAGACTCAGGCTCGATCGATCGGGTAAACGTGACTGGCCCTTGTTTGCTTTCTGCGACGACCGCTGCATGAACAACATCCGCTTCGTCACCGAAGGTTCGTTTCAGGGATTCCGCCAATGCGGGATCCGCTTCAATCAGAAGAGCCCGAGAAACAGGATGTTCTGATTTTAACGCCGCGAAGAATTCTCCACGGTGCGCCCCAAAATCCGCCACCACCGTCGGCTGGCCCAGAAGTGGCGCAAAAAACGAATGCTCTCGAAAACGGCGAACTCCAAGACAGTCCAGAAGCAAATGAAATATTCGCCGGAACACACGTCGCGCCTGCATTCGAAGGCCACCGCCACTCGCTATCATATTGTTCTTCGATATGACACGAAACTTGACTGACTACGGTCCCGCGTTTACGGCCTGCTCCATTGCTGAGGCATCTGATCTGTTTTTCGAATAGATCGCTCTCCTAAGGGCGTCCACGAACCGCGCTTGAATGCGCTCGCAATTGAATTCGACGGCAGCGGCCTCGCGGGATGATTTTGCAAGGCGCTCTTGTTCCGCAGGCGAAGCAGCCAATTTTTCCAGCGCACCGCGTATCGCTGACGGATTCGAATCTGTAACGCATAATGCTCGGTTTCCCCTGCGCGCCCATTGCACCGCCGAACAGTATTCAGGTCCCCACACGATAATTGGAAGACCAAGCTGCGTCGCATCAATCATCTTTGAAGCAAAGCTGGTTATCATTCGCCGGCGGTGCGACGGAGCAAAGCTCATGACGACTAAAGCAGCTTGAAAACCGTGAAGCGACTGCGCCAGTTGGTTCGGCGGAATGAATCCACGGTAAACTCCACGAGAGCGAAACCCATCCTCGGCTCCCGACGTCCAAACCGGACTCGGACCAAAGACCTCTAAACGCACGCGGTCAGAGCCTTTGAGCGCGCGCAATGCGCATTCGATCAGCGGCCCATATTCGGAAAGATTTCCGAAATAGGCAACTCGCAACGGGAGCTCAACATTGTCCGCCAGCTCGCTACATCGTGTTAGCGACGGCGCGTCATGCAGCACCAAACCATTTTCAAGTTCACCTAACTCACGCCGCATTCCCTCGCTTACGCAGATTGCTACGTCGCTCTCGGCGGACGTCTTGCGAAATTGGCGTTCAACTCGCGGACGGAATGCGAGAGGGACATCTGGAAAATCAGGCCACCAGTCCTGAAAAAAACAAACCAACGGCAGTTTAAACTCTTGTGCTACTCTCCTGGCCTGTATGTGCCAGGAGCCATGTGCAACGGTGACGACAACATCCGGCCGAAACAAGTGGATCAAGTCACGAACGATTTTGCGCGGAGGCAAAACAGGGAAGAGACATTCCCAAGCCCGAGAGACGGATTGAAAGCCAATTTGTCGAAGTTTGCCGATCAGTTTCAAACGAAACGGAAATTGCCGCCACGACACGACCTCAGACTCAATCCGCGGGTTTGATTTGAGATGGCGATGCAAAACCAGTTCACCGCCTGAACCTCGCGCGTTTGGAACGACTGAAGATACGACCAGGACTTTGATTCGGTCCATTGGAAAGCAACGCAGGAT
>Ga0137403_10009399_pt1 | contig 10870 bp, 6 predicted proteins | sample CZOMad2_1_16fung_FD_122057 | JGI IMG/M metagenome (GOLD analysis project Ga0137403, IMG submission 122057) | Vadose zone soil fungal communities from Angelo Coast Range Reserve, California, USA - CZOMad2_1_16fungal (Hybrid Assembly) | ecosystem: Environmental > Terrestrial > Soil > Vadose zone... | reverse complement strand
GATCGGCGCTGTGGCATGAATGGTGTTCCCGATAACGGTGGATTCGATCTGACCCTGCATGTCTATCGCGCGGTCGTTGAAGCTTTCGGTAAGCTCGTTGTGCTCTATTCTTGTGCCCCGCGACGTCCTCCTAACATTCGGAATGGTGGTGACGCCCGTGCAGGTTCCTTTGGGCGTGGTGTCCACGCCGCTGATGAAGCAGTCCGCGTTTGAGAGGCAATAACGGCTGGAGTCAAGCGTACAGGTTCCCGGAATCGTAATTGTGCTCGTGATGCCGGCCCCCCGGATTCCCTGCAGTCCCCCCGAGACCATGTTGTTTGCTATCAGGGTGTCGGTCGTATCGTGAGAGCAGCTGATGCCGGCATGACCTTTTCCTACAGAAGATCCGACCTGCGTGCCGGTATTGCTTTCAATGACATTGCCGTCCGATGACAGTTCCGTTTGCCCGGTAAGGTCAATATTGGGGGCGTTGCGGAGTTGAATCAATGCACTTCCGACTCGGGCGTTAACGAGCGGAAAGACAGTAGCGGCACCTATCAAAAGTATCCCATTAGAGCTACAGGTAAAAATCTGATCATCCGTTCCCGGAAAACCCCGCATCGGAGCACCGCTGGTACCGCTGGAACCAATTAGGGTATTGTCGGTTATCAGATTTCTGTCGCTGTCATATTCCACAGCGATGCCGTAGCTGCAGCCGCCGATGCTCTCGAACGTGTTGCCGCTGATATGAGTGTTGTCCGCTTCGAATACTTGTACACCTGCAACCCTGGTCCTGATCTCGTTGTTAAGGACCTTGTTCTTGGAATCATCTGCCTGATCTGGCGGAATTTTGGACTTGGCGATCACAATGCCGAAGTCGAAGGGGTGGGTTGCGTCTCCGATGATGCAGTTCTGGATTTTGCTGCCGTATGCTCCATTGAGGAAAATCGCGACCTCGGGGGCGGAGCGGACTATGCCTGTGCCACTTGTGCTGGAGGGGAGGATTTTGTGCCCTTGGCAGTTCAGGTGCATAAAGGAATCAATGTCCAGGGTGGCGTCGAGCACGACATCGCCCTCGAGGACGCATTGGCTGCCTCTCATGACCGTTGGCGCCGGACAGCTTGAAGCAGCCTTCTGAGGCTTGGCAATAACAGTGGTGGCTAACGCATGCTCTGATTCAGGACTCACTACGGCTAAGACAATTAGCGTGAGCATGACGAGGAGTGCGAAGCGAAGGACCAGGGTGAGCCGTTTCGTCTGCATGTCGTGTCTCCCTTCATGGTTGCCTGAAAATCACCATAGGCTCATAGGGTAGGCATGAGGGCCTGCTCTGACATCCCAAAGGGAGGATGAGTCGTGTGCACACCCTGTCAGCGGGGTTTTCTCCAGGACCTCCTCCCTTTCTGCCATGGGCACAAGAGTCGTCCCATCTCCCCCGACACCAGCGCCGCGTCGCCGGCAGTGTACCGGGAGGCAAGATATCGTCTTCCAGGGTGGAAAACATGACACGTTCGGTGCATTTTCGAAAAATTTTCGGTGTATTTTTTGTGCTATGATGCATCGCGATGCACCCTCCGAAGAACGTGGGCGGGACCTGCGGGCCGCGGCCACTGACGGGATGGCCTGGGGCCAGAAGTCTCCCCAGGTGGGGAGAAGGGCTAAGCGATGTACTACAGCTTTGGTGACTATGTCCTGGACACCCAGCGTCATGAGCTGCAGCACGCGGGAGAACCCATTAAGCTGCGGCGCAAGGTGTTTCACGTGCTCACCTACCTCCTGGCGCATCACGATCGGGTGGTCCCCAAGCAAGAACTCCTCGCGCAGCTGTGGCCCGACCAGTTTGTCGGGGACGAGGCGTTGACCTCTTGTATCACGGCGCTGCGCCGGACGTTGGGGGAGCGGGGGCGGACGGCGCGCTTCGTGCGCACGCTGCACGGCCAGGGCTATCGCTTTGTAGGGGCGGTCACGATGCAGGAGCCCCGCCCGGTGGACGAGGCCGCGCCGGCCCTCCCCCGGCGCCGGGGAGCGGGAACCACCCACCAGGCCGAGGGGTCAGCACCGGCCCTCGCTCGATCGTGCGCGGAGCTGGGGAGCCCCTTCCGGGAGGCGTTGGACACAGAACACAAACAGGTGACCGTCCTGTGCGGCGCCCTGGCCGAGGTGCCCACACTGGCCGCCCGCCTGGGGCCGGAGGCGATGCACCATCTGATGCACGACGTGTTGGCGCTGGCCCAGGCCACGGTGCAGCGGTACGAGGGCGCCCTGGCCCAGGTCTCCGGCGAGGGCTTCGTGGCGCTGTTTGGAGCGCCGGTGGCACAGGAGGACCATGCCCGGCGGGCGGTGCTGGCGGCCCTCGAGCTGCATCAGCGGCTCCACGCCCCCGACGTGCTACGGGGGTCGCTGCACGGCGTAGCGCTCCGCCTGGGGCTGCACACCGGGTCGGTGGTGGTGGGCCCGCTGGCGTCCGAGCCGCAGCGGCCCTACCTCGCAGCGGGCAACACCCTGCAGCGGGCGACCCAGCTCCAGCAGCAGGCTGCGCCCGACACCTGCCTCGTCAGCGCTGCCACCTACGCGCTAGTGCAGGACGAAGTCCAGGGCGAGGCGTGTGAGACCTCCTCTCTTGATGGGGCGCTCCCTCCGGGGTCCGTGTACGCGATCCGCAGCCTCCTGCGGCGCCGGGCGGGCGTCCCCCGGCGCGGCGCACGGCCCCTGAGTCGCTTTGTGGGCCGCACGCAAGAACTGGCGCTCCTGCACGCGCGGCTGGTGCACGCGCTCGGGGGGCAGGGGCAGGTGCTCAGTATTTCGGGAGAGCCGGGGCTGGGCAAATCCCGGCTGCTCGACGAATTTGTGCACCGCTTGCGCGGACAGCCCGTGACCTGCTGCGAAGGCCATTGCCTGGCCTATGGGAGGGCCACCCCGTACCTGCCGGTGCAGGACCTGCTCCGGCAGCTCTGGGGCCTCCCCAACCCCGCCCACGCTCCAGCCCTCACCGCCGCCGTCCACCAGCGGCTGCGCGAGGCCGGGGTGGCGTCCGAGGCGGATGACCTCCTGCTGCTCCAGCTCCTGGACCTGCCCGTGGACCTTGCGCCGCTGGCCGCGCTCGACCCATCGATGCGCCAGGCACGCACCTTTGCCGTGCTCTGGCACATCATCCGGCAGGCCAGTCGGCAGCAGCCCCTTCTGCTCGCCGTGGAGAATCTGCACTGGATCGACCCGACCTCGGAAGCGTGGCTGGCGTCGCTGGTGGAGCGGCTGGGGGACATGCCCGTGCTCCTCCTGACGACCTATCGGCCCGGGTATCAGCCGCCATGGCTTCGGCACTCGGCAGCGACCCAGATGGCGCTGCCGCGACTATCGCCCCGGGAGAGCCTGGTGGTGCTGCAGTCCGTGCCGCAGGCCATGCAGCTCCCCGCGCCGCTGCAAGAGGCGATTGTGGCCCAAGCGGCCGGCAATCCCTTCTTTGTGGAGGAGTTAACCTGGGCGGCGCTGGGGCAGGGCGCCTATGCTGGCCCTCTGCCGCTGCCGGACACGATCGAGGCAGTGCTGGCGGCGCGCCTGGACCGCCTCCCCCCGGAGGCCAAACGCCTGGTGCAGATCGCGGCCGTCATCGGCACCGAGGTGCCCGTGCCGCTGGTGCAACGACTGGCAGATTTGCCAGAGGAGGTGCTGCAGCGGGGGCTGGCACACCTCCAGGCGACGGAGTTCCTCTACGAGACACGGCTCTTCCCGGAGCCGGTCTACACCTTCAAACACGCCCTCACCCGCGAGGTCGCCTACGAAACGCTGCTCCAGGAGCGGCGGCGGATGCTCCACGCTCAAATTGTCGAGGTCCTGGAGGCGCTGGCGCCCGAGCGGCTGGGGGAGCAGGTGGAACGGATTGCCCACCATGCTCTCCAGGGGGAGGTGTGGGACAAGGCCGCGGCGTACTATCGGCAGGCTGGCACTAAGGCGGAGGTGCGCTCGGCCTACCGCGAGGCCGTGGCGTGCTTCGAGCAGGCACTGGTCGCGCTGCAGCATCTCCCTGAAAGTCGTGACACCATTGAGCAGGCCGTCGATATTCGCTTTGACCTGCGCAGTGCGCTGTTTTCATTGGGAGCATTCGAGCGAATTTTTGAGCACCTGCACGAGGCCGAGACCCTGGCCAAGGCCCTGGGCGATCGGGGGCGGCTGGGGTGGGCGTGGGCCTACACAGCCCTCGGTTGGAGCCAGATGGGGAAACTGGACCGCGCCCTTGAAGCCGGCCAACGTGCGCTTTCCATCGCCACCGATCTTGAGGATTTTGGCCTCAACCTTATTACGAATTACGTGCTGGGGATTGTCAATCAATACCTGGGCGACCATCGGCGGGCGGTAGACCTCCTCGGCAAGAATGTGGACGCGCTCCAAGGCGAACGGAGCCGTGAGTACTTTGGCCAGAGCGGCCTTCCCGCCGTGGTCCACCGTGCCCTAATCGCCGGATCCCTTGCTGAGCTAGGAGCATTCGCCGAGGGGATCGCTCGCGGAGAGGAAGGAATCTCGATCGCTGAGGCGGCCGATCATCCCTACAGCCGTACCCTGGCGTATTGGAACGTCGGCTATTTGTATCTCCGGAAAGGGGAGCTCCAGAAAGCTATTTCCGTGCTCGAAGGCGGCCTTGAACTGTGCCAGGTTGCTAATTTCCCGTCCGTGCTCGGGCGGTTCGCCTCGCACTTGGGCTATGGGTATGCGCTGTCAGGGCGGATCGCTGAGGCGCTGCCACTGTTGGAGCAAGCGGTGGGGCGAGCTGCCACCCCGAGAAACCTGCCCCGGCATGCGCTCTTTGTCGCTTGCCTGAGTGAGGGCTATTTGCTGGCCGGCCGCATGGAGGAGGCGATTACCCAGGCTCAGTGCGCGCTTGCGCTCTCGCGCGCCCAGAAGGGACGCGGATTCGAAGCATGGGCTTTGCGCCTGCTTGGTGAGATCGCCGCACGTCGCAATCCCCCGGAGATCGAGCAGGCTGAAGACCATTACCGTCAGGCGCTCGCCCTGGCCGACAAGCTGGGCATGCGCCCGCTCCAGGCGCACTGCCACTGTGGCCTCGGCACCCTGTATACGAGGACCGGTCGGCAGAAACAGGCCCGTACTGAGCTGTGCACTGCTATCGAACTCTACCGCGCCATGGAGATGACCTTCTGGCTACCGCAGGCGGAGGCCGCGTTGGCAGAAGCACATGATCAGGGTTGACAGGGAAAGAGGACGCTTGATACCGCTGACTGGTGGTCATTCATCCTGGAAAGCACACAGCATGGAGGGAGGAGGCAACACCATCATGGCGTCTACAGATGTAGTTCTGGAAGTGCGTTGTCCCGGCAGTGTATACCAAACCCTCCGTGCTGAGGGATTTGATAAAGAGACTTTGGGTCAGGAGACGCGCGAGGGATTGGCGGTTCGGCTGTACGGCGAGCATCGTTTGTCATTGGGCAAGGCGGCAGAGCTAGCTGGCTTGCCCATCGTCGGATTGATGGACTTGTTGCGCTCCCAGCAAATCCCCATCGTGGAATACGGCGAGGAGGAGTATACACAAGATCTGCAGACTATCGCCCATCTTACCCAGCCGGGACAAGGAACACTGTGAGAGTTGCGAGGAGGCTTGCCATGGTGCAAGAGGTATTCTTCTTCACTGAGATGGCCTATTCCGCCTATCCGCAAGACATCGCCGAGCAGCGCGGCTATACCGCCCTGATGTTGCCCAATGCCTATTTCGATCCGCACAAGGCCCATGTTCTCTACCAATCGTACTTTGAGGAATACCAGTACGCCAGCGAGATCGGCTTCGACGGTGTCATGATCAACGAGCACCACAACAATCCGCTCAATATGATGCCCTCCATCAACGTCATCGGGGCCATCCTGGCCAAGATGACCCGACGTGGCCGCATCATCCAACTCGGCAACGTCCTGCCCATTCACGACAATCCGCTGCGCCTGGCCGAAGAGATCGCCATGCTAGATGTGATCTCCGGCGGCCGCCTGACGTCCGGCTTTGTCCGCGGCATCGGCGTCGAGAGCCTGGCCCACAACGCCAACCCGGTGTATAACCGGGAGCGTTTTGAGGAAGCCCACGACTTGATTGTCAAGACGTGGACGACACCTGGACCGTTCCGCTGGGAGGGCAAGCATTTCCACTATCGGGTCGTAAACCCCTGGATGCTGCCGCTGCAAAAGCCGCATCCGCCGATTTGGGTGCCGGGGATCGCCAGCCCAGAGACCATTATGTGGGCGGCGCGGCACCGCTATCCCTATGTGGCCCTGAACACCTCCCTGGAGGTCACACCGCGGATGTGGAAGCTGTACGCGCAGACGGCTGCCGAAGAGGGCTACCAGGCGACCCCAGAGAACTATGGCTATGCTATCCGCGTCTGCGCCGCCGATAACAACGCCGAGGCCTATGAGCTCGGGCGTAATTTTTACTGGCAACTGGGACGAACGTTTGGACGCGTGCCCCTGCACTGGCAGCGACCGCCGGGCTATATGAGTCGCACCGCCATGAATAGTCAACAAATGGCGCTGCGCGACGCCTACGGCGACATCGGTTACGAACAGGCGCAAGAAGTCCATCAGGTCATTACCGGCACTCCTGACACGATCATCGCCAAGCTGCAGAAGGTGATCGACGTGGTGAATCCTGCCTGGCTGGTGCTGTGGGCGCGCGAGGGACTGATGTCGCATGCCGCAGCGATGCGCTCCCTGGAGCTCCTGGGCAAGGAGGTGATTCCCGCCATGAAGGCTTATCAGCCGAACGTCGAGGGAGACGAGGGCCCATGAAACCGGCACCATTCGAGTATTTCGCGCCAACGGATATTACTGAAGCGCTAGACTTACTGGCACGCTATGGCGACGAGGCCAAGATCCTGGCCGGTGGCCAGAGCCTTATGCCGCTGATGAACATGCGGTTGGCCCGGCCGCATGTGCTCATTGATATCAATCGGATCCGTGCCCTCAGCCACATCTCCCTCGACGCCAATGGTGCGCTAGCCATCGGCGCACTAACGCGCCAGCGCGCCATTGAGCGCGCTAGCCTGGTCCAGACGCATTATCCACTGCTATCAGCGGTGATGCCATCTCTTGGTCATTTCCAGATTCGTAACCGGGGGACGATCGGGGGGTCGATCGTCCATGCCGATCCGGCGGCGGAGCTTCCTGCTCTCTGCCTCGCCCTGGAGGCAGAGTTTGTCTTGCGCAGCGCCGTGGGTCAGCGCACCGTCAACGCGGCGGATTTCTTTCGCACCTATCTCACCACAGCGATCGAGCCCGTCGAGATGCTTGTCGACATCCGCTTTCCCCCCTGGCAAGCTCAGTGGCGCTGGGGCTTCCAAGAAATCTGCCGTCGGGAGGGAGATTTTGCCCTGGTAGGCGCCGTGGCAGTGCTGCGGATGGATGACGATGCCGTCTGCCAGGCGGCGCGCCTCACCATGTTCGGTGTGGGTGGCACACCGGTCCGACCGCAGAGGGCAGAGGAACTGTTGTCTGGACAACGACTGGAGAGGCGGGTGCTCGACCAGCTGGCGAGTGTCGTTGCGGCCGAGCTGGAGCCTGATTCGGACATACATGCCTCCGCCGAGTATCGCCGAGAGGTCGGCGGGGTTGTCGCCCGCAGGGCGGTCGAGATCGCCCTCGGGAATGCGAGGGGACACAACGAGCGATGACAGCGAAGCAGACGATTCAGTTGACAGTAAACGGTAGAGCCTACGAAGAAACGGTCGAAGTGCGTATGACCTTGGCCGACTTTCTGCGGGACGAGCTAAATCTTACCGGCACACATCTCGGCTGCGAACATGGCATTTGCGGCGCTTGCACCATCCTGTTTGACGGCGAGGCGGTACGGTCCTGCCTGCTGCTCGCGGTGCAGGCGGATGGCGCCAATCTGATGACCGTGGAGGGCCTGGCCCAGGGCGAGGGACTCCACCCGCTGCAACGGGCGTTTCACGAGAACCATGCCCTGCAATGCGGTTTCTGCACGCCGGGGTTCCTGATGACCGCTGTTGCGTTCTTGCAGGAAACGCCAAGCCCCACCGAAGCGCAGCTCAGAGAGGCGATCTCCGGTAACATCTGCCGTTGCACCGGGTACGCACCCATCGTGCAGGCTATCTTGCAAGCGAGACGGGGAGGATGAGATGGACCAGACCTACATCGGTGCGCCGATTCGGCGGCGGGAGGATTTCCGCCTCCTCACCGGTAAGGCCACATTTACCGACGACATCAAGCTCCCCCACATGCTCCATGCCGCGATTCTACGCAGCCCGCACGCCCATGCTAGAATCACCTCCATCGACGCCGCGAGGGCTCAGGCTCTTCCTGGCACCATCGCCGTGTTCACATTTCAGGACATCGCCGTTTGGGCCAAACCGATTCCGCTCAGATTATACCCGTTGCCGGGCCTGGAGCATTTTCTGCAATATCCCCTGGCGCAGGACAGAGTCCGCTATGTGGGCGAGCCGGTGGCGGTCGTCGTGGCCGAAAGCCGTTACCTGGCTGAGGACGCGTTGGATGCGATGGACGTCACGTATGATCCCCTGCCAGCGGTCACCGATGTGCGTCAGTCGTTGCAGCAACAGGTGATCATCCATGAGAAGCCAGCCACTAATCTGGCAGCCCGCTATACCCTTGCCCTCGGCGATATCGAGGAGGCATTTCGCAATGCTGCATACAGCCGCAAGGAAGTGTTCAACGTGCATCGCCATACTGGGAATCCGCTCGAGACCCGAGGACTGGTGGCCAGCTACGACGCCGGGCGCGGGGAGTTCACCGTGTGGGGGGAGACCAAGGTCCCGTATTTCAATCGGGCCGTCCTGGCATCGTTTCTCGACGTTCCCGAGTCCAAGATCCACTTCATCGAGACCGACGTCGGGGGAGGTTTTGGGATACGCGGGGAGTTCTATCCCGAGGATTTTTTAATCCCGTTCGCCGCCATGAACCTCGGGCGGCCGGTGAAATGGATCGAGGACCGACTAGAGCACTTGAAGGCGGCCAATCATTCGCGCGAGGTCCTCTGCGAAGTCGAGATCGCAGCGCAGCGCGATGGCACCCTGCGTGGCATGCGGGCCCACGTATACGGCGATATGGGGGCGTATATTCGCACCCATGGCGGCCTGGTACCTTCGTCAACCGCAGCCCTCCTGACCGGTCCCTATCACATACCGGCCTATCAGTGCACGGTGAGCTGTGTGATGACCAATAAGATGGGCTTGGGGACGTATCGGGCCCCCGGCCGCTATGAGTCCTGTTTCATCCGTGAGCGCTTGTTAGATATGGTGGCAGCGGATTTGCTGATCGATCCGGTGGAGCTGCGCTTGAGGAATTTCATTCAACCCTCGGAGATGCCCTACACCGTAGGCAAGACACGCCCAGATGGCCCACCCACGGTGTTCGACAGTGGCAACTATCCCAGCGCTTTTCAGCGTGCCCTGGACCAGATCGACTACGACGCATTGAAACCTCTGCAGGGCAGGCGCCAGAATGGGAAGTACCATGGCATCGGCATCGGATGTTTTGTGAAGAACACCGGTCAAGGTCCTTTTGAGGGGGCGCGGGTGGTGGTGAGCGGCGCCGGTGAGATCGCTGTGTATCTGGGTATCACCTCACTGGGACAGGGCCATGAGACGACCATGGCACAAATTTGCGCCGACGCCCTGGGAGTCCCCATGGAAACCTTTACGATCTTTCATGGCAGCACCGACATGATGCCTTTCGGCGTCGGAACCTTTGCCAGCCGGGGCACGGTGATGGCGGGCAATGCCGTACATCTGGCCTGCCAGAAATTACGAGAGAAGGCGCTGGCTATCGCCAGTCGCTACCTTGAGGTTGATGCGACGCAACTCGTTTTCCGGCGTGGCCAGGTCTATCGCCAGGGTGCAGAAGATCACGCCCTCTTGGGGCTGGATGAGCTGGTGCGCCTGGCCGGCCCGGCGAGCCCCTACAATCTGGAAGAGCCGGGGCTTGAGGCCACAGCTTACTTCAAATCCAACCAACTTACCTACACCTACGGGACCCATGTTGCCCATGTCGCAGTCGACCCGGAGACCGGCAAGGTGGAGGTGCTACGCTATGTGGTGGTAGAGGACATCGGACGCTGCATCAATCCGTTGATCGTGCACGGCCAGACCGTCGGCGCTGCGGTGCAAGGCATTGGTGCGACGATTCTCGAAGAGCTGGTCTACGATGACAATGGCCAACTGCTGTCGGGGACGTTCATGGATTATACCCTGCCCACCAGCACCGATGCCCCATCCATTGACAGCATCATCCTGGAGGAGGCTCCCTCACCGCTCAATCCCCTGGGTGTCAAGGGAGCAGGAGAGGGAGGTATCGTCGCGACCGGCGCCGCCCTGGCGAACGCCGTCAGCCATGCGCTGGCCTCGCTGAGCATCCAGGTGACCGAATTGCCTCTCAGTCCCGACAGAATCCGCAGCTGGATTCGGGCGAGCAGCCCGCAGTCCCTATGACAAAGGGTAGGGCTTTCACCATAATAACCCGCGTAGAGATCTGCCTCCGGTATGGTCTAGACCATCCCGTGAACCTGGTGTGATTTTTTGAGGCTTCGGGGGCAGTATGCTAGACGGTCATCTTCGAACGGTCGCATAGGAAGAGTGCCCAGAGATGGCGTACAGGCAGACGGAGCTACAGACGAGCGGATCTCTTGGTTTAGATATCATGTTTTGATACGTTTTGGGACAGCGTATTTGATGCAGGTGCACTGTAAGTATTGAATTCCACAGTGGTCTAGGAGATTGCTACTGAATCTTCGTGAAAGGATTAGGTATCAGTGTCGGATACATTTGCTGTTTCGTTTAGGATACCTAATCCTTGTTCGGCTGCACAACAGTAAAGGCGGACGAGAACCAACCTTCTCCTGTGGAAGGAGGACCGTAGGCAT
>Ga0137403_10009398_pt1 | contig 10870 bp, 10 predicted proteins | sample CZOMad2_1_16fung_FD_122057 | JGI IMG/M metagenome (GOLD analysis project Ga0137403, IMG submission 122057) | Vadose zone soil fungal communities from Angelo Coast Range Reserve, California, USA - CZOMad2_1_16fungal (Hybrid Assembly) | ecosystem: Environmental > Terrestrial > Soil > Vadose zone... | reverse complement strand
ATCGTCACCAAGCAGGCGAACACCGAAAAAAGCTTCTACAACATGGACACCACGTTCGGCACCGATCGCACCAAGCGCGTGGTGCTGGATGTCAATCAGGTGATCAGTCCGACGCTGGCGGTTCGCGCGGGAGGGTTGTTCCAGGACGCCGGTGTCGCCGGCCGCGACTATATCAAGGACGACCGCGATGGCGGTTTTGTCGCGGTGAAGTGGACGCCGCTCGATACCGTCAAACTGAACGCAAGCTACATTCACACTAATCTGCACGGATTGCCGGATTTCGGTGTGCCGTATTACCGGCCAAGCACGGCGTCGACCGCCGGCGGGCCGTTTCCGGATTTCGGCGTCAACCGCAATAATTTCTACGGTTTCGTCAATCGCGATTACTACAGCATCAAGCAGGACATCGGCACATTCGGTGGTGAGGTCGCGATTACCCCGGACCTGACGCTGAGCAACAAGACCAGAATTCAGCGCTCGGTGCTCGACTACATCGGAACGCTTCCGGAGGCGCCGGTCATTACCAACCCGAACCCCGCGCTGTGGACGCTCAGCGCCAACCCGCAGAGCCGCTATCAAGTTACCCAAAATGTCGCCAACCAGACCGAAGCGACCTACAAGTTCGACGTGGCTGGCTGGAAGAATACGGCTCTGGGCGGTGTCGAAGTTTCGCGTGAGATCGCCAGCATCGACAAATTTGCCGGTCTCAGCTCGGAAGCGCTGCCCGGCGGATTCAGCGGCACGGGCTCGCTGCCAGGCGTGAACATCTACAACCCGCAATTTACCAACCTGCCTTTCAACGGTCCGACGACACTGACGGGCCTGCCGACCAAGATCGCGATCGATACCAAGAGCGCCTACCTGATCGACACCGCCAACTACAACGATCTCGTTATCCTGAATGGCGGCATCCGCTTTGATGATTACAACATCAAGGTCAGCGGCTTCGGCACACAGAATGGCGTGCCAAACGTTTTCGGCGCGCAGGAACAGCATCACGGCATGCCGAATTTCAATCTCGGCATCGTGCTCAAGCCGCTGCCGATCGCCAGCGTCTATGCCGCCTATGCGACGTCGTCGAACCCGGTTGGCGCTGAATTCGACGGCACCAGCGCCCAGTATGGCGGCCTTGCGCCGTCGCTCAACGGGAACCCCAACCAGATTTTCGGGCCGGAGAAAAACAAGGCCATCGAAGTCGGTACCAAGTGGGAGCTGTTCGACCGGCATTTGCTGGTAACCGCGGCATTGTTCCAGACTGAAAAAGAAAATGCGCGTGAATCGCGAAACGTCACCTCCGTCGCAACGCAGACCGCAGACTGTCCCTTTCCTGGTACGACGGTATCCTGCATCAGCGCCGGCGCGGCCTATCGTATCCGCGGCATCGACCTCGGCGCCGGCGGCAAGATTACGGACAAGTGGAGTCTGTTCGGCGGACTTGTGCTGATGCAATCGGAGGTGACGAAGTCGCTGATCCCGCCCGCGAACACGACATTATTCACGAGCAATGTCGGGCTTCCGCTCGCCAACGTCGCGCACCAGTCGTTCAGCCTTCTCACCAAATACCAGCTCACCGATATCTGGGAGCTTGGCGGGCAGGCGGTCTACCGGTCGAAGATGTACGGCGGCACGTTCCTGGCCGCGAACCAGGGCACGTCGATTCCGGACTACTGGCGTTTCGATGTGTTCGCGGAAGCGAAGATCGACCAGAACTGGACCGCGAAGCTGTTCGTCAACAACATCACCAACAAGCTGTACTATGACGCACTGTACCAGAGCGCGACCCCGTTCGTGTTCGTGGCGCCGGGCCGTAGCGCAAGCCTGGTGCTTTCGGCAAGGTTCTAGTTGAATTTGGGGATGCAGATGGAATGCTGATTTGCATCCCTGATGTGCTGAGTAAAAATGATGTGGTGGATTTCCGCCGCATCATGGACGGCTGCCCATGGGAGGACGGCCGCTCCACCGCCGGCGCGCAATCGGCGCTGGTGAAGAGCAATGAACAACTGCCGCCCGACAGCGAGGTATCGCGCAAACTCGGCAATCGCGTGGTCTCGGCGTTGACCGCCAATCCGAAGTTCATCTCGGCCGCGATCCCGCTGCAGATCTTTCCGCCACTGTTCAATCGGTACGCGGCCGCGGATGGGCACCATTTCGGTATTCACGTCGATAACGCGGTGCGGGGCGATCACCTGACCGGATTGCGCATCCGGACCGATTTGTCGGTGACGCTGTTTCTCTCCGAACCGGACGAATATGACGGCGGCGAACTGGTGGTCGAGGACGTCTACGGTTCCCACGAAATCAAGCTGCCGGCCGGCGATCTCGTACTTTATCCTGCGTCCAGTTTGCATATGGTCACGCCGGTGACGCGAGGTATGCGCGTTGCGTCTTTTTTCTGGCTGCAGAGCATGGTACGAGATGCGCATGCGCGCAGCCTGATTTTCGATCTCGATACCGCGATTCAGGCCCTGGTGGTGCGGCTTGGGCGAGACGACCCTGAAACGGTCAAATTGACCGGTATCTATCACAACCTTATCCGCTACTGGGCCGAAGTATGAATACGTCACTAGGCGCGATCCCCGAGATGCCATATTGTGATGCCGTGAGCGGTCGAACAGGCTTGGCACTCCGGTCGAGGCGAATACCGGCATGAATTGGTTCCGATCAAACATCAGGCTTGGGTCGCGGCTAGCGCTTTTTGCGCTGGCGATCCAATGTCTGCTGTCGTTCGGCCATTTCCACGGCGGCGGCGCGCAGGCGGCGCCCGCCTTGGCGGATGCGAAGCAATCGGGCCTTCACGACACTGGTAGTTTTGCGGCCACGCATTTGGACGCATTGGGCCGAGCTTTGCATGAGGACGCATCTCGCTCCGTTCGGTCGAAGACCCGCTCCGATCATCGGCCCGACGGCCAGCCGACCGATGACTGCGCAATCTGCGCCGTCATGGCGCTGGCCAACGCGATGGTGGTCGCGACACCGCCTTATCTGCTGGGGCCCCAGGCTGGCGCATTCCTGTATTTGACCACCGACGCCGGGTTTGTCGATCTGAACTCCGCTCGCGTCGCTTTTCAGCCTCGCGCGCCTCCGATCTCCTGACATCGATTGTCTGAGATCGCCGCGTGATGCGTGGTCCCAATCCGGCCCGCGTCGTTGTTTCTATCCCGGCATCTCGCAAAACCTGTAACTGACCGACGATCACAATCTGATCTGCTACTGGGCCAAAGTATGAACATGTCAGCTTTTCGAACGACACGTGCGGTAATCGCCACGCTGGCGATGCTGTCGCTGGCGTCGCCGTCATTGGCGCAGCAGCAAGCCGCTCCTGCATCACAGCAAGGTCCTGTGTCATCTCAGCCGCCTGTTGTTCCGGCGCAGGCAGCGCCCGCTCCCGCGCAGCCGGCGGCTGCTCAATCCGCTGCAGCGCCCACGGGCTCCGATGCATCGGCAACTCCCGCCGATGGCGGCAGGTCGTTGAAATCGACGGCTGTGGCGCTGCGCGAGCTGTCGCCCTGGTCGATGTTCCTGTCGGCGGATGTGCTGGTCAAGGCCGTGATGATCGGTCTCGCCTTCGCCTCGCTGGTGACATGGACCATCTTCATCGCCAAGTTGATCGAGCTGTCGATGATCCAGGGCAAGCTGCGTCGAGCACTCGCCATGATCAGCGATGCCCGGTCGCTGGCGGAAGCGCAATTCGCGCTGGGTGCGAGACGCAACGTGTTGTCGGCGTTGTTGTCGGCGGCGATGCGCGAGGCCCGGCTGTCGGCGGGAATTTCCAGCGACAGCGGCATCAAGGAACGGGCGGCGTCGAGCTTTGCCGAGATCGTGCGCGCCGAAGCGCGCCGGGTTCGCCTCGGCATGGGAGTGCTGGCGACCATCGGCGCGACCTCACCCTTTGTCGGGCTGTTCGGCACGGTGTGGGGCATCATGAACAGCTTTATCGGCATCTCGAAATCGCAGACCACCAATCTTGCCGTGGTTGCGCCGGGTATCGCGGAGGCGCTGCTCGCCACCGCGCTGGGTCTGGTCGCGGCGATCCCGGCCGTCATCATCTACAATCATTTCGCGCGCGTGACGAAGGGCTACCTCGAACTGGTCGGCCGGGCGTCGGGCGCCGCCGGGCGATTGTTGTCGCGCGACCTCGATCGCACCCATGGTGCGACGCATTCGCGCGCGGCGGAGTAGGCGATGGGCGCCTCATTGGCAGACACCGAACTCGATGACGACAGCGATTTCGCTGAAACGCATGAGATCAACGTCACGCCCTTCATCGACGTCATCCTTGTTCTGTTGATTATCTTCATGGTGGCGGCGCCGCTGTCGACCGTCGATCTACCGATCGATCTGCCGTCGTCGACCGCAACCCCGCAGAAGAAGCCGGACAAGCCGACCTATGTCAGCATCAAGCCGGATCTCGCGGTGGCGATCGGAGAAACCCCGGTCAAGCGGGTCGATCTGGTTCGCTCGCTCGATGCGATGGCGGACGCCAGCAAGGACCGCTTTATCTTCCTGCGCGCCGACCGCGCCGTGCCCTATGGTGAGATGATGGACGTGCTGGAAATCCTGCGCGCGGGAGGCTATTCGAAGATCAAGCTGGTAGCGCTGGAAGGGGTTCCAGATACCGCCTTGCCGCCTGCAGGACCCGAAAACCCAAAACCCTGAGCCGCCGACAGCGATGCCCGACTTCCTAACCGAACAAAAGCCGTCCCGGCGGCTCTGGATTCTGGCAGCGGTTGCCGCGCTCGCGCTTCACGTCGGTTGCGGCGCGCTGGCGGTTGCGCATCTGCAAACCGATGAGCCCGACGACTCGCTCGGAGCGGCGGCGATCGAGGTCGGGCTTGAATTGGCGTCACTGCATCGCGAAGCCACCGACCTGCCGCCGGGCCCGGACACCGACGCCTCGGTCGCATCGCCCGCACTCGCCGAGCAGAAGGCCGAGGTCAAGGAAACCGAGCTGCCAAAGGACGTCCCGACCGAGACCGACGATCCTGATCGGGTGGTGGCGCCGAACGACTCAAACAAGCCCAAGGAAGACGATCCGAAGATCGCCGCGGTGCAAACTTCGGCCTCGACGGAATCGGTCGCGGCGGAGGCGACCGCTACTCCCAGCTCCGAAGCCATTCCGGAAGGGCCGCGTTCGATATCTCCGTCGCAGGGCACCGGCGAGACCGCGCGCCGGGCGCGCGTGACCTGGCAGAAGGAGCTGATCGCTCATCTGGACAAGCACAAGCGCTATCCGGCGGAGCGCTCGCAAAAGAGCGCCGAGATCGTTGTCAGCTTCGCGCTTGACCGGATGGGCCATGTTCTGTCGACCAGCATCGTCAAGGGATCGGGCGATACGGCTTTCGACCAAGCCGCGCTTGCCATGGTACGGCGCTCCGATCCGGTGCCGCAGCCTCCGCCGCTGGTCGCCGATGAGGGACTGAATTTCACCCTGCCGGTCATCTTCCGGATCAAGGGACGGAGCTGAGGGGCAGGGCGGGTTCGTCAACGGGTCGCGCGAATGCACGCCCGATGATTAACTCCGCGACATCCGGGAACGAACAAGATGCTGGCCCCGGATTTCGCGGAGCCTGTCATCGGGCGGCGCTTTGCGCCGACCCGTTGGCTCCATCCGGGCTACGGACACAGCCGCGAAGCGGTTCAGGCCGGTGAATAGATGATGAGCTTCAGGTCAGGATCGTCATTGGCCTGGAAACTGGCGTGTGCAAAACGCAGCGTGCCTTTCTTGGGATGTCGCAATCGCTTCACGCCGCCCGCGCTGCCCCTGATATCGTGGGTTTCCCACCATTCCGCAAACTCCGGGCTGCCGTTTCGAAGACGGGTTAGCAACTCGATAAACGCCGGATCGCCAGCCCAGAGATCGTGTGTCGCACGAAACTGGGCAAGGACGCGCTTGGCCTCCTCGGCCCAGCTTGATCCGAACAGGCGGCGCGTTCCCGGAAAAAGAAATATGCAGACGAGAATGTTGCGATCTTCTTCCGCAAGACGATCGAAGGCGAAAATCTCGGCGGCAGCCTTGTTCCAGGCAAGAAGGTCCCAGCGTCGGCCCGTGATGTAAGCCGGCTGGTTCAAGGACTCGACAAGGTTGCGAAGGGCGGCGGGAACGCTTTCCCGGGTGAAAGCGCGCCGGTTGGCGCCCGATGCGAGCGCGCGCAAATGCGTATGCTCTACCTTGCTGAGGCGCAACGCACGTGCCAGCGCGTCGATCGTGGTTACCGATGGACTGACGGCCCGTCCCTGTTCCAGCCGAATGTACCAGTCCACGCCGATGCCCGCGAGTTCGGCGACTTCCTCGCGCCGCAAGCCGGGAGCGCGGCGTCTTCGGCCATCGGGAAGGCCGACCGACTTCGGCTTGAGCTTGGCGCGCCGCGAACGAAGAAAATCACCGAACTCGCTTCGGCTGAGGTCTGCCATGGCCTCATCTCCTCTCCTGCGGGGGAGGTATTCCCAATCCTAGGATAATACTAGCCCTTCCGGGGCCGCGCGCAACCTGCGATGATCAGGGAATGCGGGCAAGGTCGCCGTCGCTTGCCTTGCCATCCCGGCCGGACCTCCGACAACCGGGGAATGAGCTTTGATCAAAACTCCGGCCAGACCATTTCAAGGAAACTTCATGTCGCCTGGTTCGTCCATCCATGTTTCGCTCAAGATAAACGGTCGGGATCACGAAATCTCGGTGCCAGGCTGTGAAACGCTGCTGGATGTTCTCCGGGACAGGCTTGGCATGACCGGCACCAAAAAAGGCTGCGATATGGGAGCATGCGGAGCATGCACCGTGCTGGCAGACGGACGCCGCATTAAATCCTGTCTTGCGCTTGCGGCATCCTATGACGGCCGGTCGATCACCACGATCGAGGGCATCGGGACATTGGACAATCTGCATCGGCTGCAAGCCGCTTTCATTCGTCATGACGCGCTGCAATGCGGCTATTGCACGCCCGGACAAATTCTGTCCGGCCTGGCGCTGCTCGACGAAAAGCCCCGGGATCTCGCGGCCATTCGCGAGGGCATGAGCAGCAACCTCTGCCGATGCGGAGCTCATCCAAATATCGTGGCGGCGATTGCCGAGGTGGCGGGACTATGAGTTCACCCTCGTTTCAGTACAGTCGTGCTTCGGAAGTCAGCGACGCCTTGATCCAGGGTTCGAGAGCAGGCACCGCCTTCGTGGCCGGCGGAACCGACTTGCTGCAGCTTTGGAAAGCAGGCGTGATTGCGCTTGAGGGCGTCGTCGACATCTCACGCCTGCCGCTCGATGATATCGAATTTGCTGATGGCCAGCTCTCCTTGGGGGCGCTGGCGCGGCTGAGCGATGTGGCCATCCACCCGGATGTCACGCGGGATCATCCGCTGATCGCCGAGGCGATCCTGGCCAGCGCAAGCGGACAGATTCGCAACATGGCGACGGTGGGCGGCAATCTGCTCCAGCGCACCCGTTGCCCGTATTTTCGCAACGAGGGGCTTGCCTGCAACAAGCGCGCACCTGGTTCCGGATGTGGCGCGCTTTTCGGCGAGAATCGTCAGGCGGCCTTATTCGGCGGAAGCAAGTCGTGCGTCGCGACCCACGCCTCGGATTTGGCGGTGGCGCTGACGGCATTGGATGCCGAGGTCGAGGTCTTCGGAGCGGCTGGAGCGAGGCGCTTTCCGCTGCTCGATCTCTACCGGCTGCCCGCCGAGACGCCGGAGCGCGAAACGAATCTCGCAGCAGGTGAGCTTATCACAGGCATTCATGTCTCGAACGCATCCCGCTTTGCGGCGCGCTCGACCTATCTGAAAGTTCGTGATCGCGCATCCTTCGAGTTCGCCGTCGTATCGGTGGCCGCGGTACTGCGCGTTGAAAACGGCATGATAGTCGAGGCGAAATTGGCCGCTGGCGGGGTCGCGCCGATGCCGTGGCGGCTTACGCGCAGCGAGGCGGCACTCGTCGGCCGCGCACCGGATCCGCAAGCCATCGCTACCGCCGGCGATCTGGCCATCGAGGACGCCCGGCCGCTCGCCCACAACGGCTTCAAGATCGAATTGCTGCGCAATGCCGTCATCCGCGCCTTGCAAACCATTGGAGGCCGGCCATGAGCACCGATTCCGCTCTTCGCTACGAGGCCGCGCTGAAGGTTACCGGCAGCGCCGTATTCGAGGCCGAGGTTCCGGCGGCAGGCCTATTGCACGCCGCACTGGTGGAGGCGCCGATCAGTTGCGGCGATGTGTTGTCCGTCGATGCAACACACGCAAGCACGCTGCCCGGCTTCGCCGCGATGGTCTCCCACGGGGAAGCGGAAGCGCTGCAGCCCTCTCCGGCAACCGCCTTGATCCGGGAGCGCGCCATTCACTTTGCCGGCCAGCCCGTTGCGCTCATTGCCGCAAGCACATTGCTCGAGGCGAGGTCGGCGGCACGCGCGGTCAGGATCGTCACGCAGGCACGACCGGCAGTGACGGGGCTGGCGCAAGCGCTCGACCAGTCATTTCCGCCGGCCATGGTCGGACGCTTCCCGGCCGAGAGCCGACGCGGGGACGCCGCCAAGGCATTGGCCGAAGCCGACCTCGTCGTCCGCCATCAGTACGAGACTGCCGTCAACAACCATCATCCAATGGAACCGCATGCGGTGGTGTGCTGGTGGGAGGACGGCAAGGCCGTTGTTCACACCTCGACGCAGGCCATCTTCGGCACGCGGACGATGATCGCGCACGCCTTCAAGATGCCGACAGCGGACATCCGTGTTATCGCGCGCTTCCTGGGCGGCGGCTTCGGCTGCAAGGGGCAGCTCTGGTGGCCCTGGATGTTCTGGGCCATGCTGGCGGCCAAAAGCACCGGGCGCCCGGTGCGGCTTGAATTGACGCGCGCACAGATGTTTACCCTGGTCGGCCGCCGTCAAGAGACGGTGCAGGATCTGGGGCTGGGGTTCGGCGTGGACGGCCGTCTCGCCGGCATTGAGCATCACGCGCTCGCGCAGACCTCGACGCACGCCGATTACTCGGATTCCACGGCGGTTTATTCGCGCTTTCTCTATGCCTGCCCCAATGTGACGACAACGCACCGCCTGGTCCGTACCAATGAGCCGCACCCGGTCCCGATGCGCGCCCCGGGTACGGCACCCGGCACGCTTGCGCTCGAATCTGCCTTCGACGAGGCGGCCGAACGGCTGGGCATCGATCCGGTCGAACTGCGCGTGCGCAACTTTGCCGATCACGATCAGGAGGCCGGCCGGCCGTGGAGCAGCAATGGTCTGCTCGAATGCTATCGCATTGGCGCCGACCGGTTCGGCTGGTCGCGGCGGCCGGCGAAGGGCGTCGCCGCCGATGGACGCTGGCGGATCGGCTGCGGCATGGCGAGCACCCTTTATCCAGCGATCCGTCAGGCCTGCAAGGTCCGCGTCAATCTGGCGGCAGACGCGTCCTTGCGGGTTCAATGCGGAACCCAGGACATGGGCTCGGGGACCTATACCGTGCTTGGCCAGATGGCGGCTGCGGCGCTCGGCGTTTCCATGTCGCAGGTGAGGGTCGAGCTGGGCGATACGTGGCTGCCGGAAGGACCGTTTTCCGGCGGCTCCCAGGTGACCGCCAGCTTGGCGCCTGCTGTTGAAATGGCGACCGAAAGATTACGTGCGACGCTGGCGCGGACCGCTGTGGCCGACGAACAGTCGCCGCTCTCTGGTCAGCGGATCGAGGACCTCGATTTCCAGGACGGGATGATCAGGAGCCGGACCGGCAATGTGGGCGAGCTTCTGACGGATGTGCTGGCGCGCGGTGCGGCCGACGGCCTGGAAGCGGAGGGCGAAAGTGCTGCAACCCAACTCCAATCACTGGCCGTCAGCAGCATGGGCTACGGCGCGGTGTTCGTCGAAGTGGGCGTCGATCCGGAGCTCGGCGAAATCCGGGTGCGTCGCGTGTGCGGCGCCTTCGCCGCCGGCCGCATGCTCAATCCGCGTCTTGCGGAGAGCCAGTATGTCGGCGGCCTGATCGGCGGCATCGGCATGGCGCTGCACGAGATGACCGTGACGGACCGCGCTTCAGGTCGAATTCTGGGCGACAGCTTCGCCGATTACCTGATCCCCGTTCATGCCGACATGCCGGAGTTTGATATCACGATGGTTGACGAAGAGGACGCGCACCTGCCGGGCGGCGTCAAAGGTATCGGCATGCTGGGCACGGCGGGCATCCAGGCCGCCATCGCCAACGCGGTTTTTCATGCGATTGGCAAACGAGTTCGCAGTCTGCCCATCCGTATCGAAAATGTGATCGGATCTGGCTGATCGAAGCCATCCCACCCCGAGACAAAAACGCCCGGCGATCTCGCGCCGGGCATTGTTGACAACCGCGTGACGTCTGAACGTCAGCTCAGCTCTTCTTCACCATCGGGCACACACTCTTCTCCAGCGGAATGAACGCTTCGTCCGCCGGAATGGTGGCGATGAGCTTGTAGTAGTCCCACGGATATTTCGACTCCGCCGGCGTCTTCACCTCGAACAGATAGGCCGGGTGGATCTTGCGGCCGTCGGCGCGGATCGAGCCCTTGCCGAACAGGTCGTCGTCGGTCGGCATTTCCTTCATCTTGGCGACCACCTGGACGCCGTCATGCGGATTGCCACCTAGTGCCTCGAGTGCCTTGAAATAGTGGATCAGGGACGAATAGACGCCGGCCTGAACCATGGTCGGCGGATTCTTCTTGTACTTTTCGTTGAAGCGCTTGGTGAAGGCGCGGGTCTTGTCGTTCATGTCCCAGTAGAACGTCTCGGTGAAGTTCAGGCCCTGCGCGACCTTGAGCCCGAGCGCGTGGACGTCGGTGATGAACAGCAGCATGCCCGCGAGCTTCTGTCCGCCGGAGACGATGCCGAATTCGGCTGCCTGCTTGATCGCGTTGGTGGTATCGCCGCCGGCATTG
>Ga0137403_10009395_pt1 | contig 10871 bp, 9 predicted proteins | sample CZOMad2_1_16fung_FD_122057 | JGI IMG/M metagenome (GOLD analysis project Ga0137403, IMG submission 122057) | Vadose zone soil fungal communities from Angelo Coast Range Reserve, California, USA - CZOMad2_1_16fungal (Hybrid Assembly) | ecosystem: Environmental > Terrestrial > Soil > Vadose zone... | reverse complement strand
GGTGGCTGTAGCTCAATCGGTTAGAGCGCTGGACTGTGGCTCCAGAGGTTGCGGGTTCAATTCCCGTCAGCCACCCTGTAGGTCCGTAGCTCAATTGGTAGAGCACCGGTCTCCAAAACCGGGGGTTGCAGGTTCGATTCCTGCCGGGCCTGTTCGTTAAAGGCGAAGCCTCGTAGCGAGTTACCCGCTGCGAGGCTTCATGCTTTCGAGGCGGGTAGCGTCAGGTTTGGGTCCAACTTGGGTCCAATCCCAGCAGCAGCCGCGAGTAGCCCGTAACCGCTTGGCCGCCTGCAAGCGCCAGTGTCGTAGACGAGATTGGACTTGGGAAACGAGGGGCGACAACTGAGTAACTCTTGTGAAAAACGCGCTCCAACCCTGGAAGTGCGCTTGCCCAGCCCTAGGACATAACTCTCGTTATGCGGAGCGGCTTAGAAGTACGATTCCGCCGATGATAACCGCCGCCGTCGCCAGTCCGCGCAACTGCGGACTCTTGCGCTCACCGGTCTCGACGTACGAGACGACGTGTTCGCAATTGTTCAACAGGAGATCGTACCGACGATTGGTGTTCAGCACGGCCTGCAGGCGCGCGATGGCAGCAGCCTGATCACCGTCGATGCGGCGGTCCACAGTCCATCCGCCGAGGTCGTAAACGATCTCTCGCTGAATACCATTCGGATTGAAGTGAAAGAGCAAACCAAGCGGACGGCCGCGTGCGTAGTCGTATATGTCCGCGATGCGGGAGAGGCCGAGCAAGTTGCCCGCGACTAGGAGGCCGACGTGGATCTTGGTCGCCGTAATCCGCCGAACGACGTATAGGCCGGGATTCATGGTCGCAATGTGATCAAATGACCCTGACGAACGCAAGTCCTCCTCCGCTCGGAGTCAGTTATCTTACTCCACCCCTACTTAGCTGGTCGCGTTGTGCCGCGAAAACTCCCGCCGCCCCGCCTCTACAAGTACCAACCGTTCAATGCTCAGTCATTGGCCAATCTCAAGAACGCCTCTATCTGGTTCAGCGCCCCGACCGCCTTCAACGATCCGTTCGACTGTGCCCTGCCGATTGTCGACCCTGCTCGTCTCACGGAGAATGATTTTCAGCGGGCATTGGAGTACGTGAAGGGACGGCGCACAATGACGGCCGAACTGATCGCCGAGATGTGCCCGGATGGCAAGCCGAGCCAGCGATTTCGCGAAGTGATCCTCAAATCGATTGACAGCATCTATTCCGCACGTCGAAAGCTCCAAACGACCGGGCGCGGTGTCGCCTGCTTCAGTGCGAAACCACTCGACATCACCATGTGGTCGCACTACCGCGGGTTCTGCTTGGAGTTTGATACCAGTATTGAGCCGTTCTCGAAGGCGTTCCACGTGCGGTACTCCGAGACTTTTCCATACGTCAATCCGGTGGACTTGCTGGTCGAGCCGGATCACGACGATTCCGAAAACGAACTGCTGGTCGCGCTCGTCTTGACCAAAGCGCCGTGTTGGAATTACGAGGAGGAATGGCGGGTGATGCACATGGAACCCAGCACGCTGTTCACCTACGACTATCGTGCTCTCACCGGCATCTACTTCGGCGCCGCGATGCCGTACGCGCACAAGGAGATTCTGTCGCTGGTGCTACATGGGGCACCGACCACGGCGTATGAAGTCCTTCAGGACGACCAGGGCTTTGCCCTTCATGCGAAGGTGGTGACTTATCAACCCTTTGAGTACAGGTAGGTTCAGTGTCGAACAGCGTCCCTTCGATCCCACTCGATCAGATGGTCGAAGCAGCGCATTGGATTGAATACGAGCGTGGTCTTCGCGAGACCAACCGCCACGTGCCAAGCGATGCCGCCTACTTCGACGCACTGTTCAAGGGGTGTATGGTGTGCGAGACCGCGCTGGCGGTCGGATCAACTCTTTACCGAGCGCGCTTTTCGAACGATACTGACACAGATCCGTTACCCCTTAGGCAAATGGGTATGCCTCCGGCGGAGCGAGCGCGTGACCAGCGCATAACTCCAGCGGGCGTGCCCTGTTTCTATGCCGCCTTTGAGCCCGACACCGCGATGGCCGAACTCCGCCCGTGGCCCCTCGCAAGGCTAACGGTCGCCACGTTTCACACTGCCAGCTCGTTCAACGTTCTGGATCTTCGCCGCGCGAACCCACAGGTGCGTCAATCGGGAACCGTTGATTTCGCCGCGTACATGATTAGTCGCCCCGTTGACCCGGACGATGCGTTGCGGTACGTCGGCACGCAGTATTTGGCGCAGAAACTGAAAGGTGCTGGGGCCACGGGTCTGCTCTACGACAGCATGCTGAAACCAGGCGGTACCAACATCGCGATGTTCGGCGACAGCGGTCTCATGCCTGCAAGTGCCTGCTTACACATCCTTACCGACGTGACGTACCGAGCGACGCGGTGTCTTTCCACTCTCATCCAGACTGAACGGCTATCACTGCTGACAGACTCTGATGGTACGTACGAGTGGTTCGTGGACGGACTGAGGACGGACCCGGACGTGCAAGCGTATATAGGTAACCTCGCCCCCCACGCGGCCGACGTCGCCCACATGCTCACTATCCTCGAGGCGGAGAACCCCGTGGGAATTGTCGCGCTCGTCAAGTCGCCAGCCGGCGAAACAGACAAGGACATTGGACTCCTGTGCGCTATCACACAAAGCGCCAGACGGGGAGGACGGGCAACCGAGGCCTGTCAGGCGGTAATGAAATGGGCGGGGACTACCGGACGGTGGACGCGTCTTCTGGCGTGCGTGGACCAACGCAACGAGGATAGCCGACAATTGGTGGTGAAACTGGGTTTCCAGTTCCAGAGGCGCCGCACGACAGGTCACGGGCACGCCGAAGACGTTTTCGCTTTTGATCTGCCGTCCTAAGGTTCGCAGTCAAACGCCAAGATATCGCGCTCCGTTTGGCAGATGACACCATAATGAGGCGCCGGACACCCATAACGGAGCGGCAACCTGTGCCCGTAAACGTCTCGCGGATCTCGACTCGGAAACGCCCGAGAATCCATGGTGACAATGCTGCCTAATGTTTTCTCGCCGTCCAATGGGCGTCTGCCCAAGACCCTAGGCGCATCCCGCTGGGATAGCGGATCGTCTGGCCATGATCAAGGATGATGTCCAGCAGCGGCTGGCAGCCGGCCTTGGGGCATTACTTCTGGAAGACAGCTACATGCTTGAAATCGGTGTTGCTGAACGTTCTCTCATCGCAAGGCTAAGCCAACATCTTAAGCCACTTTTCCCAGACTACTCTGTAGACTGCGACTACAATCGGCACGGCATGGAAGTGAAACGAGCCGAGATTCCCCCAGAATGTGCGTCCAAAATCGATAAAGCCGGGAAAGCGATCATTATACCGGACCTGATCGTTCATCGCCGCGGTACAGACCGATCCAACCTACTGGTCGTGGAGGCCAAGAAATCTACCGATCCTCGTGGAAGCAATTCTGATCGGCTGCGGCTTAACGCCCTAAAACGCGAGCTCGGGTACGCCTTCGCGGCTCTAATCGAGTTTTTGTGAGGCAAGTTCCGATTCCACGACCGGCCGTGAAATGGTTGTAACTCCGGCCGCCGCCTATGCGGGCAATGGGTCCAAAGTGGATCCAGACAACTGACACGGTGGGCTACTATGGGGTCTTGGCGAGTCTGCGCACGTGCTTGCTTCCGCTACCACTGTGCTCCATCGTGCCCCGGTGTGCACCTGAAGCTGATGACTCCAAAACCGGGGGTTGCAGGTTCGATTCCTGCCGGGCCTGTTTCGCAGTCGCTGACGCTCCTGCTCGCAGGCCCGTCAGTGCCTCAAATGCCCCACCCTCGCTGCGCTAGGCCGATCGCGCGTAGATTCGAGCCATGCCCGCGCGCCGCCGCCGTGTCGTGGACCCCACCGCCGCATTGTTGACGGCGTACGCCGCCAGCGCGCGCATCAATCAGTATCTGGTCGAGCGGCTGCCGCGCGCGATCTGGCGCGTGCCGCCGCCCGGGGGCAAGGGCCGCACCATCGCCGCGCTCGTCGCCCACCTGCACAACTGCGGGCTGCGCTATCTCGAGCGCACCGACCCCGAGGGAGTCCCGGGCGAGCTCGATCGCTCGCGCGTCACACCGGCGCAGGCGGCGCGCGCCCTCGGCGCAAAAGGCCGGGCCGCCGTACGCATCGTCGGCGCGGCGCTCGCGAATGGGCACCGCATCGTCGGATTCCCCCATGATGCGGCGCAATACCTGGCCTACTACATGACCCACGACGCGCATCATCGCGGGCAGATCGTGCAGCTGGCCCGGCAACTGGGTCACCCGATCAGCCAGCAGACCATGATCGGGATGTGGCAATGGGCACGACGCGCGGCGGAGTTCACCTTCCCGTCCGGCGCAGCGGCACCTGGTGCCAAGTGAGCCCGAACCCCAGCTGCGTCAGAGACACGCCGGGGCTGCCCTGAATCTTTCCGCCGTTGAACTTGAGTGACCCCCCCACGATGCCGAACGCCACATTGATGAAAGGGCTCACCAGCAGGTGTGGGTTCACGGGCCACTCGTATCCCACGCCGACTTGCGGCCCGATGGCCGTGGAGGTGATCACGTCCGTGCCGTCGTCCGCGCGATGTGTGAGGAAGTCGAGCCCGAGCTTCAGGTAGAGCGGTCGTCGCCGGCTCGGGTACCAGTACGCCGCGGCGCCGAACGCCGCCAGCGACTGGTGCACCGTGTCCGCGCCCGATTCGATCGTCGTCCACCACGCGGCCACCTCGGCGCCGATGAGCACTGCGCGGCTGACGCCGCCGCCCAGGCGCAGCGCGCCGGACAGCCCGCCGCGGTTCGTCCCCTGGCAGATGTCGCACGACACACTCGCCCAGCCGCTCCCCAGGGCGGCCCCGAACCAGAAGCCGTCCCGTGCCTGGCGCTGCCGTTGGCCCGCGAGATCGCGACCGAGAGCCAGCGCAGCGAGCGAGCCGAGCAGCACTACAACGCGGGTCATGGCGAGTGGCCCATTCCTAAGGACGCGCGCCCCGCGATGAGGTGACCGTCGTCACCGCTCGCGGGCTCAGGCCGCAGCGAAGCTGGCAGTGGAGGTTGTGCCATGTTGCGTGCCTCACGTTCGCTGGCGCTCATCGTCCTCGCGGCCGCCGCCTGCGGCGACAGCGTATTCCAGTTCAGTGGCGGCCCGCCGATCGGGAACGCTGCGTCCTACGGGATCTGGACGCCCGGGCCGCGTGACGACTGCACCGCCGAGATCCACAACAGCTACTCGGTCGTGGGCCCCGATCGTAAGCTGTACCCGACCTGGCACCCGCCGGTCGATCCGGTCACCGGGTGCTCGTTCGGGCACGATCACGGCCGCGACCCCCGCGGGTCGGCGCTGTATGCGAGCGTCGGGCCGATCCCGTTCGGGTATGCCAACGAGCAGCTCGACGTGTACGACCCTGCCAACCCCCGCCACGAGGACCATTTCGGTCACAAGATCGAGTGGGAGAACAACGTGCTCATGCGGTTCGGGAGCGCGGCGGCGGGATCGCTGTTCGAGATCCGCTGCGACGTGCTCGCGAAGCTGCACCAGGGCACGCACTCGAAGGATGCCTTCACGAACAACTTGCACGAGCTCGCTTATCACATCCGCTGCACCGACGGCACCCAGCTGCACATCACGCTGCTCGCGGCGATCGGCGATCCGGGGCAGTTCGAGCGCTCGTGTGACGGCGCGACCGTCGTCGTGGGGCCCGCGACCCCCGCCAACTCGCCGGCGGGGGGCGGACGGCGCATCATCCCCGATCGCAGCTGCATCGATCAGTTCGTGCTGGTGCCCCCCGGCCAACGGTCGGACTTCGGCGTGCTGCACGAGAGCTGGCAGCTGTCGCTCAGCCTGCGGCGGGCGGACGGACACGGGCTGGCGTTTCTGAATCCCTACTTCCAGGTCTTCCTGCCGAGCCGTTTCTATGATCCCGCGAGCGCCAACCTCGTGGGACGGCCGATCGACGTCTGCTACGAGGTCACGCCAGGCGGCGCGCGGGCGCAAGGGGACGAGTGCGACCAGTCGACCGGCGCGGGGGCCATCCCCGGGGTGACGTTTGACGACCCGCGCTCGGTGTTCGACGGCGTCGAGCGCGTGGTCGACATCAACGAGAACGTGATCGACAACGCGCAGGGCCCGGTGTTCTGGTTCACCGACCCGTTCGGCAAGAACGGCCGGACCGAGGCGTTTCCGGGCTCGATCCGCCAGTTCATCGCGACGATCGACAACACACGTGGCGGTCTCGATGTCTCCGGCCCGACGCTGGGCCGGAACCGCGACTACGGCGGCCCGCGCGTGCACGCCCCGAACTGATCGCCTTTTTCTCCTGTAGGATGTAGCGTCGGTCCAACATCCTCCCGTGGCGGGCGTGGTCTTGCTGCGGGAAGTCGTTCCGCGAGTTAATTTCGACTGCGGTGCATACCCTGTCCCGCCGTACCTTCCTGAGAGCGGGCGCCGCCGCCGGCGGCGGCCTGCTCGTCAGTTTCAGCCTGCCCGCGCGAATCGGCACCGCCCTCGCCGCCGGCCCTCCGCCGCCGCGCGACTTCATGCCGAACGGCTTCATCCGGGTCGATCGCGACGGTCACGTCACGCTGATCATGCACAAAGTGGAAATGGGGCAGGGGACCTACACCGCGATGCCCATGCTCCTCGCCGAGGAGCTGGAAGTCGATCTCAGCCAGGTCCGGCTCGAGCACGCGCCTCCCGACGACGCGCTGTACGCCGAGCCGTTGTTCGGGGTCCAGGAAACGGGCGGCTCGACGTCGGTGCGCGGCAACTGGGAGCCGTTGCGCCGCGCCGGCGCCACCGCCCGCAGCATGCTCGTCTCCGCCGCGGCGCAGACCTGGAAGGTCGAGCCGAGCTCGTGCCGCGCCGCGAACGGCGCGGTGATTCACGGACCGACCGGCCGCAGCCTGACCTATGGGACCCTGGTCGACCGCGCGGCCCTCCTGCCGGTGCCGGGCAACGTCACCCTCAAGGACCCGAAGAACTTCAAGCTGATCGGCACGCCGGCGAAGCGGCTCGATACTCCCGACAAGGTCGACGGCACCGCACAGTTCGGCATCGACGTGCGGCTCCCCGGCATGAAGTTCGCCGCGGTGGCCGCCTGTCCGGTGTTCGGGGGCAAGCTCGCGAGCGTCGACGATGCCAAGGCGCAAGCCATGCCCGGCGTGCGGCAGGTAGTACGCCTCGACGACGCCGTGGCCGTGGTCGCGGATGACACCTGGACGGCGAAACAGGGGCTGGCGGCGCTCGACATCCGCTGGGACGAAGGGCCGAACGCGAGCCTCTCGACCGCCGACATCGTGCAGCAGCTGGCGGCGGCGTCGGGGAAATCGGGCGTCGTCGCGCGCAAGGAGGGCGATGCCGTCGCGGCGATGGCCGGTGCCGCGCAGAAGGTCGAGGCGATCTACGAGCAGCCGTTCCTCGCGCACGCCACGATGGAGCCGTTGAACTGCACCGTCCACGTCCGGCCTGACGGGTGCGACATCTGGGTGGGAACCCAGGTCCCGACCTTCACGCAGACCGCCGCCGCCAAGGTGACGGGACTGCCGAAGGCCAAGGTCCAGGTGCACAACCATCTCCTGGGCGGCGGTTTCGGCCGGCGGCTCGAGGTGGATTTCATCACCCGGGCCGTGCAGATCGCCAAGCAGGTCACCGGCCCGGTGCAAGTGCACTGGAGCCGCGAGGAAGACATCCAGCACGACATGTACCGGCCGTATTATTACGACCGCATCGCCGCCGGGCTGGACGCGCAAGGCAAGCCGATCGCGTGGACCCATCGGGTCACGGGATCGTCCATCATTGCGCGGGTGTCGAGCGAGCTGTTCCCGAAGAACCTGCGCGTGATCCGGGCCCTGGGCCTGGGCAGCATCATCGCAACGGTGAAGGGTCTCGACACGGACGCCGTGGAGGGGGCGGCGGAGCCTCCGTACGATCTCCCCAACATCCGGGTCGAGTACGTGCGGCAGGAGCCGCCAGGGATACCGACTGCCTTCTGGCGCGGCGTCGGGCCGACGCGCAGCATTTTCGTGGTCGAGAGCTTCATCGACGAGCTCGCGGCGGCGGCCAAGCGGGACCCGTTCGAGTACCGTCGCGCGCTGCTCGACCGCTCTCCACGGGCGAAGGCCGTGCTCGAGCTCGCGGCGGAGCGCGCCGGCTGGGGTCGGCCGCTGCCGGCGGGCAGCAGCGGGCGCGGGATCGCGCTGCTGCATGCCTTCGGCAGCTACGTCGCGCAGGTCGCGGACGTCACGGTGTCGAAACAGGGCGACGTGCGGGTCCGGCGGGTGGTGTGTGCCGTGGATTGCGGCACCGTCGTGAACCCGGATATCGTGAAGGCACAAATGGAGAGTGGCATCGTCTTCGGGATCACCGCCGCCCTGTGGGGCGAGATCACCATCAAGAACGGTCGCGTCGAGCAGCACAACTTCCACGACTACCGGATGCTGCACATGAGCGAGGCGCCAGCCGTCGAAGTCCATCTGGTGAGGAGCACAGAGGCGCCGGGCGGCGTCGGCGAGCCGGGCACGTCGGCGGTGATGCCCGCGGTCACGAACGCCGTCTTTGCGGCCACTGGCCGGCGGATCCGGAAGCTCCCGGTGAAAGACCAGCTGCGCCCGGCGTAGAGGGACATCGATGATCTGGATCGCCCTCGCCTATCACCTCGCGAGCCGCCTCGCCTACGTGCTCTACGTCGGCCTCACGCTCAAGCGACAGGATCGGACCGGGTACGTCACCAGGCGCCACGGTGTGGAAGCGGGATTCCGGCGCTTCCGTCGCGCGGCGGCGTTTGTCATGGCCAACGACGCGGTCAGTTTCGCCGTGTTGTGTCTCGTGAGCGCGAACACGCTGCACATCGGGCTGCCGCGCGGAATGACCTTCGCCGCGGGCGCCGTGCTCGCTCTGGTCGGCATCGCGACGAAGATGTGGGCCGCGGCCACGTTGGGCGACGGGTACTATTGGCGCAACTTCTTCACGCCCACCGAGCGGATCGTCACCAAGGCGGCTGGGCCGTATCGCTGGCTCAGGAATCCGATGTATACGGTGGGGTACCTGCCGGTGTACGGCCTGGCGCTCGTGACCGCGTCCGCGTTCGGTCTGGTCGCCGCGCTGTTCGACCAGTGCGCCATCCTCACCTTCTACCACCTGGTCGAGAAGCCGCACTTCGAGCGACTGCGCCGGGCGCCGGCCGAGCCCGTTGTCAGGCCTGTACCTGGTTCCGCCCACCCTCCTTCGCTCGATACAGCGCCCGGTCAGCGGCCTTGACCACCTGATCCCACTTGGTGTGGCGCTCGTTCTTGTCCGCCACGCCGATGCTGATCGTCACCGGGACGCGCTGCCCGGGGCCCCGGTCGGTCAGCACTTTCTCCTTCTTCTTTTTCGAGCGGAACCGGGCCCGGAGGATGAAGCGGGTGTCCTCCACGGTTTGCCGGAGCGCCTCGAGGTCGGAGAGGCACTCCTCGGCCCCCCGCCCGGCGAAGATCACGGCGAACTCTTCACCCCCATAGCGGTAGGCTTTCCCACCCCCACTCACCTGCGCCAGCTTTGCGGCGATCATCTTGAGCACCTGGTCGCCGACGTCGTGCCCGTGGTGGTCATTGATGCGCTTGAAGTGGTCCACGTCGAGCATCGCCACCGTGTAGTCACCGCCGAGCCGCAGTAGCGCCTCGTTCAGGGCCCGCCGGGCAGGGAGCCCGGTGAGGCTGTCCTGGTACGCCATGTGGTAGGAGGCTTCCACCACCGCCACGATGAGGATGAGGGCCGCGGTGGCGAGGTAGAACGTCGAGAACCCGAGATTCCCGGGGCGCACGGTCGAGAGGCCAAGGAACGTCGGGATCAACGCCCAGGCGAAGGAGCGTCCCGTTTGCGTGGGGGCCATGAGCTGGGCCGCCGCCACCATCCCGCCGGCGACGAGGAAGGCGAGCAGGGCGGGGTCGGCGAGGGAGCTCCACGCGAACAGCCACTGCGGCAACAGGCGCGTGTGCAACAGGGCGGCCGTGGCCGCCGGCGCCTCCCGGTCGAGGATGGCCACGAGCGCCAGCTGTCCCAGGATGAGCGCAAAGCGGGCGAGCCCGGGCGGTGTGAGCACCCCACGCTCCGCGGTGAGCGACAGGGCCGCCAGGTTGAGCGGCAGCAGGACGCCGATCGCCTGGAGCACGACCCGGTCCCGCGCCAGGCCCACGGCGAAATGCACCAGCGTGCGATCCGCGAGCGTCAACAGCAGCAGGGCGAACAGGAGCCGGCTGCGGTGGAAGCGCCAACCCAGGAGCACGCCTGCACCGAACACGGCGTACGGGTAGAACGGCGCGAGCCGGCTGAGCAGGGACTGGAGCCAGTCGGTATGGGTGTACAGCAGGGCCGCGAGGATGATCGGGGCCTCGGGGAGGCCGTACGACAGGGCCTTCCAGACGGCTTCGTAGGGGTGCGTGTCTTGTTGCGCGGCTCGCGGCACGGTCGCTGACTCCCTTGGGGACGGCGGCGGGTTAAGGGTAAGCAGAACCTGGCCGAGGTCAACCGTCGGGTTGCGTGCCGTGCGGGCGGCTAGTGATATTTTTCCCGCCGTGGCGGTATCGTCTAGGGGACTAGGACGGAGCCCTCTCAAGGCTCAAACACGGGTTCGAATCCCGTTACCGCTATAAAATCAAAGAGGCGTCAAGTAAAGGCGTCAAGCAACGGCGTCACGCAGAACCGTCGCGCACAGACGTGGGGTGGGGGGCGGGCACGGTTCTGCTAGACGAATTCTCTCGACGTTCTCGCTCGACGTCTTTGCGAGACGTTGTTAAGCTCTTAGCCCCCATCGTCTAACGGTTAGGACACCACTCTTTCAAGGTGGGAACAGGGGTTCGATTCCCCTTGGGGGCAGAGGC
>Ga0137403_10009394_pt1 | contig 10872 bp, 5 predicted proteins | sample CZOMad2_1_16fung_FD_122057 | JGI IMG/M metagenome (GOLD analysis project Ga0137403, IMG submission 122057) | Vadose zone soil fungal communities from Angelo Coast Range Reserve, California, USA - CZOMad2_1_16fungal (Hybrid Assembly) | ecosystem: Environmental > Terrestrial > Soil > Vadose zone... | reverse complement strand
CTTGCAATAAGCCTGGATATCCCCGACCGACTCGCGGATCTCCTTTGTCTCGAAATCCGCCAGGGGCCAGTTCCCTGCCTGCCCTGCAAACCACAGTTTTGCATGATGGACCTGGATACCCAGCATGAATTCCCCAAGCCCCGGCCGGTAGCTGCTGTCCAGTTTCCGCTGAAGGCTGTCGATGCGGGCCAGCATATTCTTCGTATCATCCGATTGCCGGTCGCAGGATACCAGCATATAGAGGAGTAAAAAACTGATCGCTATTTTCATATTGAAAAATAAGAAGATTTTGGCAAAGGTTAAATTTTTGGACGTTTTTTGAGGGTCTTATCCAAATGAAGTTGAGCATCAAAGATCTCTATAAATCTTTCCAATTCAGCACTATTATAGAAAGTTCTTATTAATTCCTGTGAGCCAGCCCCGGATATTATAGTCATAAATGAGACTGTCGACGGAACTACCCAGGTATTTGGCTTGGATCTGACCAAGCTCATTATATTGCATGCTATCGATCAAAGAGCAAATTCTCCTCAGACTTGAACGAAAAAACCCGTTTCGCACAGCGAAACGGGCCTTGTGGAGCGGACAGGATATTTCTCGAACCGGTTCCGCAATGATTTGTTACGGCTTACAACTCAATGCGTCTGATTTCAATGCATATCTTAAAGTGTTATTTCCTTTTCACACCTGAAATAAACCCCGTCTCGAAAATCATTTTTTTCCTACCTCTCTCAAATAACTGAGTATTTCTTCTTTCAGTTTTTGCTGTTCGGGAGCATCTTTATACTCATGATCATGGGTATTATAAAGATCTGTAATTGTCATCTTTTTTTCGTGAGTGTTCCCAGGTTGCCTGGTTACAACATAATCGGGAATCGGAGCCTTTTTTTCTATCATTAGATACTTTACGATGTCCAGATTGCTACTTAATACTGCCGTCGACAGGATGGCATCCTCATTATCGCCATACTTCGTAAGACTTGCCCCATTTTCTACCAATACTCGCACCGATTCCAACCTTCCATAATCACATAATAATTCTAAAGCAGTAGCTCTGAATTTTTTTCTTTTACCAAATTGGTCGTAGGTGGTATCGTATTGAACGGCATTCACATCGGCTCCATATTTTATCAACATAAGCAATGTTTCAGCCGGTCGTTTCAATTCATGATCATTCAAACAAGCGGCCAGAAAAGGACTGCTATTATCAGGGGAACGAAAGTTTGGATCCGCCCCCAGGTCAAGCAATCTTCTCGCTGCCAAATTTTTATTGTTTATGACAGCTAAGAATAAAAGTGTATTCCCAAATTTAGCTTCCTGATAATTTACAGGGATCGAATCTCTCGCAATGAACCTTGAAATTGCGGCCGTATCCTCTGCCTCCACTGCCTTGGCAAGATAATAAGCAGGCGTATTTTTAAATAATTCAAAATCATAGCCAGGTTGATATTTAAATTTTTGGCATTGACTTAATTCGAAAGCGAATAAAAACAACAATAAGAAATTTAGATATTTTAACATCTCCCAATCCGCTTACTTTTTTGATGTCGATGATCAAGTTGGTTACCTTTCGAAACCTATTCTATATGGCCGACTAAGGTAATTTTCTTAATTTCTTTAGTTCAACGTTTTCAACACATCGCTAAGATATCTTAAATTACCCAGATTAATGAGCCATAATCGTCCCAGGTAAAATGTCAGTAACGCTTCCTTCGCTTGATTTAAATTCCGCATTTTAACCAAAGTACACTTGTAGAAAAAACAAACGTAATAATTATATACAAAATAGTAATAAATGTTCCAAATTTTCCGCTTATTTTTTCATTTTTCAAAAATTCTTCACGATATATTTTATACCTCTCATCTCTGACCAAAACATAATAAATTATCCCAACTATAGAAAACGCGACTATGATTAAAACCAATTTCGGGGGGTACATACTGTTTAAATGTATCTTTGGAGGGTGAACTAGACATCGATAATATGCAACTAAAGTAAATAAATTAAATGTTATCAAAAATGCCGACAAGTACATGGCTGTATATTGATACAAATTATCTTTTGAACAAAATTTTGCAAACGCATATAGTTTAAAATAGATAATTAAAAAGAAGGTCTTCATTTTCAGGACTAAGTTTAATAAATGATAAAGCTATTCGTTCCCCGGGTTATTGACTTCCAGCTTTTTATTGAGCGACCATCTTCAGACCCTACGCACCTATTACGCCCACCGTGAACATCTCATTGAGCAGACCGCCATGTATATCAACAAAATGCAAAAAGCATTACGACTGATGAATATCCGCCTCGATGTGGCTATCCGGGATATTTCCGGCAAATCAGGAAGGGCTATTCTGGATGCTATCCTGGCTGGCCAGAGAGATCCTGAATATCTGGCTTCGTTGGCTCACTTTCGCGTCAAAAAGACCAAACAGGAAATTGCTGCCGTCCTTCACGGTAATTGGTGCGACGACCTCTTATTCGAATTACAATCCTGCCTCGCCTTTTATGACACTTACAGAAAGGAAATTTTGGCTTGTGACCGAAAAATAGAAGCTATGTTGCAACAGCATATTTCGCATCCAGATACTTTGGTATTAACGAACGAACCTTCAGATAAACCGATTCGTAAAAAGGTCAATAGGAATTCCCCAAACTTTAACGTCCGGCATTTAGCTTTTGCTCACCTGAGAACAGATCTTTTCCAAATTCCTGGTGTCAGCCACACTACCATACTTTGCATCCTTTGCAATATGGGAAATGACATCAGGCGATTTTCCACCGCGAAACAATTTGCCAGCTGGCTTCGACTCGTTCCCAATAATAAATTGAGCGGCGGCCGCCTTATCAGTAGCAGAACCCCAAAAGGGAAAAATGTCATAGCCATATCATTACGGCAGGCCGCCAACAGCATCAGAAATCAAACTGAGCATCCCCTCGCTCCGTTCTTCAAGCGCATCGCCTACCGAAAGGGACGAAATGCCGCTATTATCGCCACCGCCAGAAAGCTCGCTATAATTATATGGAATATGATCACTAAGAATCAGCCCTATATCCAACAGGATTCCCAAATCCTATTGGAAAAAAGAAAAGACGCGCAAGTGAAAAATATAAAAAAAAGATTATTTAAGCTCAATCTCACAGACAGCGAAATGATATCCATATTTAAAAAGACTTCACTTTCCAGATACTTAACTATTAGTTGTACAGAAAAAAATATTGCAGCAAATCGCAGATTTCAATTTACTATTCATATAGTGCGATAGCCTATTTTTAAGAGTCAAACATTTAATGCTTTATCCTAATTATCGCGACTTGAATCGCTTCTATACTTTTCTACATTATAAATATGCGTTTTCATTTCTTTATTAAAGTACTTTAAAAATGCATAGAGATTTGCAGACGTCGAGTCCTCCTTTATGAAATAAACCGGATCGGGGTACTCAAGGTATCTATATTGATATGGCTGGTCTACTTCAAACAGGAGGTAGTGAAGATCTGTAAAATCGCTCTTTTCTTCTTTAGAAATGTTATCAATGGGCATTTTCGGTATACTAAACTTTTCCAGGCAATTAAAAAATGCAGTCCAGCCTGATTGAGGGGTGACATTATTTTTATCACATATATAAAGATAGGAGACGGTATCGTGGTTCTTGCCTGAATAGCAAGTTATGGTGCATGAGCTATCTGATCGAGTCCTTCTTATGTCAATTACATATTTGTCGCCAGTAGAATCCCAGGACCAAAGTCTGACATATAGCCCTTGAAATCCGCCAATCAATACTGGAAGCCCCAAGTTTTTAGCCATATTTCTCATATAAGCTACCTTATTTTTGTGAGATATTACCGAATCCTCATGATAACGTATGATTTTGCCTTTTTGAACTTCAATACTATCGGCCCCAGGTTGTATTTCTTTATGAGAATTACAAGATAATACAACCCAACAAAGTAATACCGTAATTTTAAATCGAAATAGATTCATTTTTTCATTTTGCAAATTGATCTCCTTTAGTTGTATTATTTCTAGTGTTTCACGTTTTTTAAGAACGCGTCGACAAATGGCGGATGTACATTGCTTTGTAACGGCTGGCCATTGGGATCAAGCCAAGCAGGGAAATGGATTATAATTGGACGCCCAGGTTGGTTGATATTACTGACTAAGGTTTGATCCCGTTCTTTTCCACCTCTATCGTCACTCATATTAGTTCTTGTAATCCGTCTGTTAACAATCAAGTCCCGGTCACTATTTAACAAATAGTAATCGTTGTCTGTGTGGTCTTCCATTTCATCTCTATCAAGATGTTCGTTCTTATGCAAATCTGCTTTTCCTGGTTCGGGATGTCCAGAGAAAGTCTTCTCGAAGTCATGCGTGTGAATGAAACCTTCCACCGTTGCGCCTTTAGGTATCTCCTTTCGGTGAAAAGTAGAGCCTGATTCCGATTCTCCCTCAAACGAGCCGTTATACGAAAAAGTTTTCCCATCTTTTCCTTGCTGGCTATAAATAGTAGCCGCGTGTTCCTTTGATCCATTTTCAGTATACTGAGTGTTCTCTAGTGACCAGGCAAAAGCCGCCTCATCCTCGCTCCTGAAGGCAACTCCTGCACCGCCGTTAAGTCCACTGGCAGTAAATTCTTTTGCCCCCTTCCCAGCATATCCCCTGATATAAGTTTTTTCTTCGCCCTTACTATTTCTGGTCGTCACATAGTTGACAAATTTGTCATCATTTGGATCATAGTCGCTAGAGGCCCACGCTGAAGATCCATATTGCCCTGCGTCCATCCCATCGGGATCAATAAATAATATGGGATTATCAACGGCATAATTATATGGACTCCACCTTCTATTTTTGTCCGCCAGCGGGTCAATCGCATGCCAAACACCGAGCTGTGGATCAAGCATTCTAGCGCCATAATCATACTCTTCCAACCCTGAACCATCCGCGAACTCCTGGTTCTGCAATTCCTTTCCGTTGTATCGAAATTTGTTTTGAGCATATTGCGTCTTCACTGCCTTATCACTGATCCCGGCCATGGTCAGCCCAAACGGATAGTAATGGTTTTCCTCCAGTATCGGCCCTTGTTTATGTTGCACCGAAAGATTGTCAAAGAACACGTCCCATCCTTGCGTCTCATTACTGACCCAAATATACAAATATCCACTCTTATTCAACAACAAGGGAGATCCAGGGGCAAGGGTGTTTAACGTTCCTGCCGGATGAATGGAACTGGCAGCCTGTATAGATCCGCTTAAGCTACTGACATAATTGAATTGATTATCCAGGAAAACCCAGTTCAGATAGGCTTTTGGGTAACCTGTTGTCGAGGTTTCGTTTGCACTCAGGAAACTGGTGACGCCGGCATATACATTGCTGGTACCAGCGGTTAAGTTGGATACCAGTCCATGGGCCCCTCCAGTTAGATTAACGAGTCCGCTGGCTAGAGAATTCAGTACATCGCTGAAGGAACTGTTATTCGTACTGCCGCTGCCTGTATTGTAGTAGGATTGAACACCTATGTTCACCGTATCTCCGCTCATGACCTTTAGCAACAAAGACGGCCCGGTTTTCTGACCCGTGGTGCCGTTATAATCTACTTTCGATACGCTATCATTCGGATTGGTAAAGGTCAGGTTAGTCGGATAACCTGCTACGGACGCCCTGGGATAGGCAGTAGCGGAAAGATTAGCGAATAGCTGCGACTCCGTCGTCCGATATGCGCCCTCCATTGAAGCCAGGTAATTGGCTGTATCCCTTTGTTGGGTTAAGAGTATCCGGGTATTTCCCAGGTGGTCCTTTTCAAAAAAATCGTATTCGAATTTGTAACCGCTGGATCCATTGATGTATTTATGAAAAGCCCAGCGTGTTCTACCTTCTTCATGACTAATGAACTGCAACGTATCTACACCTCCGCCCGGGTTGGTTATCGTATCGGATTGCTGATAAACAAAAGGCCCTATATATAAGGTTGTCGTGGAATGGCGGACGAGGCTATCGCTGGTAATCTTGGCCAGTTTATTTCCTCCCGCATCATAGACATACTGAATGTTCCCTTTTGTGTTGACATGCGTCAATTGGGGTAAATTCAGGTAATTATAGGTAATGCCACCGATGCCTTTGTTATTATCCTTTATCATATTGCCATTGACGTCATAGTTGTAGTCGATGCTATCCTTTGTAGAAGAGTTATAATGAAAATCGCCCAGCAACGTGGCATTGTTATTCGCTACATCAGTAACGACCTGTAACCGGTTACTGAAGTTACTCTTGAGGTACCCATACGTAAGGGAATCCACAGGCGATGAACCACCAACTGTAAACCCTCGTTGGGTCATCGTAAGAATATTTCCGTTCGCATCATAGTTAAGGTTGGATACACTAAAATCAATGCCGGCAGATTTATCGAAATTTGTCCCGCCATATTGATTGAAATCGGCTCCCGTGAGTCGGTTTAAATAGTCATAGGTAAAATCATATCGCCGATTGATCCCGGCCCCCGCAGTTTTCCAGGTAGTCCCTGTGATATTTCCATTTAATTGCTGAGTGTGATATAAATTTCCGGCTGCCGCTGAACCGATCTTATCATAAGCTAATTCCATTCCAAAGTAATGATTGGTTGTCCCACCCACGTAGTTTTTGTTAATCCCTGTGATCCAGCCCCGGATATTATAGTCATAGATGAGACTGTCAACGGAACTACCCAGGTATTTGGCCTGAACCTGACTAAGCTCATTATATTGCATGCTATCGATCAATTGGTCACTTGCCGCCCCATCGATATTCTTATACAACCCCTTCAATCTGAACCCTGCATCATAGCTCATTTTGGTCAGCACCTTATGCGTCTGAACAGTATTGGGGCTGGCACCAGTTTTCCGATGGCTTATCAACATACGCAACGATTTTCCCGTGAAATCGTACTGGCTGGTTGTCGTATCTACTCCACCAGTGTAATTAATGCTTTGCCCCTGGATGACCCGACCACGATCATCGTAGAAGAGCACAGTCCAAAGATACTGGCTGGCGCTTCCCAATACTTTGGTCATTCCACCGGTTGGCATTCCCCGAGTGACTGAGAAGGAAGTGGGTGCAACGGCATAAACCGGTGAAATGGCATAGGATGTGATAAAGTAAGCAGCGTTACTGGTGTAATTCGTGGCCATGGTGGAACCCAGACTTGGAGCAGCGCCACTTACCCAGTTGTAATTGTCATAGTATACTTGCGTCAGGAGTTCCGTCGTGTAAGAAGCAAGCGTGGGGTAAGATTGGCTGGAAGCTGCCAATGCCTGATGATAGCTCAAATTATTATAGTTCGACGGATCGGTAAGCAAGCCCGTAGAGTCGGGGCGGTTCTCACTATCGTAGCGGGTATATAACCATTTTTGTTGACTGCGCAAGGCAGAATCCTGTGTCAAAACCACGCGGTCGCGAGCATCATAGACCATCCAGGTTTCGCCTGCTCCAGGCACTTTCTTAATCGTCACCCTATGCCGGCTATCGTATTCATATCGAAAGCATAGTTCAGCTGCTATCTGACTACCCCCACTATTCGCAAAATTCCAACTATTGGACAATAGCCATTCTACCCCTCTGGGCTGTATCACGAAACGAAGGTTATCAAGGTCGTCGTATACATAGTAGGTGTTAAGCCAACCCGAAGGGCCGGAAGCAGGCAGATTCCATAACTGGACTTTCTTGAGTAAAACTTTACCCTGCTGATCCTTGTATTCCACTACCTGATGTCCAGCTTCGTCAGTTATTAGGTTCTTGGACAATACACCTCCCGAAAACATCGAAGTGCTGACGGGAAAACTTCCGAAAATCGAGCTGATCGTCCAGATCCGAATACTATCATTAGCGTTATTAACCAAATATTGAGCCGACATGCCTCTATTCCCACCTACCCAACTCGTGCCCGGCGCATAGTTTGTCAAAGGTCTGTTCAAAGGGGATGGTTCATAAGCGGTCTGTCCGTAATAATATTGTTCCCCAGGAAATTGAGCGGTATTGAAAGTGCCTTGCTCAGGAAAGGGAGTAGTCTTATAATTCCCATCATTGGAAGAAGCAACATAAGGCATGTACTTCGTTACCTCCCTTCCCAATGGATCATAAACATTTATCATCACCATATCCTTTTGTAAGGGGCTGGCCTGCTTAGCTACTGTTTGAATAGATCTCCCCAGTCCATCAAAATATTGCGTAGTCTGTTGTACATCCGTCGTATTGGTCAGCCCATTGGCCGTCACCGTATCGGTCACCCCAGGTTTGACCAAGACCCGTTCGCGGATATAATTAAGGTTGGTGGGCGGTGTACCAATGGTGACCCGGGAACTGGCGGTATAGGTGGTGTCTGTGCCGCAGATCGTTCTCAGCCGGTAGTAAACCGAGCTGGTGAGATTACCGGGATTATAGCTGATCGTAGTACCCCCACCGACAGCCGACCAGGTAATATTATCCGTCGAACTCTGCCACTGATAATTATAGCTTCCGCTGCAACTGCCTCCCATGGAAGGGCTGGATAAAATAATACCCGGGCTGGTGCCGGACGCGATAACCACCGAGGCAGGCGTAACCATACCCGCGATCAGGGGCGGCGGAATAACGGTAATCGTGCCTGTTGCGCTGGTTGCCGATACGCTGTTACTGGAGACCACCACTTTATATTGCGTGGTGATAGTCAGCGGCCCGGGGGTGTACGTTGCTCCGGAAACCCCGCTCAGCAAAGGCCAGGTCGTCCCGCCATCTGTCGAATAATACCAGACATAACTATAACTCCCGTTGCCTCCGCTCACTCCGGTCAGGCTCAGGGCAGAAGGTACCGTATTGTAACTGATAATCTGGGAAGATGGACTTAAACTGCCGGCCAGCAACTGTGGATAGACTGTTATGAGGGCCGATCCGCTGTTGGCCCCTGCTCCATTGGAGTACACAGCCACATGAAAATACAGGCTCGAGGTCAGATTGCCGGGAGTATACGTGGTAGCGGTCGCTCCGCTGATGGTCGTCCACGTGTTGTTGTCTGTGGAATACTGCCAGAAATAAGTATAAGATCCGTTCCCGCCCGATGGAGTGCTCAGAGTTAGCAGCCCCGGACTGGTATTGTAGTTGATCGACGAAGCCGGCGAGACATTCCCCGGCAGTATCTGGGGATACACCGTCACCAGGGCCGTATTGTTGGTGTAAGTGTTGGAGCTGTTACAGGTTACCTGTCGTTTAAAATAAGTAGTAGTCGTCAACGCTCCGGACTGATAAGACTGCCCGGTAGCTCCCGAAATGGCGGTAAAGGTTACATTATCGGTCGACGAATACCATTGATAGGTATAATGAATAAACGTACATCCGCCTCCGGTAGGGGCGGTTACAGTCAGTTGGGCGGGTATATCAGTCCAGTTGATGGTCTGGCTGGGATTATTAATTATACCGCCATCCAATGTCACTAACGTAACCGTCACGGTCTTGAAGGCAATCTGGGCGCCCGACCCGTTAAGTGCCCGTATGGTCGAGCTGGTGCAACCGTCTCCATCAAATAAGACGGTGACGCTGGTGGTGGTCGAGCTCGTGATCGTACCGCAACTGCACGTCCAGCTGCTTGCTGTACAAGGCGACAAGGTATAGGTAGCTGAATTTCCCTGGGTAACCCCGCTGCTCCCACTCAGGATACAGGATGGACGCTTGCCGCCGTCACCGGCCAGAATATGCTGAGATCCTGTTAAGAATAATAAGAAAGACAAGGCAATAGTCCTTATCAGACTATTTGTACCTTTTCTGAAGAAGTATTTTATCGGAGCTGACTGATTTTGGTGCGTCATGATTGGTGCGGGGGTTCTTATTGTCCGGAAATTGAAGGATTCACATGCACAACAGCAACGGCACTGGTAGCCGGCAGCCCATCACAGATCACCGTTATGCGGAACCACGTGGTGACTTCCAGGCCACCGGGATTATAATTTGGGGTCATCACGCCTTTGACTAAATCCCAGTTGACGCTGTCTGCCGATGTATACCACTCATAGCGATAGTTACCACTTCCCCCGGATATCCCGGTGCTGCTCAGCAATGAGGGAACGGCACCATAATCAATGGTCTGGGACGCCGGGCTGATCATCCCTCCCTTCAGGGAGGAAAATATATTCACGACAGTAGGATAGGTGTAGGACGTATCGCCATTACTGATCACCCCAACCCTGAAATACGTGGTTGTCTTCAGACCAACTGGTGTATAGGTGACTGAATTGGCGCCGCCGATCGAAACCGGCGCAGCAAACGAACTGGTCGCTGCTTTTTGCCATTGATAGGAAAAATTACCGCTGCCGCCGCTGGGCGTTCCGATAGAGAGCGTGCCAACTGAATCATCAGCATTGATCGACTGTGCGGCTGGGTTGATTCTTGATAAATTTAAAACAGGGTTCACCGTTATTTTCACCGGGCTGGTCATCACGGAAGAGGCCAATCCTGCACAGGCGGCCTGGCGTTTGAACCAGGTCGTGACCGTCAGCGGGCCAGGCTGATAATCCTTGCCTGTCGCCTGAGGGATCGCTGAAAACGTTTGATTATCGATGGATGACAGCCATTGATACAGATACGCGCCACCACAAATCCCACCTGTTGCCACCGGAGCAGTAAGCAGGCGGGGCGTCTTGCCATAATTCACTGCCTGGCCGCCGGTGGCGGTAATATTGCCGGCAGCCATGGTGGGGGCAGCGATGATCGTCACTCGTTTGGTGGTCAGTACTTTCCCGCCATTCGTCGCCGTTATGAGCAGGTTATTGCAGCTGGTCACTGCAAAATTTACAGTAACCCCACCTGGCTTTTGATCGCTGATCGCTCCGCAAGTTACCGTCCAGCTACCAGCGGTACAGCCATCCAGCGTATA
>Ga0137403_10009391_pt1 | contig 10874 bp, 9 predicted proteins | sample CZOMad2_1_16fung_FD_122057 | JGI IMG/M metagenome (GOLD analysis project Ga0137403, IMG submission 122057) | Vadose zone soil fungal communities from Angelo Coast Range Reserve, California, USA - CZOMad2_1_16fungal (Hybrid Assembly) | ecosystem: Environmental > Terrestrial > Soil > Vadose zone... | reverse complement strand
CAAATGGCCACTGGAAAAGGATGCAGCTCTTCCCAATTAGCCCTGGCCTGGGTGCTTGCCCAGGGAGATCATATCTTCCCGATACCGGGGACCAAACGAATAAAGTTCCTGGAGGAAAATGCCGGGGCCTTGCAAGTAAAGCTGACGGCAGAAGAGCTGTCTGCGATCGATCGGATCGCACCCAGGGGAGCGGTGGCCGGACTGCGTTATAATGCGGAAATGATGGGCAGCGTGAATCGGTAAGCATTATCTTTGCGCCATGCTAAAATCAACACTTATAAAGGCCGTGGAAGCCGGGGCAAAGGTCATGCAGCAATATTTTCAGGGAGAATTTGTCATCTCCAATAAGGAAGGCGTTAATAATCTCGTTACAGAAGCCGATCATGCCTCGGAAAAAGCCATTTTCGAGGTCATCCGGAACGATTATCCCGACCATTTTTTACTCAGCGAGGAGGCGGGGGAGATCGTCATGGACTCGACCTATAAATGGATCATCGATCCCATCGACGGGACCGTCAACTTCGCACATGGCCTTCCCCTCTGTTGCGTATCTGTAGGCCTGGAACAAGAAGGGGAGATCATATTGGGCGCCGTTTATAACCCCTTCATCAATGAGTTCTTTTTTGCGCAGCGGGGCTTTGGCGCTACGCTTAACGATAAAAGGATCCGGGTGAGCGGTGAAATGGAAGTGGGCAGGGCCTGCCTGGTGACAGGTTTTCCCTATACCTTCCTCGATCAGCCGAACGGACCGCTGGAAGTATTCTCCAGGCTGATCCGCAAAGGAGTGCCCGTGCGGCGGCTTGGTTCGGCCGCCATCGATCTCTGCTGGGTAGCCGCAGGGCGGTTCGACGGCTTCTATGAGCACAAGCTGCAGGCCTGGGACAGCGCGGCCGGATTTTTGATAGTAGAAGAGGCCGGCGGAAGGGTATCGGATTTTTCCGGAAAACGATATTCCCCCTATCAGCCGCATATCGTGGCAACGAACGGAAAGATCCATGACGAATTATTGAGCTGGATCAACGATGCCGGCCACTGAGCCGATCCCAATCACCTATCATTCAAGTCCGCCATCATGAGCGAAAACAGAACAGAAATATCATCCCTGGGAGAATTCGGACTGATCGAACATCTCACCCGGAACATCGAATTGCAGAATGCTTCCACCATTGTCGGAGTTGGGGACGATGCCGCAGTCATCGATCATTTTGGTAAACAAACGGTGATCAGCACCGACCTGCTTCTCGAAGACATTCACTTTGACCTGACCTATACTCCGCTGAAGCACCTGGGCTACAAGTCCATCGTGGTGAACCTGAGCGATATTTATGCCATGAATGCCACGCCCACCCAGATCACGCTGAGCCTGGGCTTCAGCAACCGCTTCCCGCTGGAGGCGCTGGATGAATTCTATGAAGGGGTCTATGCCGCCTGCGAAAAGTATGGCGTCGACCTGGTCGGCGGCGATACCGCTTCCTCACGCAAGGGCCTCGTGATCTCCGTTACCGCGATCGGCGAGGTAACCCCGGGTAAATTCGTCAAACGCAGTACCGCTCGTAAAGGCGATCTGCTCTGTTGCACCGGCGATCTCGGCGCCGCTTATATTGGCCTGATCCTGCTGGAAAGAGAAAAGAAGATCTTCCTGGAAAACCCGGAGATCAGACCCGACCTGGAAAGTGAAAAATATGTGATCGGCAGACTGCTCAAGCCGGAGGCAAGAAAGGACCAGATCGAATTCTTCGAGCAGTCGGAGATCATTCCGACCTCCATGATGGATATCAGTGACGGGCTGAGCTCGGAGATCCTGCATATCTGCCGGCAGAGCGAGCTAGGCTGTGTGCTGTATGAAGAAAAGATCCCGGTGGCTGAAGACACGCGGAATGCAGCATTTAAATTCGAGCTGGATCCCACGGCCTGCGCCCTCAGCGGGGGCGAGGATTATGAGCTGCTGTTCACGGTGGCCCAGGAAGATTATGACAAGCTGGTGCTGAACGAGCAGATCAGCGTGATCGGCCATATGACAGAACCGGTGAAAGGGAAAAAGATCATCACGAAGGGCGGCAATACTTTTGACATTACAGCACAAGGATGGAACGCGTTTGCCTCCAAATGACCTTACATGAACAAATTCTTGTACTTAATCGGTTTTTCCTGCCTTTGTTTTTCCTGCCGGACAACGAGGGAAACTTTCAATCCCGAAAGAAAGTATTCGCCCGGACAATTGAATAAGGATTATCAATTATTCCGGAACATCCTCGAAGAGCTGCATCCCAGCCTTTACTGGTACACTTCCCGCGACAGCATGGATCATTATTTTGACGAGGGCGCCTTGAGGCTGACCGATTCCATGACGGAGCCACAATTCAGGACCGTACTCAGCTATACGGTCTCCAAAGTCGGCTGCGGACATACCAGTATCCGCTATTCCAAGCCATACAGCGCCTGGCTCGATACCGTACGGAGGCCGCAGTTCCCGCTGATCCTCAAATTCTGGAAGGATACCATGGTGATCGCAGTGAACCTCAACCGCAGCGATTCCATCCTGAAAAGAGGAATGATCGTTCAAAGCATCAACAGCAGGACGGCCGCGCAGCTGGAGGATACCTTGTTCAATTATTTCGTGACCGATGGATATAACCTGACAGGGAAATACCAGTACCTGAGCACGGGGCTTAATTTCAGCAGCTGGTATAAGAATGTCATGGGGTTCTCTCCCTCCTATACGATCGATTATCTCGATGCTTATAATAACGTACAGCAGACCGTCGTCCCCTTGTACGACCCCAGGGCGGACACCGTGAGAAGGCTTTTCGCCAGGCGACGCATTCCAGGCCCGGAGCCCGACAAGAGGACACGCAAACAGATCGATGCCTTCCTCACCCGCAATCTGCAGATCGACACGGGCCTCAACACGGCTTACATGACGCTGAACACCTTCGAGCATGGCAACCATCTGGGAAAATTCTTCCGGCAGTCGTTCAAGACCCTAGATGAAAAGAAGATCCCCAACCTGGTGATCGATGTACGTTCCAATGGAGGCGGGGACGCCACCAACTCTACCTTGCTCACCCGCTACATCATCGATAAAAAATTCAAGCTGGCCGACTCCCTGTATGCGATAAGGCGACATAGCCAGTATGACAAATACATCGGCAAAAGCCTGCTTTACCGGTTCATGATGAGCTTCGTGACCGCCAGGCATGCCGATGGGAAATATCATTTTGGCTATTTTGAAAGGCATTATTTTTCTCCCAAAAGAAACCATCATTATAACGGGCAGGTCTATATCCTTACCGGCGGCAATTCTTTTTCCGCGACTACTCTTTTTGCAGGAAGTCTGAAGGGACAGAAGAATGTGACCCTGGTCGGTGAGGAGACAGGTGGAGGATATTATGGAAATACGGCCTGGATGATCCCCGATGTGACGCTTCCCGTTACAGGCATACGTTTCCGGTTGCCCAGGTTCCGGCTGGTCGTAGACAGGACCAGGGAAAAAAACGGCAGGGGCATTCTGCCGGATGTCCCATCGCTGCCCAATGCGGATGCGATCGGCAAGGGGCTGGACTTCAAAGCGGCTAAAGTAAAGGAGCTGATCCAATTGCATGCCGCACAGAAAAAATAACCGGATAATTCTTATATTTAAGTATCCTTGTATGTCAGTTGTCAAAAAAATAGCTGCCGGCCTCTTGCTGCTGGTGTTCACCTCTTACCTGCATGCACAGACAGCCCTGGATTCCGCACAGCTGAAAAATGTTAAAGGGATCATGCTGCCCTTTTCCTCTCTCACACGAAAAAATCCGGTGACCCTGGTTTGTTTCTGGTCAGTGGATTCCGAGTCGAGCATCGATGAATTGAATGCTATCAATACGCACTATGAAAAATGGAAGCAAGCCGCTGCATTCACCCTGTTGGCGGTATCGGTCGATGAAAAAGTAGCGCCCGGCCGGTTGAGGGGGGTCGCCAATGCGAATGGCTGGACTTTCGAAGTATATGCCGACTTCAGGGGAGATCTGCACCAGGCGCTGAATGCCGGTGGTCTGCCGCAGGCCTTGGTCCTGAAGGGCGGACAGGTCGTTTATCAACAAACGGGCTTCGGGGCGGGCAGCGAAAATTATCTTTTTTCCAAAATTAAGAGTCTGTTACAAGAGAGAAAATGAGGCCGGCATTCAATTAACAGAATTAAATTTCCCTATATGTAACGTCCATTTTTCGAGCATATCGATCAACTCTTCGAGTTTAACAGGCTTGCCAATATAATCGTCCATCCCTGCGTTCAGGCATTCTTTCTGGTCACCTTCCATGGTGTTTGCGGTCAAGGCAATGATCACCGGTTGCTTTTTTAAGGTTTTGCGAATGATCCGGGTTGCCTCCAGGCCGTCCATTTCAGGCATTTGCATATCCATCAGGATGGCGTCGTAATGCTTTTGGCTTGCTGCTTCGACCGCCTCTTGCCCGTTCTCGACAAGGTCCGGCTTGTACCCCATTTTATTCAAAATATGTAAGATCACCTGCTGGTTGATCTGGTTATCTTCTGCGATCAGGATATCCAGGGGATATTTTTCCGAAAAATCGGAAGGTAGCTTTACCTGGACGGTTTTCCCTTCCCCGGCTAAATTATGTTTCCGCTGGAGCCCGCTGAGAATATGTTTACTCAGCACATGCTGTTTAATGGGCTTGGTCAATATAGAACTGAATAAGCGCAGGCTGTTTTTGTGGTATTCATCGCCAATCGAGCTTAGCAGGATAATAGGAATGCCAGGGTATCGTTGGCGGACACACTGTGTCAGCAAAATACCATCCATATGGGGCATCTGCATATCCGTCAGCACCAGGTCGAATTTTGAATTTTTAGATAAGATCTCCAATGCCTCTTCCCCGGAACCTGCCAGTACCGGCTCCAGCTTCCATTGTTCCAACTGGTTTTTCAGGATGGCCCGGTTGGTCAGATTATCGTCTACGACTAATATTTTTTTACCTTCCTGATCTGACATATTATAGTGGGTATAGGGCTGGAGAACCTTCGTTCCTACATAGGTTTTCATCGTAAATGAAAAGACGGATCCCTGCCCGGGCTGGCTTTCCACCCCGATCTGGCCTTCCATCAGTTTCACCAATTTTTCAGAGATAGCCAGCCCAAGGCCCGTGCCGCCGTATTTGCGGGTAGTGGAGGAGTCTACCTGGGAGAACGCCTTGAACAGGCGCTCCAATTTATCAGTCGGAATGCCGATGCCTGTATCCCGAACCTCAAATCCCAGTTCCAGTGGGCCATCGGTTTCCGATTTGCTCACTAAATGCACCCCTACAAAAACCTCTCCCTGGTGGGTAAATTTCAGGGCATTGCCAACCAGGTTCATGAGGATCTGCCGCAGCCGTAAATTATCTCCAACGATTTGCAAAGGAACGTCCTCATCTATCTGGTACACCAGGTCGAGCCCTATCTGGGCCGCTTTGGTGGCAAATATATCCAATATGTCCTCGATACAACTGCGCAGATCAAAATCCTCTTTTTCGAGTTCCATATTACCCGACTCAATTTTGGAAAAATCCAGGATATCGTTGATCACGTTAAGGAGGCTTTCACCACAGGAGGAAATAGTTTCTGCATACATCCTTTGCTGATCGGTCAAAGGGGTTTCAGCCAGCAGGGAGGACATGCCGATCACCCCATTCATAGGCGTGCGGATCTCGTGGCTCATGGTAGCCAGGAATACATTTTTTGCCTGGTTGGCCTGCTCGGCGTCCAGGCGGGCTTTATTAAGCTCCTGGTTAGATTGTCTTAATTCTTTATTTGACTTTTCCAGGACTTCTTCATTCCGCTGCCTCTCCGCGCCAAGAAGCGCTTCTTTCTGAAGCCTTCCCATCTCTATGGTTTGACTGATCTGAATTTCATTATATTTTTTTAACTGATATGCCCACAACCCGCAGATAAAAAACACTATAGCGGCAAGCAGGACATGGATGATGAATGTTTGCAGGCTAAAATAATCCAGTTGAGTAAAATAAACCTTGTCAAAGCCTACGTCCTGTAAATAGCCAAAAACCGCATGATGAATGATCACAACGACTGCTAGAGGGATCTGTAGTTTCCAGTTCTGATAAGTGATGAGAATGGCGCTCGCAATAAAAGCGAAAAAATGCATTTCAAACAATCCATGCAGTTGGTAAATGTACTGGGCCATGAAAATGCCTAATACAACGCTCAAAACATACTGGTATAAATCTGAGTCGGGTAAGCCTATTTTAGCAGAGTAGTACGCGATAAGGGACAGCCCGCCTACTCCAAATGCTATCAGCCAAGTGTCAAAGTAGATCGCAAATACCAGCCCCACAAGGAAATAACTGATAAGAAAATAATTCATTAACTTATCAGATCTTTCTCTCACTTCCTGCCTGAAGGCAAGCGTATGCAGGGTTTGTTCTACGGTTATTGGATTTCTCATTATTTATTCACGTTATATATATCCGTTACTTCGGCCTCAACGAAGGGTTTGCCGTTCGCCGGGATTACTACACTTTGGTAATTGACAGCCGTAAGCCTTTATTGCAAACTGATCAAAAACAATATTAGCGTTCTTATTCAGCAGCGCATCCAGGGCCATCTTGGCATACTCGGTTTTTTTGTCAGTACAATAGCGGCTTTTATTATAATTCCCTCTATAATACAATTTGTGATCAATGCCAATGATCACCGCTTGTGGCGTAGAATAGACCCCACATGAAGCAGCCAGGGAAGAATCGAACGACACCGGGATCTGTATATCGAATTTGTCCTGGACTTCCTTGGCCGTATAGTCTTTATTGTTCACGACCACGATCCCGAAATTTACTTCCTTGCCATATTGCTTTACCAACGATTTGAAATGGGGGATATTAAACCGTGAACAAGGGCAATCGGGATTAAAAAAATGCAGGAAAAGCGGTTTGTTATTATTTGCTTTGAATTTCCACGATGCATCAACAGTTGAACCAGGATTAACAGCCTTGTAGTTCTCAGGTACGGGAGTAGGCAAACTATACACCCATTCGTTCCGCCAGAATAACGCGATTATTCCCAGGAACAAAAGGGTGAGCCAAATTATTACGGTGGTCTTAGCCATTTCCAGATCTTATCTTTCCAAAACGGCCTTTTTTAGAAAAAATTCTCTTTGTCTTATTATTTTATAATGGTTTTCATATAAATTGATAAATAGAATGCCTAATAATCAATTTTTTACAAAAATGACTAATAAAGCCGGTCTGTTGCGGGTCATCTCAATTTAGCCATGGCCCTTACCGGAAAAGTGCCGATCCCTTTGATCTTTGGCGGAATGGCGCTGAACGTAAACCCGTCCCGGGGTAATGCTGACAGATTGCAAAGATGTTCCACGATCAGGATCCCGGCGCCTAATAGCGTAGTATGAACGGGCCTGGATCCTCCGGCCGTATTATCGATATTATGTGAGTCGATCCCTGCCAGTTTTATACCGCAATCCCGCAGATACTCCGCTGCTTCCTGGGTAAGATATGGATGGTTCTCGTAATAGGTCTCCGTATTCCAGTGCATATCCCAGTCCGTATGGATCAGAACGGCTTTGTCCCGGACATCATAGCGCCGAAGATGCTCCACTGTGATGGAAAGAGAATGGGTATGCGGCACCCGGATGACGATCCCTTCCAGGTCCGCCAGACTGCTCAGCCCGATTGCCGTAAAATCTTTACCCGACTCAAACCGGTGGAAAGGGCAATCGAGATAGGTTCCTGTATTACCTACCATTTCGATCTTTGCGATCTGGAATTCCGTGCCTGGATCATACCGTTTGCGGGATTCTTCCCTGCTCAAATAATCACAGATAACCGGAGCCGGCAAACCTTTGTAGGTGATCAGCCCATTGTCGATGGTATGGCTGAGATCGATGAATACGTCTTTGTCCTCTTTTCCCATCTGCCTGTTTTCGTCAAAAATAAGAAACGGTCCTCAGTGCGTGAGCGCGATTTATCGCAAAACCTTAACTCCAGCTAATCATATCCCAATTCTCCAATGATGACCATCTGCGTGCTTCCGATGCGCAGGTAATCAATTGCCGGAGGCCCCAAATCTATCCTTATATTCCTTTAGCCTTTTTCTTACGGCCCTGATCGTATTATCTGCGTCAGAGGGTGGCAAAATGTAATCACGGGAGCTATCGGTGGATTTTTCAAAGAAATAATTCACCGATATCCGGTTGGCCCCAGAAGTAAACAAGCTGAAGGTTTGCTTGCCGTAAACGTCCACTTTTTTACCATAGATATACGTTACTTCATTATTCTGGGTTGCAATCTCCAGATTAGTAATGTCTTTATAAGGGAATTCCTTCGTTTGATCTAGAAGGGTTAAGCCCGTGGCCAGATCGAGGATGCATTGAAAGGTTGCCACATGATGCTGGGTCAGAAAAAATAAAAGTATATCGTGCTGGCCGAATCGAAGGACCTTATCTATTCCTTTACCCCATTTAGTATCTTTCGCGGGGCCATCAATCATCCACGGGTTCGCGCTTGTGTCTTCTTCGTCTATGTCCAGTCTTGCCCGGGCTTCCTTGACAATATTATCTCTATATTCTTTCAACCATTGGTCCATCTGCTGATCCGAAGCTTTAGGCTCTGCCGCGGCGAATTTTTCTTCGTAACGTGATTTTTTCTTTGAAAAATTCAAAAAACCTTTCAAAAGCAGAGCAAGCCCGGCTATATCAGTAATGAATCCACCTACTCCTCTGTTTGTCAATCCATACACCAGAAGAATAGCTCCCAAGCCCATCAAGACTTGGTTACCCAGGTATTTGGGCTTTTCCGGGGTTTTAATGAAGTACTTCTTAACCAGCTCTTCCCGGCGAACATTGTTTTTTTCCATCAGACATCAGTTTAATGTTTATAAAGGTTTTTTAATTCCATCCATATGGGGTTTTCAGGGTCATCCATCAAAGACAGGACATCTTTTGCTTTTTCCGGGGTAATGGCATTATGCTCCAATAACTCCTCTACGGTGGGGAATCCGTCCCGAAGGCCATTCATTCTATAATAGCCATATTTTATCAAGGCCAGCAAAATGCCAGTGTAACCATATTCTGGTAAGCCGATCCCGGGTTGAAGGATACCCTCCAACCGACGCACCACTAGTCCGTCCAGTTTTCGCGCTTTTTTACCGGCGATCACCGCCAACGCCAGATAGAACCTGGCTTCCATGTTTTCCGGCATGACGTCAACGCATGTCTGTAGTTTCTTATGCGCATCAATGTAGCACTTCATTTTCAAGAGCTTTATCCCTTCGTTCAACAATATATTCTCTGTGGTGTCCCTCGTTCCCTGCCTGTATCCTGGTTTTTTAAGAAGGTCATGAAGGCGGATAATCAATTTATTTCTGGCGTCCTGCCGATCCTTTTCCGTCGCATCAATATATTGTATGCCATTCAGATACGATAGCAATATATTGTTGCTCACGTCCGAATGGTCTAATCGAAAAGGGATGATCTCTTTACGCTTTTCAAACGCAATCCGGATCTCTATTGGAACAAAACGAGATCTGTTGCAGTGTATAGAGTAGATGAGAACGAAGATCCTGCAGGATTGTATGGCTGTGACGATAGAGTCCTCAAAAAATTCTCCCGCGGCGATGCCATAATGGCTGTCAGGTGCAATCCAGCTTATCAGTCCGCTGTTATGAATGGCTTCATGCACGGCATACGCCTGATCTTTATCTGGCTGAGCATAGCTTATGAATATCTGATGATCCATAAATCTTTTTAAAATGCTTACTTAACCAGAGAATTCAGACCAGAGGCCGGGCTTGCCGGCATGCAGTTGGTGATCGTGGTAAATACTTCTTAACAAGTGCCGGTGGAATATTGCGACCGGTAATATCTAAAATTAATGCTTTCTCTCTGTTCCTGTCGTTTTATTACCCCTCCCCTTCCACGATCAGCTGCAGCAGGTTCAGCTGTTCGTCCAGGAGGACAAAATCGGCCTGGGCCCCAGGCTGAATACTGCCCCATGACTTATTAAGGCCCATTAAGGTAGAAGGATAAAGAGAGGCCATCCTCAGCGCTTCGGGTAAGGGAATGCCGGCTGATTCCACACCATTCTTCACCGCCTGCAGCATGGTCAATGCGGAGCCGGACAAGGTTCCATCCGGCAGTGTATAACGATCTTCCCTGAACACATGCGCATATTCTCCATACTGGACCTCGGCAACGGCATCGGTGATGAAGAAAAGGCGTTCCTGGAGGATCTTCTTGCTGATCCGCACGGAAGCGAAGTCTACATGGATGCCATCGCACACGATACTGCTCATCACGTCTTCCTGATCGTAAATAGCGCCGACCAGGCCGGGCTCCCTTCCCTGTAAGGGGGACATGGCGTTGAAAAGATGGGTGGCGGCGGGAATGCCCTGGTAGAAGCCGTTTATTCCCTCGCCATACGTGGCATTACTGTGACCGGCAGAAACAACGATCTTATGTTGTTGCAACAGTTCGATGCATTCCCAATCACATTGCTCGGGGGCAAGGGTCATCATGCGAAATACCCCCTTTCCTTTATCCAGCAGCAGTTGAATTTCTTCCAGGGTGGGCTTTTTGATGAACTTCGCGATATGCGCGCCTCTCTTGACGGGATTGATATAGGGCCCTTCCAGGTGAATGCCCAGCAGGCCCTTACCTCCTCCCGCTTTATAATTCTTCGCCACCTCCATTCCTTGCAGGAATTTATCGATGGAGTTGGTGGCCATCGTAATGAGGAATTGGGTGCAGCCCCCCTGCAGGCAATATTCATAAACCGCTTCCAGCGCATCCGTGGTCAGTTCGGCGGAGAATAATCTCCCATTCCCGCCATAGATCTGCAGGTCCATGAACGCGGGTGCCAGCATGTAGCCG
>Ga0137403_10009390_pt1 | contig 10875 bp, 5 predicted proteins | sample CZOMad2_1_16fung_FD_122057 | JGI IMG/M metagenome (GOLD analysis project Ga0137403, IMG submission 122057) | Vadose zone soil fungal communities from Angelo Coast Range Reserve, California, USA - CZOMad2_1_16fungal (Hybrid Assembly) | ecosystem: Environmental > Terrestrial > Soil > Vadose zone... | reverse complement strand
GCCGACGCTGCGGCTTCATCGCGCTGATTGGCGCCCCCAATGCCGGCAAGTCCACGCTCATCAATGCGCTGGTCGGCACCAAGGTGACGATCGTCTCGCACAAGGTCCAGACCACGCGCTCACTGTTGCGGGGCATCGCGATCGAGGGCGATGCGCAGCTCGTATTCATCGACACGCCGGGCATCTTCGCACCCAAGCGCCGGCTCGACCGCGCCATGGTCACCACCGCTTGGTCGGGTGCCCATGACGCCGACATCGTGGGCGTGCTGATCGACGCCAAGCGCGGCCTCGACGAGGAGGCCGACGCGCTGTTCGAGCGGCTCGCGGACGTCGGGCCGTCCAAGAAGCCGAAGATCCTGCTGATCAACAAGATCGATCTGGTCGAGAAATCCGCGTTGCTGACCCTCGCCAAAGCTGCCAACGAGAAGGCTGCCAACACGCGCGCGGCCTTTGCCGCGACCTTCATGATCTCGGCGCTGACCGGCGACGGCGTCGCCGACGTCAAGCGCTGGCTCGCCGAGCAGGCGCCGGTCGGGCCGTGGCATTATCCGGAAGACCAGATCACCGACGCTCCGCTGCGCCAGCTCGCCGCCGAGGTCACCCGCGAGAAGCTCTATTTGCGCCTGCACCAGGAGCTGCCGTATCAGTCCACCGTCGAGACCGACAGCTGGACCGAGCGCAAGGACAAGTCGGTCCGCATCGAGCAGACGATATTCGTCGAGCGCGAGAGCCAGCGCAAAATCGTTCTCGGCAAGGGCGGCGCCACCATCAAGTCGATCGGCGCGGATTCGCGAAAAGAAATCGCCGAAATCCTGGGCCAGCCCGTGCATCTGTTCCTGTTCGTCAAGGTGCGCGAGAACTGGGGCGACGACCCCGACCGCTACCGGGAAATGGGACTGGAATTCCCCAAGGAATAATCCGGCAATAATCAAGCAATAAGACCAACAGGAATTATCGGCGCCTTCGATGACCTTGCCCAGGAACGTGTTGTGGTTTGAAGTGCTGATGTATCTGTCGTTGGCGCTCGACGCATTGTCGGTGGCGTTTCAGGACCGCACGCCGAACGCCGAGATGACGGAGCAGATGATCCCGGTAGCGAACGTGATGGCGGCTTGTCTGCTCGTGCTGCTGGTCTATTTCGTCTGGCTCGCCGCGCAAAGGCGCAAGAACTGGCCGCGCTGGGTGCTGGCCGCGGCGCTCGTGCTGTCGGTGATTTCGCTGGTGCAGGTGATCACGGTCAACGGCATCCAGTTCGATAGCGTCGTCGACATCGTGCGAACCGATGTTTCCTGGAAGGGCGGGGTCACGCCGGTCATGAAGACTGCTCATCTGGCGGAATCCTTCGGAGTGCGCTGCGAGTTACATACCACGATCTACCATCCCCTTGAGATTGTGAATCTGCATTGCTGTGCCGCCATCTCGAACTGCGAATTCCTGGAACTGCTGTACCCGATCTCGTACATGGACTTTGGTATGAAACCCGCCATCGATATCGATGTGCACGGTTATGCTCATCCGCCTGAGGCTCCGGGAATTGGTGTCGGCTGGGACTGGGATTTCATCGACAACTGCACCATCAAGGTCCTGTGAAGGCTCCGTTTGACGGGTGAGGAGACGATCCGTCCGTTGCCTAAAGAGCTTGTTTTGGGCTAGAGTGCGCTGAAATGTTCAGGTGGCTTCTGATCATCGCGTTGCTCTGTTGCCCGCTTGTGCCTCTCGCGGGTCAGGATATTGATGCGAATATCACGACACAGAACCGCAACCCTTCCACGGTAGCCGATCAGATTTCTAATGCAGCGGAACGCGCGGCCTTTCTGGCGCTGTTCAAGCAAGGCTCTCCCACACAGATGCTCAAACAAGCCGAGTCATTCCTGGCGCAATTTCCCCGGTCCGCGCTCCTCTTCCAAGCTTACGAAGTAGCGGCGCGCGCCAGCTTCGAACTGGAGGATTACGACGTGGGACTGAACTATGCGAGGGAGTCGCTGACCCTCCTGCCGGAGAATCCGTTGCTTCTTGTGTCGGTGGCCGATGTGGAAGCACAGAGACATCTGAACGACGCAGCAATTTCTGACGCTCGAGATGCGATCGAATACCTCGACCGGTTTTCTGCTCCCGGAACCGTGCCGCCCGGGAGTCGGCCAGAGCTCAAGAACAAATTGAAGGCCACGGCTAACTTTGCCCAAGGCCGAGCTCTGCTAGAAAAAGCACTGGCACTTTCGAAAGGAGAGAAACGCGATGCAATGCTGAAGAATTGCAAGGTCTCGCTGGCGGAAGCGCAAACGTTAAATCCCTCCGACTTTGAAATTACTTATCTGTTCGGGTTAGCTCAGCTCGCCTCTGGAGAGCTGCGGTCTGCGGCCGGAAGCTTCGCCAAGATTTACCGAGCGAACGACAGTTTGGCATCCAAGGCACGCGAGAATCTACAGACGATTTACAGAATGCTACGCCTGGATTCCCGCGACACTTTCGAAAGTTTTGTGCGGCAAGCAGAGCCTCAAGACAGTGCCTCATCAAAAAGTCAAGTTGCTGCGGTTGGAAGCCCGTCGGTTCAGCCACTGTCCGATTACGCAGGGTCGGATTCGTGCCGTGGGTGCCATTCCAGCGTTTACCACCAGTGGTCCCAAACCGGGATGTCAAAAATGCTTCGCCTGTATGTTCCACAAAATGTCATCGGCGATTTTCAAAACAAGAACGAGTTCTACCTGGAAGACGAGGCCGCATACCGCGGAGGAAAAGTAGAATTTGCAAACAGCCAAAAGCGAACGTTGTTTGCCCGCATGGTGATCCGTGACGGTCGACACTATTTCGACATCCACCAATCCGACGGCAAATTGCACACGTATCCAGTGGACTACACAATCGGGTCAAAGTTCCAGCAGGCCTACGCCACCAAGCTGCCCAGTGGCGAGATTCATGTCTTTCCAATCCAGTACAGTGCGCTGCAAAAACGGTGGATCAATTACTGGAGGATCATTGATGGTGCCGGGAGTGAACGCGCCGATCTGCGCTCCTGGGAGAAACTCAGCGCTGCCACCAGCTATCAAGCCATCTGCGCCGTCTGCCACACCAGCCAATTGAGAAATGTAAAAGGCGGCGGTTTCGATGTGACAAATGTGGAGTTCAGAGAGCCGGGCATTGATTGTGAGATGTGTCACGGTCCCTCTGCGCAGCATGTCGTGGACATGACCGCGAACGAGCCTTATCCGAAGCGAGCCGTTGACCCGCCGGTGAATTTCCACGACCTTGGCAACCGCGATTTCATCCGTATTTGTTCGCAATGTCACATGCAGTCCGCGATCCGTGCCTCTGGCCCACGGGGTGAGTTGAACTATTCACGCTCTGGTGAGTTCTTCCCAAACAACCCCAGCATTCCTTTTGGGGAGTTCTCCCGGATCGGGTTTTACAAAGACGGCCGCTTCCGTCAAACCACCTTCATCGTGGAAGCACTGCAAAGGTCTCAATGCTTCAAGAAGGGACAAGTGAGCTGCGGAACCTGTCACGATCCGCACGGTCACGATGCGGCTTCTAACCTGGTTTCTCTAAAGTTTCGTGATCAGCCGGACTTGATGTGCACGAACTGCCATTCACAATTTCAGAACAGTACCGCTCTCGCCGCCCATACGCACCACCGGGTCGAGTCGGACGGCAGCCGGTGCGTTTCTTGTCACATGCCCCGTATCATGGATGCTGTCCTTTTTCGCGCGCGCACTCACCAGATTGACGATATCCCCAATGCCGACATGACACAGCGATTTGGGCAGATGGAAAGTCCGAATGCCTGTTTGTTGTGCCACTCTGAAAAAAACGCAAAATGGGTTAAGCAGGAGCTACAAGCATGGAAGCCGGCGCCTCGGGGATAAAGACTTCGAATTGCAGGGGAGGAAGGCGGTTGCGAGCGATCGCAACCGGTTTGGCATCGATCGCAGGAGCTCTGCTGCTTCTGACCTGTTTTAGCTTCCACAGCAAATTGCTGGGAACAACTGCGTCGGCAGATCAGAGTTCCTTCCCAAATGCCGGCTATGTCGGCTCGCGAGCCTGCGCGAAATGTCACCCGAGCATCTACGAGTCTTTTTTACGCACGGACATGGGCCGCTCGATGTCGGAGATCACGCCAGCGCTTCTCGAGAAGATACCGGCATCGGCCAGCATCGTTGATCCCAAGCTCAATCGCCATTTCGAGATCTATGCCCGCGAAGGCAATCTTTACCAGAGCGAGTACGAGACGACAGCGGACGGCAAAGAGGTTTTTCGCGAAACGCGCAAGGTGGAATGGATCATTGGCTCGGGCGCAAATGGCAGCGGCGCTATCGTGAAGCAGGGTGACTACCTCTTCGAAGCACCGCTTTCGTTCTATGCGAAACCACACCGCTGGGCACTCTCACCGGGCTACGAATTCGGCGACTACGGTTTTGGTCGGCCGATTCTTCCCGGTTGCATCGTCTGCCATAGTGGGCAACCTCGCCCGGTCCTGGATGGGAACGGCCGTTTTCGAGAACCGCCGTTTGCGGAACTCGCCATCGGTTGCGAGAACTGTCACGGTCCGGGCAAAGCGCATGTGGCCGCAGCGCAGATGGGATCTCCACTCGGTTCGATTGCAAATCCCGCCAAGCTCTCGCCCTGGTTGGCGGACAACATCTGCATGTCATGCCACCAAAGCGGCGACGCGCGAGTGCTGCAAGCGGGAAAATATTACCGCGATTTTCTTCCGGGAACGGAGTTGGACAACACGCTTAGCATTTTCCTAGTCCCATTCAGCCGCGAGTCCGTACCCAAGGATGATCTGTTGGAGCATTACCTGTCCATGCGTCTCAGCAAGTGCTATCGCAACAGCAGCGGCCGGCTCGGCTGCATCAGCTGCCATGATCCGCACGTGGAACCGTCACAGCAGGAGGCAGCGGCCTACTTTCGCCAGAAATGCATGGCATGTCACACGGAGAAAAGTTGCGCGGTTCCGCTTTCGCTACGCCAACGCAAGGCTCCGCCGGACGACTGTGCCGGTTGCCACATGCCGAAGCGAGACGTGACGGTAATCTCGCATTCCGTTCTCACCAACCATCGCATCATCGCCGAGGCCGAAGAGCCATTTCCCGACGCAGCTTTCCACATGGCAACGTCGCAACTTCCGGATTTGGTCCACCTTAACGCAAATCCCGCAAGGCAGGACGCCCCATCGCCGCTGACGCTTTTACAGGCGTATGGCCAAGTCATGCTCAGCCATCCGGAATACCGGAAGCGCTACTGGACACTGGCAAAACAACTGGAGAACACTCAGGGGGAGAATGTCCTTGTGATGGAAGCGCTGGCAGACTGGGCCCTGCAGAGGAAGGATGCTGATGGATCATCGTTGGCAATTCGATATCTGGACAGCGCCATTCATCAGGGCGCGACGAATCCTGCGGACTTCGAACAGCTGGCCATGCTGCTAACTGCGGCCAATCGCCAATCTGACGCTCTCAAGATTTTGCAGCAAGGAATGCAATTGATTCCCTACTATGCCGAATTCTATCGCCTCAGTGCAAGCGTCAACTTCTCGGCGAATAGGAAGCGAGAGGCTTGCGAAGTCGTCGCCAAGGGAGTGGAGAAATTTCCGCAGGACAGCCTCATCCGGGATCTCTCAAAAAAGTGCGCGCCCGCACAGCCCGCAAGTGCCGACTAACTACGAACTGGGCTGACCCTGTCCGGGAGCTGGGGGTTGGCCGATTCCACGTCCCGCGGTGAAAATCCCAGTTCCATTGAAATGGCGCGAGCAGCGGAAGTGATCGCTCCGGCGAGCGCGGGGACGTGGTTGGGGGTGATTCTGGTCACAGGGCCGGAAACACTGATGGCAGCTATGGGCAGGCCTTCAGCATCGAGGATCGGTGCGCTCACGCAGCGCGCGCCCATTACTGCCTCCTCGTCATCCACGGCATAGCCTTGTCGGCGAATTTTCAGCAGTTCCTGGCCAAACTGCACCAGATTCATGATGGTCTTCGGGGTCGACGCATGGAAGGTGATGGTTTTCAGAATATTCTGCTTCTGTTTCTCGGGTAGAAAAGCGGCCAGCGCCTTGCCCAGTCCAGTCGCGTGAAGCGGACGCCGAGCGCCCACCCTGGAGGCGAGTCGAAACTCGTGTGGACTCTCAATCACGTCGGCATAAAGTACAGTCGCCTGATCCAATACCGCCAGATTGACTGTCTCCTTCGTTGCCTTCCATAAGTCCCATAGGATAGGTCGGGCTACCGCCTGCAGGGCCGCACGATGGTTGACCTGTGCCGTCATTTGCCAGAACCGCGGGCCAATCAAGTACGCCCCGTCTTCTATGCTAATCAGGTAATTCTCCCGCTCCAGATGTTTTAGAAAGCGATGGGCTGTGCTCTTGTGGATACCGGTCAGATCAGAAATCGCCTTGAGACCCAATCCCGAAGGGGCTCCCTGGATGGCCTCCAGAATCCGCAACACTTTGGAAATGACCCCCACCGGTGCAGCCGCGGACTTTCTTACCTTGGGCATGTCAAACCTCAGTAAAAATTACTAGTGGTTCCAATCGGGGGGGATCCCATTGGGCGCAGCTCTTTGAGATGGTGTTTCCATCATTGGGACATTTCTGTCCCACACCCCTAACATTGCCTAAGGTTGTACCACCTATTGAAACGGGATTCAATCTTATGAAATTTTTAGGTTGACAGTAATACCAAAGCAGTAGTACTCAAGTGTGACGGTGGTCACTGAACCCTGTGATCAATATCACACAAATTCAAGATTGTGCGAACGTGGCGCGGAAAACTGGATTGAGTCCTCGTCGCGAGGAGGACTACGATGACACGCGGGAAATACCGGACGAATGTGAAGCTATGTCTCCTGGGGTTCGTATTCTTTGTCGTGTTTGCTTGCCTTGCCTCTCCCCCGAGAGCTAAAGCGCAAGCGACGGCTACGATCAACGGGACGGTAAGCGATTCCACCGGGGCGGTCATCGCTGACGCAGCCGTTGTGCTACACAGCCAAGAAACCAATCTGGACCGGACCACCATCACGAACAGTGTGGGCACGTACGTCATCCCGCAGATTCATCCTGGTGAGTACTCAGTGAAAGTCAGCAAAACCGGCTTTCGCACGGAAGAGAAGACCAACATAAATCTGAACGTTAATCAAACAGTCGCCGTTGACCTGACGCTCAGCGCGGGTTCGACGCTGGAGACGGTCCAGGTGAAGGCGGCATATGCGACCCTGGAGACATCCACTTCGGAACTGGGCGAGACCATCGTCAAGAAGCAGGTCAGCGACTTGCCCTTGAATGGACGGAATTTTACCCAGATGCTCAACCTCACTCCCGGCGTGAGCACCGTTAACGTGGCGCAGAACTCTGCCACAAGCGGCGGGGTCTGGTCGAATCCCGTTGGCACATTCTCCTATCCGGCGGTCAACGGCCAGTCAAACCGCAGCAATCTGTTCTTGCTGGATGGTGTGAATAATCAGGGCTCCTTCGGAAGCACTTATGCCGTGCCACCGATCGTGGATGATATCGATGAGTTCAAGGTGCAGTCGCACAATGACGACGCCTCGTTCGGCGGTGTGATGGGCGGTGTGGTCAATGTGGTCACGAAGTCCGGAACGGCCAAATATCACGGAGCGGCGTGGGAGTTTCTCCGCAACACGGCGCTCGACGCCAAGAACCCGTTCCTCCCGAAGGTGACTCCGTTCCAGCAGAATCAATTTGGCGCTGCTTTTGGCGGCCCGCTTTGGGTGCCGGGTGACCACGGACAAAAGAAAACATTCTTTTATCTAAGCTACGAAGGCTTCCGCAACCACACGGCGGCGAGCAATTTGTACAACACCCCCACCACCCAACAACTGGGTGGAGACCTGACCGGTATCGCCGGACAGATTTACAACCCGTATAGCGGTCAGCCTTTCGTGTGTGATGGTTCCGGCAACCCCGTGACTGCAGTGAACAACGTCCAAGGCGCCGGCACACCGTGCAACAAGATTCCGGCCAGCATGATTGATCCCAACATGCTAACGTATTCTCAAGAAATATTCCCCGCACCCAACCTCACAGGCAACCCCAACTTCAACGGCTTGGATACGAGCAAGGTAATCACCAGGCAGGATGAAGGAAACGGGAGGCTGGATCACCGTTTCAGTGAGCGCGACAGTGTTTGGGGACGGTATACGAGCTTCCGGCAGCCAGTGACGGGATCTGGCGGGTTCGAGGGTTTGATACACAACCAGACTACAAACGGGTATAACCTTGCGGTGAGCTACATCCATTCGTTCACCAGCAATTCACTGTTGGAAGCTCACTTCGGACGCACAAATGTGAATATCAACCAAGGTTCCAATTTCAGCGGCGTCCCCAACAGCCTCGGAACTCAACTGTTCTCGCCGAACTTTGCGGGCAATTTCCGCGGCGGCGTTTCCATGATTCCCGAGCTGGTGATTCAAGGCTACATTGGGAATCCCAACCCCAGTGCTCATGGTGCCGCCCAGATCGACGACACGAAAGTCTCTGACATCTGGGAAGGTGGGGGTGAGTTCACGAAGAACGTTGGACACCACACTTTCCGTGTGGGAGCGAACTTCGCCAGCAACAACTCGAACTCACTGTACTTGAATTCCAACGTACAATTCACCGCCGCAAACACCGCGAACCCAGGCGACCTCACCGGCGGAAATGCGTTGGCTTCATTTCTCCTCGGGGTTCCGAATAATGCGGCACGCCGAAATGTGATCGAGACCCAACACGGTGGGTGGGTTGACGGCTTTTACGGCATGGATCAGTGGAAAATCACGAACAAGCTGAGCGTCAATCTGGGCCTGCGGTATGACCTCACGCTGATTCCAATCTACGGAGATGCGTCTCACGCCAACAACTTCGTAGGTGACATGGATTTCACCAACGGGACCTACATCCTGGCGCGAAACGCACCATCGTGCGACCAGACGAACGCTGCGCCGTGCATCCCGGGAGGAGTTCTTCCGGCTCATGTGGTGGTAACGCCGCTGAGTGGGGGAGCCATTTATCACAACGATTTGACCAACTGGCAACCTCGCATTGGGGTGGCTTACCAGATACTTCCCACAACGGTTCTGCGAGGCGGCTACGGACGCTTCTACGACAACTGGGCGGCCATCACGCAGACTGCCCAGAATTTTGAAGGGACATGGCCCAGCCTCGACCAACTCGGAGCCAGCAACCTGAACCCGGTGGCGAGTGGCCCACCGACAGCGTTCGCGGAGGACCCGCTCCACCTAGGTACTGTTCAGCCAATTACCCCGGCAACTCCGTTCACACAGTCCACTTGGTTTGCCGACCCATACTTGAAACGGCCCTATGCGGATCAGTGGAATTTCGGCGTTCAGCAGCAAGTAACTTCAAACACGGTGCTGACCGTAAACTACGTGGGCTCAGTCGGACGTAAACTCGATGTCGGCGGCGCCTACAACGTCCGCATGCAACCGGGGCCGACTCCTACCAACTGTGGCGCTTCAGCCATCAACTGCGGCGCTCCCTTCGCCTACATGGGCGCCACCGCCTATGACCGTAGCGTTGGTAAGAGCAGCTACCATGCTCTGCAAGTCTCCATGCACGGGAGCGAGCTCAAGAACACCTTGACCTACCTGATCTCGTACACGTGGTCCAAGAGTTTGGACCTCGGCTGCTCAGGTTGGTACGGAGTAGAAGGTTGCTCCATCCAGAATCCCTATAATCTCCAGGCGGACAAGGGACCTGCCGCGACCGACCTCCCCCATATCTTCTCGGCCGCCTGGGTCTACACGCTTCCGTTTGGCAAAGGCCAGAAGCTTTCGTCAAGTAACAGTGTGGCGAATGCCTTGATCGGAAACTGGAACTTGAACGGTGTTCTCTCGTTGAGTTCGGGAATTCCGTTCGACGTTGGTACCAGCAAGGACATTGCGAACACCGGAAACTACAACTACGGAAATGGTTACGGCTACGAGCGTCTCAATCTTGCAGGCAGGCCATATCCATCCACCAAGACGCCAGCTGAGTGGATTAACACTGCGGCGTTCCAAGTGCCAGCGCAATACACGTTTGGCACCCTGGGACGCGACTCACTTCGCTCGGACTGGTCGAGGGGTCTGGATCTCTCGATCTTCCGACAGTTCCCGATCAAAGAGCAAGTGCGTCTGGAATTTCGCTTTGAGATGTTTAATGCCACGAACACCCCGGTCTGGGCAGTTCCGGTCACGAACCACGATGCTCCTAATTTCGGAACCGTCACGAGTACAGCGAATACCGCTCGACAGCTGCAGTTCGGTCTGAAGCTTCACTTTTGACCAAACGTAGCACCGAAACGCGGTGCTGAACTGGCTTGCGGGTGAAGGAAACAAGCGGGCGCTAGTTGACGCACAAGGAAAGGCGGCGCCCGCTTAAGTTCTGTTGCTGAACGCGACTGAATGTAGGTATCTTTCACCTTGACGGGGATGGGACACCCCCACGGGCGCTACACTCTTGCGGGAGATCGGCTTGCCCATATGTCCGCGGGTAAGTAGCGGTGGGAACCGGATCGATTCCGAGATGTGCCGCTCCCGAAGCGCAATGTGAGGGGGCCGTCGTGAATGTGCGGGGCTGAGAAAACAATTAATCGACGGGGAATCACTTTCTTCTTGAGGCTGGGTGGCCTTGTGACCCTGGTGGGTACAACTCTTGTCGCTGCCCAAAACCCTCCGTCGGCCCAGTCGATTGGCGAAGTAGGTCCTCCATCTCTGCCAAGACAATGCCTGCAGGGCCGCTCTTTCGAAAAGATTGCTGCACTATTGGAGAGTATTCACGACCACCCCACGGCTGGCGCATACAACACGCTGGGGGTTCTCTACGCCCAAGCGGACCGCGTGTCGTGCGCTATCCCGGCTTTTGAAACTGCTCTCAAACTGGAA
>Ga0137403_10009389_pt1 | contig 10875 bp, 10 predicted proteins | sample CZOMad2_1_16fung_FD_122057 | JGI IMG/M metagenome (GOLD analysis project Ga0137403, IMG submission 122057) | Vadose zone soil fungal communities from Angelo Coast Range Reserve, California, USA - CZOMad2_1_16fungal (Hybrid Assembly) | ecosystem: Environmental > Terrestrial > Soil > Vadose zone... | reverse complement strand
ATGTCGCGCTCGTTGGTCTCGGCGAAGTCCGGCGAGAGCTTGAGGATCAGGGGCTTGTCGGTGGCCGCCCGCACCGCTTCCAGCATCGCGCGCAGCTCGCGCGGGCGCGTGGACCAGCCGTAGACGAGCTTGGTGTTGGGCGAGGAGACGTTGAACTCCACCAGGTCGCCAAAGGCCGCGAGCCCGCGCACCAGCGTCACGTAGTCCGCGGCGGACTCGCCGGCCACGCTGACGATCAACGGCACGCGGTGGGGCAGGTCGCGGACCGCCTCGCGAAACTTCACGAGGCCGGGGTTCGCGAAGCCGTTGCAGTTCACGAGCCCGGGCCCCGCAGCGCTGCTGCGGCGCACCAGATTGGGCTGCGGATGACCCGGCCGTGGCGCGGTGGTGATCGACTTGGCGGTGACCGCCCCGAAGCCGAGGCCCATCGCTCTCTTCAAAATCCGCGCGTCGTAGTACATCGCGGCGAGGATCAAGGGATTGGGCAGGCGCACGCCGCCGAGGGTGACGGCCAGGCGCTCATCCTCGACACGGAAGACGGACAGGCGGTCCCACGGCAGCACGCGCAGCGCCTGCTGGCCCAACGCCACGGCCGTCGGCTCCGGGAGCCGGCTCAGGATGCCCTCGTAGACGAGCCGGTAGAGCGTGGCCAGCGCGCGCGTCATTCGGGGCGGAGGATAGCACGACCCGTGAGGTGCCTTGACGCGGCCGAGGCCGACAATTAGGGTTGAAATGATGAGCCGGATCGCGGTGGTCCTGCTGGCCCTGGTCACCGCGGCGTGCGCCCACGCGCCCGTGCGGCCGGCCGGGCGTCCGGCTGCGGCGAGCGTGCCGGCCTTCAGCTTCGCCGACGATACCTTCGCCTTCGCCAACGACATTCGCGTCCGCCATCCCGACACCGACGACCTCTACGCCAACTACTGCTTCGTGCTCGCGCGCGGCGTGCGCCAGTTCCACCAGTTCGCGCGCTTCGATCCGGCCGCGTCGCGCGTGGACGCCGAGGAGTACGCGCGCCGCGTGCGCGCGGTGGCGAGCCACGCGCCGTGGGAGCCGCCGCTGCCGCCCGCCGAGCGCGTCGTCATCCCGGGCTTTGCCGGTCTCCGCGCGTTCTCCGCGGCGGAGGAAGCCGCCGTGAAGACGGGACTCGGCTCGCGCTTCTGGACGCTCGTGCACTGGACGAACTGGCGCGTGAGCATGCCGGTGCCCGACGGCCACCAGGCGGCGGTGCTCGACGAGGTGCTCGCAGAGCTGGCGGCGGGGCGCCTCGTGCAGCTGCTCGTCACCAACTGGCCGAAGCAGGAGCTGAGCCACACGGTCGTGGCCTACGGCTACCGCGGTGTCGACGACGGCGTCGAGCTGACCGTGTGGGACCCGAACGATCCGGCCGCGCCGGGCGCCGTGCTGTTCGACCGGCGCCGCGATCGCTTCGTCGCGAGCCGCGTGTACGACACGCGCGTCGGGCCCATCCGCGTCTTCCGGATGTACTACTCGTGGCTGCTGTGAGCGAGGCGGGGACGGCGGTGAGACATCCTGTGTCAAGCCCGAGGCGCGCCACTGCTGCGCGGGGGCGCGTCCGAGCGATGGGGGGTGTGGGGGGCCATATCGGGGCCCCCCACGACGATCAATGAGCGGGACCGTCGCCGTCGCGCCGCGCTGGTATGCGCACCGCTTCAACCGCGCGGTCGTCTATCGCGTCGCGACGGCCGTGGCGTCCGCGCTGCCGCGGCCCGTGCGCCTGCGCGTGGCGGCGGGCCTGGCGAGCGTCGCCGGGCGGCGGTTCCCGGCCGAGCGCGCCGTCGTCCGCCGCAACCTGGCGCGCATCCTGCCGGGCGCGCCCGCGCGCGAGCTCGACGCGCTCGTCGCCGCGGTCTTCCGTCACTTCGCCATCTGCTTCGCCGATCTGATCACGGCGAATCGCCGGGCCGACGTCGGGGCGCTCATGGCGGGCGTCGAGGGCATGGCGGAGCTCGAGAAGGCCGCGCGGGCCGGCCGCGGTCTCGTCGTGCTCACCGCACACCTCGGCAACTGGGAGCTGGCCGGCCGGATGCTGGCGCGCGACGGCGCCCGCCCGACGCACGTGGTCGTCGCCGCCGAGGCGGATCCCGCCGTCGAGCGTTTCCTGCGCGGCGGCGACGGGCCGGTGCGCTTCGTCACGCGCACGGCCCCCACCGTGTCGCTCTCGCTGCTGAGCGCGCTGCGTCGCGGTGAGATCGTCGCGCTGCAGGGCGATCGCGCCCTCGGCACCCGCGGCGACGTGCTGCAGCCGTTCTTCGGCGCTCCCGCGCCGTTTCCGCTCGGGCCGTTCGTGCTGGCGCGGGCGGCCGGCGCGCCGGTGGTCCCGGCGTTCTGTCTGCTCGACGCCGACCGCCGCTATCGCATCGTCGTCGGCGTGCCGTCGCCGGTGAAGGCGGGCGACGAGGCCGCCGCCCTCGGCCGCTGGGTCGCGGTGCTGGAGGCGATGGTGCGGCGCCATCCCGCCCAGTGGTTCAACTTCTACGACGTCTGGAGCCCGCCCGCGTGAGGCCTGATCTCGGTAGGACAAGCCCTACCTTCGGTAGGACAAGCGCCGTCGCCGTCGTCGCCGCCGGCGTGGCGACGCCGCTCGGCCTCGATCTCGACACGTTCTGGTCGGCGCTGTGCACGGGCGTCGATGGGATCTCGGCCATCGAGCGGTTCCGCGTCGACGACCTGCGCGTGGGGCGCGGCGGCGAGATCAAGAAGCTGCGCACGCTGCGTCACGGGCGCCTGCCGCGCTGCCGCGCGTCCGCGCTGCTGCTGCTCGCCGCCGACGACCTGCTCACCCGCGCCGCCCTGACCGCAGACCCCGCGCGCGTGGCCGTCGTCGTCGGCACCGCGCTCGGCGGCGTCGAGGAGGGCGAGCGCGCGCTCGGCGAGCGCGGCGCGCGGGCGGCGGCGGCCGGGCTCTACGACAGCCCCGCTCACGCGCTGGCCGAGCGGCTGGCCGCGCGCGGCCCGGTGCTGACCGTGTCCACCGCGTGCGCCTCGGGGGCCACGGCCATGGGCGTGGGCGCCGATCTGCTCGCCGCGCGTGCCGCCGACCTCGTCGTCGCCGGCGGCTACGACGTGCTCTGCCGCTTCGTGATGCGGGGCTTCGACGCGCTGCGCTCGCTCACGCGCGAGAGCGTGCGGCCGTTCGACCGGCGGCGCAGCGGGCTCCTGCTGGGCGAGGGCGCCGCGCTCGTGCTGATGGCGCGCGACGCCGACGCGCCGCGGATGCGGCTCGGGCGCCTGCTGGGTCACGCCAGCAGCAGCGACGGCTCGCACGTCGCCGCGCCGGATCCCCAGGGCCGCGGGCTCGAGCACGCCGTGCGCGGCGCGCTGGCCGCGGCCGGCGTGGGCGGCGACGCCGTGGACTTCGTGAGCGCTCACGGCACAGGGACCCCACTGAACGACAGAATCGAAACAGCCGTGCTGCGGCGCGTGCTCGGCCCGCGCGCGGGCGCCGTGCCCGTCAATTCGATCAAGGGCGCGCTCGGCCACACGATGGGCGCCGCCGCGACGCTGGAGGCGATCATGTGCCTGCTCGCCTCGCGCGACGGCGTGGTGCCGGGCACGGCGGGCTACGAGGAGCCGGATCCCGCGTGCGAGCTCGACGTGCGCGGCGCGGCGCGCGCCGCGCGGCCGCGCGTGAGCCTCAGCACCTCGCTCGGCTTCGGCGGCTGCAACGCCGCGCTCGTGCTGGAGGGGGTGTCGTGACGCGGGTCCTCGGCGTCGGTCTCCTCACGGGCTGGGGCGCCGGCGTCGCCGCGCTGCCCGAGGACGCGCGCCAGGCCGCGGGCGCCCGGCGCGTGGTGCCGCTGGCCACGCCGCCCCTCGCGGGCGAGCGCTTCCGCCGCGCGACGCGCGAGTGCCTGCTGGGCGTGGCCGCGGTGGAGGCCGCCCTGCGCGAGAGCGGCCTTTCGCGCGCTGCGGTGGCGGGGCCGCGGACGGCTCTGGTGTACGTGACGGCCGCGGCGTACGCGGCGAGCAACAAGGGATTCATCGAGGGGGCGGCCACCACGCTGCATTTCCCGTACACGGCGCCCAGTGCCGTGCCGGCCGAAGTGGCAATCGAGTACGGCTTGACCGGCGGGTATGTCATTCTTGTGGGCGGGGCCACGGCGGCCGTGGATGCTCTGTGGCAGGCGGGAACGCTGCTCGCGGCCGGCCGTGCGGACACGGCGCTCGTGCTCGCGGTGGAGACGTTCGAGGAGTGTGCGGACCTCTGGGCGCGCGGACGCTGGGCGACTCCGCGCCCGCTGGTAGAAGCCGCCGCGTGCGCCGTGCTGATCGGCGGCGGTGACGACACCGGTTACGGACCGGGCGCGGCCTCGACGCTGGAGGCGCTCGTCGCGCGTCGGGCGGGAGAGACGCTGGCGTGCGGACCCCTCGTGGGTCTGGCGCTGGCGCGGGCGGCCGGCGCGCCGAACGCGCGGCTCTCCGGGTGCTGGCGTGGACGGCGCGCGCAGATCGCGGTGGCGACATAGGAGGCTCATGGAACCCAAGGAAGCCCTCGACGAGCTGAAGGCGATCCTGGTCTCCCGGCTGAAGTTCGACCCGCGTCGCGCGGCGGACACCAGCGAGTCCACCCCGCTGCCGAAGGGCGTGGACGGCTCCATCGGCCTCGACTCGCTCGACTTCATCGAGCTGTCGATCGCCATCGAAGAGCGCTTCGGCATCACGATGGACGAGAACCAGGACCTGACCGAGCACTTCGCCTCCTTCGACACCCTCTCACGCTTCATCGCAGGGAAGCTCCCCTCATCCGCATGACGCCGGTCGTCATCACCGGCCTCGGCGCCGCCAGCCCGTACGGCGCCGGCGTCGCCGCCTTCTGGAAGGGGCTCGCCGGCGGCGCCTGCGCGATCCGCGAGCTCTCGCTCATCGAGACCGACGGCTTCCGCTGCCGGCTTGCCGCCGAGGTGCCGGAGCCGCTCGCCGGCTCGACGCGCCGTACGCGCGCCGACCGCCTGGCCCTCGGCGCGGCCGGCGAGGCGCTCGCCGACGCGGGGCTCGGCGCGCGCGACCGGGCCGCGGCGGCACTCGTCGTCGGCGCCGTCGGCGGCGGGATGCTCGAGGCCGAGGCGTGGTACTGGCGCGACCTGCGCGACGGCGCGCGCCCCGCATCGCTCTCCGCCGTGCGCGGGGTGCTGCCGTCGGCGCACGCGGAGATGCTGGCGAGCCGCTTCCGGCTCGGCGGTCCGCGCCATACGGTGGTGACCGCGTGCAGCTCGGGCGCGGTCGCCCTGGCGGAGGCGGCGGAGCTGATCGCCGACGGCGTCGTCGAGGTGGCGGTCGCGGGCGGCGTGGACGCGATCACGCGCATCTGCTTCATGGGCTTCAACGCGCTGAAGCTGCTCGACCCGGCGCCGTGCCGGCCGTTCGACCGCGAGCGGCGCGGGATGTCGATCGGCGAGGGCGCCGGGTTCATGGTGCTCGAATCGGCGGCGCGGGCCCGCGCGCGCCGCGCGCGCGTGTACGCGACGCTCGCGGGGCACGGCATGACGACCGACGCCTTCCACGTGACGGCGCCGGAGCCCGAGGGCGACGGCATGGTGCGCGCGATGACGGCGGCGCTCGCCCGGGCGGGCGCGGCGCCGCGCGAGGTGCAGTACGCCAACGCCCACGGCACCGGCACGCTCCAGAACGATCGCATCGAGGCGCACGCGCTGGCGCGCGTGTTCGGCGAGGGCGGCCTGCTCGTGTCCTCGAGCAAGTCGATGATCGGCCACACGATGGCCGCGGCCGGCAGCCTGGAGGCCATCGCGACCGTGCTCGCGCTCGAGCACGGCCTGGTGCCGCCGACCGCTGGCCTCGCCACCCCCGATCCGGACGTCCCCTTCGACTGCGTGCCGCTCGCGGCGCGCGCCGCGCGCCTGACCTGCGCGATCTCCAACTCGTTCGGCTTCGGGGGCCAGAACGTGACGCTGCTCTTCCGGCGGGGCGGCGGCCGATGACGCGACGGGGCGTGGCCATCACCGGCGTCGGGGTCGTCAGCGCTGCTGTCACCGGCGACTCTGCGGCCCTCGGCGCGTTCCTCGCGGCGCCGGTTGCGCCCGCGGGCGAGGCGCTGGGGGCCGGGGCGCTGGCCGCGCTGGTCGATCCGGGCGAGGCGCGGCGGCTCTCGCGCGTCTGCCAGCTCACGATCGCGGCGGCGCGGCTCGCGCTGCGCGAGTCCGGCGTCGATCCCGCCGCCGGTCTCGGCCTCGTCGTCGGTACCGAGTTCGGCGATCTCGCCTCGACGCATGCGTTCGCCGATGGCTTCCTCGAGCGCGGTCCCGGCGGCCTCTCCGCGCTGCTGTTTCCGAACACGGTGATGAACACGATGGTCGCGACCACGGCCATCGCGGTGGGCGCGCGCGAGATGGCGCTGACCCTGAACGTGCCCACGGTCGCTGGCGAGCTGGCGGTCGCGCGGGCGGCGGCGGCGCTGGCGAGCGGGCGCGTGCCCGCGGTGCTGGCGGGCGGCGTGGACGAGCTGGACCCGGTCGTCGAGCGCGAGCTGGCGCGCCTGGGCTTCGGCGCCGAGTGCCGCGGCGAGGGCGCCGCGTTCGTCGTTCTCGAGCCGCGGGCAGCCGCCGACGCGCGCCGCGCGACGGTGCTGGGCGAGGTGAGCGCGGCCGTGTGGGGCGCGCTCCCGGCGCGGCCCTGGGGCGTGGGGCGGATGCGACGCTCGCGCGCGATCGACGCCGCGCTCGCGGCGGCGGGCGCGCGTCCCCGCGATCTCGGCTGGGTGTACGCATCCGGGAGCCGCGACGACGCTCGGGATCGATGGGAAGCGCAGGTGCTCGGCGCCGCCCTCGGCGCCGCGGCGCCCGTGTCGACGCTCGGTCGGCTGCTCGGCCGTCATGCCGGGCTCGGCGTGCTGCGCGTGGCGGCCGCCGCGTGGACGGCGCGGTCGGGGCTGCTGCCGGCGACGGACGGGACGACGCGCGTGGAGCGCGTCCGGCCGGGCCGCGGGCTCGTGCACGGGCTCGCGCGCGGCGGCACGCACGTCGCGCTGGTGGTCGACGCCGCGTGATTCCGTTCGTCGTCGTCCCCGCCCACGACGAGGCCACGACCGTCGGCGACGTCGTCCGCCGGGCGCGCATCCACGCGCCGGTGATCGTCGTGGACGACGGCTCGACCGACGGCACCGCGGAGGCGGCCGTCGCCGCCGGCGCCGACGTGCGCCGGCACGCGCGGCGGCTCGGCAAGGCGCAGGCGCTCCGCACCGGCGTCGTCGCCGCGCGCGCGCGTGGCGCCACGCACGTCGTCACGCTCGATGCCGATGGCCAGCACGACCCGGACGACGTGCCGGCGCTGCTGGCGGCCAGCGCACCGCGCACGCTCGTGGTGGGCGCGCGGCTGCCCGGCGACGGCGCGCTGCCCGCCGGCCGCGCCGAGGCCATCGTGGTGGCTGGCTTCTTCGTGAACTGGGCCAGCGGGCTGCGGCTCGCCGACACGCAGTCGGGTTTCCGCGTCTATCCGGCGGCGGTGTTCGACGAGGTGCCCGCCCGCCGCGGCGGCTTCGTGTTCGAGACGGAGGTGCTGCTGGCGGCCGCCGCGCGCGGCTGGAGCGTGCGCGAGGTGCCCGTGCGGGTGCTGCCGCGCGCCGCCGCGCGAAGCCGGTTCCGTCCCGTGGCCGATGGCGTGGCCATCGGCGCCCACCTCGCCGGCCGCTCGCTCGCCCGCGGCGCCGCCGAGTGGCGCGCCGCCGTCGGCGAGATCGTGGCGCTGGCGAGCCGGCAGCGCGCGCGCGAGCGGCACGCGGTCATGCTCGAGGGCGCGGCGCCCTACGCGGGCGGAATCACGTGGGGTTTCATGGTCGGCGTGATGGCCGGGCGCTGCGGCGCCGGCAGGCTCGCCTGGTGGTGGCGTCATCCGCGCCGTCGCCGCGCCACTGCGGCGACGACGGCCGCTCTCGGGTTGTCGGTGGTGCTGCCGCTCCTGGTGGCGGAGGCGCTCACCGGCCGCCGGCTGCCCGCGGCGCGCGCGCTCGTGGGGGCGCTCTATTCGCAGGCGCGGCTCGACACGCCACCGCGGGCGCCAGTCGCGGCGGTCGAGACGTTGGCGACGAGGTCCTGATGACGGAGACCTTTGACGTCGTCGTGGTGGGCGGCGGGCCGGGCGGCTCGAGCGCGGCGACCTTCCTGGCCGACGGCGGGCTGCGCGTGGCGCTCTTCGAGCGCGAGCAGTTCCCGCGCTTCCACGTCGGGGAATCCCTGATGCCCGCCACGATGCTGCTCCTGGACCAGCTCGGCGCCAAGGCGGCGATCGAGGAGCGCGGCTTCCAGCTCAAGTACGGCGCGAGCTTCATCGACGAGGAGAACGACGACGCGACGCAGACATTCTATTTCCTGCCGGGCCAGCCGTGGCCGAACTACTCGTACCAGGTCCCGCGGGCCGACTTCGACGCCGTGCTGCTCGACCACGCGAAGAAGCGCGGCGTCACCGTGTACCAGCCGGCCACGGTCGAGGGAACGGAGTTCGACGCCGGCGGCGTGACGGTGACCGCGAGCACGCAGGACCGTGCGCTCCGTGTGCGGGCGGCGATGCTGGTGGACGCGACGGGGCGCGACGCGCTGATGGCCAGCCGCTACGGCCGGCGCCGGCGCATCCCCAACCTGGGCAAGGTCGCGCTCTTCGCGCATTACAAGGGCGCGGCCCGCCGGTCGGGCCTCGAGGAAGGCAACATCCGCGTCTACATCGTCCGCGGCGGCTGGTTCTGGTGGATCCCGCTCGCCGGCGACGTCACGAGCGTGGGCGCCGTCTGCCACGCGCGCACGGCGAAGGAGTGGACCGGCGACCCCGACGGCCTGCTCGACGCGATGGTCGCGCGCTGCCGCGGCGTGTCCGAGAACCTCGCGGGGGCTGTTCGCGTCACGCCGGTGCACCGCGTGGCCAACTTCTCTTACGACAACTCGCCGGTGGTGGGCGACCGCTTCGTCGCCGTCGGCGACGCCATCGCGTTCGTGGACCCGATCTTCTCGGGCGGCGTCTACATCGCGCTGCGCACGGGGCAGCTCGCGTCCGCCGCGGTCCTCGACGCCTTCCGCGCTCGCGACTTCTCGGCGCGCCGCTTCGCGGATTACGCGCGCCGCGTCCGCGCGGGCCTCGACCCGCTCTTCAAATTCATCCACAAGTACTACGAGCCCTCGTTCTTCGATCTCATCATGCACCCGCGCAACCGCTTCGGGATCTACGAGGCCGTCCTCAACGTGCTCTCCGGCGGCAACTGGGTGACGATGCCGTGGCGCGTGCGTGTCGCGCTGCGGATCCTCTACGGCATCGCGCGCATCAACACCTGGCACCGCCGCCGCGCGGGACTGCCCGTCGAATCCCGGTTGGAATGGTAGTGCGAGCCGCAGGCCGTTCGACGGCCGAGGCGAGCGGTGACATGGGCGTGAGCGTGCGAGCCGCAGGCCGTTCGACGGCCGAGGCGAGCGGTGACATGGGCGTGAGCGTGCGAGCCGCAGGCCGTTCGATGGCCGAGGCGAGTCGGTAAACCAGTTCCCGCCGTTCTCATGATGACAAGCCTGCGTCGCGCCCTCCGTGGCTACGTGTTCACCATCGCCGGCATCGCCATCGGGGTGGCGGGCATCGTCGCGCTCGGCGCCATGGCCGAGCGTATCGTGCGCTTCATCGAGGGCGGCGATCGCTTCGTGCTCGGCCAGATCTCGGTGGCGGGGCGCGGGATGGGCATGGGCGCCGGGTTCACCGCCGGCGGCCTGTTGCCCGCGGCGGCCATCGAGGCGATTCGCAAGGTGGAGGGTGTCGCCGGCGTGCAGCCGCAAGTGATGCTCCCCCTGAACCCGAGCACCTCGCAGTTCATGACGCTCACCCAGGAGCTGGTCCTCGGCATGGACCTCTCCGTGCCCTCGCCGAACCGCCACTACCGCACGCTGCCCGTGCAGGCAGGGCGCTTCCTGCGCGAGGGCGACCGCCACCGGGCCGTCATCGGCGCGTCATTCGCGGTGTCGCGCCGCCTGGCCCCGGGCTCGCGGCTGGTGCTGGAAGGCCAGACGTACGAGGTCGTCGGCGTGCTCGAGCGCATGCTGACCGCGCCCGATCGCTTCGTCATCGTCGCGATCCAGGACGCGCGTGAGCAGTGGGTGGCCAAGGACCGCCTGCTGCGCACCGTGCTCGCCTCGGGCGGCGTCGCGCTGCGCGCGCAGGACCTCAATACGGGGGCCGCCGTCGGCTGGCGCGACGGCGAGGACCCCGACGTCGTCGCGCGCCGCATCCGCGACCAGGTCGCCGGCGTGAACGTCCAGATCCCGAGCGAGCTGTCGTCGCTGCTGCGCCAGTCCACGGCGTTCTTCTCGGCGCTGCTCGTCGGCATCGGCCTGCTCGCCTTCGTCATCGGCGGTCTCTCGCTCGCCAACACGGTGGCGGCCGCCGTGTTCGAGCGTATCCGCGACTTCGGCGTCAAGCGCGCGCTCGGCGCCACCGACTGGCAGCTCGGGCGTGAGATCCTGGCGGAGGCGCTCGCGGTGACGCTGTCGGGCGGCGCGCTCGGCGTGCTCTTCGCGATGGCGCTCGGCCTCGGCATCGACGGGTGGGCGCGCCGGAGCGGCCAGCAGCTCTTCCTCTTCTCGCCGCGCCTGCTGGGCGGCGCGCTCGTCTTTTCGGTGCTGCTCGGCGCCGCGGCCGCGGCCTACGCGGCGCTGCGCATCGTGCGCCTGTCGCCCGCGGAGGCGATCCGGAGGGGCAGTGCCGCCTGAGACCGTCCTCAGCGCGCGCGGCCTCGTCAAGCGCTTCGCGGCGCCCACCGGCCCGCCCATCGAGGTGCTGGCCGGCGCCGAGCTCACGGTTCGGCGCGGCGAGCTGGTCGTGATCGAGGGGCCGTCGGGCTCGGGCAAGAGCACGCTGCTCAACGTGCTGGGCCTGCTC